>VSSL01000312.1_pt1 | contig 14207 bp, 11 predicted proteins | sample 4557531 | NCBI WGS metagenome assembly VSSL01 (sample SAMN10986726, study PRJNA523729) | hot springs metagenome | isolation source: hot springs | place: India:Timba, Gujarat | collected 2018-05-31 | reverse complement strand
TTTTTATTCGAGGCCTACCAGCGGGTGACTACAATCACTGCTCAAAGTCGCATGGGAGTTTTTCAATTGGCTTGGCATCAAATTACGCTCGATCCATGGATTGGGGTAGGATATGATCAAATCTCCACTTCCGGAACCGGCCTATCTCAATTTCTATTGAGGTATAGCATTCATAACTCCCTCTTTCAGATTTGGTATACGGGGGGTGTGATTGCTTTTATAGGATGGCTGGCTCTTCACATCAATCTTTTCTGGAGTGCTCTTCATATAACACTATCTAAACCGAAGATTGGAGCTATACCTTGGTCGCTAGTTTCTTTGACTGCAGTGGTTTTCTCAATTCTTTTGATGGATCAATTTCAGGATGTGATTTATTCTCGCGAAAAGTGGTTGATCGTTGGACTGTTCATGGGATCGGTTTGGGAGCTCCGTGAAGTCAGGATTAGTGCTTAACATGAAGTCATTGGTTGCTTGGTCAGTTACATATACTAAAAAAAGATTAAGTCAAATAACTGGAGTCGTATCTTGAAGCGGGTGGCGTTCAACTATCCTCACCTTACTTCGTATATATTGCCGGCTTTTTATCAGGTAGCCGAAAGTGGTAAAGTGTTTCTGGATGTCCTTTATGGCCCCACACCTCCTAACCTGGGCTTTGGTCACCCCGAACCTTTCGAGCATCCAAACGTTCGATGGTACCCTCTAAAGGAGATTAAACCTTTAGGTACTTCTATAGGTATGTATCAAATAGGGTTGGTAAGTTACATAATCCGGGAACGGCCGGATCTTGTAATGCTCTGGGGAAATCCACGATACATTAGTTTCTGGTTGGTTTTGTTATTTGGGCGTATATCAGGCATTCCGATATTTGTTCGAGGTCATGGTTTGTTTAAAAAAAGCAGGGTAAATTTACCTTATCGGTTGATGTACACTACCATTCTACGATTGTGTACGCGCTATGTTTGTTATACCCCTGGTGTCAAGGAGTCTCTAAAACCGCTAACTAAGAACGAAGAGAAACTTGTTGTTGATTACAATTCTCTATACAATTCATATACTTTGCACCCCGATGAAAGAACTGGAGAGGAGAAGGGAATTCTTTATCTGGGGCGCGTCCGTCAGGGCTGTGGGGTTGAAGCCCTCGTCCAGGCAGTCAAAACGTTAAATCAGCAAGGCAGGGAGATCGAGCTTCACGTGATTGGTGGAGGTCCCCTTCATTCTTACATTGCAGAGGAGGCACGTCGCCATCTTTGGCTCAAGTATTACGGGGAGGAGTATAGCCCAAAAAAGATTCGGGAGATCTCACGCCATTGTCGTTTTGGTTGTCTTCCACGCCGTTGTGTAGGTTTGAATGTGGTTCATATGATGTCATTAAGTTTACCGGTGGTCAGTCATAGGGTTTTGAGTATTAATTTTGGTCCGGAGGGAGAATACATCAAACACGGATGGAACGGTTGGCTTATACCTGGAATTGATATGGCTAATAATATACCTTCTTTACTCGAAGGTATTCTCAAATGTTGGGAGTTACCTAAGGACGAGATGCACCTCATGCAGCAACATGCTTTTGAGACGTATCAAGAATTGCAAAATCCACCTCTTCATGAAAGATGGTTGCGTATATGGGGTGTTTAGGCAAATTTAAGGTATATTTGGGGGGGAAGACAAAATAAAATTGATACTTTTTGATTGGCCTGAGACAATCATGGTTTGAATTTATTGCGAGTGGTTATAGTGCATAAATTAAAAAAACTAACGAGGCTGATTTCAAACCCCAGGTATTGGAGGCCTTTGCTGTTGGGGGTTGCAGCAGGTGTTGAGCATAAACAGGTCTTGAGGTATATCAGCCTGTGTCATACTGTGGTTGATGTGGGTGCAAATCGAGGCCAGTTCGCTTTAATTGCTCGTCACTCGTGGCCAGGAGCAGTGATATACGCCTTTGAACCGCTTGCTGAACCCGCTGAAGTATTTCGCAGAATTTTCAATGAAGATGATAAGGTACAATTATTCCAATGCGCTATAGGGTTGGTGAGTGAAATCGCTATTATGCACGTCTCTAAAAGAGACGACTCGTCTTCCCTTTTGCCGATCACCTCACGTCAATCCACCTTGTTCCCTGGCACTGAAGAGCATACAACTTGTCCAGTAAAAGTGTGTCGCTTGGAAAATGTGCTTAGTCCTGAGCAATTAAGAGCCCCTGCTCTATTGAAAGTGGATGTGCAGGGATTTGAGTTGCAAACGCTCCAGGGATGTGAACGGCTATTGGGCTGTTTTGATTATATTTACGTGGAATGTTCGTTTGTGGAGCTTTATAAAGGGCAAGCCCTGGCCTACCAGGTAATTGATTATCTTCATGCTAAGGGTTTTTTTCTTTGGGGTATCTATAATTTAACCACCGACTCCTCTGGGATAAGTATCCAAGGCGACTTTTTGTTCAAGCATATTTGTTGAGAGTATTGTTCCAGTGCCAAAGAGATCTTCATTTAGTTGTATAGAGAGAGTTTTTCCTGAGGCTCGCTATGGTGGTTTCTCCCGGATTGATAGTACTATAGCTTTTTACTTGCGTATCAATGCCTTGCTCAAATCTACGGATGTTGTAATAGATGTTGGTTGCGGTAGGGGCTCATATAAAGATGATCCTGTTCCATTGCGTAGGAGTTTGCGTATTTTGAAGGGAAAAGTTGGTAAGGTAATTGGGCTTGATCCCGATCCGGCAGCAGCAAATAATCCTTTTCTGGATGAATTCTTACTTATCAGTCATCCACGCAGCAAATGGCCACTCTCCGATGAGTGTGCGGACATGGTTGTGGCAGATTGGACTTTGGAACATGTTGAGTCACCGGATGAGTTCTTCTCCGAATTGGCACGAGTGCTTAAGCCTAATGGTTATTTTTGTGCCCGCACCACAAATGTCTGGGGTTTGGCTGGAATGGTTGCTCGGATCATCCCTGAACGGTATCATGCTCGAATATTGAGACGAATTCAACCTGAGCGGCAGGAACTGGATATTTTCCCCACTCATTATAAGTGTAATTCGGTTCTCTCTATTCGGAGGAGACTAAACCGCTACGGCTTAGAAGGCGTGGTGGTGGGTTATCCCGGTTTTACAGGTTATCTTCAATTTTCCTGCGCCTTGTTGTATCTGGGTCACGTATTGGAGAGTATGGCTCCACATTATTTGCGCCATGTTCTAATGGTTTTTGCTCAGAAAAGTTAGAGGCAACGTGCGGATCGCCATTGTTGGCATAAACTTTCATCCCGAGCCTATTAGTACAGGCAAGTATACTTCTGAGTTGGCTGCCTACTTGGCGAAGAAAGGGTTAGAGGTGCGGGTGATCACAGCACCACCCTATTACCCTCAGTGGGAAATTCAGAAACCCTATTCAAGCTGGCGTTACTCGAAGGAGCAATGGCAGGGGGTTGAAATTTTCCGTTGCCCCTTGTGGGTGCCACGGAGGCCCACGGGGTTGAAGCGGCTCATCCATCTCTTTTCTTTCGCCTTTAGCAGTTTTCCGGCAATTTTGGCTCAGGTAGCTTGGCGTCCCAACGTCATCCTATGCGTTGCTCCCACTCTTTTGGCAGCTCCTTTTTCACTGATTGTGGCTCGATGGAGCCGGGCTCCGGCTTGGCTTCATATCCAAGATTTCGAATTAGAGGCAGCAGGCCGATTGGGAATGTTGCCTTTCGTTTCTCTCCTTCCTATAGCCTTGAAATGGGAGCAATCCATTCTTAGTAGGTTTGATAGAGTGTCAACAATTTCTAGGCGTATGCTGGAAAGGCTGCAACAGAAAGGTGTTCCAGCACAGAGAACTATGCTTTTCCCAAACTGGGTGGATACTGAGGTTATCTATCCATTGCCTAAAGAAGAAAGCTTACGACACGAATGGGGCATTCCAGAGGAACACGTCGTTGTTCTCTATGCGGGGAATTTGGGGTATAAGCAAGGGCTGGAGAATCTTTTACAAGCAGCGCATATACTAAAAAACTCCGAGCCGGCTATCGAATTCGTGATCTGTGGCGATGGTGCCATGCGCAATGAGATTAAACAAAGAGCGAAGGAATCCTCAAACGTAAGGTTATACCCATTACAGCCTGTGGAACGGCTCAACCGGTTACTGAATAGCGCTGATATTCACGTTTTGCCCCAACGGGCCGATGCGGCGGATTTGGTGATGCCTTCTAAACTTTCGGGAATGTTGGCAAGCGGAAAGCCGGTCGTCGCTATTGCACCTGATGGGACGGAAATTGCTGAGGTTCTCAGTCATTGCGGGATGGTTGTTTCTCCCGATAATGCTCAAGGGTTAGCTAGGGCTATCTTGGAGATGGCACGAAATCCTGATCTTCGCAAGCAACTAGGGGTTCGAGGTATCCAATGGGTAAAATCTAATTGGGAAAAGGAACGCGTTCTCGGCGTTTTTTATCGCGAATTAATGGCTCTTGGTGGATGCTCTTAGGGAGAAAGAAAATTAGGATGCTGTCAATGAAGAGCCAACTACGAGTAATTTTAATATTCTTACTGAACGATGTTATCTTGCTTTATGTTTTATTTCGAATGGCCGTACCAATTCGTAACTATCTTTTGTTCAATAGAGGCATTCTATTTTGGGAAATGGTTAGTCCATTGGTCGGGGTTGGAATCGTACTTTGTATCTTTTTATTCTTCATGTCTGATCTCTACCCCGGTTATGGATTGACAGCAGTAAAGGAGTTGGAACGCGTTTCTAAAGCAGTGTTTATGCTGTTTGTGGCACTGGCAAGTTTCTCTTTCCTTAACAAGCCATTTCAGGATTTCTCACGGGCTTTCTTGTTAATAAGTTGGGGGCTGGCTCTTCTCCTTTTACCTTTTAGCCGCTTTTTACTGCGCAATCTTCTCTCCCGATATCCCTGGTACGGTGTTCCCGTAGTGGTTATCGGCGCGCCAGAGGAAGCTGAGAAAGTGATCGCTTTGCTTAGGCGGGTGCGTCGTTTGGGGTGGCAAGCGGTGGAGAGGTACCGTTGGGAAGATATCTCCCGTTCCAATTTGAAAGCGAGAAACGCAAATATTGCCATACTTGTTGGGCCGCTTGATTGGACTGTAAAACAACATGCCCATTACCTAAGTCAGAGCTTTGGCAAGATCGTATTAGTCCAATCTACTTATGGTTTTGGTTCGGTTTGGGTTATACCCCGCGACCTAGACGGTCAGCTGGGATTAGAATTTCATTACCATCTTTTTGAGTCTACTTCAAGGTTGGTAAAAAGAGTAATTGATTTACTTGTGGCGGGGATATTGTTGCTTTTATTTGCTCCTGTGATTGCGATTGTTGCTCTCTTGATAAAGGTGGACTCTCCTGGCCCTGTATTCTACCGTCATGAGCGAGTGGGATACCTTTCGCGGCGCTTCTGTGTGCTAAAGTTCCGCACCATGGTGGTTGATGCAGAGAAGAGGCTTTCGGATCTGCTTGAAGATCCGGAAAGACGCTCGGAGTTTGAGAAATTTTATAAACTTCGCAATGATCCCCGAATAACCCGGGTAGGTAAATGGTTAAGGCGCTTTAGCTTTGATGAATTTCCCCAACTATGGAATGTTCTCATGGGGGAGATGAGCTTGGTTGGTCCACGACCACGAACACTTTCCGAGGTGGAAAACATGAGGGAGTATGCCTCTGTAATACTACGCGTCCGTCCGGGGATCACCGGTTGGTGGCAAGTAATGGGCAGGCACAATGTGCCTTTTGAGCGACGTTTGGAGATGGAAGAGTACTACGTCAGTAATTGGTCCTTGTGGATGGATTTTTATATCCTTATGAAGACCGTTTGGGTCATTTTGAGCGGGCGTGGAGCGTGATCAGGTGGTAGGGCTTAAAAACCGCGTTACGGCGTTTTTCTTCATTGTTGGGGTTGAGACATTAGTTTTGCTGCTTTACCTTCACGTCCGCCCTTCGGAGCAAGGGAGTAGACTGTTTGGGGCATATTCTCTACTGCGCTTGGGGAGTGTTGGGCTCTTTGGGATCTTATGTGGGGCAGCCTTCTGGCTTTCCTGGTTGAGTTATCGTCGCCGCGAGTGGAGTAACAACATTGTCCTGCGGCTGTCTCACGCCTCTGCCTTGACCCTGGTTGTGGATGTGGCCTTTGTTACGCTCACTTCGCTTCTGCTCACGCCTTCCTATCGTTTTGGGATTCTCAAGGGCTACCATGAAGCTTCTCTGCCAATATTGGTCTTCTTTTGGGTTCTGGTTGTCCAAGGGGAACTGCTCTTTTTTATCCCCCATCGATTCGTTCGGGATAGGATTGATGTTTTTCTTGGGGAGTTGAAGGATGGCTTGGGCATTTTTAGCCTTGTGATGGCAAGTGCCGTGGTCATTTTATGCCTCATCTTTGTCACTGGTCTGGGTTTACGTGGCTCTTATAACTGGTATGAGGCCGGTGTACCCCTATTGAGCGGTCAGGTTTGGTTTGGGTTGTGGGGGGCAATGGTAGCCCATCTTCTCATTCGCTTTCTGCGCGCCAAAGCCGGGAAACTCCGTTTTGCTTGGATTTTGGGGGACGGGACAGTAAAAGTGATCCTATGGTTTGTGGCAGCGTTCTTATGGATACGAACACCCTTGGCGCCGAATTTCTTTGCTCCTGAGCCCATGCCCCCCAATTATGAGTATTATCCCTATTCCGATGCGGCGAATTGGGATATTGGCGCCCAGTATGCGCTCATCGGGCAAGGGATTGCCAATCGTAATCCCTATGCAGACCATGCTGGTCTGATGGGATTGTTAGCGCTTTTACATCTCTTGGTGGGACAGGACTACGATAGGCTGCTAATTTTGTATGTATCCCTATTTGCTGTTTATCCGGTGATTCTCTATTCGCTTGGCAAGGCAGTTCATAGCAACTTGTTTGGCTTTTTCCTCGCCATCGTAGGGATTGGCCGTGAGATTAATGCTATCTTGGCCGGTTCGTACCTTAACCTCTCTCATGTCAAGCTGCTTATGACCGAGTTCCCCACTAGGGTGGGTTTGGCGGCTTTAGTGCTTGTTCTGGTCTTGTGGTTGCGCAATCCGCAGCGGGGGCGATACTACGTCTTTCCCTTAGGGGCTGCTATCGCTTGCCTTATTTTGCTGCGCTTCAATACCCTGTTGCTGCCGGTGGTGATAGCGCTGGTTGTTCTTTGGGGATATGGCCGGCCATACAAAAACGGCCTTTTGGCTGTGGTGGGATTGACTGCGATTGTCCTTCTTGCCCTTTCTCCATGGATGGCACGTAGCGCTGCCATAACGGGCAACCCATTCTTTTTCATATACAAACCATTGTATGCCCTGCGCGGTGATTTTCGCATCCCTTCACGCCCTAGCCCTTCTCCGATACCTACACCATCTTTACCACCTAATCCATCTTCGCTCCAGTTACCAAAGGAGGAGAACGACTTTGCAAAAGCCCTTTTTGCTCCAATACAGAACCCCGAAGGCATTTTGGGGAATTCATTCGCGGCGAGACAGATAGCCAATTACACCCTTAATCATTTTGTCCACAATGTAATTACAAGTGTGATTATTTTGCCTGTCACCCCCATATTCCACGATCTGCGACATACCGTATACGAAGTGGCCCCCTTTTGGAACAAATGGGAAAAAGGGGGTAGTTGGCAGGGAGCACTCACACCATTATCACTTGTTGGGCTTTTACTCAATATTGCGCTGATCTGTGGAGGGGTGGCTATTGCGTGGAAGCGATTAGGTTATCTAGGTTTTGCGCCGTTGTTGATCTTCCTTACTTATCATTTGGGAACGGCTTTGGCGCGCACCTCTGGTGGACGTTATGTCGTCCCTGTGGATTGGATTGTTATCTTCTATTATGGTTTGGGAGTAATCTACCTTTTTTCCAGAATTGTTGGTGTTTTAGGGTATCACCTGGTGGATGCTTCTCAAGAAAGTGAGCATTCTTTCTCCCTTAAACAGGGGTTAGGAATTTTTGGAGTGGTCTTTCTGTTTATAACAAGCATGGTGATGTGGGATTTCATTCCTCGCCGCTATGAGGTCATGGACAAGCATCAGATTTTGGCCTATGTGGTCCAAAGCGGGTATCTTGAGGGTTCCGCGATCAGTGAGACGGAATTGGAGGAGTTTATCACCAGAGGAAATGGACAGGCATGGGTGGGCAGAGCATTATACCCGAGGTTTTTTGAACGAGGTGTGGAGAAATACTCTCGTCGATTGGACAAAAAATCTCCCGGTGCGAGAGCTTATCTCACTTTCAGTCTAATTGGTCCGCGAAGAGGTGTAACGGTTACCACTTTTATGAAGTCCTCTCCGCAGTTCTTTCCTCATGGTTCTGACGTCATTGTGTTTGGATGTCGAAAATCGGAGAAACGTCCAACCAAAATCAATGCTTTATTAACAATTATTTTGGATCAAGGGAAGTTTGTTGGTTATCACTCCCAGCCGAAAGCCCCTTTGGTTTGCCCCTAAAGTGGTTTTTTGTGCTTTGTGACTGCCTGTTGTAAGAACGATTCGTAGGCTTCGACCACCTTCTCAAGATCGAATGCACGAGCTTTTTGACGACTACTTTGGCGTAGTTCTAGCAGTTTTTCTGGTGAGCTCAAAATAGTCTGAAGGGTTTGGGCAAAACCATGTTGGTCCTGGGGAGATAATAGATAACCATTGTAGCCTGGATCCACGATATCCACATACCCCCCAACGCGAGAGGCCACAATAGCCAGGCCGGCGGCAATGGCTTGTACCCCTACCACCGGCAGCCCTTCGGAGAGAGAGGGCATGAAAAGGATATCTGCTTTGCAGAAGGCCTGGATTACCTGTTCGGGGGGGACCCAGCCTAAGAGCTCAATGCGATCTTCTAGCCTCTCCGCGTAAATGCATGCCTCAACTTGGGGGCGCAAGGGGCCGTCGCCCAACATTTGGGCACGCCAGGGTAAGTTCTTAATGGCAGCGAGGGTGTGAACAAAAGTCAGAGGGTCTTTTTGGGGGACAAAACGGCCGACGAAGAGGATGAGAGGTGGCTGGTTGAGACGGATTTCAAGAGTCGCAAATTCGGAGAGATTTGTCCCGTTGGGAATGACCTTGATATTCACCGGGTAGTGGCGCAGCGCTAGCTGGCGTGTGTGCTCGCTCACCGCAACCACCTGAGCGGCATCACGCCAGATAGGTGGGGTGAAGGGGAAAATCCAACGGAACCACTTGTCTGTCTTTTCGGGCACGCCGCCCGGAACATCGCCTAAGTGAACCGTCAGCACATAAGGAACTTTGTACCAGCGCGAGAGCAACCAAGCCACAGGACCAGAGGGAACCGCAAAGTGAACGTGGATGAGATCGGGTTGGAAACGGCGAACTAGCCGAAGGCCGGCTACTGAACCCGCCAGGACAAAGGCAGCCATCGAAGGAAAACTGGCTTGATAGGGTGACTTTCGAGCCGAAGGGACGCGCACGATATGAATTCCGTTCCTAGTTTCTTGCCTAGGCAACTTGTTAAAGTGTGAACTGAGCACTTGAACTTGGTGGCCGCGCTTTGCCAATCCTGTGGCAATATCTCGCGCTACCACTCCGCCACCTCCTCCAACGGGGGGGAACTCATAAACGATGACCAAGATGCGCATGGACTTACTCTTTGTCTAAAGTTGGGTTAATCACTCGGCGCACACTATAGATGGGTTTTTGTTGGGATTCGTGGTAGGTGCGCACGAGAAGTTCGGCTATTAGACCCATCAGGATGGATTGAAGCCCTAATATGAGAAACATGGCGCTAATGGTAAAAAACGGAGAGCGGGTCACAGATGTCCCAAAGTAGAGGCGACGAAGGAAGAGAAATAAAAGGGTGGCCATGCTAACCCCGATAAGGGCCAACCCGGAACCCCCGAAGAGGTAGATGGGCTTGTGGGCGAAGCTAAGAAGAAACTTTACCGTGAAAAGGTCTAAAATGACCTTAACAGTGCGGCCTAGCCCATATTTTGTCCGTCCAAAACGCCTGGGGTGGTGCTTTACTTCGACTTCGACAATCCTTGCCCCCACGGAATAAGCGTAGGCAGGGATAAAGCGGTGCATCTCACCGTACAGACGAAAGCCGCTTAGAACATCTCGGCGGTAGGCTTTGAGAGTGCATCCGTAATCGTGGAGGTGTACCCCAGTAACCCAGGAGATAAGCCAATTTGCCAACTTAGAAGGTAGGACGCGGGTGAGATAGTGGTCTTGTCGGTTGGCACGCCAGCCACTGACTACGTCGTATCCCTCTTGGATTTTTTCCAACATCATTGGGATATCGGCAGGATCGTTTTGGAGATCAGCATCTAGAAGGACAATGATCTCACCTTGCGAATGATCAATTCCTGCGGCAATGGCCGCCGTCTGGCCGAAGTTTCGACGCAGTTCTACAAGCCGAGTGTGAAGAGGATCTTCGTTTACCAACTTTTCGAGCACAGCCAGGCTATCATCGGTGCTCCCATCATCTACAAAGATAACCTCCCATTCGGAATCCTGAAGAGGACTCAGACTCTCATGGAGAGCCTGGTGTAAAATGGGTAGGTTTTGTTCTTCGTTATAAACCGGGATGACAATGGAGATCTTCATAGCAGCTCCACATCGAGCCTGTAATAGATATTATACTGTCTGGAACAGGAAGACTTGCGCGTTTCCTCAATTTACTCAATTAGAGTTTGGTTGTGTGTTGTGACTTTACTCAATACCTTGTTCCGCCTTTTACGTAGCGATACAGTTCTAGGTCAGCAAATTCGCTGGGCGATAAAACTATTTATTCTTGTTGCCTTATTTGTGGCTCTTTTTTGGATCATACCGATTAATAAGGTTATCCTGGCGCTCTTCACTGTAAAATGGGATTACTTGCTCTTAGGCTTGCTACTTAGTTTGGGCTCTACGATATTGACCGCTTTGGAAATGGAACCCCTCACACGTCATCAGGGAATTTCTCACAGGTTTGGGGATCTCTTAGAAATTAATCTTGCGGCAAAATTCTATAACCAATTCATGCCCACTGCTCTTGTAGCGAGTGGTTACCGTTGGTATCGTTTATCTCAACCAGAAGGCAAACGGGCTGAGTCGCTTGCGGCTTTGGCATTTTTTCGCTCTTTAGAGACATTTCTCAACTTGGCTGTGGGCTTGGTCTTCTGGATGTTGAGCCGACGGTCTGCCTCTAGTTTCACCGTAGATGTCATTGGTGTAGGAGGGGGGCTTCTGGCAATTGCTGTTGCGTGGTATCTGGTAACTCGCAAAAGTATTCCGCTCTATACCTGGTTGAAAGAACATGGCGCTCAATTCCTCGAGTCCCCTTTTTGGTTACCCTTGGCTCGTCGCTTGGAGAAATTCCTTGTTGCTCTATCGGCTTATGCGAATTTTTCACTGGGTGGTTTTATTTTAGCGATATCGGCTGGAATTCTCTCGCTGATGTGCGGTATTCTTTCAGGAATGGTTATGGCTTGGGCGGTTAATATTGATATTGGTTTTTTTGAAATGGGATGGATTCAAGCTCTCATTGTATTAGCGACGCAACTGCCCCTCGCCGTCGCGGGAGGGGTGGGAATTCGGGAGGTGACCTTAGTTACCCTTCTGGCTACTTATGGGGTGAGTGGGGAGCGTTCATTAGCGCTTTCCTTTCTTCTTTTTTTGCGTGGTGTGGTGATAGCATTGTTGGGCGGTCTTCTAGAGCTTATTCGTTCGTGGCAGGCTCGGCCAATTCAGAGTGGATAGATTTATTATCCAGAAATCTCTCCTTTTCGGAAGGTGAAGTTTGCATATCTGTTTGATTTGTGTTGAAATCTTCGCTTGGGGCAAATATGGTGGCTTTGGGCGGGCTACTCGTATTATTGGCCGTGAGCTCGCGAAACGAGGAGTTCAAGTTACCGCTGTAATACCCCGCCGGCCCGGTCAGGGCTTCGTCGAGGTATTGGATGGAATACGCGTCCTAAGCTTTCGACCTTTTGATTTCGCAGGCGCCCGTGCCCTCTACCGTGAAGTGAATGCCGATATTTACCATTCCGAGGAGCCCTCTTTAGGGACCTACTTTGCGATGCGGGCGGCTTCTCACGGTAAGCATGTGGTTACTTTTCGCGATCCTCGGACTATGGCGGATTGGCTTGTGGAACTGCGCTTTCCTTCCTTAAGCCGCTTTCAGGTCCTGGCAAACTGGATTTATGAGGATAATCCCCTTGTACATTGGGCTGTGCGTCGTGCGGATGGACATTTTGCGGCAGCCCATTTGATTATTGAGAAGGCGAAGAAGAAATATGGGTTGCCTACAGCGCCCAAGTTTCTCCCCACTCCTGTTGAGATTCCAGAAAAAATAGAAAAGGCTAAAGAGCCGACGGTTTGCTTCATCTCGCGCTGGGATAAACGCAAAAGGCCGGAATTGTTCTTCGAATTAGCGAGATCTTTCCCAGAGGTGCGCTTTATTGCAGTTGGGAAAGGGCGAGACCCGGATTATGAGAACCGTCTGCGTAAGACATATGGTGGATTGCCGAACGTTGAGATGGTGGGTTTTATCGACCAGTTTCGTTCCAATGCTCTATCTCAAATTCTGGCGAAGAGCTGGATATTGGTTAATACGGCAGCTCGTGAGGGGCTTCCGAATACTTTTATTGAGGCTTGCGCTCATGGTTGTGCCATACTTAGTGCGGTGAATCCTGACAATTTTGCATCACGTTTTGGTTATTGGGTGAGAGACGGAAACTTCAACAAAGGTTTGGCATATCTTTTAGAGAGCGAGCGATGGAAAGGGTTAGGGGACGAAGGTTTGGCCCATGTGCGCGAGACGTTTTCGCTAGAGCGAGCCATTGACCGCCATCTTCAGGTTTACGAAAGGATATTAGGCTTACTCTCTCCCTAAGGTAATTTTGTTTGAGGAGTAATTGGCCATGCAACGCTTAATTGTCACTACTATTCGTCGGCATACACCCTATACTGAGCCATCGGGTTATATTTATCTCGTCGATGCAGGAAAAAGGATGGTGCTTGAGCGCTGCATCATGAACGAACCTGCCTTTCGGGAGGTAGACACAAACCCTCGAGGAGGAATGCGGGGAAGTCGAGGGATAAGTGTCCGAGACGATCAAATTGCGATAGCCAACGCTTCGGTGATTTTTCGTTACGACCCACAATGGAATCTGCTAGGGATTATTTCCCATCCTTCAATGGCGGCTATTCATGATATTTACTTTGATCGTGATGATACTTTATGGGTAACGGCAGCGCGCAACGATTTGTTGTTTCGATTTGACCTGTTTGGTGCACTTCTGGAACATTATTACTTACGCCTCCCTTCCCCTGCTACTGTTGCTCTAAAATGGCGTCCTCCGATACTCATGAGTTCAGACCAGATAATCAAAGGGGCTCTTGAGTTTCGTGATCCTCGCACGCATGAGGAAGAGATATATGATCACGCTCATGTCAATAGCGTGTGCCGGGCTCCAGACGGGAGCTTGTTGGTTTCTATGGGTTTGGTTTTAGATGCTAAGTTTTCCGCCTTACTTTATATCAAGAGCCGATTAGTAAAAGCGGGGATTTGGCCGGCTGTGTTAGCGGTAAATCGCGGTATTCGTTCCTTGCTAGGAATAAGAAAGAACATGCACAGCGATCTTTTGATCCAACCTGCCCGTGCCCAGTCGGCCGTCGTACGCATTTCCTCTGATGGTAATCATCGTTTACTGTTTTCTTTGGGCGGGATTACGGTTCCGAGCCATAGTTTGTTGATATTGCGCGACCAGAGTGGCATCTACCTCAACACAACAGCTGGAGAAGTGGTCCATTTCAGTCCTGAGGATGGCTACATCTTTTCTGCTACAAAAGTAACCGATGGTTTTCTACGCGGTGTGGTACAAATCTCAGATAACACCTTACTATTAGGAAGTAAAAGAGAAATCCTTGTGTTTGACCTATCTCAACGCAAAGTGAAGACTACTTTTGAGATTACCCAGGATCCTAACGAGTCAATATATGATATCAAGGTCTTGCCCGATCATTTTGGGAATCCCCCTACGTCTTTTGCGGATCACTTTCGGCATTTCGTAGGGTTCAGCAGCGAAGAATTGCCGATTTATGACTATCGAATCCCGGTTCTCTTAGAGAATGGGGCTTGATAAACAGTTGGGAAGGGCAGAAAGATGAGACTCCCCAACTTCCTTGTGATTGGCGCTCCTAAATCAGGCACTACCACTATCACTTACGTGTTGGATCAACACCCTCAAGTGTTTATGTGCCCAGTGAAGGAAGCTGGTTTTTTTT
>VSSL01000311.1_pt1 | contig 14212 bp, 13 predicted proteins | sample 4557531 | NCBI WGS metagenome assembly VSSL01 (sample SAMN10986726, study PRJNA523729) | hot springs metagenome | isolation source: hot springs | place: India:Timba, Gujarat | collected 2018-05-31 | reverse complement strand
TGCGCCCGGCGGCGCTGCGCATCCCCGCCGGGCAACAGCCGATAGGCACAGCGAAATCGTGGACGGGCACGGTGGCGGGGTAGATGAGAATCCGGGACGTTGCGCCGATGTGTCGGGAAATCTGAAACAGGCCAAAGGGATCGCCGCTGATCAGTGTGAGCGGACCCAGCCGAAATTCACCGCGCACAGCGCACACGGTATGGGTTTCCCAGCGGTACTGGTGGCGCGGGAGCAGACTGGGCACGACATGGCTGGCCCGATGGCCGGGCAGGGTGGAATGATCCAACACTTCGAGCCACAGTTTAGGAAAGAAGCCTGTGTTCCAAACGGTGAAGACCTCATCCAGCGTTTTGCCGACCTGTGCCCGGCGCGCGCGGGTGAGGCGTCTGGTCCGCACCCAGGAGACCCCTGCTCGCGCCCAGACCAGCGAAAGCAGCAACAATCCAGCCAGCGCATAAGCAACATTGAACATCAGGGCGTGCCCACTGGCGACGCCGACCAACAGCGACAGGATCAACAGGCTGTAGATGACGTTTCGATGGTTGCTCATGGCGGCAAGAGAACGATCAGCGGGCTGCGCCGATGGTCGCTCCTGGCACCGGGACGGTTGCCAAAACGTCCCGAACGATCATCTGCTGAGAGATGTCCTTGATCCGCGCCGCCGGGCCGATGATCAACCGATGCGCCAGGGTGGCCTCGGCCAATGCCTTTACGTCGTCCGGCAGCACGTAGTCGCGCCCGACGGCGGCAGCGCGCGCCTGTGCACAGCGGTACAACGCCAGCGCACCGCGTGGACTGGCGCCCAGGTACACATCAGGATGTCGGCGCGTCGCGTTGACCAGTTCCACAATGTAGCGTTTGATGTCGGGGGCCAGATACACCTCGCGCACGGCCTGCTGCGCGGCCAGCATCTCCTGTACGCTCACCACCTGTTGGACTTGCGTCACGGGATGCTGGTATTGCTGCGAATCTAGGATGGCGACCTCCTCCTGGGGAGAGGGATAGCCCAGTTCGATGCGCATCATAAAGCGGTCAAGCTGCGCTTCCGGCAGCGGAAAAGTCCCTTCGTACTCAATGGGGTTTTGCGTCGCCAGTACCATGAACGGTTCGTTCAGTTCGTAAGTAATGCCGTCCACCGTGATCTGGTGCTCCTCCATCGCCTCCAGCAGCGCGGATTGGGTTTTGGGCGTGGCGCGATTGATTTCATCTGCCAAGACAATCTGCGCCACGATGGGACCGGGCCGGAACTGGAAGTCCAGCGTCTTCTGGTTGTAGACAGAGACACCGGTGATGTCCGTCGGCAGCATATCGGGTGTGAACTGGATGCGGCTAAACTGGCAACCGATGGAGAGGGCCATCGACCGGGCCAACATGGTCTTGCCGACGCCGGGCACATCTTCGATCAAAATGTGTCCCCGGCACAGCAGGCCGAGAACGGTAAGCCGGATTTCATTCCGCTTGCCGATGATGACGTTGCTGACATTGTTGATGATTCGTTCGGCAACGGACTGCACAATACTCATGCGGCACTTCTCCTGTTGTTTATAAGTCCAGGGCAACCAATAAGCCGTCTACGCGCCTGCAACTGTAGCACAAATCAGCGGGCATGGCGATAAGCTGACCAACCCGTCGCGCGCCGTACAGCCGTGTTGACTTGGCCGGGGGCTTGTGCTATCATGCAAAGCGTTTCCGCACACAAACCGCTAAAATGCTTCATTCAATGTTTATTCCTGAGGGTGTTCTTTATTTGAAGGTGACGTCATTTAGTCATCGACATACCGGATGACCCCCGGTTGACGAAAGGAGCAGCATCCACATGGCTAAATCGCGGACCGAGTTGATGGTGGACCGCTTGCGTGACCTCCAATCAAGCACGCCGGACATTGAGGCTTCCGCTGTCGTAAGCGTGGACGGCTTGATCATGGCGTCCTCGCTGCCTTCAAACGTGGAAGAAGACCGCGTATCGGCCATGTCGGCGGCAATGATTTCCCTGGGCGAGCGTATTGCCGGTGAACTGGGACGCGGCGAACTGGACCAGGTATATATCCGGGGCGAGAATGGCTTCGTGATCCTGATGTCGGTGGGCGAGGAAGCGGTGTTGACCTCGCTCATCCGGGAAAACGCCAAGTTGGGCCTCATCTTTTTGGACATGAAACGCGCCGCAGACGATCTGGAGAAGCTCGTCTAGCGGATTGTCTGTCTGCTGTTGACCTTGCCCGGCAGCAGTTCGCCGGAGCGTTGCCTGACCATATACGGGGAGAGGGCTTCTAAATGTGTTGCAGAAGCCAGGTCTCCCTGTCTTTTTTGTTGCGACGTGTCGTTGCTGCATCTGTTGAGAAACACCGATTAGTCAGCGGGTGAGGCGCTATGCCCAGTTACATCTTTTGCACAGGCGGTGTCGTAAGTTCGGTCGGCAAGGGGGTGACGGCTGCTGCTCTGGGGCGCATCTTAAAGGCGCGCGGCCTCAAGGTTGCCATCCAGAAGCTCGATCCATATTTAAACGTCGATCCGGGCACGATGAGTCCCTATCAACATGGCGAGGTTTTTGTTACGGCGGACGGGGCTGAAACCGATCTTGACCTGGGGCATTACGAGCGTTTTATCGACGAAAACCTCACGCGCAATTCCAACGTCACGTCCGGCCAGATTTATGCCGAGGTGATCAGCAAGGAGCGCCGAGGCGACTATCTGGGCGGCACAATCCAGGTGATCCCGCACATCACCAACGAGATCAAACGCCGCATCGCCCGTGTCAGCTTGGATCACAACGCCGATGTGGTGATCGTCGAAGTCGGCGGTACGGTAGGCGACATCGAAGGGCAGCCCTTTTTAGAGGCGTTGCGCCAGATGCGTATCGACGTGGGGCGCGAGCGAGTCATCTATATGCACGTGACTTTTCTGCCTTACATCGGCGCGACGGGTGAACTTAAAACCAAGCCCACTCAGCATAGTGTGCGCGAATTGCGCAGCATCGGCATTCAGCCCAATGTGATCATCGCCCGCACCGATCACCCGGTCAGCCGTGAGCTGGTAGATAAGATCGCGCTGTTCTGCGATGTGGAGCCAGAGGCAGTGATTCCTCTGGAGACTACGAAGTTACTGTATGAGATTCCGTTGCTGCTCGAAGATGCGGGATTGGGCGATTACGTCGTCCGTCGCCTGGGGTTGGGGGACTTGAAAGCCGATCTCGGCGAATGGCGACAACTGATCGAGCGCATGAAGAGCGTGACTGGCAGGGTTCGCGTGGCAGTGGTCGGGAAATACGTCGAACTGCGCGACGCCTATATCAGCGTGAAAGAGGCGTTAATGCACGCAGCGACGGCCCATGACCGCGCCGTAGAGATCGAGTGGGTCTATTCCGGCGATCTGGAAAAAGGCAAAGGCTGGGACGTTCTGGAAACCGTCAGCGGGATCGTCGTGCCGGGGGGGTTTGGAGAACGCGGCATTGAAGGCAAGATCATGGCCGCCCGCTGGGCCAGGGAGAACCAGATTCCTTACCTGGGCCTTTGCCTGGGAATGCAGGTGATGTGTGTGGAGTTTGCTCGGCACGTGCTGGGTTTGGAAGATGCTAACAGCACCGAGTTCGACACCAGTACACCCGCTCCGATCATCGATCTGATGCCGGAGCAACGCGCCGTCGCGGACTTGGGTGGGACAATGCGCCTGGGCCTCTATCCCTGCGTCCTCACGCCCGGCAGTGTGGCGCACCGGGCCTACGGCGCGCCGGTGATCAACGAGCGGCATCGCCACCGTTTCGAGTTCAATAATGCCTACCGCGCCGCTTTTGAAGACGCCGGCATGGTGTTCAGCGGCCAGAGTCCTGATCGCCGCCTGGTCGAGATCGCCGAACTGCGCGATCACCCGTTTATGCTGGGTAGCCAGTTTCACCCAGAGTTTTGCAGTCGGCCCAATGCGCCCCATCCGCTGTTTCGGGATTTTATTGCTGCGGCGGTCGCCTGCGCCGAACGACTTCCACTGGCGGCGCATCTGTCCGGTCGTAGCAAGGAGGAATAGCGCAGGTGGAGCGCGATCTGGAGGAATTGTGGGAAGCCTTGTTGAGCGGCGAGACGGCGCGTATCCGAGAAGCCTGGCAGACGCTCAGCCTTGAAGAGCAGGTTGCCGTCCGGTTGCACCTCCAACACATGACTGTCGAAGAAGGCTGGCTGGATGTTCAACGCGCCTCAGCCCTGGCGGCTCTGCTGGCGCTGGACGACTCTTCTGACGTTACATAGGCAGGCCGCTGCCTGGCAGACGGCCTGTCTGGTCGGCTGCGCGGTCGTCGCTGCCCTAGCCTTCGGTCGTCACGTCGATGACCTTTGGCTGCGCGCTTTCCGCTTTGGGAATGGTGATGGTTAGGATGCCGTTTTTGAAGCTCGCAGCGGCCTCTTCAGCTTTGATCGGGCGCGGGATCGTGATCGACCGGCTGAAACTGCCGAAGCGCCGTTCTTTGCGCAGGTAGTTTACGCCGCTGGTCTCTATTTCTTCTCTGGTTTCACCTCGAATGGTCAGGGTATCTCCGGTGATAGAGACATCGATGTCCTCAGCCTGAATGCCTGCCAGAGGTCCGGCCTGCACGACAACGGTGTCTGAGGTCTCATAAACATCTACGGCCAGAACCGGGGCGCCGCCGACCGAAGCGAATCCCTCTTCAAGAAGGCGGTTCATGTTGTCGCGTAAATTCGCCAGTTCGCGCCTGGGATTCCACCGAGTCGGGTTCGACATTGTTTCCCATTTCTCCTTACACTGACTTGTGTGGAACTGGATGTCTTTTTACTGCTGTGTACTACGTAAATGATCGCCTGTAAGTTTCGAGAATAAAACAGGCCGACTGGATTGGCGAGTCGGCCTGCGTTACGCGAGCAGAGGCGGCGTCAAGGGGCGCTCTGCTTTTCGATTAACTCGATGATCTGTAGGAGCACCTGGCGGACGCTCGATTTTTGTGTGGCGACGCAAGGCATCACCGTGACATTGCCGCCCGCATTGGTCCCTTTGCGTACCTCAACCAGGCTGGCTGCCCCTTCGAGATCGGTTTTATTGGCGGCCACCAGGTAAGGCACGGCCTGGAAGCTGGAGAACAATTCGATCAGTTCGGCCACTTCAGGAAAGGAGGGGCGATCCGTACTGTCTACCAGGACGATGAACCCGTTCATCTCTCTGGCAAGAATCTCCCACATAAAGTCAAAACGCGCCTGTCCTGGTGTACCGTTCAGGTGCAGGATTTTACCGTCCAGTTCGACGCGCCCATAGTCCATCGCAACCGTCGTTTCCGCCTTAATGCCGCGATCTTCTGTCGTAATGCGCCGCTCGGTGGTCACGACGGCAATGTCCGAAATGGTGCTGATAAAGGCGGTCTTGCCAGAATTGAAAGGGCCGGTCACGATGATCTTGTAAATTTTGGACACATGACCCTCCTGAGGGTAAGCAGCAGACCTGGGAGTCTACATTTGGTCCGCTTCGTGACCAATTGTACTCGCTACCCACGCAGCGAACAATCCTTAGTTGTTCCCGGCTTCGTTTTGCGCCGTCTGGGAAATCTCTCCGCTCCTGAAATCGACAAAACGATAGCCTACGCCGCGTTCGGTGAGAATGTACTTCGGATGCGAAGGGTCTTCTTCGATCTTCTCGCGCAGGTAATTGATGTACAACCGCACATAGTGCGCCTCATCCCGATATTCGTAACCCCACACTTTTGCCAGTAGTTGCTCGTGTGTCACCGTCCAGCCTGCGTTTTCGATCAGGTGGTATAGCAGCCGGTATTCGGTAGGGCGCAACTTGATGTGTTTTCCCTCAACGATGACCTCGCGTCGGTTGAAATCAACACTCAGACGATCATCGATCTTCAGGATCGCGCGATCTGAGGCCGTGTTGGGTGCTTCCAGGCGGCGTAGCACAGCGCGCACCCGACTGGAAAGTTCACGTGGGCCAAATGGCTTGGTGATGTAATCGTCCGCGCCTAATTCCAGACCATATACCCGGTCGTCCTCCTCGCCTTTGGCCGTCAGCATAATGACCGGGATGTTAGAAAACTCGCGCAGGATGCGCAACGTCTCAAACCCATCCAGTTCAGGCATCATGACATCAAGGATGACCAGATCGGGAAGTTGTGTGCGGATGATTTCCAGGGCTTTCATGCCGTCATGCGCCTCAAGGACCTGGAACCCTTCCAGCTCAAGGTTCATGCGGATGAAGCCGATCATGCGCGCTTCATCATCGACGACCAGAATACGTTTGGCGTCGCGCGGCGTGATACGTGGTAGTTTGGCCGTCACAACAACTGCTCCCTTCTGGGTCGCCTACGCCTGACTGTAAAAACCCACAGACGACGGAGAACATTCAGGGTGTTTGAACGGGTTGCGCGTCTATCGTGTGCGGTGTACCGCTCGCTGCCGGGCGCATCAGTCACGGTAGAAGCCGTAGATTTCTTCCTCTTCGCCGCTTGGCATCACTTCAATAAAGTTAATGCGCCACCAGGGAAAGATAACCGTGTGCACCTCCGGCAGGATATTTCTGACATCCTTGCCGTCCCGATAGCGGGGATTATTGCCGATCACCATTTGGTCAGTCGGTTTGGGCATTTCCTCAACCTCGATGAGGATCGGGTCTTCACCCACGATATGCAGAAGGAGCGAGATAGCCATGCAGTTTTTCTCCGTAGGTTATGCGCTAGAAGACATCGGTCCTACTTGAAGTAGATATGGACGACCAGCCGCGCGAACCGGATCTCGTCCCCGTCACGCAGCACGCGCGGTTGATTAGGGATCAGGCGCTGGCCGTTGAGGAATGTACCGTTCACACTGCCCAGATCGACCAGCGTTAGTGTATCTTCGTTGCGTCGAATGGCTGCATGGGTACGGGAGACCCCTTTTTCCAGTGCGCCATAGGGTGTTAGGTCCATATCTGGAATGGTCTGGGTGTTGATGTCGGCCCGGCCAAAGATGGTTTCCTGGCGAGGCTGTAACACGATTGGCTCGGCAGCATCACGGATATGAATGATGATGGACGATTCGCTGCCAAAGCGGGCGGTGCCCCAGGTCGCTTTGGTCCCTAGCTCGTCCGGCACATTTTGCAATTGCTTGGTGGAAGCCATTGCCGCGACTGCCGCGCCATCGTCAGCCAGGGATTGCCCGCATTCCTCACAAAAAAGTAGTCCTTCGCGGTTCTCATGCCCGCAGTAAGCACAATTGCGCATCAGGTATATACCTTTAGGTTTCTTCATCCTCCGACGGCGCTCCCAGCAGCAATGCCCGTGTGCCGTATTTCAGCGTCTTGTGACCCTCTTCCGAGAGCATGGCTGTGCGGGCAATACGGCGCGCTTCCGCCATAGCCGCATGAGCCAGACCATCGTGGCCGCCTTCAAGCAGGCGCGTGGCGAGGTTTTCCAGACGGCGGGTCGCTTCCTGGATGTTGCCCTTGGAGATGGCCTCCTGGGCTTTCTCCTGCATCCGGTACAGGGTCAGCTTGCCCAGCGCGTCGAGGATGGCTACAGGGGTTTCTTCCACCGGGGCGCTGTCGGAAACTTCGATGGAAAAATCACTGACGACTTTATATCCCAAACAGTTATCGTGGAGCACATCACCCGTTACGTCTAGACGCACGACGGTACGGAAGCCGTTCTGGTTCAGCGGAGGCATCTGAAGTTGCAGCAGGATAGACGTTGGGCGGCCCAGTTCCAGACTGCCCAGCGGAAGGGACTGTTTATCGATGGGTAAGGGCTGTGGGTGTGGCACCAGCTTGAAAGCCGATTCGAGGACGATGTCGGCGTCAGGGGCGACCGACAGGTGCATTCGTTCGGCAAACGCCGATCCCAGGCTGCGTACCCGTTCGTTGAGAAAACGCACCACCGCTGCCGGGGAATTGATATAGGTGGACGAGCCACCGGTTCGGGAAGCCAGGTCATCCAGAAACACATCATTCCATTCCTGCCCGATGCCGATGGCGCTAATGCTGATGCCCTCTTTGGCGGCATCCTCAGCCAGTTGAAGGCAAGCGTCTTCGTCTCCGTAAGTACGTCCGTCGGTTAACAAAATCAGGTGATTGACGTACTTCGGGTTCAGACTGCGGCGCAGTTCTTCCAGGCCGGCCCGCAGGCCCTGGTAGATTTCGGTTCCCCCGCTGGCCTGCATGGTACTTGCCATGGCTTTGAGCGTTGTGCGCTCGACGACAGGGGTAGCTTGAAAGACGACATCGGCCCGGTCGCTGAACACGACAATCGATAGCAGGTCTTCGGGACCCAGGCTTTCAATAATGCGGTGGGCCGCCTGCTTGACGCGCTCCAGGCGCGGGCCTTTCATTGAGGTGCTTCGGTCGATGACCAGGGCCAGATTCAGCAGGGCATCTTGCTGTTTCCGCTGTCCATAGCGCGCGTCGGGGATGATTTCGACCAGCACGTAAATGACCTGGGGTTCGGGGAGAAAACGCACGGCGCGTTTGCTGGGTGTTACCCGCAAGCTGAAATAGGGTGGCGGCAGGCCGTCGCGCTGAAGTGCGATGTCATATTCGGCGCGTGCAGAGGGATTACTCAGGATTTCGTAAGCCCCAGCAATGTCGCGGAATGCTGCTCCTGCGCCGGGATTAGTGTTGACATCAGGATGAAAGCGCCGGGCAGCCTGTCGGTAGGCTGTTTTGATATCTTCAATGCGCGCTTCAGGCGGCACGCCGAGAATAGCATAGTAATCCTGAGTAGTTTTCATGGTAAATGTACTTTTCTGTTTTTCTCGATCTAGGCTGGGATGTTAGCCAGGAACCTGCAACAAGATCGCTGAGATGTTGTCTGATCCGCCGCGCTCATTCGCTAAGGCCACCAGGCGGTCACAGGCCTGTTGTGGTGTGGGCGTATTAAGGACGGTGTTGATAATGTCTTCTGTAGATACCATGTTCCACAGACCATCGCTGCACAGCAGCAGGCGAGCGTGGGTAGGTAAGCGACGTGTGATCGAATCCACCTCCAGGTTGTCGCTCTGCCCGATGGCGCGGTAGAGCACATTCTTTTGGGGATGCTGCGCGGCCTCTTCTGGCGTGAGCTGATCGAGTTCGATCAATCGTTGCACCAGGGAATGATCGCGCGTGATCTGCTCGATGGTGCCGTCCTGGTTAATTAAGTAAGCTCGGCTATCGCCAACATGGGCGATGTAGGCCAGATCACCCATAATGGCAGCCGCGGTGATGGTGGTTCCGCCTTCGGGTATCGACTGCACGACAACCTCGTTAGCCATCTTGACGGCTTCGGTCAGAATCTCAGAGATGGTAGCGTGCTCAGCGTCTGTCTCCTTCAGGCGGGTAAGCATGGGGATATATATTTTGTTGGTAATTTGCTCAGCCAGAACGCGCGTTGCAATCGCCGAAGCCTTTTCGCCGTCGTGGTGCCCGCCCATTCCATCCGCGACGATGAACAGGCCAAAGTCGGGAACGTTGTCTGTATTGCCTTGAGAGGCAAAAAAGGTCAGTACAGCGTCTTGGTTGCTGCTGCGTACCATGCCGACGTCGCTGCTTTGCCCGTAGGTGATATGCTGGTTGGGGCGGGTAAGGGCGCTTTCGAGAGGCGGCAGTTGGCGCGTGCCCCCGAAGGTGGATGGTGCGACAGGTGATAACTGCGCCTCGCCGTTTTCGGGCGTTCGCGGAGGTGCGCTGTCTTCTTCTGGCATACGAGCAGGATGAGCAGCAATGTCCTTGACTGGCTTTTCGGGGGTAGCCCGATCAAGCCTGAGCAGGCGGCGCAACTTGTCCATAGCGGCTATCTCCGGGCGTTCTTGCTAGGCCATCAGGGCATAAACATAGTGATCGGACGAACCGATGTAGACAACATTCTCGACAACACAAGGCGATGATGGAACAGGGCCTCCGGTCGCCAGGCTCCAGCGCAACTTGCCCGTTTTGGCATCGACGCAGTAGACATTGTTGTCGATGCCGCCGAAGTAAACTGCCCCATTGGCGACCGCCGGCGACGAAGTAACCTGATTTTGGGTCTCAAAGCGCCAGCGTTCTTTGCCGGTTTCGATGTCAAGGGCGTACATGCTTCCATCGGCCGAGCCGACAAACAGATTCTTGGTGACCGGATCAACAGCTGGAGACGAAATGACGGGTTTTTGCGTGCGGAAACGCCAGATCGGATACCCGGTTTTTGCGTCCAGCGCGTAAACATGCCAGTCATTCGAGCCGACGTAAGCCACATTATCGTAGACGATGGGGGAAGAAGTCACGCCCCGACGGGCCTTGAAGCGCCACTTTACGCTGCCGCCGAGATCAAGGGCGACCACATCGCCGATCTCAGAGCCGAAGATGATCAACTCATCCGTGACCCAAGGCCGCGACCGGATGGGGCTGCTGGCATCGTACTTCCAGATGATGCGGCCATTCGACGACTTGGCGGCGTAGAGTTTCCCGTCGTCACTACCGACAAACATGTGTCCGTGCGCGATGCGTACACTGCACCGCACAGGCCGTTCGGTCATCAACGTCCAGGCGATGCGGCCCGTGCGCATGTTGACCGCGTACACGGTGCTATCTTCAGAACCGATGATCACATTCTGATTATCCACATCCAGGGCCGGAGTCGAGGCAATGCCGCCCTCGGTAGCAAACTTCCATTTAAACGCGCCGTCACTGGCCTGAAGTGCATACAGGTTGTTGTCGTAGGCCCCTACATAGAGCATACCGCCATGAACCACAGGCGAGGATCGCACCTCATCCTCGCAGCGGAACTTCCAGAGCGGGATTACCGAGGTTTCTTCTTCGGGAATCTCCTCTTCTTCGCTGGTGCTGCCTTTTCCGACCGCCGGCGCAGCAGCGCCGAACACCGGGCGGGTGAGTTGTTCCAGGGCGTCGCGCATTTCCCGCGCCGATTGGTAACGATCTTTAGGCGCGTAGGCGACCGCGCGCATGATGATGCTCTCGAATTCGGCGGAGACCTTCGGGTTATACTGACGGATCGGGCGTTCGGGGAAGCTGAACGGCGGTTCCAGGCGTGGGTCACGCCGTGTCAGCAGGTGATGCAACGTCGCGCCGGTGGCGTAAATGTCGCTTAAAGGCGTCGCATTGCCCCGATACTGTTCCGGCGCCGAGTAGCCCTCGGTGCCGATCATGGTGCCTTTTGGCGCATTCTCGACAAATACTTTGGCGATGCCAAAGTCGATCAGGCGCACGCGGCCATGCTGATCGATCATGATGTTGGAAGGCTTGACATCACGGAAGACAATTGGCTCCGGTTTGTGCTCGTGCAGGTAAGCCAGGACATCGCACAACTCAATGGCCCACTTGCGCACCATATCTACCTGGATTTCGGGCAGGGAGTTTAAAATAGCCTCCAGGTCCTTGCCGTTGATAAATTCCATCACCAAATATACGCGGTCGTTCCGATCAAAGTAGTCATAAATCTCTGGCATGGCCGGGTGACTGAGGGATGCCAGGATGTTCGCTTCACGCTCAAAGTTACGTACCGTTATCTCACGGAGCTGCGGGTCCGCGACCTGGTTGAGCATTTCTTTTACGGCGACATATCGCCTGACATCAGGGAACTTGAGGTCACGGGCTTTGTAGACCGAGGCCATGCCGCCAACGCCCAATACGCCCTCGATGCGCCAGCGATTTTGTAGCACCGTGTTCGCCGGAAGCGATCCTTCCATTCCCTGTGGCGCCGGCAAATTCCCGAAGCTCTGTGTATCTACCATTAGATAATTTCCCCGCGCTATGATCGGATGAAACGCCAATTGTCTGATCGGGTGAGGTTTATAGGTATTATAGTGAGGTAAGGGGGTTCACGCAATCGAATTGTGTCTCTCTGGCAGAATACTTCCAGACGAAGCAACAAGTGTGCTTTCTCATGACAACCCATGCAATGCCGGACGTATCTCTCCCTTTGGCGCTCTACCTGCACATTCCGTTCTGCCGCCAGCGTTGCTCTTACTGCGCTTTTAATACGTATGCAGGATTGGACGACATGATCCCGGCTTATGTCGATGCGTTGTGTCGGGAACTTGCGCTGGTCGGCGCAGCGGGGTCTCGCCCGGCGATTCACACGGTTTATTTCGGCGGCGGCACCCCCAGCCTGCTGTCGGCGCAGGAAGTGGCGCGTATTCTGGAACAGGTCCGGCTGGCTTTTGCGCCTGTCGGAGCGCCCGAAGTCACCCTGGAAGTCAATCCGGGCACGGTCGGGGAAGGCTATTTTCGTCGTCTCCGTGAGGCCGGCGTGAACCGCCTGAGCCTGGGAGCACAGTCTTATCAGCCGGCAGACCTGAAACTCTTTCGCCGTGTTCACACCTGGCAAGATGTTGTTGCAGCGGTGGCGGCGGCGCGCCAGGCTCGCTTCGACAACCTTAGCCTAGACCTGATCTACGGCGCGCCGGGACAGGATTTATCGGGCTGGCGTATATCGCTTGAGCAGGCGATGGCGTTGCAGCCAGAGCATCTGTCACTATACAGCCTGGGAGTGGAACCCGGTACGGCCATGCATAGCTGGGTCGAACATGGCGTGGTGTCTGCACCCGATCCCGATCTGGCTGCCGACATGTACGAGGTCGCCGGAGATATGCTGACACGCCAGGGCTACGAGCAGTACGAGATCAGCAATTGGGCGCGTCCGGGGTACGCCTGTCGTCACAACCTGCAATACTGGCTGCGTGAGCCTTATCTGGGTTTTGGGGCAGGGGCACACGGTTTTGCGGCGGATACGCGCTATGCCGTCGTTGCGTCTCCGCAGGAATACATTCGCCGTCTAAATGGAACCTCGGTCGGAAGCCGGTTCCCACTCTCGCCAGCAGTGGCGGTGGAAACCGTCGAGGTGATCGACTCCAGCGAAGCCCGCGCCGAGTACATGCTGTTGGGCCTGCGCCTGACCGACGCCGGCGTGTCACGGGCTGCATTTGCCCGACGTTTCGGGCTATCTCTCGAAGATTGCTATCCGAATCAACTCCGCGAATTGGAGAGTCTGGGGTTGATTGAGGCATTGCCGGACCGCGTTCGCCTGACGGCATGGGGACGGCTATTGGGAAATTACGCCTTTGCGTACTTTGTATAGTCCGTCAAACGGCACGACCCAGCAATGAACCGACAAACTCAACCGTCGCCTCTGCCAGCGTCGGAACAGACGCCACAGACCGGTAAGCATCCAGCGCGCGGCGTAGGTAGTCGGCCTCGTATTGTTCTGCAAATGCGCGCGTATCGAGCGCATCGAGAATCGCTACCGCACGGGCTACTTCGGCGTCATTTCCCTGATAGGCATGGGCGTACATGGCGCGGAACTCCTGGCTGTGCTCCAGCCCATAGAGCACCGGCAGAGACTTTTTGCGGGTGATGATGTCTGTAGCCGCCGATTTACCGGTCAGTTCTGGGTTGCCCCAGATGCCCAGGATGTCATCCCGAACCTGAAAGGCCATGCCCAGGTTGTGGCCGAAGGCGGCGTACTGTTCGAGCTGCGGTGGTGTTTCCCCGGCGATCAACGCGCCCAACTGTGTGCTGGCCGCGATCAGTGCCGCCGATTTCCCGCCGATCATGTCCAGGTACTCGTCTATCGTTACGTCCATCCGCCGCTCGAAGGTCATGTCGAGGAACTGCCCGCGCGTCAGAATCAGGCAGGTTCGCTCGAATAGCTCCCACGCTGCCAGCACACGGGGAGCCGGAACGTCAACGTCGGCCAGGCGGCCTAGTTCCCGATGCGCCAGAGCAAACATCCCATCGCCCGCATTGATCGCGTTGGCCTGTCCCCAGATTTTCCACAGCGTGGAACGTCCGCGTCGGAGCGGGCTGTTGTCTTCAATATCGTCGTGGATCAGCGAGAAATTGTGCAGGAACTCCACTGCCGCCGCTGCGGGCAGTGCCTGCTGCCAGTCGCCGCCTGCGCTTTCGGCGCAGATCAACACCAGGGTCGGACGAATCTGTTTGCCGGGGCGTGCGTGTGCAGGGTTGCCTTGCTCGTCCACCCAACCCATGTGATAACGCAACATCAGATCGTATTCCGGCGGGCCGGGCAGAAAACGGTCTGCCGCCGCGCGGAGTTCACGGTTCAGGGCGGGGAGGTAGCGTTCAAGATAGGTTTGCAGGCTCATTTTGCTGGTGTTGGAGGTGTAGGCGGCTGAGAAGCCAGGTATAGAGGGGTGCGCGCGAGGGACGGGATGTCGCCCGCGCCTGCGCACAGCATGGCGATGCGCAACTGCTGCGGTCAGGAGCGCGATCAGTTCAACCACATCTTCCAGTACGATTGGGCCGCCGCGCGCAGAAAAGG
>VSSL01000310.1_pt1 | contig 14218 bp, 14 predicted proteins | sample 4557531 | NCBI WGS metagenome assembly VSSL01 (sample SAMN10986726, study PRJNA523729) | hot springs metagenome | isolation source: hot springs | place: India:Timba, Gujarat | collected 2018-05-31 | reverse complement strand
TTTCAAAATCTTAAAAAAACAACTAAACGAAAAATTTGAAAAAGATTATTTTTCGAATTTTAACCTTTTACAACATAAATTATGTCTAAAAGGTGTAATTTGTTCATTTAAATTTTATGAGGTCAGTTATGAAAAAGTTAATGTTTTTTGGTCTTTCAATCTTGTTATTGAGTTTTGTTTTTATTTCGGATACTTATGGACAAGGTCAAGGCGGTAAAAGAAATTTTCAAGGGCGTGGTGCAAACTGCCAGTTCGTGGATTTAAACAATGATGGAATCTGCGATAATTTTGTAGACGCAAACAACGACGGAATCTGTGACAATTGCCCTGGGTGTGGAAAAGGTGGATGGAGAGGTAAGGGAAACAATTTCCAAGGACAAGGTTTACATTTACGACAAAGAAATTTTGTCGATAATAATGGAGATGGAATTTGCGACAACTACCAAAGTCGAGCAATTATTTCAAGACCCTCCCCAAATCCATTCACTTCAACAACGAATTTTTCTCTGTCTTTACCTTCTGCTGGAAATGTTTCAATAACAGTTAATGACCTTGAAGGAAAAGTTGTGAAAAATGTTTTTAGCGGCAAATTAGAAAAGGGAGACCATAATTTTACTATCGATTCACAAAATTTAACCCCGGGGCGTTATTTAATAGTTGTAAAGTTTAACAACAGAACATTTTCGAGGCATATTTTCTATCGACCGTAAGTCGAATCCAACAAATTCACGACTGCTCCAGATTATGGAGCAGTCTTTTTTTATTTTTGAATTTGTATGGAAACAAAAACAAAGAGAAAATTTAGCAAAATTTCTGTAGCGGTTAGTTCTTTTATAGTAGCCATCTTTTTGACTACCTTTAAAGCAGTAGTTGGAATTGCTACTGGGAGTTTAGGAATTATTTCCGAAGCAATTCATTCTGGAATGGATATGTTCGCTGCGGGGATAACTTTGTTTTCTGTTAAATTTTCGTCCAAACCACCAGATGAAAGGCACAACTTTGGGCACGGCAAGATAGAAAATATTTCAGCATTCATCGAAGCGTTATTACTTTTGGCAACAAGTTTTTGGGTGATTTGGGAAGCATATGAAAGATTAACTGGAAAAAATGTCGAAGTAGAGGTTAATTTTTGGAGTTTCTTTGTAATAATTTTTGCTATAATCATTGATGTAAACCGTGCAAGAATATTAAAAAAGGCTTCGGAAGAATATCAAAGCCAAGCCCTCGAAGCCGATGCATTGCACTTTTCCTCTGATATCCTTACTTCTGGCGTTGTACTTTTAGGTTTGGTTTTCACTTTATTAAAGATACCAACTGCTGATGTAATTGCTGCAATAATCGTATCTCTTGTTGTTATGCAGATGTCTTTGAAATTGGCATATAATTCAATTAATTTTTTGTTAGATAGTGCACCAATTGCAAAGCAGACTATCAAAGAAATTGTCACTCGTGTTCCCGATGTTCGGGATGTCCACGATATTCGAGTGCGGTCCTCTGGCTCGACAATTTTTGTTGATATGAACATACACGTAAATCCAAATTTGTCGATTGAGGATGCCCATAAGATATCACACCAAGTCGAAGAAGAGATTCGCAAAGAATTTTCAAATTGTGAAATACATATCCATCAAGAACCAGATGATTCTCATTAAAGGAAATCCTAAATGAAAATGTTTCGTTTTGTGAGTTTGGTTTTTGTGTTTTTGATTTTTTGTGGTTTTGCCTCGAACGATGATGGTTTGAATGTTATCAAATCCGATAAAGGATTTATTTTTGTCTTTAACGATAGCCTCGAAAGTTTTCTTTTGGAGTTTAGGGGAAAGAAATTTGTGGATATTGAACCCGAAGAACTGATTTTTTCAATCGATGGACAAGTAATTCAATTTACTATCGTCCCCGTAAAAGAGTTTTATGTTCCAAATCTTGAAAAAGATACTCTACAACAGCATTTTGAGTTTGAAGTTGATTATATATCTAAAAGTTTTAATTCGCAATTGGACAAAGTCGAGCCAAAAAAATTTAAAACTCGACTTGGGAGAAAGGCATATTATTGGGAATTGGAACGGAAAGTCCCCCCGTCGGATACTTCAAACGAAACTGTTACCAAACAAATTTTTGCTTCGACTAATACCAATTTGTTTGTTGTGTTGATTTCGTCCCCATTAACTCGAAAAAATAACTATGCCGAATGCAAAAGAAGAATCTTTAATGCATTAAAAAATATTCAAATAAATTACGGCAAATACAATCTTGATTCATTACGCTATTCGTTAAAAAGAAAATAATTAGCCACCAAAATCGTTTTCATTTCGTCATTGATATTTATTATTTGTTTTTTAAATATATTTGTTTTTGTGGTTTAATTTGCTTTAAAAAATGGAATTTTGGTCTTACGACGACGATGATGAACTATTCGACGATGAGAACGATGGCGATAACGAAAATAACATCGACGAAGCCTACGTTCAAATGTTCAGTGCTTGGTTCGAATTGAAAAAGCGCTCGGGGGAAGACTTTACATATGAAGCCTCGAGAAAATTGAGGAATTGTTAGATGTTTGTATAGATAATGGTTTATACGAAAATGCTTTAAACTTCTGCGATACTTTGCTTGAATACAATCCTTCTTCGAACGAGTTGCTTACCAAGAAGGGTATTATTCTTATGAATATGAAAAACTTCTCCGCAGCGATAAACTCATTGGAAAGGGCTGTGGAAATAAATCCCAACAACTCGGAATCGCTGATTAATTTAAGTTTGTCTTATTTCAACTCGGGTGAATATCAAAAATCACTGGAATTAATAGACCGTGCAATTAACATCGAACCAAGCGATTTCGCGTTGTATCAGAAAGGCGTTATTTTGCAAACTTACCAAAGACTTGACGAAGCACTTGAGATTTTTAAAGCACTTTTAGGCTCCGAAGAGTATAAAGAGGAGGCTCTTCAAGAAATTTCGCATATTTTGTTTCTCCAAGGTAAGTTCGAAGAGAGTCTTCGAATAAATTACCAAGCAGTAAAGCAAGAACCAGAAAATTTTTGGTACTGGTTCAATATTGGTTTATGTTATTTAGAACTTGGGAGGTACTACCGAGCCATCGAGGCTTTCCAAAAATCTATTTCCATCAATCCCTTTTTCGTTTATCCTTATTTGTACTTAAGTTGGGCATATTCCAGTATTGGAAGATACAAGCAAGCAATTCATTCCCTTTTGAAGTATTCTCTTAATCGTTACGACAGGTACGTTTATTTTCAGATAGCAAATCTTTTAGGCGATATTGGATTTTACGAAGAAGCAATTGATTTATATCTTACTATAACGGATAGAGACCATATGTTTGCTCCTGCACACATTGGTCTGGCATTGTGCTATAAAGAGTTAGATGAAATTTCCACGGCGGAGGATTGCTTTAAAACTGGGACTTCGCTCGACCCAAAGAACGTTGAATTTTGGCAGATGGCAATTTCTTTCCTCTTTGAGAATAGAAAAATTAGCAGAGGATTTTCTTGGCTTGCGAGCGCCTTGAATAACAATCCACAAAGCGAAGAATTACTTTCAGACTTGCACTTCTATGTGTTTAAATTTAAGCGATTCAACGAAGGTATTGAAATTTTGGAGAATATCAAGCCTTTGGCTCCTAACAACGCAAATATGCTATTTATGTTAGGCGAATTTTATGCAAGAAGTGGTAAGTTGGAAAAAGCAATCGAATATTTCACTGAAAGTATTCATTTGAATCAAAAACTATATCATAGTTTGAAATCAATAATGAATATTATTTTGAAGAAGAAAGACCATTCAACATTTGAAAAGATGCTGAATTTGAAACTCTCCTTACAAGAGTTGAAATTCAAAAAGTAGTTTTCAAGGTTGGATTTTACTGTTTTTTGAAGTTGGTTCGTTCCCTTGTTTTTTATCATTCGGTTTCTTCAAAGATTGTGAAGGTGTTAATCGCACATCTCTTGGTAATATTCCTCGACTAATCAATGTATCCAAAGCATATTCATATCTTTTCCGTTCATTTTTGGGAATCATTGTTCTCAATTCGGGTGGGATATGAACGATTGGGATGTATGGAAGTTCAAATTCTAACGGGTTTTTGGGTAGTGAAACCACTGGCTGGTTGGAGGATAACTCGAGCCATTTCTTTTTTCCCTCGCCAAAGTTGAAGAAATCAATAATAATGACGGGTGTGCCCGACATAGGAATTAATTTGCCGGTTGAATCCTTTTTTGGTAATTCAGCCCAGTTATAAAGCCATTCAGCGTCTTCCCGAAATTGACGAATACACATATGGGAGGCGGGATAGCCAGGCATTTCAAATTGGTGGAATGCCATACCAGTGAGCCGATGGAAATTCAGTGTGAATGGCATAATCCAATTTTCGTTAAATGAGGATCTACGAAGTCTTTCTTTCCATTGTATATAGTATCTACCAGGATAAGTTGGAGTGGATCTTTTGCCCGAGTTCACAGCCGAGAAACGAACGATTTTACCATATTCGTAACAAGCATATGCTTGATAAAGATTTGAAACGACAATCAATTTTGGAATGTTTATTTGCCGATTCATATTTTTGTGGAAAGACTGAATAGAAACGCAAATCCTCAACAAAGGTATCAGGAATGATTATAGGCTGTTTAATACGAAAAAATCTTAATTCCTTTCGGTTTAAAGTTGTAATTACACGATATTTTACGTAGTTTCTCTTTGGAGAACATTCTTGAAGAAATAAATTTAAATCTTTTGAAGATTTGAAACTTATGGTTCGATAATTGATTTTTGTAAAATTTGATATTTCTTGACTAAATAGTTCACCTAACCAAAAAAACAAAAGACAAAAGATGATTGGGTATGCCATTTGAATACTATATGTTTAAATTAGAAGTTTTCCTTCCTTCATTATCAACTTGTCGTCGAAATAAACATTAGGTTTGGTAATAATTCCATCAATGTGTCCTTTGGCTTTTATTTTACCGCCCATTGTAAGATTATTTCCAAAAGCGATATGAACTGTGCCAAGCACTTTTTCGTCCTCAAGTATGATTCCAGTGATTTGGGCTTTGTAATTGGTTCCAATTCCGAATTCACCTATGGCAAAGGCTTCGTGTCCAATGGATTTAAGCATATCATAAAGTTGTTTTGCTTCCTCATCTCCTTCGAAATCGACGCCATAGCCATCCTCGACAACAACTTTAACTGGGTGTTTCAAAATTCCAATACCTGCAATAGAACCGTCGAAGACTATGACTCCGTTACTTTGCTTTTCCCAAGGAGCAAGATAAACTTCCCCAGAGGGGAGATTTCCGTATTCGCCAATATTTCTCAAAATACCCGTGCTTTTAATAATTGTTCGGTTCTTGATTGGAAGAGTTATGTCCGTGCCAAGTTCAGTAGTTACTCTTATAGTCGAAACGTTTTGAAGTTTTTTTGCAACTTTTTCTGTTGTTTCAAGAATTTTGTTTGCATCGGCACTTAAGCAACGCAACATAGTTTCTGCAGTTATTCCAGGCATTGTTGCAATTCGGACTCCGAGTTTCGAGGCTTCGCGTCGAGCGTTCGTATGAGTTATGGATTTGCTGGTCGGTGCGACGACTACATCAACTTCTTGCATCAGATTTGCTATTGGTTCTGGTGGCTCTTGTCCGTTGACTTCACGAGGTTTGATTTCACAATAGAATGTTTCGTGGGCAATTTCTTTTCCCACTTCAAAGAAAGTCAAACCAATATCGCGAAGTGGTTCATCAGACAAAACAAGCAATGTTTCAACAGAAGTAACTCCAAGATAATCTTGCAATGCGATTCTTGCGGCGTCTTGTAAAGTTAGTTCTTTTTCTTCTTCTTTTTTCTTCTTTCGAGGCATATTGTACCTATTTTTTATTTTAAAATTTTGGTTTTTCGAGGTCGAATTTTGTAGATTTTCGATTTGATTTTAATAAAAGGTATCCAAATAAAACTCCAAAAATACCAAAAAATGAGAAAATCCACATTCCAGTTGTGTAACCTTGGGTGATTTCGTTTACTTTCCCAATTAATATATTCGTTGCAAACAAGCCAATATTTTGAATCATTGTCATAAATCCGTAAGCAGTTCCAAGTTTTTCTTCGTCCACTACATATGCAACAGAGGGCCACATCACAGCGGGAATCAGAGAGAATGCAATTCCCATAATGGACATAGGTATGAACAATGAAATTTTGGTATAAGCCATAATTAAATAAACAGGTATAATCAACATTGAGCCGAAAATCATAAGTTTTGCTCTGTGTCCAATTTTGTCAACAAGTATACCAAAAAGTGGGGTCATAATCATTGCAGAAAGTGTCAAGATACTTGAAAGGAACCCAGCAGTTTCGCGGGAAACCCCGTGTACCTCTTGAAAAAACTTGATGGCAAAAGTTTGAAAGGGGAACATTGCCGAATAAAATGTTACGCAAAGAAGAGTAATGTACCAGAAAGCAGAACCAAATTTGAATACTTCTTTTATAACGAGTTTTTCTTGTTTCTGCTCTTCGTGCAAAACGAACTTTTTTCTTGCCCAGACGTCGAGGAAATAGTAAGTCAATACTGCTATAACAGACACAAGAGAAGCAACGAAAGATATGAGCAAAGGTCCTTGCCAATTGTCGTAAAAAGATTTTGCCCAAGTTGGAGAATTGAGTGCTGCAAAGGAACCCAATCGAGCAATTGTAAGATTCAAGCCAAAAGCAAAGGAAAGTTCTTTCCCTTTAAACCACTTTGCAAGTGTGGTAGTGATAGAAACAATTAAAGATTCGGCACCCAAGCCAAAAATCAAACGCCCCGCTGCCATAGTAACTATATCGCCTTTGATGAATGTGAAGAATGCCCCAATCATACAAAGAGTAGAAAATAATAGATTCGCTTTTCGGGTTCCAATTCTATCGATAATCATACCACCGATGGCAACCATAATGATGTTTGGGAAACTGTAAATTCCTTGAAGCAGTCCAATGTTATCGTCAGTGAAATGTAGTTGTTTGGCAAGAACATCGGCAAGGGGTGAAATCGAATCGTATACATAGTAATTTCCAAACATTGCAAAAGAAACAACAGAAAGCACGAACCAACGCAAAGCGACTGGTGGTTCTCGCAAATTATTGATTGAATTCATTTCGTTTACCCTTTTTATTTATGTTCCTTGGAAGTGACAAAATGGAGATGCTTTCCAATTTCATACCTATAAGTTAGGACCAACCCGACGAGGACCAAGAAAATTGTAAGCGATGTAATAAATGCCCCAAATTTAAATGCACTCGATTCAAACTTCATTTCAAGGATATGTTCACCTTTTGGAATTTCCACAGCACGGAAACAATAATTTGCTCGGTAAACTTCGAATTGAATTCCATCGACGTAGGCTTTCCAATCGGGATACCAAATTTCGCTTAAGACAAGAAAAGCAGACTTGTTGGTTTTTATACGATATTTGAAATAATTGTCACTATAAAATAGACAAGTTACTGACACATCTGAAAGAGAGTCGGTAGTATTTTTTACGAAGGTTGGCATTTTTTCGAGCACGACTTTCCTTCGGTAATCAATCGGGGTTTTTTGCATATAATCTTTTATTTCGTTTTCCTTTACGACGACGAAACTATCAACAAGCCAGGCTCTCGGGTAATAGTTTTCTCTTTCGACAAAGCCCCAAGTTCCTTTTTCAAGGTCGATTTTTACTTCGTATTTGACATTATACAAATCGTTGACTTGTTTGGAATTTTTCAAAGGTGGAAGCACTCTTTCAAGAATTAATGGATTGTAGCCATCGATAAGCATTATCCCGTCCATAAGTCCTTGGTTTCTTTGCAAAGCCATAAATCGAATTGGTTCGTATATTCTGGAACTGACCCGAAAAATTTCGTTAGGAATTTTAGGAGTAAGCACTGCCTTGAGTTCTGGTCTAATTTCGTAAACTTTTTCTGGGTTGTTAGGGTTTCTGTTGAAATTTGCACCAACTAAATATAAATCAATAAACGAAAGAATAGAAAATATAATCCCAGCAACAGAAGGAGTTAAAATGGCTTTGTTCAACAAGATTCCAATCGTTGCAACCAGCAAAATGAAAATTAAAGCAAAAGACCCAGAATCTTTTATGGTTTGATGAGCAATTACCGGGGCGTTGAAAATTTCGATGAAACTTCCAGAAGCAGCCAGCAATGCAATGATTGTGGCAACTACAAGTGGAATAACAAACTTTATGAGAGTTTCGTTTTTGAAAGCGTTTTGCCAGAGGTAATCGAAACCGAAGCCAGCCATAATCGTCATTCCAAGGATAAGAAAGAAAATCATTCTTCCTGGATTTCGGAAAACTCCAAAAAAAGGAAGATTGTACAATAAATCGAAAACTGGGCTACCCCCGCCAAGTGCAAAAAGAAAACCGAAGACTGAAAGTATTGTAAAAAGAATTATGTAGCGATTCCTATAACCAAAAATAATTGCAAACAATCCAAGGATTGCAGAAGTAATTCCAAAATAATAAGTTGTTTCCCAAAAGAAGTGTATTTGTAATTCCTCGCCAAAACGAAGGTAAAAAGTGGAATTATCCAATTGTGAGCCTTCGACCCAACCGAAAAGTTTAGGAACTATTGCAGTATAGATTTGTTTGAATTGGAAAGCACCTTCTGTTGCTTTTTGATACGAAACTTCGTTCCTTTGAGCATATTTGGATAAGTCCTTTGAAGGGAAGTATTGTATTGCAAATATTCCAAAAGCAACAATAAAAGGAACAAAGAACATCGCAAGTGCTTTTAAGATGTATCGAGGATTAAATTTGCCTTTAAAATAGAAAATCAAGGTGTAAATTCCAACCATTCCAAGCAATGTTAGAACGTAAAGCGTAGTTTGTGGATGTCCTGAAAGCAAAGTTAAACCGAGGATTAAACCAGCAATAATTGAATAGAAAATTTTGTTTTCCTCGAATCCTTTAATAAAATACAGTAAAATCAATGGTAACCAGGCAAGATGGTAGATAATCATTGGATGGATAACGTGGGCTACCATAAACATTGAGAAGGAGTAGGAAATAGCCGAAATCAAAGCCCCATAGGAAGAAATTTTTAGGTAACGGGCGAAGAGATATGTATTAATTTGTGCAAAAAGAAAATGTAAAATTATTATCAATTCAAGAGCAAGGACTGGAAGATTATTCCCCGAAATTGTGAAGAGAGAAAGAATTCGGTTAAATATATAGAAGAAACCAACTTGGATGTCTGAAAGGAAAGGCATTCCTGCAAATGTGTAAGGGTTCCAGAATGGAATTTCTCCCTTTGCAAAAGTTTTTGCTGCAAAGTTTTGGACTGGGTAGACGTATTCGACAAAATCTTCCCAAAAGAATGAGTTCGAAAATATTTGGTCGTAAAAAAAAGATAAAAGTTGTTGTAAGGAAAAGCAAGAAAACAATCCAAAATGGTAACGCTTTTGGCTCTTTGACAGCCAAAACAACATTTCTTTTTTTCTTTGAAGTTTTTGCCATATATAACCTAAAGTTTTTTGGCAATTGCAATTAAAGAGAGTCCAAAAGGAAATCTCAAAAATGGCAGCAATTTCTTTTCCAACAAAAAAATTTTGGTTAGTATATTGTTAAGGAGCTCGGAAACTGGGGTAACTGGCGGAGTTTCTTCTATGCTTGTTTTTCTTTCAAAAATTCTCATTACAACTGCGGGAAAGAAAAGCAATGTGTTAAAGTATGAAACATATTGAATTTTGTATCCAGCATTTCGAAGTGAATTAATAAGACTTTTTTTTGTTATATCGCCGAAAGTGCATATGCAAAATGTCGTGGTTACTCCAAAGCCATTGATATGCGGGAACAGTTACGATTAGATAGCCATCATTTTCAAGCAATGAAGCAAGCCTTTTCAATGTAGTAACATCGTCTTCTATATGCTCAATTACATCAAGGGCAAAAATTGCTTTGGGCATTGTTCCGTTATGTCTGAAATCGTCCAAAGTAGATTGGAAGACATTTTGTAAGCCACGTTTTTTGCAGAATTCAATCGCAATTGGTGATGGGTCGATTCCTATCACATTATATTTTTTTGACAGTAGGGAAGCAAAACCACCAGTTCCACAACCGAAATCTAATACTGTTTCACCATTGGCAAGGTTTGCAACACGCTCAAATACTGTGAGAACAATTTGATTGCGTGCAACAAACCACCAGTATTTATCTTCTAATTCAAAATTTGTTTGATATACTTGTTCAAACATTAATTAAGAAAAAGTAATTTTGAGTAAAAACTAATTTACTTCTATTATTTGAATAAAACAAATTTGTAAAGATTGGTTAATTAATCAAATTTCCACTCTTTTTGCTTTTTAAGTCTTTTGTCAAGGCCATTTTTCTTCAAGAGTTCGATAACTTCTTGCCTTTGCAAGCGAGGAAAGTCAATTGAAGATTTGGCAAGTTCATATATGAGAATTGACAAAATTCCTGCTGAATTTGATATATACTTTTTGTTAACCTTATCGAATGTATCACCGAAATCGTGGTAGTGGTGGTACATTGATTCATCCATCCAGCCAAGTGGTGTAATTGAGGGAATTCCTTCGAACATAAAGTACATATGGTCGCTGTTTGTCCAAGGTCGACTAATTACCCCATCTTTAAGATTAAAGCCTTCGAGGTTTTCGACAATGGAATTTGTAATTGAATCAAGGAAAGTAAAGCCCATTGTGTTAAAACCAGTTGGGTCGCCTGGCATATCCAAATTAATCATTAGTTCGACTTCGTCCTTGTGTTTCTTTGCATATCGTTTGGAGCCCCACAAACCAAGTTCCTCGCCGTTAAACCAGACTATTTCAATTGTGTAGTAGAAATCTTTGAATCTGGAAAGATTGCGGGCTATTTCGTACAAAACGGCAATACCAACACCGTTGTCGACAGCGCCCTGGCTAATATCCCAGGAATCGAAGTGTCCTCCGACAACTATTTTCCTTTGTGATTTGCCAGGTATAGTAAAAATCACATTGCTGGATTTGCTTGGTTTGCAATAGGAGTTGCTTTTTACCTGGACTATGGATGTTATTTTCCTCTTTAATAAACGTTTCAAGATTTGACCATCTTCGTAAGTTATACTAAAGGCTGGAATTGGATTGGGTTCGCCTTGAAAATTTCCTACGCCAGCGAGTACCAAACCTCCTTGCTTGTCATTTATGAAAAGAATTGCTTTTGCACCTTTACGAGCAGCAATTTCAATGGCTTCGTAACGAAGGAGTTCTTCTTTGTTTTGTCGCTCCTGGGTAACAATAACAATTTTGTTTTTTGCATCAATGTTTACGTAGTCTTCTTCATATCCATATTGTGCAAAAACTACGGGAGCCTCGATTAATTCGCTTGGATTGTTGAAACCAAGAGCGACACATCTGAAAATCTTTTCAAATGGGAAAATCAGTTGGACACTGTCTGCTTTCCGAACCCAACCAGGGAAATCGAAATCTTCGAGTTTCAAGGAAAGTTTATCTTTTTTTGCTTCCTCAATTAAAATTTGTATTGCTTTTTCATTTGGAGCAGACCCAGCAATTCTTCCGCCCGCCTCGTCGCAAATCCTTTCTAAAACCTCGTAGCCACGATTATGAAAATATGAAAATGTTAGAATATCCTTCCACTCTGGTCTTTGTGCTAAAACAAAAAATGCGTCGAAGAAAATGGCTATGCTTAAAATTAGAATAAGTTTTATTCTCAATTTAAGCCTTTTTCGTTTAGGAATTTGCCAAATTTTTTGTCTTTAACCAATATATGGTCAAGTAACCAATTTCGAAGGAAATTCATAATTTGGATTGTTACTATTGCATTGCCAGATTTAAAATCTTCGTGAAATCTTTTTACTTCATCGGTTAACTTTTCGTGTTCGTAACGATGGCTGTCGTAATCGCTATAGCCAAATTTTACCATATATTCTTCTTCGGTTTTAAAATGAGTATTCACATATTGAATTAATTCGAAAAGTACCTTCCCCATTACTTCTTTCCCTTTCCCAGCCCCCATTGCATCGTGGAGTTCATTAATTATTCTAACTAACTGCTTATGTTGGTTGTCAATATGGGTTACCCCAACTGAATAAGTATCATTCCAATCAATAAAAGCCATATTTCCTCCAAAGAATATTTGAAATTACAAATTTAAAAAGTGAATGAAAATTGATTAATCATTGACTAAGAAAAAATCGGGAATATTATTTTTATATCAAATATGTTGCAAAAATATGGGTGCAACTATTTCAAATAATTTCCGTAATTTTATTTTGCTTTAAGTTAAAGGAGAAAAAATGCCAGAGCAGTTTAAGACCAATGTACCAATACCTCCCCAATATGAGCCCACTCGAAAACGGTCCCGTTGGTGGGTTCCAATTGTTATTATTGGGGTGGTTGTTCTTTTCTTTCTTGTTGTGTTTATTATGATTTTCTCGTCGATTTCCAATCTATTTGACGAGAACAGTTGTTGTTAAAACAAATTCGGTACTCGTAATTAACCTAAACAGACCCATTGCCGAATACGTTGGCGAATCGCTGTCTTCTTTGTTTTCGCAAGATGGAACTATTGCATATTACGATTTACTTAAAGCAATAGAAAACGCTTCAACTGATAACAAAATCAAAGGAATTTACCTTCGTTGCTCTGCTTCAATGATTGGTTGGGCGAAAAGAGTGGAACTTGTTGAAGCCTTGGAACGATTTAAAAAATCGGGAAAGTTCATTTATGCCTTCATCGAAGTTGGAAACGAAAATGATTATTACCTTGCGCTACCGTCTGATAAAATTTTCCTCGCAAGGGAAGGTGTAGTTGAAATGAATGGTTTCTCCATTTCTGCTTTGTTTTTAAAAGGTTTGTTCGACAAAATAGGGATTGAGTATTATGTCCAGCAATTTGAAGATTATAAATCTGCTGGCGAAACTTATAGCCGAACTAAATTTAGTGATAGCGCAAGAGTTGCTTATAAAGACTTACTTCTACAAAGATATGAGTTGTTTCTCGCTGGTGTGGAAAAATATAGGAAAATTAAAAGAGAATTAATTGTTGATGTTTTAAACCGAGGGGTCTATTCGCCCGATTCTCTTTTGGCTCTTGGTTTTGTAGATTCACTAATCAATGACAATCAAGCAAAAGACTATATTCGTGGCATAGTTTCTGGCGAAAAGGACAAAGTCGACACTAGTAAATCGAAGGTGAATTTTGTTGATGTCTCGGATTATATTAAAAGCGAAGATTTTGGGGCAAATGAAAATCGAGATAAAGAAAAGGCAATTGCCATTGTATACGCATCTGGTCCAATTGTGCAACGAATTCAAAAGTCCCCGCTAAGCACTGATGTTGAAATTGACCCAGATTCGTTCATCAAAAATTTAAAGAAAGCAAGAGACGACAAAAAGGTAAAAGCAATTATTATTCGGATTGATAGTCCTGGTGGTTCCGTAATAGCATCGGACGAAATTTGGAACGAGATTGAAAAAACAAAGAAGATTAAACCAGTTTACGCCTCGATGAGCGATGTTGCTGCCTCTGGGGGTTATTACATTGCAATGGCTTGCGATACGATAATTGCCCATCCAGCGACAATCACGGGGTCGATTGGGGTGATTTCAATTGTGCCTAATTTCAGTTCAATGATGAACAAAATTGGGGTTACTGTCGACACAATTTCGACCAATAATGCATCTCAAGATTTAAATCTATTCATTCCTTTCTCCAAGAGGCAGAAAGAAAAACTCGAAGAACTTTCGAGACCAATTTATTTCCGTTTTCTCGAGAAAGTTGCAAAAAGTAGAAAGAAAACCCTTGAAGAGGTTAGAAGTGTTGCGAAAGGTAGAGTTTGGACTGGGGAAAAGGCTTTGGAAAAAGGTTTGGTTGATGTGCTTGGTGGACTTCAAGATGCAATTACAATAGCAAGCAAACGCATTGGTGTTGTGAATCCAACAATTAAGCGATATCCTCGCCCAATGGAAGATTTTGAAATTCTTTTAAATCTTTTCTCCAAGAAAAAAGACGAAGCCAAAGGAATACAAGAAACTGGTATTTTGAATATTTTGTCATTGTTCCCACAAGAATTGAAAATGCAAGTTTTGCAATATTTGCAATTTTACTATTTATCTCATAAGGAACAAAATTTGGTAATTTTACCTTATCTGATATGGATTAATTAAGTTGTTTTGCTTTAAGTTTCGGACGAAAAAAACAAAGAAAAACGACAAGGGGGCAGTTGCC
>VSSL01000309.1_pt1 | contig 14226 bp, 17 predicted proteins | sample 4557531 | NCBI WGS metagenome assembly VSSL01 (sample SAMN10986726, study PRJNA523729) | hot springs metagenome | isolation source: hot springs | place: India:Timba, Gujarat | collected 2018-05-31 | reverse complement strand
TTGGGAACGATGGAAGGCCGAGTCAAGTGGTTCAATGAAAAGAAGGGGTATGGCTTTATCGAGACGGAAAATCAGGGGGACGTCTTCGTCCACTACACGGGTATCCAGGGGGAAGGGTTCCGGACCCTGACCGACGGAGAGGCCGTGAGTTTCGACATTACGGAAACCCCCAAAGGGCCCCAGGCGATCAATGTCCGCAGGATTTAGGATTCCCAACGACTAGCCGCATAGGCGCACCCCAAGGGACTCCCTGGGGTGCTTTTTTATTGAAAGGATTTTCCATGAGAGAGATACGGCAGAGAGTTCCATCCGTCTTCGCCTTGGCGATCGTCCTGTGCCTTTTGGGTTCGGTCTCCGGCATGGCCGCCGAAGCGACAAAAGATGCGGAAAAGAAACCGGCCGCCACGGTCAACGGCAAGGCCATCTCGCGGGCCCAATTCGACCGCCAGATGAACGGGGTGCGCCAAAGGCTCTTGCAATCGGGCCATCTTCTGAGCGACGTCGAGCTTCGGGACGTGAAGACCCGGGTTCTGGAAAGCCTCATTGACCGGGAACTGCTGTACCAAGAAAGCCAAAAGAAGGGCTACAAAGGGGACGCCAAGGCTGTCGACGAGCAGGTCGCCCAGTTCAAGAAGCGCTTCGAAACGCCGGAAGCCTACCAGCAGGCTCTGAAGAGCATGAACCTGACAGAAAACTCCATTCGGGACGAACTGCTGAAGAACAGTGCGATCGATCAGCTGGTCCAGGATCGGTTCGCCAAGGGGATCACGGTCTCCGACGATGAGACGAAGGCTTTTTATACGGAGCGGCACGATCTTTTCGAGCGGCCGGAAAGGATCCACGCTCGCCACATTCTGGTAAGCGTCAAGCCGGACGCTTCGGCGGAAGATAAGAAGGCGGCCCGCAAGAAGATCGACGACCTCAAGGCGCGAATCAAGAAAGGGGAAGACTTCGCTGCTCTAGCCGGGTCCAATTCCGATTGCCCGAGTAAGGAACGCGGCGGCGACCTAGGGTTTTTCGCCCGCGGTCAAATGGTCAAGCCCTTTGAAGAGGCCGCCTTCTCCCTGGCACCCGGCGCCGTGAGCGATGTGGTGGAAACCGATTTCGGCTACCATCTCATCCAGGTCATCGAAAAGAAGCCCCAGGAAACCGTCCCTTACGAAGAGGTGCGGCCGACCATCAACGAGCATCTGCAAAAGCAAAAGATGCAGCAGAAGGTGGAGGAATTCTTGACCCAGGCCAAGAAAGACGCCAAAATCACGCGAACCGCCGTGGATGAACTTTAGGCGGCCTTTCGAAAGCACATAAATCTTTTCAGATCATTTCGCGGCTCGGGATGGTGCGCCCATGCCTTCGGGTGTGGGCGCTTGACCTGAAAGACTCTATGGCCGGCATCACACCCAAGGAGGGGCGATCCGTGAGCGACGAAATGGAATGCATGTGCTTGGAATGCGGTATCTCGTCCTATTTTCCCGCCGTTGACCTGAGCTTCGACAACTTTCCGGGCTTCGCCGGCAAGCGCTTCGTCACCAACCTTTTTTGCCCCCAATGCGGTGGCGTTTTGTTCGTTGTCGGGCTTGTCGGCGAAGAGCCGTGCTATCGAACAGCTTAGAGACCGTTGCGCTGGGTCGGGGAAAACAACCCAAAACCCGGGCGGACCGGTCCGCCACGGGGTTTTTTAGGGCTTACAAAGCGCGGGAATTTCTCAGCACGTGCAGCCGCATCCGCAGGTGGTCGGACACGGGGCGTCGGAAATTTCCACAAGCTCCACGTCGAAATTGAGCGCCTGACCGGCGAGGAAGTGGTTCAGGTCGAGCGTAATGGAATGATCCGTCACATCGGTCACCGTCGCGTAAACGGTCTGGTTATCGCTGGTGGTGAGGGAAAGCACTTGCCCCAAGGGAGGATCGAAGTCGGGAGGCAGCTCCGATCTTTCAAAGACCTTGGTCAACCTTTCGTCCCTCTCGCCGTAGGCTTCTTCGGCAGGGATGCGGAAGGATTTCTTTTCATGCACGGCCATCCCCAGCACGGCGTTTTCAAATCCCGGGATCACATGGCCGGAGCCGACCTGGAAGTGCAGCGGTTGACTGCCTTCGCTGGAATCGAAAACCTGGCCATCGTCCAACCGTCCCGTGTAATGCACCTTGACAAAATCGCCTTTTTCCACTCGTTTCATTCGTCTCTCCTTGGGGTTGTCATTCCACTGTAAAATCTTTGCTCTCACCCTAGTAAGCGCCTGGAGGGAAGTCAAGCGTCGAGACGACAGCCGTTTTGTTTTTCTCGCCCGCGGTGGCGGTGGGAAAGGCCGCGGGTTCTTGTCGTGGCCTTTTTCGGTTATTGTGGGAGCACCCAAAAAGGTCTATGAAAGTAAGCACCTCAGAGGAGGGCCCCATGAGCACCGTTGCGTACACAGGCATTCATCATCTGGCTCTGGTGACTCGGGATATGGATCGAACAATCCGCTTTTGGCGGGATCTTCTCGGCCTCCCCCTCGTTGTGGCCATGGGCCGGCCCGGGTATCGTCACTATTTCTTCGCGCTTTCGGAAAACGACACCGTGGCATTTTTCGAGTGGAGCGGATCCGAAGCTGTTCCCGAAAAGGATCACGGTGTCCCGGTCAAAGGCCCCATCGCCTTCGATCACGTCTCTTTCGGCGTCACGCGGCGGGAAGCGCTCTGGGAGATCAAGAGCCGGCTGGAAGCCGCCGGCTTTTGGGCTTCCGAAGTCATCGATCACGGTTTTGTCCTTTCCCTCTATTCCTTCGACCCCAACGGCATCGCCATTGAATTCAGCTACGCCGTCCCTGAAGTGGACGTGCGGCGGGAACCCCGCCTTGTGGACCCCAAGCCGTCGGCCGTGACATTGGAAGGGCCCGAGCCCCGTTGGGAAGCATGGCCGTCGGCAGAGGCCGTTCCGGAAGAAGATCGAATCGTTTATCCGGGAGAAGGGGAGAAGCTGCGGGCCCCGGAGAGTCTGTGGAAACGACGGAATGATGCATGAATCGAAAGCCATCGGACGGATCGCATGACTTGTTTCCAGGACGCATCGGTTTGAGGCGACAACCTCGCGAAGCGAGGCCGTTGTCGGCTTGAAAACGGGGCTCCGATACGTTAGCTATGCACTTGTTCGGGATTTCATGATCCGCGAAGACGCTCCGAACGGTTCTCATAAGGCCGGCTGAGGGCTTAGAGGTGATGGCGGCGGCGCAGGCGACACCGAGTTCCCTTCCCAAGCGTTTTCTCGTGCAACCCGTGATGATGCGGGTCGTCCTCGGATTGATCCCCTGCCTTTTCGGGGCGGTTCTCTTTTTCGGTATGCGGGCGCTCGTGATCACAGCCGTCGTCCTCGTCGCCGGGGTGCTCACGGAAGCCGCCTTTACGGTGCGCCAGGGAAAACCCGTCACATCGGCCGTCTTGGTGACGGGGCTTATTTACGCCTTAAGCCTTCCGCCTACGGTCCCGTTGTGGATCGCCGTCGTGGGCATCGTCTTCGGTGTCGTCTTCGGCAAGATGGCCTTCGGTGGTTTTGGCTACAACATCTACAATCCCGCCATGGTCGGACGCTGTTTCGTGTACATCAGCTTTCCGATCGCCCTCACCACCGGCTGGGTTTCCCCTTTCCAAGGGCTCTTCCAGGGCTTTGTCTCGTGGCTTCCGCCCGTGGACGCCGTCACCGCCGCCACTCCGCTTCGGCTCATCCATGCAGGTCAAGCCGTGCCGCTCAAGCCCCTTCTATGGGGAAATGTTTCCGGATCCATGGGCGAGACCAGTGCCGTACTCATCGCCCTCGGCGGCGCCTACATCCTCTCCAAAAAAGCGGCCCAATGGCGTCTTGCCGCCTCCTGCCTTTTAGGCGCCTTCCTCACGGCAGCCATCCTCTTCATGCTGAAGGTTCCCGGCATCCCCGACCCGATAACATTCATGGCTGCCGGCTCCCTGCTCTTCGGGGCCTTCTTCGTCGTCACGGAACCCATCAGCGGGCCGAAGACCAAACCGGCTCAGTGGATTTACGGCATGGCCATCGGCGCGCTCACCATCGTCTTGCGCCGGTGGTCCAACTTTCCCGAAGGCATCATGTTTTCCGTGCTCTTTATGAACACCTTCGTGCCACTCCTGGACCGCGGCGTGCAGTACGTTCAGAAAAGAGCTCCCGCAAAGGGAGGCGCCTTATGAAAGGGCGTCTTTTTTCCGTGATCTATATGTTCGCGTTGTCGTTGGTTTTCACCAGCATGGTCAGCGCCCTGAACGTGTTCAACAAGGATCGCATCCGACAAAATGAAGCGCTTCGGCTGCAGGGTTTGGTTTTGACCGTTCTCAACATCACCCCTCCCGAGACGACCCCGACCGCGGACCTCGCTCGCGTGTTCTCCCAACGCGTCCGGGAAGCCTCCCTAGGGGACCGCCCTTTGTATGTGGGGGTGGACCGCGACGGCACAACGGTCGTCGGCTATGCTTTTCCGATCTCCGGTCCGGGTTTTTGGGCCCCATCGACGCCATGGTGGCCGTAGACCCCGAGATTCGAAAAATTCTCGGCATCGCCTTTTATCACCACAGCGAAACGCCGGGCCTTGGCGGACGCATTACGGAAGAATGGTTCCAGAAGCAGTTTCAGGAGCGGCCGCTTCAAGTGCCCCCCGCCGGGATGCGCTTCTTCTATTTCAAGGCTCCCGGAACGGCTCGTGGTCCCACCGAATTGGACGCCATCACCGGAGCGACGGAAACGAGCCGGCGTCTGGAAAAGTTTTTGGATGAAGAACTCAAAAAAACCGTCCCTCTTTTGTTGGATCAAAAAGCGAGGAGCCGAATTTAGAGATGGCGGCACTCAGAGCACGGACCATCTTTCGAAAAGGCGTTTGGGAAGAAAACCCGGTCTTTCGCCAGATTTTGGGCATCTGTTCGGCCTTGGCCGTCACCAACCTCATGACCAACACCTTGATCATGGGGCTGGGGCTCATTTTCGTCACGGCCATGTCCAGCGCCACGGTGTCCGCACTGAGAAAGGTCACACCGGATCGGATCCGCATGATGGTCCAGGTGCTCATCATCGCCTCCTATGTCATGATGGTGGACATCTTCCTCCAAGCGTACCTTCCGGACATCAGCAAGGCTCTGGGACCATATGTGGGGCTGATCATCACGAACTGCATCATCATGGGGCGCTGCGAAGGCTATGCCCGGGTCAACCCGGTATGGCCGTCCTTTCTGGACGGGATCGCTTCCGAACGGGCTATGCCCTTGTGCTTTTGGCCATTGCCTCGATTCGGGAAATCTTCGGCTTCGGATCGGTTTTCGGCATCCGTGTGCTTCCCGCCGGGTGGATCCCGTGGACCATCATGGTCATGGCTCCGGCGGGATTTTTTATGCTGGCCTTGTTTATCTGGGTGGCCTACACCCTGGAAAACAAGACGACACGGCCGAAAGGCTGAGCGGCGTGCTGAAGGATATGCCATGGAAAGTCAATTGAGCCCTCCGGTCATCTTTTTTGCCTCGATTTTCACCAACAACATCCTCCTGGCCAACTTCCTGGGCATGTGCTCCTTCCTGGCCATTTCCAGGGAGCTGTCATCGGCCGTAGGGCTTGGAATGGCCGTCACTTTCGTCATGACCTGCACCACCGCCCTGAACTACCTTGTCTACCACTACCTCTTGGTCCCTTTCGACCTGGTCCATTTTCGGTTCATCGCTTTCATCATCGTGATCGCTGCTTTCGTGCAGCTTGTGGAGATGCTCATCGACCGTTACTCACCCCGCCTGTATGTGGTCCTCGGAGTTTTCCTGCCGCTCATTACCGTCAACTGTGCCATTCTCGGCGTGTGCTTGTTCATGGTTATTCGAAAATACAACTTCATCCAATCGGTGGCTTACGGCTTCGGGGGCGGCCTGGGATGGCTCCTGGCCATCGCGGCCTTGGCCGGCATCCGGGAAAAACTCAAGAAAGCTCCCATCCCCAAGGCCTTGGAAGGCCCCGGCATCAGTCTTATTGCGGCTGGGCTTATGGCCCTGTCTTTCATGGCCTTCAGCGGCATGATCCACGTCGGGTAAGGCGGCGTTCATGGTGAGCTTGGTGCTGGGATTGTTATCCCTCAGCGGTTTGTGCGCTTTTCTGGCCCTGCTTTTGGAAGCGGCCCACGCCGTCTTCGCCGACTACGGGCCGTGTCGGATTTCCATCAACGGCGGGGCTAAGGAACTGAGCCTCAAGGGTGGCGGGCGCCTCCTGGGAACCCTTATGGATCAGGGAATTTTCATTCCGTCGGCGTGCGGCGGCCGGGGCAGCTGCGGCCTGTGCAAGGTCAGGGTTCTCGAGGGCGGCGGGCCGCTATTGCCCACGGAGACCCCATACCTTAACGCCGAAGAGATGGGAAACGGAACGCGGCTGTCTTGTCAGGTTCGGGTGCGCACGGACATTATCATCCAGATTCCGGAGGCCTTTTTCCTCATTAAGGAATTTCGCGCCCGTGTCGTAGGCTTAAAGCCTTTGACGCCTTTCATCAAGGAAGTGCACCTGAAACTTGTGGATCCGCCGGAAATCGTTTTCAAGCCCGGACAGTTCATCCAGTTCCAGGTGCCCGAATACGAAGGCTCCCCGGAGCCCGTCTATCGAGCGTATTCCATCGCCTCACCGGCTCGCCTTAAGAACGAAATCAAGCTGGTCATCACTCGCGTGGAACGGGGCGTGGCCACGACGTATATCCACACCCTGCTCAAACAAGGCGAAGAGGTTCGCATCAACGGCCCGTACGGCGATTTCTATTTGCGCCATTCAGACCGAGAAATGGTCATGATCGGGACGGGTTCCGGCCTCGCCCCGCTGATGTCGATCCTTTATCAGATGGCCGACGAAGGGATCGACCGTCCCTGCACACTCTATTTCGGTGTCAAGAACCGACGGGATCTCTTCTACCAGGAGGAAATCCAAAAACTCGCCGAGAAGCTCCCCCGTTTCCGCTATGTTCCGGTCCTTTTGCAGCCTCTTCCCGAGGATCAATGGAACGGCCGGACGGGCTTCGTCACCGATGCGGTCGCCCAGGACGTAACGGACGGATCCACCATGGAAGCGTATCTTTGCGGAAATCCGCTCATGATCAACGCCGCCGTGAAACTGCTCATGGAGCGGGGAATCACCGAAGACCGCATCTTTTTCGACAAGTTCGGCTGATACGGTTCCCGAACCGTGAGCCACAGCGAGGAGCCGTCCAAACATGGGACGTTACCCCGTCTACCAGAGCCCTCAGCTGGATGTCGTGGAAACCCGCATGCGTCGATCCGGGGATCCCCACGGCTATCTCGCCGGGGATTCCAGAGCGCTGATTAGCATCCTGACGGAAGACGATCGCACCGTCAAAGCCCTAGGACTGACGCATGAAGCCATCGCCGCTCGGCTGCGCGCCTTTACCGAAGCCGCCAAGCGCGCCTTTGGGGGACCCGTGGTGGTAGAGACATTGTGGCGCGTGTCCCTTGAGGATTTCCGGGGACGTCTCCCATGCCCGTGGGGACATCCGGGGCTTTATCCCAAGACCCATGTGCGCCTGGAGCGGCTCGATACCGGCGAAACCCTTCAGTGGAGCGACTTGTCCCTCCATATGATCGAAGCTCATGGCTTTTATCAGGGGCTCGGCAGTCCCTACCGGCTCGACCCGGAAAAGGTCGCCGCCATCTGCGGCGTACAACCCCAATGAGCCCCGAGGCCGCTCGTTTCCGCTCCGGGACAAGCCGTCCATGGCTCCTCGGAGGGCCATCGTCGAAAGGGATCGTCCGATCTTTGAAACCGAAGGGGGCACGCTCTGCCGCCGGATCCCCGCGCCCCCTTATTCCAGAAGCCGCACCCCTTGAGCGGCAAGATCGCGTGCATCGAGCGGATACGCCTCCCGAAAGCCTTTCGAAACGCGCAGAATCAGTTCTCCCCGTTCTCCTTCCGTCACGACGGCCGCCTGCACGTCGGGAAGCGATTCCACGAGGGAAAGACCTTCTTCCGCCCCAAGGACCAAAATCCCCGTGGCCAATCCATCGGCGTAGGCGGCACTGGAAGCCACCACGGTGACGCTGGCGGTTTGTTGGGCCGTAAAGCCGCTTCGAGGATCGATGATATGGCTGTAGCGCTTTCCGTCTACCAGGAAGTAGCGCTCATAATCGCCCGAAGTGACGACGGCTTTGTCTGTTAACGGCAGCGCGGCCAGCAGCGCCTGCGGATTTCGGGGGTGCCGTACCCCGATCCGCCACGGCCGGCTGCCGGGCTTGACGCCATAGGCGAAGACGTCCCCGCCTGCGTTGACCAGAGCCGCTGCAATGCCTCGCTCTTTGAGCACCGCGACGGCCCGGTCGACGGCGTACCCTTTGGCGATGCCGCCCAAATCCAAGGCCATGCCCTGCACGGTAAAGGAGACGGTCTGATCCTCCGAGGACAAGACGACATGACGATACCCGACTCGGCGCAGGGCGTCTTGAATGTCGCCCGGGGAAGGCAAGACTTTCTCCCGTGCGACAAAGGGCCAGAGCTTCATCAGCGGGCCCACGGTGATATCGAAAGCCCCGTGGGTGATCTGCGAGATTGCCAGGGACATCTCAATCACGCGAAACAGGTCTGGAGAAACCTTGACGGGATGGAGAAAACCTTCCCGATTCAGCCGGCTGAGCTCGCTGTCTTTCCAAAAGACGCTCATCAACCCTTCCAAGCGGGCGATTTCGTCAAAGGCGGCTTGAAGGGCGCCATAGGCGTGCCGGGAGTCTTCCGAAAAGACGGTGATCTCCACCAGGGTCCCCATAAGCGGCCTGGCGAGTTTTTCCATTTCTCTTCGGGGGCCGCATGACAGGGCCAAGGTCGACACGAGAAGCCACAGGAACGTCTTCAAGAAACGCGATGTCTTCACTTTTCGCCCCCCCCGCCAGTGCCACACTCCCCTGATGGCTGAAGTGAATGTAATATGGTCTTTGGGTTATGGGCAACCGGCCGGGATGAAAGAATTTCTAAGATGTGAGACTCTTGAGAAGGGATAACCGATATGAACCGTTTTGCCGCCGTCGGGACCGAGCGTGGGGTGGATCTTTTCGACAAAGTGCTCTCTTTGCTGGAAGCCTGGGCGCCCGACCGTCTCGCATTGGATGAAAATCCCATCGCCTTCAGCACCCTGGTGCACATGCGCACGGCTTCGGAGCTTTTTTCGGAAGACTTTCTCCTGCATCAGAAAAAACAGACTCTTCTTCGCAAGGGAGACGTAGGGACCCTCGCCGCCTTGCTGTACGCGCTCCGGCACGGCTCCGTGCCCGTCCATTTTGCCGACGGCGCCCCCGGAGAGATCCTCTCGCCGACGGGAGACTTGATCGGCGCCTACCCTTATGTGGGCGATGCGGCCTTCGCCGTGGAAACGGACATGATGCGAGCGCCCATCGAACTCCTCAAACAGCGCATCCCCCGCTATCCCGGCCGCGACTTCGACTACGAACTCATCCACGCCTATCAGGTGGAGGCCCCGGAGCCGCTCATGGATCGGGCCCTGCCCGTGCGGAATCGGTTCACGGCCGAGGTCATCAACGGCATCATGGATGCCTACGGCGGAAACCTTCTGGTCTTCGTCGGACTCAGCAAGCGCTTCCGTAAAGAGCTTTTTGCCGCCTCCGAAGGCGTCACCCCTCAGGAGTTGGAAAATTTCATCCCTCTGATGGACCTTGTTCGCTCGGAGAACAAAACCTTTGTGGACCTCATGGAAAGCTGAACCGGTCGGCCATCGGGCTATCCACGACCGTTCCCGGATACACTCCCGAGCCCCGGCGCACCCTGCCTCTAAGCAGGCGAGAGACCTGCAGCAGGACGTGGGTGGCGGATGCGGGCCTTCACCTGTGGTTCCATAGCCAGCCCGTTGACATAGCGGACCAAGTGCGGGTAGTTCGCCCCTGAAAACTCGTTCAGCAGTTCCAGCAGACGACTCCATCCCCCGGGGATGTGTTCCAAAAACCCGGGCTTGCCTTTGACTCCTCCGAGGAATGCAAAGGCCGCTAGGCATTGGAGGCACCGGCAAAGCGCCACGGCGCTGAAGCGAGCCGCGAATTGATGCCGCCCGCCTTCAAGAAAACCTCCCGCTTCGTCCCAATAACACCTCAAGAGTTCCTTTCTCGTCGATAACGGCAGCATCGCGTAGGGATCCAAAAGCAAAGCCGCCAAGTCGTACTCAGGAGGGCCGAAACGCATCCCCTGAAAGTCGATGATCCACAACAATTCTCCCCAGAGCATAAGATTTCGGCTTTGAAAATCCCTGTGGAAAACAAGCCCTCCGCGGTCTTCTCCCGCCGTTTCCGCTAATCGTCTGAAATCGTCGTCCACGTCCTGTGGAATGGTGTCCAGTCCCAGGAATCCTTCGAGAAAAGCACGCCGAAAGTACAGGAGTTCCCGTTCGTAGACAAAGACGGGGTCGTAACGGCTCCCGTCATGACACCACTCGGGGGAAAAGCCTTCCCGAGCCCGCCGATGGCATTTCGCCAAAAGCGAGACGGCCTGACGGTAGAGGGCCGTCAGGCCGTCGCCTAATCCGTGCTTCTGGACGAGATCATAAAGGTGGACGGATCCCAGATCCTGAAAAACGAAAACGCCGCGGCGGGGATCGCCGTGGAACAGCGCAGGGACAGGCACCCCGACCTGATGGAGATGCCGCCCGATGTGCCAGACGGCGTCGTTTTCGTCCACCGGTTCTTTCCTACGAGGACTTACCAGGACGACGTACGGCCTGCCCCCGTCAAAAAACCTGAAAAACCGCCGATCGGAGCCGTCACCGGCCAGAGGAACCAAGCCCGCAGGAGAAACGCGGTAGCCCCACCCTTCCAGGCACCCGTAGACGGTCTCCGTGTCCAATCCGGGATGTGCAGAAAGGCCGTAATCCATAAACCAGCCTCGTCGATTTTTGTCCTACGAACCGCCCTCGGCGCAGACGATCGTTTGCGCCCGAGGACTCTTTGAACCGACTGACATGAAGCGCCAACGCCTCGAAAAGGCGGCGCGGATCACTTATCTTCCCAGGCCTCCGGGCGGTTCGCCTGCATCGAAAGGGATGCGCTCTCCCGAAGGCAGAAAGATTGTGGCTCGGTGCCGACCGGACACGACGGCCCCGTCCGTCACGATACAGTTTTCCAGTACGCTTTGCGGCTTGAGGACACATCGATCCCAGACCACCACGTTGTGAAGCACACAACCCTCGCCGACGACGGTCTCTTCTCCCAGGACGACTCCACCCGTCAAGGTTGCGGACGCAGGCACCCGGGCCGAAGGATGGACCCGCTGGCCCGATGAGGGGATTTCGAGAAAGCCGGTGCTGCCCTGAAGATGCCGATCATAGCCCGAATGCACATCCCAATAGACGTCGAGCGCCCCCACGTCCTGCCACCGCAGTTTTTCACAGCACACCGCCGCCGGCGCCATCCCTCGGGCGATCCATTCTTCATAAAGATCGATGATATGAAACGGCTCGCCCGGAGGAATCGACCGCAAGCATGACGGATCGATGATCTGAATGCCTGAAAAAGTCCAGAGAAGCCGATCCATTGGTCTGCCACGTTCTTGAGAGGCTTTCGCGGCTGGCCGAACCGTCGGGAAAAACCCTGTGACGCGGCTTTGGCGTGAATCGACGGCAACCGAGTCGAACCGGCCGGTCCGACACAGGAGCATGGTCACCGGAGCCCCATTGTTTTCATGTTTTTCCCGAAGGTGCCGGAAGGACACTTCGGCCGCCACATCCGCATTCACCACCACGAAAGGCTCATCCCCAAGAAACTCCAAGGCGTTGCGCACTCCGCCCCCGGTGCCGAGGATTTCCTTTTCGACGATCACGTGCACCGGAATCGTCCATTTTCGGCCCCGGATATGCTCCACGAGCTTGCGGTGCATATGATGGGCATTAATCACCACTCCCCGGAACCCCTCCCGAACGGCCTGTCGAATCCAACGGTCCAGGAGCGGCTCGCCCCAGACGGGGCATAGGGGTTTCGGACGCACATCGCTGAGAGGGCGAAGGCGCGTCCCGTAGCCTGCGGCAAGGATCATCAAATGCACGAAAGGGCTCCTCGAACTTCGGCAATATCTTGACAGCAGGTACTTCTTGGTCGAAATTGCGTTGTGGTCAGCCCATGCGCGACGTCCGACCCCCGGGCGTCGTCCACCTGATGGTAAGGGGACTCAAACAATCCTTCAAACAAATTCCATGACACGTCCTCACAGCCGCGACGACACCTCGGGACAACACCTTTTCCTGGGATTTCAGGGCACCGCATGGACGGAAACGCTACGTGCCCGGTTGCGCGCCATCCGACCGGGGGGGTTGGTTCTCTTTCGGCGAAACATACAGGACGCGGACCAACTGATCGATCTCATTCGAGAGGCCGACGCATGGGCTCGCACCGAACTAGGTCGTGGGCTGGTGTGGGCCGTGGATGAAGAAGGGGGTTCCGTCCAAAGGCTCGCCGCGGTCCTGGGGCCGGCTCCGGCGGCTCTGGAACTTGCTGAAAAGGGAGAGGACGGCCTTCGCCGCTGTGTTTCAGAAACGGCCCGAGGGCTACGACGCCTGGGCATTCACGTGAATTTTGCGCCGGTGCTCGACGTGGTGGAAGAGCCGGATTGTCATTTTCTCGGATCCCGCACCCTGGGGAAAGACCCCGAGACAACGGCTCTGCTCGGTGCCGTGTGGATTCAAACGTTGCAAGAAAATGGCATCGTCGCCACAGCCAAGCATTTTCCGGGACTCGGCGCGGCCCATCTCGATCCCCACCATCGGCTGCCCGTTCTCGAAGAGGACTGCACCGAGAAGGTGCGCCGGGATCTTTTGCCTTTTCGAGAGGCGGTTCGCTGCGGGGTCCGGGCTGTGATGACGTCCCATGCCGTCTACAGGTTCTGGGACCCGGACTGGCCCGGCACGCTTTCCGTCAAGATCAACAGGGAGCTGCTCCGGGAGGGGTGGGGCTTCGACGGCGTCCTTTTTTCCGACGATCTGGATATGAAGGCCGTCGAGGGCCGTTACGACCCCGAAACCATCGTGCGGCGCTGCCTGCTGGCCACGGTGGATGGTCTGCTTGTCTGCCAAGATGAACAGAGTGCCGAAATTCTGGCAAGAGCCCTCAGCGACGGCATCCGCCGCCACGGGGATTTGCAGGAAGCGCACCGCCGTTCCGTCAATCGTCTTCGCGCTTTGTGGACATCTTTTTTTTGACAACCGCAACGGTCTGTTCTAGCTTGCAAGCTTTAACACAACCGAGGTGAGACCTATGAATTTCAACATCGAGCAATTTACCCGCATGCGCCGCCTGCCCCCTTATGTGTTCGCCCAGGTGAACGCCTTGAAGATGGCGAGGCGTCGAGCCGGCGAAGACATCATCGACCTGGGCATGGGCAATCCGGACGTCCCAACGCCGCAGCATATCGTGGATAAGCTGGTGGAGGCGGCTCAAAAGCCCCATAACCACCGCTACTCGGCATCCCGGGGGATCACCAAGCTGCGTCACGCCATCGCCGACTGGTACAAGCGCCGATATGATGTGGAGGTGGACCCCGAAACCGAAGCGGTCGTCACCATCGGGGCGAAAGAAGGCCTCTCGCACCTGGTGCTGGCCCTGGTGAATCCTGGGGATGTGGTTTTTTCCCCCAACCCCACCTACCCCATCCACCCCTATTCGGTCATCATCGCCGGAGGTGACCTGCGTTCCATCCCCATCGGGCCGGACCGGGACTTTTTCGAAGATCTTCAGATCGCCGCCAAACAGACGTGGCCGCGCCCGAAAATGCTCATCATCTCCTTCCCACACAATCCGACCACGGCCGTGGTGGATTTGGCCTTTTTTGAAAAGGTGGTGGCCTTCGCCAAGGACCATCACCTGATGGTCATCCATGACCTGGCCTATGCGGACCTGGTCTTCGACGGCTATGAGGCGCCGAGCATTTTGCAAGTTCCGGACGCCAAGGATGTGGCCGTGGAATTCTTTTCCATGTCCAAGAGCTACAGCATGGCTGGGTGGCGGGTGGGCTTTTGCGTCGGGAACCGGGAAATGGTGGGCGCCTTGACACGCCTCAAAAGCTACCTGGATTACGGCATCTTTCAACCCATTCAAATTGCCGCCATCATCGCCCTCAACGGGGATCAGAGCTGCGTCAAAGAAATTGTGGACATTTACCGATCCCGACGGGACGTTTTGGTGGACGGCCTGCAGCGCATCGGATGGCCCATTGACAAGCCCAAAGGCACCATGTTCGTGTGGGCGC
>VSSL01000308.1_pt1 | contig 14238 bp, 12 predicted proteins | sample 4557531 | NCBI WGS metagenome assembly VSSL01 (sample SAMN10986726, study PRJNA523729) | hot springs metagenome | isolation source: hot springs | place: India:Timba, Gujarat | collected 2018-05-31 | reverse complement strand
GGGGGTCCAAAACAAAACCCCACCGGGTGGACCCGTGTGGGGTAGGTTCATTTCTGACTCCTACCCCGGAGAGACTCCTTTTCGGGTAGAAGTCATCAGCCTGCTTTGCTACAGGCGATTAACGGCGGACTTCATCGCCCTTTGAGAAGTTTTTGTAGCATGTAAAGAGCAGAAATGTCAAGCTTTGTTACCTTGGGAGCAGATCGCCTCAGAGCTCTCCCCCTGGGTCTTGGGAAGTTTCTGATCCTGAAAAATAAGCTTATAAAGGTCCATACCGTGACTGGTTGCCAATGGTTTGCCCTCCACGAGTTTGAAGGTACGGGTTCCATCACATTCTCTTTGGGCCCTCAAGAAAATAACATTCGAGCATTCTCTGTCAAAGTACCTCCTTGCGAACTCGTAGAGATGGGTGACGAAGAATACCTTGACTCCACTTTCCAGAAGCCCGTTGACTATTTCCCAGGCTATCTCTGACCCCTCATGCTCATTGGTGGTCCCGAAAGATTCATTAAAAAGGACCATGGAACCTGGGCCAAGAGCCTCCACGATACTGCTCATGCGTGCCAGTTCCTCGTCCAGCTTGCCGCTTTTCATGCTGGAGTCCTCTTGCTTCTTGTAATGAGTAAACAGACCCGTAGAGAGTTCTGCTGAAAAAGACTCGGCGGGCACGAACATGCCGCTTTGCATCATGAGCTGGGATATTCCCAAACTTCTTAGGAAGGTGGACTTGCCACCCTGATTTGCTCCTGTGATGATTACCAGATCCTTTCCTTGTGCAACCATATCATTGCCCACCACCTTTTGACCCATCTGGAGGGCCAAACAGGGGTCATAAAGGCCTTTAAATCGCATGCTGCGGGTGCCTGTGGGGAAAAGCTCCGGGAAAGCAATGGGTTCCCCCAGTCTCTCCAAGGCATGGGCCAGGTTGAGACATCCCACATAGAAAGCCAGCTCCCTTTGGAGCGCCTTCCAGAAGGCCTCCACATGATCTGCTGCCTGCGCCACAGCATTGGCTGCCCTGGCGATACCCTTGTTTCTCAGCTCCCCCAAGGCCATGGCTCCGGAATCATCTCTGGGATGCAGTGAAAAGGAGTAATTACGGGACTTCCACCGACCGACCACAGAGGCCAGCCAACCACTTTTTTGTGTCAAAGGCCTTCGCAAAACATAATTGCAGCCTTCATTACCAGGTCCTAGCTGTGCACTCACCAACACACCTTGCCGAAACCTGAGCATTTGGACATGATCCCTTAAGCAGGCCAGGTAATCTGGCTGAAGTTCGGTTTGCAACATAGCCATGAAACGACAGAAACCTTGGGATTGGAATCGGTGTGCATGTTTTAAAGCTATTTCTCTCATGGCCTCCAGAGAGCCAAGGTAGAACTCCAGCATTCCCCTGGCCCCGCTGAGGATACTGTCAGGGAAGGAACCGTATTTGCCGAGCCAGAGTCTCCTTCTGCCCTCCAGGGCCTGAAGCGCCACCCTGTACATATCCCGGACCACCTCCGGGTTGTTCAGACAATCCTTTAGGACAGCCTGTCTAAACAAGATCTCCACTGGGTCGCCAGCTTGTGAAAGAAGGGCCTGCTTGACTATTCTCAAGATGGACTCATCACCCTGTGCCATGGTCTCTAGCAGGATATGGAGACCCAGGTCTTGCATCAGCTCCAGGGTGTGAGCCGGCAATGGTTTTTCAAACTCAAGATCCCTGTAGGGGTGCATAAGAAAAACCTTCATTTGCTTATCCGATCTTTTATCTGCTGGTAGGTAAGTCCATGTTTGCGTGCTATGGACAGGGCGTAGGCCAGACCGTCGGCCGGTTTCCTGAGGATTTTGAAGGTTCTGATGGAGGGATCCTCAGGATCCACGGTCCCGGTCATGCTCACAATCTTCTCGCCCATGCACGAGAGTTGTTCAAGGAAGGTCACCCATACACACAGACAATCAAGCTCCGTTATCTTTTTCATGATGCTTCTGCCAAGAAAAAGTGCATCATGGAGCGTAGTGGAAGAGAAAACCTCATTGAGGACAAGGAGGCTATCGGGTCCTGCCCTGGATAGCAATTCACGCATTCTGACCAGATCGTCTTGAAGTCTTCCCCGCAGGTCTTCAACCCTTTCTTCTCTCTGGAAATGAGTAAAGATCCGGTCGCAGAGAAAAAGAACAGCCTTCCTAGCAGGAACCGGGCAGCCCAAGGCGGCTAGGTAGTGAAGCTGCCCGAACATCCTGGCAAAGGTGGTCTTGCCGCCCTGGTTGGGACCCGTGACCACCATCACCCGCTCAGCTCCGGCCAGGTAATAGTCATTACAAACCACTGGCCTTTGCTCTTTGCGCAAAACCCTGGCCAAGGCCAAGTCAAATCCCTCTATTACCTGCTCCTCTTTGCTTCGTGTGCTTACTTGAGGATAAGAAAAGGGCAGTCCCCCGCGTTTGAAGTCTTCAACAAAATTCAAATAGGCCAGGTAAAACTGCACCTCTCGGTCGAAACGCTCTATAACCTCGTCCATGAAATCGTAATGTTGCTTGCAGAATCGCTCAAGTCTAGAGAAAGGCTCTGGGAAGAGTCGGGCGACAAACTCAAGGATCTTAGCCTCTACATGATTCATTCCCCCTCCGTCCCTAGGGGGAGGGACATACTGCTTGACAACCCCCTGCCTGAATTTCTCGAAGGTCTCTTCGATCTCCCTAGTGTAATCGGGCTCTGCCTGGTAAGCTTTTACTATAAATCTACCGGGATGAATGATGATGGAGTATCTGAGGCCTGCAAGTGCTTGCCTGACGCTTCGAGCCTCCTTGAGCAGGACTCCAAAGCCCGGAGAGTTCACATACTGCCGGAGGTATTCCCGAAACCTTCTAAGACCCGTGGAGATAAGTTCCACTTGGCTAAGGCCTTCTTGCAGCTTCTCTACGGCCTCACAATAGGTCAAAGCTGACTCCAGAAACCAGCCCCTCTTTTGGTCCTCGTATTGAAGTTTCTCAAGCATCCTCATATGGCGTTTCACCCGGCTCATCTTCTCGCCAAATGAAACGATGTTGTCCATGACAAGGGGCTTTTCAAGATCTCTGAAGATCTCCTGTCGATATCTGATTTGCCTTTCATCTCCAAGAGGCGTGTAATAGTAAGGTTTGAGGTCGTATTCTTTCTTTGGTTCGCATATGGCCTCGACCAGTTGATCCAGATTCAGATCCTCGAAGGATTCAGGTTGCTTCCCTTGTTCTCCAAACATGCCTCCAGGCACTAAAATGCTATGGAAGCTCAAGGCCTGATCCCCGTTGGGAGCGCAATCTGCCCTTTTGGCACATCCTGCCACGGTGGGAGAAATGATCATCTTGTCCCCTGCCTCCATGACCTGACCCAAAAAAAAACTCCTGCCGCACCTCGGTCTCGGCAGGAGCCTTTTGTTTTACCCACGAGACCCCTGCCGCAACCCAAGCAGGAGTCATCAGTCCTTCCTAGGGACGTTTTCTAGGCGGACTCCATCGCCCTTTATCCTTTCACACCAAAGGATCCTAACAAATCAGGCCCTAAGGGTCAACAGCGTTATTCTTGGGTTATTCTTTCATCTTTGGATAACGGGCGGGCCCCAAGCCCGGCCGCTATCCAATAGCATGAAGACCCATGAGGAGAAACTGCTCCTGAGAAAACTGGCGGGTCAAAAGGCGGCCTTGAGTTTTTCCAGATGCGCCCTAAGTTCTTCTGGCAGACGCTTTCCAAACTGGGAATAGAAGCTCTCGGCCTCCTCAACCTCTTTGCGCCATTCCTGGGGCTTTACCTCCAGGAGCCTTTCCAGGCTCTTGGGATCCATATTAAGGCCATCCAGGCACAGGTCTTGGGGCCTGGGCAGGAGTCCTATGGGAGTCTCAACTGCTGAAGCTTTTCCCTTTATTCTGTCTATGATCCACTTGATGACCCTGGTATTTTCCCTGAATCCGGGCCATATGAATTGGCCCTTTTCATCTTTCTGAAACCAGTTGACGGAGTAGATCTTGGGGGGGGCGGCTCAGCTTCTTACCCATTTCCAGCCAGTGGCGGAAATAATCGGCCATGTTGTAACCGGCGAAGGGAAGCATGGCCATGGGGTCGCGGCGCACTACTCCTACCTTGCCTATGGCTGCAGTGGTTGTCTCAGAGCCGTTGATGGAGGCCTTGAAGACCCCATGGGTCCAGTCAAAGCTTTCTGTGACAAGGGGGATGGTGTCTGAGCGGCGACCTCCGAATATTATTGCCGAGACAGGCACACCGGCGGGGTTATCGAATTCCGGGGAGAGGGTGGGGCAGTTGTAAAGGGAGACCGTGAATCTGGAGTTGGGATGTGCGGCGGGCTTGCCCGATGCCGGATCATAGGGGTTGCCCTGCCAGTCCTCCAGCTCGGATGGCATTTCACCCAGGCCTTCCCACCATGGGGAGTTGGTCTTCACATCCAGGGCAGTATTGGTGAAAAGGGTGGGATACCACTTGTCGTTTTCAAGGGTTCGCATCATGTTGGGATTGGTCTTGTACGAGGTGCCTGGGGCAACTCCGAAAAATCCACTTTCCGGATTTATGGCATAGAGCCTTCCATCCGGCCCTGGGTTGATCCATGCTATGTCGTCTCCCAAGGTGGTGACTTTGTAACCCTCCAAGATGGGATCCAGCATGGCCAGGTTGGTCTTGCCGCATGCCGATGGAAAAGCTCCCAGGATGTAGGTCATATCTCCATCTGGGTCTTCCACGCCCATGATGATCATGTGCTCGGCCAGCCAGCCCTCCCTGTATCCCTGGTGGGAGGCAATGCGCAAGGAGAAGCATTTCTTCCCCAGAAGGGCATTTCCTCCATAACCAGATCCTATGCTCATGACAAGATTCTCTTGAGGGAAATGCATTATGAAACGTCTTTGGGGATCCAGATCTCCTATGGAATGCAAACCCTTTACAAAATCTTCCGAGTCTCCGATACGTTCATAGGTGCGCTGCCCAGCCCTGGTCATGATGCACATGCTCACCACAACATAGATGGAGTCGGTTATCTGAATGCAGGGCTTGGCATAGGGGGAGTCGGGATGTCCCATCATGTACGGGATCACGTAAAGGGTCCTGCCTTTCATGCAGCCTTCGAACAGGCCGTAAAGCAATTTTTTTGCTTCTCCTGGCTCCATCCAGTTGTTGTTGGGACCTGTCTCCTCCTTGGTGGGCAGACAAACGAAGGTGAGCTGTTCTGTGCGGGCCACATCTGTGGGATGGCTTCTGTGCAAATAGGACTTGGGGAAGACCTTGTGGTTTAGTTCCCTGAAGGTGAGGTGGGGACCTGTGTGCTCCACGGTCATGGCTATTTCCATGAGGCCCCTAAGTTCTTCTTCGGTGCCTTTGACCCAATGTATCTTGTCAGGCTTTGTAAGCCTGGCCTGCTCCTCCACCCAACGTTCCACAGCCTTCGGCATCACCAACCTCCTCATCCCATGTTTCTTGTATCCGCATCCTACAGGGTGCGGGTCTAACCTGCCCCGGGAAACCAGGCAGGGCTTTTAAAATTGAAATATCAGGCCTCCAACATAAGATCAAAAAAACCTGCCCAGGTCTTTTGCTCCCAACAAAAGAGAATCCTCTGGCTTTGAGAACTGTTTTCTTAAGTTTTCTGAAATCTTCCATGGCTTGCAAATGATCCAGGCTCTTTAAGCTTGGCTTAGAGGGAGGAATCTGGGCAGCAAAGTCGTCTTGGAGCTTCTTGTTCCAGGCTCATCTCTTGCGGGCTGCCACGAAATCTGCCACTGCCAGCAAAGCGGCTTTGGCTTTGGAAGGCGGAAGCTCCACGAGGCTGGCCTTGGCCTCTTTCACGAATCGCAGGGCCATCTGCTGGGTATACTGGAGGCCGTCGTAGTTTTGAACGGTCTCGAGAATCTCGTGCACTTCTTTCTGGCTTGCGGATCTGGCCCTTATCACCTCAGTTAGTCTATTTCTTTCCGCAGCCGTACAACGACCCAAGGTGCGGATGATGGGGAGCGTCACCTTCCCTTCCTGAATATCCTTCCCCACGGTCTTTCCCAGCTCCTCCTCCTCTGCAGCATAATCCAAGACATCGTCCACAAGCTGAAATGCCACCCCCAGATTCATTCCGAACAATGAAAGAGGTTCCTCCCACTGGGGCTTTTCCCCCAGTATGGGCCCCAGGCGGCAGGCGGCCGCGATCAAGACCGCTGTCTTGTCCCTCACAATGGCCAGGTAATCATCTTCGCCTATGTTCGGATCCCCGCTCTTGGCCAGCTCCAGTATTTCCCCCTCGGCCAGCTGGTTGCAGGCCTTGCTCATGAGCTCCAGAATCCTGATGTCCCCGTGCTCCACCATCATGCAGAAAGAACGGGTAAAGAGAAAATCTCCTATGAGGATGCTGGTCTCGCTGCTCCAAAGGGAGTTCACCGACCGGGCTCCCCTTCTCAGATCAGCATGATCCACCACGTCGTCATGGAGCAAAGTGGCGGTGTGTATCAGCTCCGTGACAGCGGCCATGATCAGGTGGGCGCTGCCCTGGTAGCCGCACAAGCGGCTGGACAAGATGGTCAGCAGAGGCCGCATGCGTTTTCCGCCGCTTTCGAAAACGTAGCGGCCCACTTGGGGAATCAGGGATACCTCGGAGGAGAGTCCGGTGCGAAGTACCTGCTCCACCCGGTGGAGGTCTTCCTGCACGTACCCGAAGACCTCCTCCATGGTGAGGGCCCAGTGCCCGTCACATGGGATCTGGTCTTCAGAAAGGGATATCATCATCGGGATCCATGGGCGGCTCGGTAGGAGGCAGCGGAGGGGGCTCCTCCTCCACCCGTCCTTGTTCGGCTCCTGCCGGTGAAAGCATTTGCATATGGGAGGCCACTATTTCCGTAGTCCAGCGGCGATTTCCATCCCGGTCCTCCCACTCCCTGGTCTGTATACGGCCCTCAATATAGACCAGTCTTCCCTTGGAGAGATACTGGTCGCAGATCTCCGCCAGTTTCCCCCAGGCCACTATTCTGTGCCACTCGGTCTTTTCCTCCCGCTGTCCCTCCCGGTTGGTGCGAGGGGGTGCGGAGGTGGCCAATCGGAAGGTCACCACAGGCATTCCGCTTGCAGTGTATCGTTTCTCGGGATCTGCACCCAGTCTTCCCACAAGAATCGCCTTGTTGACGCTGGCCATGGCCCTTCTCCAGGTGGGATATGCCCCGGGGCTGAACCCCACGGCATCATGATCATATAACACCTTTTGGCCTGATTGGCAATTCCCCATTTGGAACATCCGGGATGCTTTGATTGACCCACCTTTGGGGGTTTCCTATAATGGCCCTGAATCCGGGAGGTTTTGGTTTGTTTAGAACCGTTTTTGTGAACCTCAACATTCTTCTGGCCTTCCTCACCTTGGCCTATCCCAGGGTCGTGCTATCCATCCTGGATCCCTCAGGGGATCTTGCCCACAAGGTGGCTCGGCTCTGGGGCAGATGGATACTGGCTTGTGCGGGAGTTCGAGTCAGGGTGCGGGGAAAGGAGAATCTGCTTCAGGGGCGTCCCCAAGTTGTTTTCAGCAACCACTCCAGTTACTTCGACGTGTTTTGCCTCTTGGCTCATCTGCCTATCCAGTTTCGCTGGCTGGCCAAGGAAGAGCTATTCCGCATACCCCTTTTCGGCAAAGCCATGCACTACGGCGGCTACCTTCCCATAGACAGATCCAACCCCAGGAGGGCTCATCGCAGCATGGTTGCGGCCGCCGAGAGGATAAGGGCCGGCACATCCATAATAATCTTCCCCGAAGGCACCAGGAGCCCTGATGGGAAGCTCCAGGAGTTCAAGAGTGGAGGAGCCATCTTGGCCATAAGGGCTCAGGTCCCCGTTGTGCCGGTGGCTGTCATGGGCACCCATTCCATAATGCCCAAGGGCACCCTCAGGGTCAAACCAGGACCTGTGGAGATAAGGATAGGAGAGCCCATCCCCACTGAAGGGCTGAGCCAGAAGCACAGGGAAGATCTGCTTCTCAAGGCCAGGCAGAGCATATTGAAGTTGATGGAGGAGGGTTGAGTTGGACTTGGTGCCTAAAGACGATTCAGTGGCCTGGATTCCACTGGGGGGACTTGGGGAGATTGGGCTCAACTGCATGGCCCTGGCCTGCAAAGGCCGGATCATGCTGGTGGATGCAGGATCCATGTTTCCTGAGGAAAAAATGCCAGGTGTGGATGTGGTCATTCCTGATCTGCGTCCCATTCTCAAAGAAAATGGAGGGGTTTCAGGCATACTGCTGACCCACGGCCACGAGGACCACATAGGTGCTCTGCCTTATTTGCTGCCTTCCATGCCTGAGGTGGTTCTTTACGGGACTCCATTCACCTTGGCCTTGGTCAAGGAGAAGCTCCTGGAACACAGGATTGATCAGCTTCCTCCCATGGTGGAGGTGCAGCCCGGGCAAAAGGTTAGGGTGGAGCCGTTTGAAATAGAGTTCTTGAGGGTATGTCACAGCATTGCCGACGGGGTGGGGCTGGCCATTCGAACCCCCAAGGGGGTGATACTCCATGCAGGAGATTTCAAGTTCGACCCCTCTCCGGTGGGGGAGGAGCCTCTGGACATTCAAAGCTTCAGCAGATATGGGCAGGAGGGGGTGAGGCTGCTTCTGAGCGATTCCACCAACGTGGAGAGGCCGGGCTGTTCCATTTCGGAAAAAGAGATAAAGGCAAATCTGGAAGGTATATTCAGATCCTGTGATGGCAGGATCATAATTTCCACATTTGCCTCCAATGTGCAACGCATAAGGGAAGTGGTGGAGCTCACCCAACATTGCGGCAGAAGGCTCTATCTGAGCGGCCGGTCCATGGTTTCCATGGTAAGGCTGGCCGTGGAGTTGGGGCATCTTGAAATCCCCCGGGGCTCCTGGTGGATGCAAGCGAGCTGGGAGGGGTTGCCCAGGAGCGGCTGGTGGTGCTTACCACAGGAAGTCAGGGCGAGCCCCTTTCATCCTTGTCCCTCATGGCCACTGACAGGCACAAGTGGCTGAAGGTGGAGCCTGGAGATACGGTGATTTTCTCCTCCAGATTCATCCCGGGAAATGAACGGGCCATTTACGGAATCATAAACTCCCTTTACCGCAAGGGGGCCAAGGTTCTGTACGAGCCCTTGGCTCAGGTGCATGTATCGGGCCATGCCAACCGTGAGGAACTCAAACTCATGATCAGGCTGACCAGGCCAGAGTATTTCGTGCCTATTCACGGCGAGTTCCGGCATCTGGTTCAACACAGGGACCTGGCCATGGAGGTGGGGGTAAGCCCGGACAAGGCACTGGTGGCCCAAAACGGCGAGGTTTACAGGATCAGCGATGGTGGCATAGACAGGGCTGGCTCGGTTTCGGCGGGCCGGGTATATGTGGACGGCAAGGGAGTGGGGGACATAGAAGAGGCGGTGCTGAGGGACAGGCAGCACCTGGCCGAGGACGGACTGGTGGTGGCCATGGTGGTGATACACAAGGCCAGCGGGGAGGTTGTCTCTGGCCCTGAGCTCTTCTCCCGAGGGTTCATCTTGGAGGGAGAGGAGACACGCATGATGATGGAAGCCCGACAATTGGTGCTGAATGTGCTAAGAGAGGCCAGGGAGAGCTCCGAGGGTGAGAATCCCGAGAACCTGGAGGCTGAGCTGAGGGGGGTCTTGAGGCGCCACTTCTGGCGATCCATAGGAAGGCGCCCCATGATAATGCCAGTGGTAGTCCAATTGTGAAAAAAGGGTGGGGGATGCACCCTGGGGAAGTGGCTTAGGTGGCTCAGGAAAAGGCTTCGGGAACAGCCAAGATGCAGACCACAGCCAGAAGACTGGGCATGGAGCTCATGGGGCTTCTGCTTTGGGGGGCCTCGGCTTATCTGCTCATGAGTCTGCTTTCCTATTCCTCCGCGGATCCTTCCTTCAATCGCGCTGGAGGCACCGGGCCTGTGCGCAACTGGGGAGGGCTGGTGGGGGCATATGTCTCGGATCTCTTGCTGCAGGCTCTGGGGCTGGCGGCCATGGTCTTGCCGGTTCTGGGCGCCTGGATGGGCTGGGGACATCTGAGGCTCAGAGGCTGGAGATGGGGGATCCTGCAATGGATAGGAATGCTCCTGGGGCTTGTGGTCCTCTGCTCAGCCTTGCACCTCCTGACTGGGGCCTGGGCCGGAGGGGTCTCCATCAAGAGGGCTGGTGGGCTGGTGGGTTATCTGCTTTGTTCCACCCTCTTGGTTTACATGAATCCCGGGGGCACCTGGCTTCTTCTCCTGGTGTTGCTAAGCGTGGGAGTGCTCATGATGACAGGCACTGGCCCCTTGAGCCTGCTCAAGCCAGCTCTGGCCAGGCTCCAAGCTCAATGGGTAAAGCTCTGGGCTCGTCTCAGGCCGCCCAAGGTAGAATCTCCAGGCAAATCCATGGAGACGGCCAAAAAAAAGAAAAAGGACAAGACCAAATTGCAGGAGCCCGAGATCATAGAGCTTCCCCGCAAACCGCCTCCCAAGGGGCGGCCTGTCCAGGATTCCTTTCCTTTTGCCGGCAAAGGGGCCTCCTATCGTTTCCCGCACCTTTCCTTGTTAGACCAGCCCCCAGGCGGGGAGATCCGCGTGGACAAGGAAAGCCTTCGCATGAACGCCCTTTTGCTGGAGCGCAAACTGGGGGACTTCGGGGTTCAGGGCAAGGTCACCGAGGTGCATCCCGGCCCCATAGTCACCCTTTACGAATTCGAGCCTGCGGCGGGGGTCAAGATAAGCAGAATAGTGAGCCTTCAAGACGATCTGGCCATGGCCCTCAGGGCCCTGAGCATCAGGATAATAGCACCCATACCTGGCAAGGCAGCCGTTGGTGTTGAGATTCCCAACAACAGGAGGGAAACGGTTTTTCTTCAGGAGATACTTGCCTCTGAAGCCTTCCAGAAGGCTCCCCACAGGCTCACCATAGCCTTAGGCAAGGACACTGTGGGAAGGCCTGTGGTGGCCAACCTGGCTTCCATGCCCCATCTGCTCATTGCCGGGGCAACGGGCTCGGGCAAGAGCGTATGCCTCAATGCCATAATAACCAGCATTCTGTTCAGGGCCACTCCCGAAGAGGTGAAGTTCCTGATGGTTGACCCCAAGAGGCTGGAGCTGTCTGTGTACAGGGACATCCCCCACCTGCTCCACCCTGTGGTGGTGGAGCCCAAGAAGGCGGCCGTGGCCCTGGGCTGGGCCGTAAGGGAGATGGAGAGGCGGTACAAATGGATGGAGCGGGCCGGGGTGCGAAACATAGACAGGTACAATGCCAAGATGGCCAAGGCAGCAGTCCCTGTCCAAGCACAAGATGGCCCTGAGGAGGAGCCGCTTCCACAAAACCTACCATACATAGTCGTGGTGATAGATGAACTTTCAGATCTGATGGTGGTGGCCTCCAGGGAAGTGGAGGAGGCCGTGCTGAGACTTGCCCAGATGGCAAGAGCGGCCGGGATCCATCTGGTGGTGGCCACCCAGAGACCCTCGGTGGACGTGCTCACGGGCACAATAAAGATAAACCTGCCCGTGCGCATAGCCTTTCAGGTAACGTCCAAGTTTGACTCCAGGACCATCCTGGACACCCAGGGGGCTGAACACCTCCTGGGCTCAGGAGATATGCTGTTCTTGCCTCCAGGCACTGCCGGGCTTCAGAGGATCCACGGTGCTTATGTCTCAGAGGGAGAGGTGCGCAGGGTAGTGGATTTTCTCAAACAGCAGGCCAGGCCCAGGTACGACCCCACGGTACTTCAGGCTCCTGTAGCAGACTCAGAGGAGGAAGAAGAGGCCGAGATGGATGAGAAGTATCAAGAAGCCGTGGCCCTTGCCAGGAGGCTCAGGCAGATCTCCATCTCCTCCATACAAAGGCACCTTCGTATCGGTTACAACAGGGCTGCCAGGATAATCGAGCGCATGGAGGCCGAAGGGATAGTGGGGCCAGCGGATGGGAGCAAACCCAGGGAGGTGTTGGTTAGATCCCTGGAGTCGTGATAACATGAAAAACAAATGTTGCTTGAAAAGCTCAGGGCCGGATTGCTCATCCAGGTGGAAGAGGGGAGCCTAACTCCTCTCTGGTAAAAGGGATGCTCAGACTCCTTTCCGTTACACCTTTTACTCGGCTAAGAGGAGAAGCAGTAAGGTTCGGTTGAGGATATCATTGGGTGGGCCTTGGTGATTTGATCATCATCAGCGATGGGGCCTGGGGACCTGTGAGGAGAGATGCCAGTGAAGAGCCTTGTGGGGAGAGAGGCCAGGTTGATGGCCATTTTTGGGGTGGCTGTGATCTGTTGGCTTGCCTGCCTGGGATATGCTCGGGCCTGGAGTGTGGCGGAGCTTTTGGATGGGGTTCAAAAGAGCTACAAGAAGATAAGGGACCTGCAGGCTGACTTCCGCCAGGAGGCAACTCTTCCCATGTTGAATCGGGTCACCGAAGCCGGAGGAAGGCTGTATCTGAAGATGCCAGGCAAGATGCGCTGGGAATATCTGCAAGGCCAGGAAAAGCTGGTGGTCATCAACGAAAATACCATGTGGTTCTATGAGCCCAACGAGCAGCAGGTCACCATAACAGACCTCACCAAATTGCCCAACTCCCAGGAACTGCTCACCTTCCTGACCGGCATGGGAGATCTCAGAAGGGAATTCCTGGTGGAGGAGGCCCAAGCCCCTGTGGAGACCAAGGAAGGCTATTTCATGGTCAAGCTGCTGCCCAGGTCCAAGACCTCCCAGTGGACAACCCTGAGGCTCCTGATAGACCCGAGAAACTTTCACGTGGTCCAGACGGCCTTCGAAGGGATTCAGGGTGAGAGGACCGTGATCCATTACTCCAACATAAGCACAGACCTGGGCCTCCCCGAAGAGCTGTTTCAATTCAAGATTCCTGAAGGGGCCGAAGTGATCCACTATCCCGCAGAGGGAACCAAGCCTTGAAAGACAAGGGGCCTGCCACCAGGTTCCACATGGTGAGTCTGGGCTGTCCCAAGAACTGGATAGACAGCGAGCTGGCCGTGGGACACCTGCTCCAAGGGGGCTATGTGTGCGTTTCCTCCCCCCAAGAGGCGGAACTCATACTGGTCAATACCTGTGCCTTTGTACAAGAGGCCAAGCAGGAGGCTGTGGAAACCATCCTGGAGATGGCGCAGTGGAAGAACAAAGGAAGATGCAGGCATCTGGTGGTGCTGGGCTGCCTCCCCCAGAGATATGGACAGGAGCTCCTGGAGCTCATGCCCGAGGTGGATCTATTTCTGGGAAGCGGAGAGATACCTCACATCCTGAAACATCTTGGCTCCATGGAGCAAAAGGCTTTGAGCTCCTGTCACCTGAGCAGGCCTGGGTATCTGCTGGAAGAAGAGGGATTTTTTCTGCGTCCTGTGACAGGGCCCAGCGCATACCTGAGGATAGCCGAGGGATGCTCCAATTGCTGCTCTTACTGTGCGGTGCCCCTGATAAGGGGGCCTCTTAGGAGCAGAAGCCCCGAGTCTGTGGTGGATGAGGCCAGGTGGCTGGTGCAAAAGGGTATCAAGGAGTTGATCCTGGTGGCCCAGGACACTACTGCGTACGGGGTGGACCAAAGGGGTGAGAGCCTGCTGCCAGAGCTTCTTGAGGAGCTTGACCGGCTGGAGGGGCTCAGGTGGATCAGACTCATGTACGTGCACCCTGCTGGTGTGAGCCCAAGGCTCTTGGAAGTCCTCCACAAGATGGTGAAGCTTTGCCCTTACGTGGATTTGCCCATCCAGCACATAGCCCCCAGGATCCTGAAGGAAATGAAAAGACGGGTGGACCCGCAAGGCATAAGGAATGCTATTCGAGCCCTGAGGGAAGCTGTGCCCGGAATCCACATACGTACAAGCCTCATAGTGGGATTCCCGGGGGAGACCCAGGAGGAGTTTCTGGAGCTAATGGATTTTGTCCAAGAGACCCGTTTCCAATGGCTGGGCGCATTTGTTTACTCCAGGGAGGAGGGCACAGAAGCTGCCAGGCTCAAGGCCCAGGTGCCCAGAAAACTGGCTAAAAAGAGGCTTGGAGAGCTGATGGCGTTACAGAGGCGTATCACAGGGGAGCTCTTGGAAAGATGGGTGGGACAGGAACTCACGGTCCTGGTGGAAGCCCGCAGGAGAAACACGCTTGTGGGCCGCTGCTCATTCCAGGCCCCTGATATAGACGGAATGGTGCTTCTGGGAAAGGGCAATACACCCCTGGGTTGCTTTGCAAGGGCCCGCATAAGGGGCGTGAGGGGCTATGATCTGGTGGGAGTCTTGCTTCCTTTGAGCTGATCCAGCTCCTGGGGGG
>VSSL01000307.1_pt1 | contig 14241 bp, 10 predicted proteins | sample 4557531 | NCBI WGS metagenome assembly VSSL01 (sample SAMN10986726, study PRJNA523729) | hot springs metagenome | isolation source: hot springs | place: India:Timba, Gujarat | collected 2018-05-31 | reverse complement strand
CGCGCCGACAAATTCTTCAAGACTTGTCTAAGATTTTTCATTAAAAACAAAAAAGGGGCTGCTTTTAATGCAGCCCCTCGATTATCTTTTGGAGGTTTTATCGGATTACAACCATGGAACGAGTGATTTCGGTACCCTTGAATTTGAGTTTGTACATATAAGTTCCGCTAGTCAAGTTTAATTGCTCAATATCAAGTAAAATTCTTGTATTCCCTTGCGATGCAATACCTTTGAATAATGTTGCGATTTTTCGTCCGTAAATGTCCATCAGTTCGAGAGTAGCAACACCACTTTCGGGAAGTGTAAATGAAATTGAAACATTACCACTAGATGCTGGGTTGGGAATGCTTTGTTCTAGGCTAATTCCGTTGGATGATTCAGTCAAACCTGCGACTTGTTTCAAAGTAACAACTACCACAGCATTAGATGAATTTGCTTCGCCGCAATCATTTGTTACTTTGCAGAAATAGGTTCCAGCATCTTCGTTTGTAACATCAGTTTTTTCGTAAGTTGGCTGGTTAGCACCGTCAATAGGTTCTCCATCCTTGTACCACTGATAAGTCATTGGTTCAGTTCCATCTGCTTCGATCGAAAGTGTTAATGTTTCACCGGCATTAAGATTAACTGATTCTGGTGGTTGCTGGGTTATTTGCGGTTTGAGTTTGACATTCAATTGGGCTGGAGAAGAAATAGCTTGATAACCAGTGGGATGATTTGTGATTAAGACATCATATGTTCCAGCGTCGTTTAATTCAACATCGGAAATAGTTAGTTTATCGGTTGTTGTTCCGGTTATTCTACCATTATCGGAGAGTTCAATTCCATCTTTGCGCCATTGGTAAGTTATTTCGGTTCCGCCGGTGAATGTTGCTTCTACGCTAAATTCTACAGTTTGTCCTTCACAAGCAGAAACATCTTCGGGTTGGGAAGTAAAGTCAATTGTTGGGGTATTCAGCGAGAAGCCAGTTGCTGTGTCCGAACCGCAAAGTCCGCCAATTACTACCCAATAGTCTGAACCAACATCTGAAGGTTTTACATCGCGTATAGTTAGATAATTGGATTTGGAACCTGAAATTCTATCGTTGTCAACTAGGGGTTGATTTCCACGATACCATTGAATTGCAACATTGTTCGCACCTCGAGGTATTTCAACTTGTGCATCAAAATCGAATGTTGCAACATCTCCGAGTTTAACAGTTTGATTTTTGTTGGTGCGAGTAATTTTGGTTTTAGAATGCACATAAACCAAGACTTCATTTGTATAAACATCAACAATGCCTCGACAATCCTGGATGGTTAGTTTACAACGATAAACACCAGAATTTTCATATGAAATATTGTTTAAGAACAAAACAGCGCTTTGAGCAGTGGGATTATCTGTGATGTCGACTCCATCTTTTTGCCATTGGTATTTTCTTACGACTCCTTCGGTAACGACATACAACATTGCATCTTCACCAGTACAAACGGATTGTGGAGTGGGTTGTTCAGCAATTTTGAACAAAGGCCAAACTGTTATTTCAATTTCTGATGAAGCAACAGGTTGACCATCTGGATAGCAAGCAGCGGAACCATAGACCAAAACGCGATAAGTTCCACTCATCGAGGGGTCGGCAAGAGTGAAAGAAAGTGTTCTTTGTCTTGCAGTTGGGAATTTATCGAGGTCAAGATCAACCCAAGTACCACCAACAAGTTTTTGCCATTTGTAACCAGTGATTGTACCAGTTGCGGCGGTTGTTAAATTGAAGTTGTCAGTTTCGCAAATGTTTTGCGGGTCTTTGTCGCAAGACACGAAATTGTTTTTAACTGTTTCAGTTACGTCAACAAATGCTGGATTTGAAGCAACTTTGCTTGGACCACAATTTCCGGGTCCTAAGATAACCACGCGATAGAAACCACTAGCACTCTGGGGATCGAGGATAGATTGTATTAAGTTTGGACTGGTTGCCCCGGGTATATCAACCCATAGGTTTGGATTATTAGGATCACGTTTCTGCCATTGGAATCCAGTAATAGTTCCAGTTGAGGTAACAGAGAGATTTATCATTGGGTTTAAATCTGCACAAATTGATGTATTCTGGGGATGAGCTATGATTTCAATGGGAGATTCAACTTTGAGCAGGGCTTGGGGTGTGGTTGTGCTTTCACCAAAGAAAGAGATAGTACAACTGTAATTTGCAGAGTCAGATTGAACCAGCGAAGTAAATGTTAAAGTTTGTTGTGTAGCATTTTGAATGTTATTGGAGTTTTTCATCCATTGATAAGAGAAGTTTGGTGTAGGAATTGAACGGCTGATACCATCCATAAAGCCTGTTACGGTTGCACTTGTGGAGAGAACAACCGAGCCGTTTTTGCAATAAATACTTTGTTGGGGTGAGAAAGAAATAGGTGAAGCAGAAAGGATTGGACGTACCTCATCACAACCAATATTTACTGACGTTGTTCTTCTGTTTTCACCATCGAAATCTGTCGTAATAGTGCTAATCGAGGGTGCCAGGAATTGGTTATTACCAACTGTTGAGCCAGTAAGGTGCAAATCGTCATTGCCAATGAAAGCAGGTTGAACATTTATTGAATTTCCGTCACCTCCAGAAGAGTTTCTCCAATCGGCAAGTGTTGTCTTGTCTGCTCCATAATATCCTAAAATTCCATAACTTCCAGAAACATAGTAATCGTTGTAGTTGATGGTTGAGAAAGTAAAGCCACTTGGTACATAAATCGCATACATTTTGCTTCCAGAAATGCTGCTTCCAAGGCTATTAACAAAGATATTGTTTCTTAAATCAGTTCCGGTGACAGATGTGGTTGTAAAGAGTATGCAAGCACTCATACTTGCCGAAGAACCCACGTTCGCCTGCGAGCCATACATATTTACTGTATTGTGATAAATCTTATAATTAGTACCACCAGTAATTCTTATTCCGAACGGATTGTATGTAGTGCTCGAGGAACTGTAGTTCATTGTATGAAGGTCCGAAATCATATTATTTGCGATTAAAATGTTCGAGTTACCAGTCGAGGAGTTTATGTTGATACCGTAGGCTCCCCAACCACCAGAAGATTCTTGATAGATACCATAGATTTTGTTTCCTACAATTTTTGCATCGGAGCAATAAGTGTTCAGCTCGATACCAGCCAGATTCGTCCCGTCTGTTCTTTTAATATTGTAAACAGTATTTCCACTGATTTCAACACCTTGTGCATATTGATAGATGTAGATGCCTCGATAACCAACATAGTCACTTGCAACATCGGCACCAATTATGTTTTTTATTATCTTCAAACTGTCTAAATTACCTCCGGAAATTCCAGCAGCATATATACCATAGTAGCACCTTTTGACAACGTTGTTTTCTACTCTTACGTAATCATTATCTGCCCCTGAACCACTTGAAGAAATGCTTGTTCCAGCAATGTATATTCCCATACTTGAAGTTTGAGAAGGTGAAGAGTATAGATTTCCAATACCAATAATATTACAGTTCTTTATAATTACGTTATTGCAACCAGCATTTGTTCCTTGGGATTTTAACCAAATTACTGCCCCGGCAGTTGCCGAGGTTGCATCGTTTCTGATAGTGAGATATCTGCCTGTACCACCAATACTTCCATCTATTGTTACTCTGTCCGCTCCATTCAAGACTATGACACCGTTAGAAGCATAGCTTCCGCTAATAGTTCTATTTCCACCGCTCGGTCGAATTGTTAATCTATATCCACTTCCACCGTATTCTGTCCATTGATTCAATGTGGGCGGGGTAGCACCAGTTTCAACGATATCAGTCATTATTAATAGAGTTACATCGCAACTCATACCGAAGGTGTTAATTTCATTAAATGCCTCGGATAAGGTTTGATAGTATTGACCAGTTCCAACGGTGTATGTTCCACAGCGAGGTCCACGAATTTCTCTTGCTCCGGAAGGATTAGTCACAGATGGTGTATAATTATTTGTTCCAATTTGGAAAGATGTGCATTGGGCATCAACAAAGTTGCCAGCAGTGGCATTGTTTGATATATCGTAAACGAGCCAGAAGTAATTAGTCCCAGCGGATAATGTTTGAGAGCCAGTGATTGTAAATGTTCCACTTGGATTGTTTACTGTCGAGCCAAATTGAACTGCGGTAGAAAATGTAGAAGAAGTGCCAGTATAGTAAACCTTTGCAGCAGCGATATCGCTTGTGTTTGTAGTTCCAGTAGTATTAAAGGTAATGCTTGTCAGTGTTAAGGGATCGGTGGCTCCTTGTGTAGTAACTTCAAGGCGAATTATTGGTTGGTTGGTGAAGCCAATTCCAACACCGCCGGTAATTTGGGTTGTTGTAGAAGAAACGTATCTCATAACATCTGGATATGCATCGTAGCAAATGTCATCTACAAAAATGTTATTACCATATTGGCTATAGGCAAGGAAAATTAAATAGTTCGTGGAACCGTTGAATGAACTTGGAATGTCATATTCGAAATAGTACCAACCCGCAGTTGAATAGTATCTTGAAACAAACCCTAATTGTGTTGCTCCAGTGAGAGAAGGAGAGGTATTCACATAAACAGTAACACCTTCTTGAGTGGCAGAAGAATACCCGGGATCTCGATACATCCAAAAACGTACTTTTGGTGTGTAACTTCCACGTTGAGACCAATCAATGATTGGGGTAATTAATGCTGCAGAATTTCCAGAAGGTATTGAGAAGGAATTGTATCTAATCATATATGAACCACTATGGGGTGAACAAGTTGGGGAGGTTCCAGAAGTTACTCTATCCCAAAGTCGAGTATCTGTGCCGGCAACTTTGATATTCTGCCAATCGTTTGGTGGGAAGGTTGACCCTTCGAAGGATTCGCAAAAAACTTTTAAATAGGTGATAGGTCTATTTCCACTTGGTGAAGTTGTGGTTGGAGTTCTACTTGAACCACCAACGGTTATACTATTACAAGCAGCATCTACAACATTTCCAATCGTTGCATTTGTTGCAATGTCGTAAGTTAGCCAGAAGTAATTTGTTCCGCTGGAAAGTTGTTGGTTCCCGGAGAATGTGAAAGTACCGGAAGGATTGTTTACTGTTGAACCAAATTGATTATTTGTGTTGAAAGTACTACTTGTGCCAGTATAGTAAAGTTTTGCGTTAGCGATGTCTGCAGTATTTGTAGTACCTGTTGTGCTAAAACTGAAATAGGTTACCGACAATGGGTTATTGGTACCGGTTGTAACGACTTCGATTCTTAAAATAACTTGATTTGTCATTCCTTTTCCAGTTGGGTCGGTTATTTGATAACAGTTGGAAGATTGATATGTCATATCACTTCCAGTTGTATAATCGAAATCAATAGAAATATTCGTTGCTTGGTGTCCACCATCTCCGAAAGAATCCTCAATCCATAAGTACCAGGTTCCGTTTAGTGTTTCAGTATTAAAATCGGATAACTGGATTTGATAACTACCGCTAGAAATATCAGATGCAATTTGGACAGAGGTACCAGAAGGAGATTGTAACCAGAAACTTCCTTCGTCTTGATAATAATCTGTCGTCCAATCAAAATTAACAGTAACATTTGTAATAACACCAGTTTGAGAGATAGTGAAGGAAGTCCAACCAAGTTCAGTTAAAGTATTTGATTCATAATCGAATTGGCCGGGACTGTCGTCGGGATAAACGGTGTAGGTTAACGCAAGAGATTTGAGAAATGGTTGCACCAAAAACAATGCAACCAATAGAACAAAGCCTAGGAATTGTTTTTGCTTTTTCATAAAAAGATCCCTAATTGTTTAACTTAATGGAAATGTAAAGAACTAATTAAATTTTTCACATTAGAAAATACAAATATATAAAAAATTACTTAAAACGAAAACTTTTAACCATTTCCCAGCGCAAATGTTTCTCAATGTTTTCTTTAAAAACAAAGGGATTACCAACCTCTAAAGTCAAGTTTAGATTTATTTCAAACTCGTGGACAACGCCAGTTGCCGAGAGTGTTTGTTTAATATTCCCTTTGGAATTAATAATTTTATAAGGCAAAGACAATGATTTAATGTCGTAGAACTTTGTGTTTTTCCATATTGTACTGGGCTTTACAAATCTGCCAACTATTGAATATTTATTATTCATAAATCCAGTGGCTTTCAATTCAACTGTATCGACAATATTTAAACCATCAATTTGCAATTCAATAGGGGAGTACCAAATAGAGTCTCGATAGACTGGATTGATTGGATAAAGTATCTTTATGACATCTCCAATTTGCTTCAATCTTGCGTCGCTTAATCCATCTTTCCAGTTGTAGTACCAGATTGAGTCCGGTATCGATGTTTTAAGTTGTTCAACGTAGTTTCTTTTCTCTTCAAGCCGTTCGCCTTCGATTTTTGCAACTTCGCCATAGGGAGAATAAATAATGTCATACTGCATACTCATTGGGACGCTGTATGTTTGAAAATCATCGAATTTAAACACTGATGGATTTGCAGTTTCTATGTCTGAGAATTCGTAGACTTTGTTTCCATCAAAAAATTTATAATTAATTGAATCGATAGAAACTTCAACTTTCGAAAAACCATCCTTAGGGGCGTCCGGCTGCATAATAGTAAGGTAGTAATTCACAATTCGTTTAAATTCCCTTTGTGAACTATCTGCGTACACTCTTTTAACAATTGTTGTATCCGAAAGAACATAGTTATAGTATACTTGTAGTTTGAAATTTGCTTTTAGCATATACGCTGGCGGCAACTTGGTTTCTGGTGCTGCTCCTTTCTCTTGGCTAAAAATATTTACTGTTACGACTACAAATGTAATGATTTGAATAAACACCAACTTGCAAGTGTCATTCCATCCCATATTTCCCCACTTTTAATTTTTTTTAAAATTTCTTGTTCGGAAAGCAAAAGAATATCTATTTCTTCCGACTCATCAAGGTCTTGGGTTTGTTTAATTAACTCGGTTGCAAAAAAAACTGTGCAAATTTCGTCTGTTAAACCGTTACAGGGGTTGAAAATACCAATTTGTTCAATTTTTTTGGAAAGGAAGCCAGTTTCTTGCAAAAGTTCTGCTTTTGCATTCTCTACCAAAGAAAGGTCTGGTTTTACGCCACCGCCAGGAAATTCAATACTATATTTCTGATTTAAGTATCGGTATTGGACAGTGAGAACAAACTTACCCTTCCACAATGGGATTATCATTGTAGAGCCAGGTGTGTGAGCATAATAATACAGCTCTACCTTTCCATTGGGTAATGTGTATTCGTCAATTTTGTAATCCCAGAATGGGTTACTATTTATAATTCTTTCCGAAACTTTACTGAATTTTTCAAACACTTTTGGAAATTCTGTCTTTCAAATATTATATAACACATAAGAAAGTTAAAAAGTTTCACTGGTTGTAACCAATTCGCTTTTCGAGAAAAAGAAGAGAACTTCTCTTTCGCCGTTTTCGGCAGAATCAGAGCCGTGGATTGCATTTCTTTCAATGTTTGTGCCGAACAGTTTTCGGATTGTTCCCTCTTCTGCTTTTGTTGGGTCTGTACTACCAATTAGTTTGCGGAAATCCTCGACAGCATTTTCTTTTTCGAGGGCAATTGGAACGATTGGTCCACTCGTCATATACTTAACAAGGTCATTATAAAAAGGTTTTTCTTTGTGGACTTCGTAGAAAGCCATTGCTTGGCTTTTCGTTAGTCGAGTGTATTTCATTGCAAGAATTTTAAATCCTGCTTCCTCGATACGACGAATGATTTCTCCAATGGCACTTTTTTCAACAGCATCAGGTTTTATGATTGCTAATGTTTTTTGTTTCATTTTTCCCTCTTGTTATTTTTTACTTTTTTTAACCTTTTTGTTATAAACTTCTAGAATGGTTTTTCCTATATCAGCGGGGGATTCAACAACAGTAACACCACAAGATTGCAGGGTTTCGATTTTTTCTTTTGCAGTTCCTTTACCACCTGAAATAATTGCACCAGCGTGTCCCATTCGTCGCCCTGGTGGTGCAGTTCGACCCGCAATGAAAGCGACAACTGGTTTGTGGACATATTTCCTAATGTATTCTGCGGCTTCTTCTTCGGCGGTACCACCGATTTCTCCAATCATCATAATAATTTCTGTTTTAGGATCTTTGTTGAAAAGTTCAATTACGTCCACAAACGTAGTTCCAATTATTGGATCCCCACCAATACCAATGCAGGTGCTTTGTCCGAGACCGACATCAGTTATTTGCTTTACTGCCTCGTAAGTAAGGGTTCCACTACGTGAAACAACGCCTACTGTACCAGGATTGTGAATGAAACCGGGAATAATTCCTAATTTACATTCTCCAGGGGTAATTATTCCTGGACAATTTGGACCGATCATTCGGGACTTTGAGGATTTCAAAGCAGAATAAACCTTCACCATATCCCGAACTGGTATCCCTTCGGTAATTGTCACAATCAATCGAATTTCAGCCTCGATTGCTTCAAGTATAGCGTCCGCAGCAAGGGGGGGTGGAACAAATATAACTGTTGCATCTGGTTTAACTGCCTCCACCGCTTCTCGTACCGAGTTAAATATTGGTACTTCTTTTGGAAATGGATAATTGTCGTTACCTTTGTACATCATTCCGCCTTTTCCCGGGGTAACGCCACCGACTATTTTTGTTCCGTAATCGAGCATTTGAGCGGTGTGGAAAGTACCTTCTGAACCAGTTATGCCTTGAACTATGGCTTTTGTCCGTTTGTTAATTAAAATACTCATAGATTTACTCCAAAATTGAGCGTCAAAAAATGCAAATTAAAACAAAATTGTGAAACAATGCCTTTGCATATGTTTTCTATTTAGTTTTGTGTTCATTTGGTTACAATATCTATTTAATTGCTATATCAATTATTCTTTGACAAAGTTCAGGGAATTCTATTCCAATGGCTTTGGCTGCTTTTGGAACAAGTGATGTATCTGTGAAACCAGGAATTGTATTGATTTCAAGTACAAATGGTTGAAAATCTTCGTTCAAACGAAAGTCGACGCGGGCAAAACCTTTACATCCTACCACACGAAACGCAAGCAAAGCAAGTTCCTGGACAAACTCTGTAACATCATCGGGCAATTCCGCAGGGCAAATGTATTCTGTTTTGCCTTTTGTGTATTTGTGTTCAAAATCGTAGAAACCACTTTGCGGGACTATTTCAATAACTGGGAGTGCCTCGTTTCCTACTATTCCAACAGTAATTTCTTTTCCTTCGATGTATTCTTCAACAATGATTACATCGGAGAATTTGCCTGCTACTAAAAGGCCGTTGTGTATTTCGTCTAAATTTCCATCAGAGATAATTGTTGTACCAACCGTTGAGCCTTGGTCATTTGGTTTGATAACCATTCGTTTTCCAAATTCATTGCGTAGTTCTTCACAAAGTTCAAAATTACCAGCCTCGTTGGAGTGAATAATTGTCCAACGAGGTGTAGGCACTCCTGTAGCGGAGAAAAGAATCTTCGACAAATTCTTGTCCATTCCAATTGCACTTGCTTTTGGATTACTTCCGGAGTAGGGAATCCCTTTGAATTCGAGTAGTGTTTGAATTGTTCCGTCTTCACCGTACTTTCCGTGAAGGGCGATAAAAGCAAAATCAATTGTATCGAATGCCGGTTGAATAATTGTTTCAAGATATTTTTGGGGCGTATATTTTTCCTTGTCTAAATCTTCATACTTTGGCAGTTTATCGACTTCATCAATTGAAACCAAAATTCCTTCTTTGCCAAGTGCTGGGTCGACAAGAATTGGATTATGGTTAAGTTCCATAAGAGCCTTGAAAATAGAAATACCACTTTTGATTGAAATATCCCTTTCTGTGGACAATCCACCTAAAAAAACTGCAATGTTCATTTTCTTTTCCCTTTCAAGACATTTGGAAATTGTTTATGTAAAATTGTTAAATCATCCAGGAATTCTTTCTCCCAATTTGGATTTCTTAAAAGTGCAGCGGGATGATAAGTAACAATAACTGGAATTTGATTGAAATTTAAAATTTTACCGCGTAACTCGCCCATTTTCTTCTTTAGATTGAACAGTCCCTCGACTGCTGTGGCTCCTAATGCAATAATAACCTTTGGTTGTATTAATTCGATTTGCTTCAACAAATATGGTTTGCACATTTCAATTTCGGAAGGCAACGGCTTTCGATTATTTGGCGGTCTACATTTTAATATGTTGCAAATGTAAACATCATTTCTATCAATGCCAAAGTTTTTAAGCAATTTTGTAAGCAATTGTCCAGCCCGACCGACAAAAGGCAATCCTTGAATATCTTCGTCGGCGCCGGGTGCTTCTCCAACAAGCATTATGTCTGCATTTGGATTGCCAGAACCGAAAACAAATTTAGTTCTGGTTTTACCTAACTCACATTTTATGCATCGATTTATTCTACTTTCAAGTTCTTCGAGACTTTTTGAATTGTACCAATCATCATTTGTTGAAAAAATATCAAGAGAATGAGTTATTTTGGAAGAATAGTCGCTCTGTTTGGTCTCTTTGATTAGTAAGTTTTCGCTTTGCTTTGAATAGGAAATAAGAGAAGAAATTGTTTCTCCGTAATTTTCTTTTAAGAATTTTAAGAAGTTTTCTACTTTTTTTGTTACTTCCATAAAAGCAAAAATAAGATTTAGTGTTCACATAAAAAAAGTACCCTTGGTTTCCCAAGGGTACTTTATAAGCGACAATATTTTATTCGTTTTCGACAAGTTCTAATTTTTCTTCGGAGCAAGAGGCTTTCAAATAGTCTCTGAACATAAGCGCAATGTTACGGACGGAAATTTCCTTCGGACAAGCGGCCTCGCATTCATACATATTACTGCAATTTCCAAAGCCCTCTTTTTGCATCTGCTCGACCATTTTGAGGACTCGCAATTTTCTTTCGGGTTGTCCTTGTGGCAAATAAGCAAAATGTGCAACTTTTGCAGAAACGAAAAGCATAGCCGAGCCATTGGGACAAGCCGCTACACAAGCACCACAACCAATACATTGTGCTGCGTCCATAGCCTTTTCTGCATTTTGCTTGGGAACCAGTATCGAGTTGGCTTCGGGCGCTTGCCCAGTATTAACGCTAATAAAGCCTCCCGCCTGGATAATTCTATCGAAAGCGGAACGGTCGACAATTAAATCTTTTATCACTGGGAACGCTTTGGCACGGAAGGGTTCAATCCATATTTCATCGCCGTCTTTGAATTTTCGCATATGCAATTGGCAAGTTGTGGTTGCTTTTTCGGGTCCGTGTGGAATTCCGTTTATAGTCAAGGAGCAAGCACCACAAATTCCTTCTCGACAGTCGTGGTCAAATGCGATTGGTTCTTTGCCTTCGAGAACCAATTTTTCATTTAGAACATCAAGCATTTCGAGAAAGGACATATCCTCAATTACATTATCGAGTTGGTAAGTTTCGAAATGTCCTTTCTCGCTTGAATTTTTTTGCCTCCAAATATGCAATGTGAGTTTCATTATTTATAACTCCTTACAGTTAGTGGCACATACTCGAATGTTAATGGTTCTATGTGGCGAATTGGTTTGTTGCCAACACCAGTGTATTCCCAAGCCGCTACGTGGCAGAAGCGTTCATCGTCTCGTTTGGCTTCGCCGTCGGGATACTGGTGTTCCTCGCGGAAATGACCACCGCAAGATTCATCTCTTTCGAGTGCATCCCAGATCATCAATTCAGCGAATTCAAGAAAATCGGCAACTCGCAAAGCCTTTTCTAGAACAATGTTTAAATCTCCTTCCTCGCCAACCATTGTTAGATTGCTCCAAAACTCCTCGCGTAGTTTTGGTACTAATTCGAGCGCCTTTTTCAAACTTTCTTCTGTACGAGCCATTCCAACATTATCCCACATAATTTTGCCAAGTTCCCTGTGAAATTGAGTAGGCGTCTTTTTCCCATTTATCGACATCAGTTTTTTGATTCGTTCCTTGACTTCTTCTTCACATTTCTTAAACTCTGGATGGTCAGTGGTAACTTTTTCCAATTTTGTGGTAGCAAAGTAATGACCAATGGTATATGGAAGTATGAAGTACCCGTCGGCAAGTCCTTGCATTAATGCACTTGCACCCAAGCGATTTGCCCCGTGGTCTGAAAAGTTTGCCTCTCCAATAACGTGCAATCCAGGCAAATTGCTCATTAAATTGTAATCCACCCAAAGACCACCCATTGTATAGTGGGGAGCGGGGTAAATCATCATTGGGGTTTCGTAGGGATTATCCCCAGTTATTCTTTCGTACATTTCAAAGAGATTGCCATAGCGTTCTTCGATAACTTTTTTGCCAAGCCGTTTAATTGCGTCAGAAAAGTCCAGATAAACTGCGTTTCCAGTTGGTCCAACCCCGCGACCTTCGTCGCAGACACGCTTCGCAGCTCGCGAGGCAATGTCGCGTGGTGCAAGATTACCATAACTTGGATACATTCTTTCAAGATAATAATCACGTTCGTCTTCGGGTATATCAGTTGGTTTTCGCTTATCTCCTGGATTCTTAGGCACCCAAACTCTTCCATCGTTTCGCAAGGATTCGCTCATAAGAGTGAGTTTGGATTGGTGTTCCCCACTTTGTGGTATACAAGTTGGATGTATTTGAGTAAAACAAGGATTTGCAAAGAAAGCCCCACGCTTGTAGGCGCGGTATGTGGCAGTTACGTTGCAGGCCTGGGCATTTGTGGAGAGGAAAAATACATTTGAATAACCACCAGTAGCCAAAACCACGGCATCTCCAACGAAAGATTCAATTTTACCGTTGAGAAGATTTCGGGTTACAATCCCACGAGCAACACCATCTATTACAACCAAATCCAGCATTTCAGTTCGGGTGTGGAGAATGATTTTTTTCAAGCCCACTTGACGCATAAGTGCAGAATATGCACCAAGTAGCAACTGTTGACCTGTTTGTCCTCTTGCATAAAATGTTCTTGAAAGTTGTGCGCCACCAAACGAACGGTTGGCAAGATATCCACTATATTCACGTGCAAATGGGACCCCTTGGGCAACGCACTGGTCAATAATATTGTTGCTTACCTGGGCAAGTCTGTATACATTTGCTTCTCGTGAACGGAAGTCACCTCCTTTGACTGTATCATAGAACAGTCGCCAGATGCTATCGCCGTCGTTGGGGTAGTTCTTTGCTGCGTTGATTCCACCTTGTGCTGCAATACTATGTGCTCTACGAGGGCTATCGTGGTAAGTGAAAACCTCTACTTGGTAGCCCAATTCGGCAAGAGATGCAGCAGCAGAGGCTCCAGCCAATCCAGTTCCTACAACAAGTATTTTGTATTTCCTTTTGTTCGCTGGGCTTACTAACTTCATTTCGAAGCGGTGTTTGTCCCATTTTTCTGTTATATGCCCCGATGGTACTTTACCGTCAAGTATCATATTCCACCTCCTACGAAACCTAACATAACTGAAATTGGTATAGAAACAAGACAAAGAGCAATGATTATTGCTATGCCAGTACTACACTTTTGTATTGTTGGAAAATAGTGCTTTTGGTTGTAACCAAGCGTTTGGAACATACTTTGGATAGCGTGGTCTAAGTGGAAACCAACAGTTATAACTCCAATAATATAAACAATTGAAATTAAAGGATTTTGGAATCCCAAAACCACCATTCTGTAAACATCAAATCTTTCAAGAATAACAGAAGAAACGGCATTGTGTGGTTGGTAAAACTCGGGATAATAGTGTTGGGGGTTTGTAACTCTTATGGTGAAATGCAATAAATGATAGATAACAAAAGCCAAAATCATCAGTCCAGTCCAAATCATAGTTCGTGAAGTGAATTTGGCTTTTAAATAGTTTTTGACAGCATACTTTGTGGGTTTTGAACGCCAGTTTTCAAATTTCAACTTAATTGAAGTAATAATGTGAAGGATGGCTGATACAATTAATATTATTCGGATAATCCAGAGAATTGGACCAAGGCTGTGTAGGAACGCAGAGTAAGAGTTCAAAGTATCCCGTCCAAGATAGATAAGCAGATTTCCCGCTGTGTGGACAATTACATAAAGGACAATTATTGCCCCTGTAATTGCCATTACTACTTTACTTAAGACTGTTGAACGAAGATAACTAAAAAATCCCATATAACCCCGTCAGTTTGTACAACATTTGTGAAAGAGTATTTTTCAAATCATACAAATTAGATAAAAAAATTAAAAAAATTAATATGAGATTTATATTAATTAGAAAATCAAACATTTTCTTTTCTTTGTAACAAATTATGTTGCATCGACAAAGTCTACTTTAAGAATTTT
>VSSL01000305.1_pt1 | contig 14263 bp, 21 predicted proteins | sample 4557531 | NCBI WGS metagenome assembly VSSL01 (sample SAMN10986726, study PRJNA523729) | hot springs metagenome | isolation source: hot springs | place: India:Timba, Gujarat | collected 2018-05-31 | reverse complement strand
GGGGGGGTTGGAGAAAGAGCTGCGGTCCTGGCTGATGAGGTATGAAGAAGAGATCTTCGGGCCGGAGACGCAACGGGACGTGTGGGTGCGGTGTTCCAAGGGGACGCTGGTGCGGCAGTGGGAACGGCGTGTGAAGCGGGCCAGGGGGGTTTTGGAGGCGTTGGAGAAACTTGGTCGGATGGAGGCGATCAAGGTGGCCAAGAGCGTCCATTGGGATGCCCTGGAACGGTGGAGCGATGAGGAGCTTCGGGCCGTGGGGACGGAGAGGGTGGAGCGTGCCCTGTACGGCTGGGATGTGGGAAGGGGGGTCAGGGTGGCGCGATGAAGACAAAGAAGAATCAGCTCATCGCCAAGGTTCATGTTCTGAAAAGACGGCTCGGTCTGGATGACGGGACATATCGGGACATGCTTTCTCGACAATTCGGCGTGCGGTCGTCGGCGGAGCTCGATGTGGAGCGGTTGGCGGCCTTGTGCGCACTGATGGAAAGCCACTCTGGCCGAAGGGCCACAGGCTATCCGGGCCGGCCCAGGAACATGGAAGATCCGGATCGGGGGCCGTTGCTGCGCAAGGTCGAGGCTTTGCTGGCCGACGCCAAGCTGCCGTGGGGCTATGCCCATGCCATTGCCATGCGGATGCACGGCGCGCAACGAGTGGAGTGGTTGCCTCCGGGGAAGATTCGGGACGTCGTGGCGGCGCTGGAGTATCGGAAGAAGCGGAGGTCGAGCCATGAAGCTGTGGGACGGTGATGCGTCGCCCGTCAAGGCGATGTCCCATCATTTCGTGCAGCGGTGGCGTGAACGGGTCGGAACCGAGCCGACCCTGGAGGAGGTGAACGCGCTCGTGAACCGGTCGCGGAAACTCCGGCCGCAGATGCGCTGCTATGTGGACCGCTATGGAACGTTCAAGCCCTACAAGGTTTTGGCGGAATTTTGGAACCACGAGCGTGGTGTGGTGGTTTTCGTGGATGAAGAGCGAGCGACGGCCGTGACGGTGGTGGCGGCCGGGATGGGCAGGGAGGAGGCGTGATGCGGGCGTCCGTCGATTTGGGAGAGGTGGCGATGCCCAAAAGGATCCATCGCCACGGTCCGAAGCGGTTGATCATTGAGCTGGAAGTCGGGGATCGGTTGACCATCTCGGGGAGGCGGTTTCGGGTGGTTCGGCGCCTTGGTGAGCACAAGCTCTTGATTATGATGGAGAAGGAATGATGGCGGCGATGACGTGTTCCGAATGCGGACACATGACCCGGTGTCCGAGCTGCCACGGATGGATGTGCGAGGCCTGCGGAGCCCCATTGGTCCAGGGCAATCCGGGCGTCGCCCTCTCGGCGTCGGCGCCCTGGGCTTCGGAGGTGCTGCGGCTGCTCACGCAGGCCCTTGTCGTATGCCGGGAATATGAGGCGAAAAGCGCCTCCAAGGCGGCCCGGGAACAAGCGTGGCGGCAACGGCGCATCCTCGAGGAGGCGGCGGGGATCGTGCGGCGGCATGTGGGAGGGTGGATCCGGTGAGGCTCACTTGCCCCGTGTGCGGCGCGACGGCCAGCGTCGAGGCCTGGGAAAACGACAGGGCGGCGAGGCATGCCCTGGACCTGGTGACCCGGCTGCCTGGGATGGTCCAAAGCCGGGTGCTGCCCTATCTGGGGCTGTTCCGCCAGGGAGATCGCGGGCTCGCGTGGAGCCGAGCGCTTCGCTTGTTGCAGGATTTGCGGGACATGGTGGATGCCGGCACGGTGCGGTGGGAAGGGGGCGAGTGTCGCCCCTGCCCTCCGCAGGTTTGGGCTGCGGCACTCGATGCGGTCCTGGCTCGGCGTCCGAAGGGGCTGAAGAATCACAACTATCTTCGGCACGTGGCGTGGGAGATGGCGAGCGGCGAGGCGGCCCGGGCCGAGCTCTCCGTGGAGCGGCAACGACGGGGGACGTTGCGACCACGAGGGCGGGAGACCGTGGATCCGCCCCCGCAGGAGCCCCCGTGTCCGGTGCAGACGCCGGCCTCCGAAGAGGAACGGGCCGAGGTCCTGAAGATGCTCAAGGCATTTGCCGGACGGTTGGGGGGCACGCCGGGAAGACAATCTCGAGGGAATGCGGGTGAGTGTTGACGACAAGACCTTGTTGGAACGGAAGGCGTTTCTCCGGCCCGATGAGGCCGCGCGTCTTCTTGGGTGCAGCACGCGCACGGTCTATCGGCTCATCAAGGCCGGAGTCCTGGAGTCCGTCACGGCCGGATTGCGTCGTGGTCTGCGGGTGAGGGCCACGAGCCTGAAGACGATGGGCCGTTGAGACGGACAACCCGAGCCTATGGGCCGAACATCAGAAATTCCCGGAGGCTTTCCAGGATTCGCTCCGCCAGGTCTTCGGGCATGGCGTGGGGGTCCGGGAGGAAAGGTCTGGCGGGGATGTCGCCCCAGGGGATGCGTTGCCGTCTGGTGTGGGCGCGGACGAAGGCACGCCCCCCGCTTTTCGTGTGTCGAAAATGTTCCCGAACTCGGGCGGTGATGAATCCCAGGGAGCCAGCCTGGGCGCCGAACTGGTGGATGGGGGCGCGCACGTCGGGGGTGCCCACGAGGACGGTTCTGGAGGCTGGGCGCACGTGGAAGGAATTTCGCAACACCCCGGTGTCGATCAAGGTCTTGCCTCCCTCCCGCAACGCCCTGTGAGAGGGTTTCCATCGGCGGCCTTCCGGGGTCGTGCCCTCACGGAAGTTGTCTTTGACGTGATCGAGGACGATTTCGCCGATGTCGCGCATGACCGGAGCCAGCGTGGTCAGGCGGACGGCGAGGTCGCCGAGGATCCGTTGAAGGCCGTGGGTGTTGCTCTTGATGGACAAACGGATGCTCATGGGGTAGCCTCTCAGAGAAAGGATCGGAAGCGATGGAGACGATTTTTGATCACGGGATCACCCAAGACGAAGCCAGGAAAGTTTTCGGCTTGGAGACGCCGGAAGACCTGCAATGGTACAAGGAACGGGACTTGAGCCACAATACGCGCATGGCGGCCATCGCCATGTTGTACCTGAGCCGTGGCAACCTCGAGGCGGCCAAGGAATACATCGAGAGGATTCAGGATGAGGGCTATCGGTTGAGCATCCGCATGGCCCTTCTCCATCCTGACCTTGTCCGCTAGAATGGCCCTCAGGGTTGCGTCCATCCTACCGCATCCGAATGCGACGCAACGTCACCGCAAAGTCATCCGGGTCTTCATGAAGAGAGATCAAGGCTCGATAGACGTCCGGCTTTTGGAGGCGGCGGACGATCCCCCTCTCCAGCAGTTTCTCCACAATGGCCTCGGGGTATTGGTCCCTGGGCACATGTTCGATCACCTCCGTGAGAATGGGCAGAACCGTCCTGCTGTCTGCACCGATGCGGGCCCATAGCGCGTCAAGATTTTCCACCATATAGGAATAGCCGTATCCGCGTTGGGCGATCTCCTCCTGCCACAAGGGCCGGTGTCCGCCAAGGGCATCGAGGAGTTGGGTGTAGGTGCGGCGAGCCGTCCACTGCGTCACGGTTTCCATCGTCATTCTTCTGGCTTTTACGCCAAAGTAAAAGTCTAAAAAATTCACCGCTTCCCGCTGCATGTTGTGGAGGCATTCGTGCCACAGCACTTCCACGGCGTATTCTTCCTCAAACGTCAAGGGGCGCCGGCCGAGTTTTCGGAACGCCGAGAAGAGGGAATCGGCGGCCGAGTAGGACTCCGGGCCTCCGATCTCGCGAAGGTCGAATTGCTTCTTGGAAAGCCACAGGTCCCCAGGGGAAGATCTGTCGCCGTTTGTTGCCATGAAGTAGTTGTCATCGTTCCACTCCACGTGAGTGAAGGGGTGTGGGAGCAGCGGAGAAACCTTTTCCCGGATGATTCGGAGGACGTCGTCGAGTGTCTGGACGTCCAAAGGTTGCGGCGTGGGGCCGGCCAGGATGGTTCGCAGGATGTCGCGGCCTTCCGGGGAGTACCGGGACAAGTCGGGCTGCCATTTGTGAAATCCAGGGTTGTACTCGAAACCTTCATCGGGCCTCGCGTCCGGCGGGGTGATGCTTTCCCGTAGTCCTCGGCGCTCCATGTCATGGGTGGACAGGGCCCGCACGGTGCACCGACAGTTGAAGCCGTTGGGGGGATACCAGGTATCCCAGATCGGGTGATCGAAACGATAGACGCGGTTGTCCATTGCAGCATGGGCCGGCCGCGTGCGGGCATCGTTGACGGCATCGTACAACCAATAGGGGCGCCTCCAGGCGTTTTCGATCATTTGGCGATACCGGCCGGTGTTGTAGGCGCTTTGGAGGTTGGTGCGAAAGATGGTGTCCAGGCGCCAGGGGGTCAGACGTTTTCGGACCGTGCCGTCGGGGAGTTCTTGTTCCGGGAGCTCGCCGGGAGGGGCCAACCATCCCTTGCGGGCCAGGGTGTCGGCGAGGGAGTCTTTGAACTCCTTGAGGGGGATGCCGTTTCGGATGGCGCGCTCCACTTCCGCGCGAATGTCTTCCAGGACGTCCAAGGCGGCGACCCGGGCCACGGTGAAGGCGCGCACGTGTTCGTCGGCCCACACGTCCCTCCAGGACAGCGGTGAGAGGGCAATCCCTTTGTCCCGGAAAAAACGAAGGGCCTCCTCAAAGGATAGCGGCTTGAGCGTGATCATCCCGTGTCCTGACGTATCCCCAGAGATCGGCGGCAAACATGGCCCTGCGGAGCAACTCCTGGAAATCGGCCGTGTCCATGTCTTTGTGGAGGTCGTAGAGTCGTTCCATCAGCTCGTGATAGGAAGTGGAGGCCTTCACGGCCTCGACGAGGGGCGCGAGGGCTGCGGCGAAGGTTTCGCCCCTCATGGCGTCGGCCAGGGCATCCACGGCCGCTTGATCGAGGTCTTGGGGGGAGGGTGTCGGAGCCGGGAGTCCGGAGACACTCTGTTGGGGCTCCGCAGACTCGGTCCAGCCGACGGCGAGGCCTTCGATGTCGTCTTCGGTGAAGCCGTAGCGGCGCATGTAATAGGCTTTGGAGAGACGGAGGTGCTTGGCCAGGATGTCGTCTCGCTCGGCCCATTCGCGCTTGGCGTCATCTTCCTCCACCCAAAGCCATCTCGGGGGCTTTCCGGTAAAGTTGACGGCCCACGTCCATTGGAGGATCGTGTTGAAGGCGCTTTGGATCATGCGCCGGTCTCTTCGCGAGAGATCTTCGCGCACCTCCATGTGCACCTTGGCCGCGGCATATGAGCCTTCTCGGACATCGGTGGTGAGCGTCTGGCCGAGGATGGCGACGGCGATTTCGTCGTTGGCATGACGGATGAGGTCCAGGTAAAGGTCGCTGGAGGCGCTGCGTGTGCCGACGTCCAGTGTGGAGACGGCATGATCGTCCTCGAGGACGGCGATGGCATCCTGGACCATGCGCTCCAGCTGATCGGCCACCTGTTGTTTCTTGTCGTTGGGGGTGCCTGTGGGGACCTTGCCGACGAGGTAAGGCATGCCGTAGCGTTCGACAAAGGACGCCCAAAATTTGGTGCCGGCGCGTTTAAAGGTGACGGGCCAGAAACAGAGCCCCCCCACGGGGCGACCATAAGGGTTTGCGTAATCCGCGTCGTGGGTCAACATGAGAAGCTTGCGTTCCGGGACGGCTTCTCCGTGGACGGAGGACCGGCTGAGGAAGCGTGGGCGTCCGTCGGCATCGAAGGCGAACCATTCCGGAGGCAGGCCGCGCAGTTCCACCGGCACCACGAGGGTTCTCCCGGAGACCGATCGTTTGCCCCAGATGATCTCCACGGGTTTATAGCCGAAGAAGACCGCCTCAAGCATCTGGGCCATGATTGTGTAGGGGTCCAGATCTTCGAGGATCTGCCTGGCCGCGTCCCTGTCCCTGTCCGCTTCGGCGTCGATGCTCCATTCCCATGAGAGGACGCCGGAGATTCGGCTTTCGAGGCAGGCGGCGACCCGAGGGTCGGCGGTGAGGTTGCGATACACCTCCAGGGCCATGCCACGTTTTCGGAGCACTGGGTCGGGGTTGGGCAACAAGCCCGCAAACCACTTGAAATCCAGGAGACGATTCCGGGTGAAGAGAGCCTTGGTGAGGTCTGTGTGCTCCATGACTCATCCTCGTGCTTTACACGTAGTCGGCAAAGAGGCTCCGAGAGCGCCTTGGGCTCCGGGTGACAATGGGCCCGGAGGCCATGAGTTTGGCTCCGCAGAAGGCCATCTCCAGAGCATCCGGTCCGTCCAGGAAGGCGGCTCTGGGGTAGTGCACCAGTTGGTTCCACAGACTCATGGGGTTGTCCCGACCCGCCCGCATTGCCTTGGGAAGGCGGATGACCCCATTGACAAAATGCGGCTGCAAGCTCTGGATCCTCAAGTGTTTGTCTCGATGGGGCCGCACGCCGTAGACCGGAAGCGGGACACCGAGGCGCATGGATTCGGCGATCAGTTGATCCTTGAGGTATTCCTGGAGTTGGACTTCCTCGATCCGCCAGGCGACGCAGCGATGTTCGGCCTGCAGGGCCAGGATGTCTTGGATGATCTGCGACGGGTGACGTCGTCGGATGTCGGCCTCAAGGACATAGACGATGCCGGTTTCCGGGTCGCGGCCGAGGACGACGATGGCCGACGGCGCGCCCGTGTCCTTCCCCATCGACGGATCGCACGCAGCCGTCACAATGAGGCGGCGCCCGGCGAGGTCCGCCGGCTCGTAGGCCCATTTTTCCAGCCACGCTTCCTGGAACCATCCTGATTCCGCGGGGTCATTTTGTTTTTCGGCATCGAAGGCGGCCGGCCCGATGTCCATCCGCAGACACATGAGGTCGTAGTAGCTTTCGCCTTCCGGCCACAGGACTTGGGTCCCTGCCAACATGGCTCTCTGGTGTTTTTCGTAGAAGCGCCGGGCCGCCGTCTTTTTCGGATCGGGATCTTCGGTGTACAGACGTTCCCACTGTCCCCACAGCGGGCTCTCGCTCCACCGGAGGATGCTGCGATAGACCGTGCCGCCGTACTTGGCGATGAGTTTGGGCAAGAGAGCGTCGTGATGGAGCACGGTACCCACGGCGATGTGGTCCGTATATTTGATGTCGCCGATGTTGGCCGCCTTGCGGAAAAACCAGTTTTCGTTCTTCTTTCGGTTCTCGGGATTGGCGAGTTCTTCGGGGTCTTCCAAGTCGTCGTACAGGCACAGATCAGGGCGCCATTGCAGGTGGCGGGCCCCGAGCAGCTTCTGGCGCACTCCCCAGGCCTTGAGGCGGACCCCGTTTCGGGTGACCGCCGTGCCGTATTTCCAGATGGGGCCTTCGCCGCAGGCGCCTTCGTAGTCGTGGCGCAGACGTTCGTTGCTTTCCAGTTCGGCCTTGATGAAATCGAGGAAATCGGCGGCCTGGGTATGGGAGTTGCTGAAGAGAGCGATAAAGTGTTTCCGGGAGAAGACGATGCACCAGATGGGCAGGATCAGGCTGGTCCAGGTGGACTTGGCGTTGCCGCGCGGAGCGGCGATGGCGGTTTTTTGCGGCCTCGGGTCGAGGATGATCGTCTCGTATAGCCGGCAGATTTCATGATGCATTCGTCCCGTGGGCACCGTGCAATAATGGGGAAAGTAGGTCTCGCCGAAGAAACACAGGTCACGGGAAGCTCGGTGAATCCTGGCTTCCTGCGCCTGTGTCTCCCGGTCCTGGAACGGGGAGACCTGTTCGGTGATCCTGCGCTTGAGTTCCTCGATGCCGGCCGCCAGGGCTCTTTTGTCGAGTTTCCATCCGGTCATGAGGAGAACCGTTCCTGAATCTTCACCGTGATTTCATCGATGCTTCCGGCCAGGGCTTCCTTCAATGCCGGCGCCTTGGCACTCAAGGTGTCGTGGACGATCCCGAGGACTTGGATGGCGACGTCGGCCACGGCCACTTCCGGGTTCGTCCGCTTCATGGCGCCGACCATCTTGTTGTAGCTGTCGGCCAGGCTGGTGAGCGCCTTGGTGCGTTCCAGCGGGTCGATCTCGGCGGCATAGATGGCCTCGACCGTGTTTTGGAGCATGACCAGGTAACGGCCGAGAATTTGGCGGTTGAGGCCCTCGATGTGGTTCGATGACAGACACACCTGATAGCGGGCGCTGTCCCAGTCATCTCCGGCGTTTTTCGCTTGCTTGCGCCACCTGGCGATGGTGGAGACGGGGATGTTCAAGTGCTGGGCGATTTCCCCGATGGGTAGGCCGTCCGAGACATAAAGCTGCCGCGCTTCGAGCCTTCGCTGCTTGCTGTGAGCCATGCCCTACCCGCCTTGGTGTGACCGAAGCATGAGATTGAGCCCGAGGGAAATCAGTGTGGACATGAGGGATCCTCCGACCGTGCCGTAGGTGGCGCTGATTTTCTCGGTCGCGCGAAGCCGTTCGTCCAGTCTGTCGATCCGTCCCATGAGACACTGCTGGGCGACATGGAGTCGGTCCTCCAATTTGTTTTCCGTTTGTTCAAGTCTGTCCCCGAGCTCATCCAGTTTGGCGACGATGCTTCGCAACACGGCCGTGTGTTCAGCCAGTGTGCACATCGCCTTCATGATATCGTCATCATTCCACGGCATGGGATCATCCTGGCGTGAGTGGGTCCAGGGATTTGTGTTTCCAGAGATCAAGATACCGTAAATATCCACAAGATGATGCACTTCATCGGCATTGGCGATGAAATCATAAGACGGGGCGTGCCACCTGCGGGCAATCCATGAATCTGCGGCGGTGATTGTGTGATAATCTCTCCAAGAAATTCGGCGCAAAAGAGGTCGTGGATCGGTTCCTGAGGGTCCATCGCGAGGGATTCATGAACATCATCGACCTGGAAAGAGCGCGGAGGCGGAGACGCGAAGACGAGGCCTACAGTGAGGCCCTCGCTTACGGGCGGGCGATCTATGAAGAGCTGGAGGCGGCGATGGAGAGCATTCCTCGCCCGATTGTGCTGAAGATCATGGGACTGTGTCGTCAGGCTCTCCAGGGCATGGAGCGGTGAACGGATGTGGGTGGCGGTTTTTCGGGCTGGAACCTGGACGGACTCGGCAGGCAGGACCCGCACATGGACGGAGCAGGATCTGGAGCGCATCGCGGCTTCCTATGATCCCTCAAGGCATGAGGCGCCCGTGGTGGTGGGGCATCCTCGGGACAATGCGCCGGCCTACGGGTGGGTGGAGGCTCTGGAGCGTCGCGGCGACATGCTCTGGGCCAAGCTCAAGGATCTGACGTCGGAGTTCGTCGAGTGGCTCCAAAAGAGGCTGTACAAGAAACGATCCATCAGTCTGTACCCGGACGGGTCGCTGAGGCACGTGGGGTTTCTCGGAGCGGCGCCGCCGGCGGTGAAGGGGCTCCCTGATCCTGCGTTTCGCGAGGATTCCCGGGATCACGTCCAGATCGACATGGAGGAGGTCGTGGCGGTGAAGCTGCATGAGCGGGGTTTCCGTGAGGCCATGCGCCGGATTCGGGCCGGCGAAGTGGAACTCGAGGCATCGTGGAGTCTTTCGGCGGCGGAGGAAAACGCCATGCTGGGGGATCCTCCCGATTGGGAAACATACGGGTCGTGGCACCTGGGGGTGGATCCGGAGGCGTCCGAAGACACGAAGGCTCATTGGAAATATCCGTACGGGAAGAGGGGAAAGGTGTACCGGTCGGCCCTGACGGCCATTCGACAAAGGGCCGGGCAACATGGTGCCGAGGCGATCTTCGAGGCGGCCGGGAAGCTATTGCAGGCCATCGACAAGGAGGCGGACATGCACGAGGAGCTGGAGAGGCTCAGGCAAGCGGTGGAGGCCGAGCGGGCGGCCCGTGAAGAGGCCGAACGGCGCAGCGCCGAAGCATCTCGGGCGCTGAGGCGGCTCGAGATTCAGAGTTTCTGCGACGCCTTGGTTCGGGACAACAAGATCCCGCCGGCTTTTCTGGACATGGGGTTGACCGATTTTCTCGCGGCGTTGGACGACGCCACGGAGATGGCATTCGCCGAGGAGAAGATGAGCCCGGCGGCGTGGTTCCGGCGATTCCTGGAGAAGCTGCCGGAGGTGGTGCCCCTGGGGGCGCATTTCACGGAAGGGAAAGCGCAGGATCCAGGGGATGCGGAAAGGGCTCTGGGAATGAAGATCGCCAGGGTGGGGCACACGATGGTTCGCCGAGACACGGAGGAGGGAAGCGATGGCTGATTATGGAGTGACCATCAGCAGCGACACGGCCATCTCTCAGTTGGTCGCCGGGGGGTTCCACGCCATGAAGCGCGGCGTGGTCGCCTCGGGATCCGGAGTGCTGGAACGAGGGACGGTGCTGGCCATGAATGCCGCCGGGAAATGGGTCCCGTTGGCTCCTGGAGCGAACGACGGGACGGAGATCGCCCGAGGGATCCTGGCCGAAGGCGTGGATGCGACGAGCGCCGATGCGACGTCCCAAGTGTATCTGGTCGGCGAATACCGTCTGGACGATCTCGTCTGGCCCAGTGGGATCACGGACACTCAAAAGGCGACGGCGATTTTGAACCTGCAGGACCGCGGCATCGTGGTGAAGTAGGAGGAGCGCGATGGAGGATCTGTTCAGAGTCAGGGCGCTGACCACGGCGGTGAACAACCTGAAGACGCCTCAAAGGAAGATCTTCGGGACTCTGTTTGCCGGAAAAACCCACATGGTGGAGACGGACCGCATTGCCTTCGACGTGATTGGCGGCAGCGAAGGGATTTTGCGCAACATCTCCATCCATGCCCCGGCCGAAGTCACCGAGAAGACGGGGCGCAAGACCGTGACTCTTCAGGCGCCACGGCTGGCCCACAAACGATTCATTCACACTGCGGAAATGAACGCCATGCGCTCCTACGGCGAGCAAGCCGCCGTGGAGCTTCTGGCCAATCGTTTGAACCGCGAGCTCACCGACATGCGCAACATGGTGGAGCGGACGCTGGAGTTCTGGGCGGCATCGGTCCTGGGAGGAAAGATCCTGGATGCCGACGGCACGACTCTGGTGGATTACAACCTGCAGAGCACGCACAAGCCCGTTCTGGGAACGAACGAGAAGTGGACCGACAGCGGAGTGAACCCCATCAAGGATATTCGCAAGTGGAAACGGCTGATCGAGCAGGACCACGGCGGAGAGATCCAAAGGTGGATTGCCTTTGTGGGCTACGAGGCGATGGATGCGTTGGTGACCAACACGGCCGTCCTGGATCTGCTGAAGTACGATGCCGGGCGCACAGTGGCCGAACAGGGTGATGTGGCCCGATTGGTCGGCTGCGATCTCATCGAGGTCACCGGGACATACGTGGACAGCCTCGGGCAACGTCAACCTTACGTGCCGTCAACGCATTTCGTGCTTGTGGGCTACAGCGACGACGCCTTTGACTGCCCCTATGCTCCGGTGGTGGATAGCGATGCGCCCCAGGGCGTGGGAAACCTCGGCCCCGGGGAGATGTTCTTTGCCAAGAGCTGGCCGGAACAGGATCCCAGCGGGCGATGGGTCAAGGTGGAAGCGAGGCCGCTCCCCGTGCTGCAACGTCCCGGGGCGGTGGTGTACGCGAAGGTCAAGTAGCCGTGAATGATGTCTTTGAACGTGCCGTTGCCCACACGATGCGCTACGAAGGCGGGTATGTGTGCGATCCGGCGGATCCCGGAGGAGAAACCCATTACGGGATCAGCCGGCGCACATACCCCCATGTGGATCTTCGCCACCTGACCCCGGAGCAGGCAAAGATCCTCTATTTCAGGGACTTCTGGGCGCCTTACGGCTACGGACGGTTGCGTGACCCTGCCACGGCGGCCAAGGTGTTCGATCTTGCCGTAAACTGCGGCCCTGTCCGGGCTCACACATTGTTGCAACGGGCCTTGTGCGCCGTCGGCCGAACCGTGGTGGTCGATGGACGCCTCGGAAGAGAGACCCTGAACGCCGCCAATGCCGTGGATCCTCCCGGTTATCTTCTGGCCATGCTCATCCTCGAAGCCGTGCGACACTACGCGAACCTGGCGGCCGAGCCGAAGCGGGCGAAGTTCCTGCGGGGGTGGGTGCTTCGGGCATGCGATACGCTGAAGGCCGGTTGATCCCCATCGTCAGACGGAGAAGACCTTGGGCTACATCACCCTGGACGATCTGGTGAAGGCCATATCTCCGGAGCGGCTGACGGCGCTCACGGACGATGAAAACCTCGGGACGATCAACGAGAGTGTCGTCAACCACGCCATTGCCGTGGCCTCGGCGGAAATTGACGCCTATGTGGGGAGCCGATACCGCGTGCCCTTGGAGACCGCCCATCCGATCATCCGGAAGCTCTGTGTGGATCTCGCCCTCTACGCCTTGCACCAGAGGTTGGATCGGGTCACGGACGGGGTCAGGGCAGCCTACGACAACGCGGTGCGCTTGCTCCGAGACATTGCCAAGGGCCTTGTGTCTCTCGGCGTGGAGCCGGAACCCGAAGGGGCCGGTTCGACGGGCGTCGTGGTGCGCGCGAAGACTCGCGTGTTTGGACCTGAGTCGGAGCCGATGCCATGATCAAGGCGATTGAGGACGCCTTCCTCGCGGCGTTGGCACCCCTCCGTGACGAGGGCGTGCGCACCCTGGAAAGCTATGCCGAACAAATCGGCGTTGAAGATCTCCGTCGGATGATTCAACGGATGCCCGCCGTGTATGTGGTCTGGGCAGGGTCCACCGTGGAGTCGGCCAACATGGTGGACACCTATTCGGTGAAGGTGCTGGTCCTCGTCTGCGACCAGAGTCTGAGGGGTGAGGGCGCGGCGAGGCGGGGCTCCGCCGGAGGGACACCGGGTGCGTATCATTGGATCGATCGTGTGCGCGATCTGTTGCATCGCCGGCACTTGATTCAGGGGTTTGCCCGGGTGGCGTGTGCATCCGAGGGCATCCTGGCCGGGGACGAGACTGCCGTGGTGTGCCAGGCGGTCTATGAAATGACCGGACGCATGGCGGCCTAGCCGCTGGATCACAACACGAAGGAGTCAGACATGGCGGATTACTCCTACATCGGCAGCGGCAAGATCTACATGAGGGACCGCAACGGCACGGGCGGCCTCCTGGAGATCGGAAACGTCAGCAAACTGGAAATCGGGACCGAGGAAGAAACCAAGGAGCTCCGGGACTACCGGAGCCCCGGCGGCGGCGTGGTGAACGAGGTGCGCCGGATCACCGGCGTCACCATGGCCATGACGCTCCATGACCTCAGCCCCAAGAACTTGGCCCTGGCCCTTTACGGGACGACGTCGACGGTGACGTCCGGAAGCGTGTCCGACGAGACGGTCACGGCCAAAACCGGAGCACTTGTCCGGTTGGCGCACGCCAATCCGACGAACGTCACCGTGACCAACTCCGAAGGCAACACCACCTACGTCGCCGGAACGGACTACGAGGTGCGCCCCGGCGGGATCTTCATCCTGAGCACCGGCTCCATCTCCAACGGAGCAACCCTGAAGGTGGACTACAACTACGCGGCCCAGGACGTGGTGCAGGCCCTGGAGTCGGCCGCCGGCGAATACGAGCTCGTCTTCGAGGGGCTGAACGAGGCCCGAAGCGGCAAGCCCGTCATCGTGGACGTGTGGCGTTGCCGGTTCGGCGCGGCCAAATCCATCGGCTGGATCGGCGACGACTACGCCGGCCTGGAAGTGGAAGGGAAGGCGCTAAAAGACGCCGACAAACCCGCCGGCACGAGCCAGTACTTCCGTGTGACGCTGGTAGCCTAGTGCCTGAGGGCATGGCAGATCAAAGCCCATGCCCACAGAGCAAGCACCGTCAGCGGGCACGCCAGGGCGATGGTGGCGAGAGCCTCCACGACTTCCGTCGGGGAGACGGAGAGCCTCCATGTCAGAAGGCACAAGGCGCATCCGATGATGAACAGGAACGGCAAGGTCTGACGGGATGCCCGACTCCGCATATAAGCTGTCCATCACGATCTCGGCCGATACCGAACAGGCCAAGACCAACCTCGACCGGCTGAACGAAGAGTTCGGCCGGTTGCTGCAATCCCTGGGGAAGACGCCGGAAGACATCCGCGCCTTCTCCAGGCTCGCCCAAGACTTTGTCCTCACCGGCAAGGCCGCGGACGATCTGGATCGGGAAACCCGCGAACTGTTGGCATCGTATCGCACCCTGGTGGATGTCGCCAAGAGCCGGGACATTCTCGGTCTGGTGCCCCATGATCAGATCGCGGCGCAGATCCGGCAGGTGGAGACGGCCTACGAGACCCTAAAGAAGTCCGGTGTGCTGTCCCAACAGGAAATCGCGCAGGCGGCGCTCGTGACGGAACGCCGGATTGCCGAGCTCAAGGCGCAGACCAACAACCTCGCCGGCGCACTGCAGGCCGCCAAGACCGAGTTCGCCG
>VSSL01000304.1_pt1 | contig 14268 bp, 9 predicted proteins | sample 4557531 | NCBI WGS metagenome assembly VSSL01 (sample SAMN10986726, study PRJNA523729) | hot springs metagenome | isolation source: hot springs | place: India:Timba, Gujarat | collected 2018-05-31 | reverse complement strand
CCTCCTCATTTCAAACGCTACTTTGAAAGATTGATGGAAGGTCTGCGAAACTATTATCTGGCTCAGTCACAAGGCAAATTATTTATTGAATTTACTGTTATGCCTTCCGGAGAAAAGGAATGTTACCAATTACCGAGAGAGATGCAGTTTTATGGTGATACTGTTTCATATGAAGGCATTGAGTACGGACTGGTTCGACTGATGCACGACGCTTTTAAGGTTGCCGACCTTGATCCAGTTATTCATTTCCACGATTACGATGAATTCATTATCTTTCACGCTGGTAGTGGCCTTCAATCAGATTATGCAGCTGATGGTAGACGAGACAGTCCGTATGATCTGCTTGCCGGGGAAATACCTCCAGGAGCAATTGAAGCCTATTTAGGTGTACCTTATATTTTAGTTGATGAAGGCCAAACGCGTATTGAACAGGCAACCGTATTGCCGGAAATGATGCGACAAGATACACTCACCGAAAGAGGAGAAACCAATCTCGCAGGAATGGTGGGTTTGGCTGGTACATTGGCTCATGAATTTGCACATCTTCTTGGGGCTTATGATTTATATGATGTAACAGGCGTGACAATGGGAGTAGGCGCTTGGAGCCTTATGGGGTATGGCGGTTGGGTGGGCGATTACAGTGCTGGAGCCCCCCCGGGGATAATACCTGCTTCCCTTGATGCTTATCACCGAGTTGCTCTAGGCTTTATCACCCCTAAAGTTATTTCTTCACCGACAGAATCAATTCGAGTTTATTCAGGCATGATAGATACCAGTCTATATACCAGTCGCCCTGACAGCATCTATCCGAAAATTATTAAAATACCGATAAACCAACAAGAGTACTTTTTAATTGAAAATCGTCAGACCGATATCCGCAAACTGGATACTATCATTGTTGATGTCGAAGATGGTGTAGCTATTTGGGTTGAATCAAACGAGTATGACTTCTTTTTACCCGGCTCAGGAATCCTTATTTGGCACATAGATGAAAAGGTTATTGCTGATTATGGTCCTTATAATGCTATCAATATCGATCCTGATCACAAAGGTGTAGATCTTGAAGAAGCTGATGGTATTCAGGATTTCGATGTTCCATACTGGTTGACTTATAATTACCAATATGAAGTGTATGGCTATAAGTTTGATCCTTTTTCCAAGCAGGGTTATAACGACCACTTTAATGCTTATACAACACCAAACTCTGATGCCTACACCGGCAAAAGTTTTATTTCTGTAGAATTATATGGAGAAGGAGACACTCTTCCTTCCTTAAAGGACACGCTAATAACAATTAAAGTTAATTGGGATCTTTATTACCCAAACTTTCCCAAGGATTTACAAAGAAACAGCCCTTTGAAATCGGCTTATGCAGTAGATTTAGATTGTGATGGAACATTGGAGATTGTTACTGCCGACAGCGCAGGTCAAATATTCGCATGGCGCTATAATGGCGACGGTTTCCGTTTTCCAAACGGTGCGTTTGTAAATACAGGATCTCAAATAGCGGCTGATTTAGCGGTAGGTGATGTAGCACCTGAGTCAGGACTGGAAATAGTGGCTGGCTGTATAGATGGAAGAATTAGAATTTACACCATGACCGGACTTTTAAAAACTACATTCAGAACATCAGACCGCATTATAGCCCCACCAGTTCTTGCCGATCTAAACCACGATGGATATAAAGATGTTATAATCGGATCAACCGATGGCAATATGTATGCAGTCACCTCTACCGGAGAATTACTGCCGGGTTTTCCCGCCCGCTTGGGTACAGAAATCAGAGCGCCAGCGGCAATAACCGATACAGAGAACCCCAGAATCGTCGTTCTTACAGCAGATCACCGTGTTTGGCTGTTAAATCAAGACGGAACCATTGCCTCGGGATTCCCTATCACTCTCGGTTATTCTCCGTTCTATGCATCTGCCCAACCTGTTGTTGCAGATTACGATCGCGACGGTGAAAATGAAATTGCGGTAGTTGCTGGAGGGGAACATGGGTATCGATTATATCTAATCACCCAGAATGGAACTGTAATTTATCAATCCCAGGAATTAATAGAACATCCATTTACCGGTACATTGGCAGCGGCAGATATGAACAACGATGGCTATCTTGATATTATTTGCGCCGCACGTAATAAAATTTTTGCTTTTAACTACAATGCCACATTAGTTACTAACTATCCTCTCCGTTGTGAGTCTACATTTTCCGTTCAAGAACTCGTGGGTAACTGGATAGTTACCTACGAGAAGCCATTTGAATTCCGTTCCTCGCCCATTATTATCGGGTTAAATAATGACAATGTCCCAGATATTATTATCGGCTCGCCAGCGCATGGCATTCTCGGGTTTAATGGAAAAGATGGCACCCTTCTTGACCTTTTCCCCTTAATGACCACAGCATCTGTAAATGCTACTCCTCTTTATGCAGACATTAACAATGATGGCAAACCGGAAATTGCTGCTGGCTCAGATAGTGGCATATTCTATATCTGGAGCCTGCCAAACTCTGATTTTAAGGAATACTGGAGTTGCGTTTATCACGACCCCTGTCATACCGGACTGACACATCCACCTGCGTATTTTCCAAATGCAGATTCTGGTCCATTGATAAATCAATTCTATCTTTATCCGAATCCAGCTAATAATACTGTCTGCATAAGGTTCCGATTGAATCACAATACCTCTCCTGCACACTTCACGGTTTTAGACATGAGCGGCGAACCTGTAATTGATGAAATCTCCGCCCCGACGAACCCTTTTGTTCACAATGAATTATGGCTCAATCTTAAAAACCTTGCGCCTGGAATCTATGTCGTAAAACTTGAAGTCAACACTGAAAATCGACGGCAAATTCGCTTCACTAAACTAGCAATTGTCCGATGATACTATTCACAGGTCTGACTGCTATTTTAATATCAATTAACAGTTTAAGTGCAGAACATCCTCAATCCCGACAATCGTCCATGGTTTATGATTCAACCAATCCTCGAATCCTCATATCGTATCTTAACCAGCCATTGTTTGCCGAAGAACATGGAGGTCAATTTAAAAGAAGCTACCAAACTATCACAAATAATTTTGACCCAGACAGTGTAATCAAAAGTGATTTCATACTTAATGACGACACAAGGGGGGGGTGTTCTCAAGGAACACCCAAGATTGCTTCAAACACCGTCGGTAACTTTGTAATATGTTGGTACGAGTTTCGGGATGGCGATGCCGATATCTGGTATCAATTATATGATTCTTCAGGAGTTGCCTTAGGATGTAACCAACGGGTAAATACTGATATCACTATGAACTGGCAAGGAGATCCTGCAGTGGCCGGGAGTCTTAACGGTAACTTCATATTTACATGGGAAGACCGTCGCCAGCTGGGCAACTCTGACATTTTTGCCCAGCGATTTGATCGCAACGGCAATCGATTGGGGGATAATTTCCGGATTAATGATTCAACTGCCGCAGGGGATCAAAGTATCTCCGCTGTTTCTGTTGTGCCAAATGGCATCAGCCTAATCGTGTGGGACGACCGTCGTAATGGAATTACTGGAGATATTTATGGCAGGTTCCTTAACCCTGATGGTTCACTCCGAGGAAATGATTTCCGAATTAACGATGACCCATTGAATTATGGTAACCAGTATGAACCTGATATCGGCAGTGACGACTCTAACAGATTTGTTGTTGTCTGGATGGATGGAAGAGACGGAAACTGGAATATTTATGGCCAGCGCCTTAATTGTAATGGCATGTGCATCGATAGCAACTTCCGGGTAACAGCTCAGGAAAGTATTCAATGGTCCCCCAGAGTTGCTGTCGGTCCTGCTGGAAATTTTGTCGTTACTTGGAATGACCGCAGAAGAAACCAGTGGGATGTTTATGCCCAGATCTATGATACATCCGGAACACCAGTGGATACGAATTTTCGCATTAACTGTGATGCGGGTGATGCTGATCAACTACTGGGAGATGTAGCGATCAACCGTTACGGCGAGTTTATCGTTGTCTGGTCTGATAAACGAAATGGGAATGATGACATCTATGCGCAAATATTCAATTCTTCTGGAATTCGTATCGGCAGTGAATTTAAAATTAACGACGATATTAGCAGCAGTTCACAGATCTCTCCGACAGTAATTGCTTTATCTGATGGCGGTTACTATGTTGCTTGGGCTGATGCACGTAATGGAAATTTTGACATATACTGTCAGAGAATTACACGGAGTGGTAGTAAAATAAGAAACAATTTTCGAGTAAATGACGACTCCAACAGTTCTCACCAACGAGTTTCCTCTGTCGGGCAAGAGCGATTTAATCGAAGGACGTTGATAGCTTGGGAAGATGAACGAAGTGGGAATTGTGATATTTATGCTACGGTTATCAACAGGTTTGGCACCCCCGTTTCACAAAATTTTCGTGTCAACGATGATCCAAGCGGAGCTAACTCACATTTTTATCCAAGCAGTGCAGGCGGAAACAAACGTTTTATCGTCTGCTGGCATGACTCCCGTCAAGGAGGGGATATTTATGCCCAAATGTTTAGCGACGACGGCGGTAAAATAGGCGGTAATTTTCTCGTTAACGAAGGTAACATTAGCGCATCTCAATGGTATCCATACTGTGCTATGGACACATATAATCGCGCGGTAATTGTATGGATGGATTATCGACAAACACAAACTTTTCCTAAAATTTACGCCCGATTATACGATGAAAATGGCAATCCTGCGGGACCTGAATTTTGTGTTGGGGAAACACCCGAAAGTATCCCAGAAGCTTTTGCGAGTGTAGCGATGAATTCAGCTGGGTATTGGGTTGTCAGTTGGATGGATTACCGTAACGGTAACTCCGATATCTATTGCCAGTTATTTACACCTCGCGGCGAAAAAATCGGACCAAACAAAAGAGTAAATCTAGACGGCCAAAATGTGCTTCAATCATATCCAGCGTGTGCAATTGATGACAATCGGAATATTGCAATAGCATGGGAAGATAAGCGTAACGGCTCATATGACATTTATTTACAACTTCTAGACTCACTTGGCAATTTGATAGGCGGTAACGAAAGGGTTAACGATAATCCCCCCGGGCACTCGGACTGCTACTCGCCGAGCTGTGCATTTGATGAAACCGGCCGTCTGGCTGTGATGTTTAATGGAGAATTCGAAAATATTGGTAATCCTCAAATATTCTGCCAACGGTTTCGTTCAGATGGCACAAGAATTGGTCACAATCAGAAAATCAACGAACCCAATCTATTCCCCAATAATTCTCATTGGACTGTCGGTCAGAGTGTCATTGCCAATAGTGAATTCATTGTCTTTACATGGACTGATAACCGGCGTCATCAGGGTTGGGATATTTCTTGCAAAATTACAGATTGGAATCTTATTGGTATTCATGAATTGACATATCAGGATCCTAAATACCAATCCGAAAGATTTCCCAATATAGGAACTTTTCTTCTAAGACAGCGAAATAAAATTTCTTTCTCTTTAAGACATGCAACTACAATTTGTATTTACAGCATATGCGGCTCTCTTATGTACAAAATCAATGTTACTGGTAAAATCAACTCAATCAGTGTTGATAATCTAGCGCCCGGGATCTATTTTTTCAACATCCAAGACAACCATAATCATAATTTTATATACAAAGTTGTGATAATGTAACAACGGAGGGTAAAAATGTATTTACTTCTATCATTGTTCATGACAATGATACAAACACCTGCCTATCAGAATGAAATCAAGCCATCAAGTCGAAGAATTGCTATTGCAGCATCAGCCCTTCTTCCGGGCAGTGGACAATTGCTTACCGATGCAAGAAAACGCGGGGAAATTATGTTATGGCTTGACGGCATTTTATGGACGGGCTGGGCAACTTTATCATGGTACCGGACCAATCGCGAACAAGATGCATTACTTATTGCCAGTCAATATGCCGGTGCAAATATCTCCACTAAAGATCCGCGCTATTACCGGGCACTCGAACGGTATAATAGTTCATTGGAATACAATGAAAGCATCAAAAAAGAAGCCCGGGAGTTGTACCCCGATGATCCTGACGCCCAAAGACGGTACTTCCAAAGTCATGCTTATTATGGTGATTGGGAATGGAAATGGCAATCCGATTCAATTCGGATCTTTTCGTTCTGGAAAACCAGGAAATCAGCAAGAAGCGCCGGCATGGCTGCCAGTTTTTTAGTTAGCGCACTTGTACTGAACCGAATCATCAGTTTCATTGACTGCATATTCTTTTTACCCGAAACACACTTAAGCCGAAGAATTGACATCACTCCCACTCCTTCATATTTGGGCATGCAGTTAAGGTATCACTTTTAAAAATGAGACCTGATGAAGAACTATCGGTAGATTACCTAGTTATAGGTTCTGGGATAGCAGGACTCTGGTTCGCTTGGAAAGCAGGTAAGTTTGGTGAAGTTCTCATTGTCACCAAAAAGGACAGTGCCGAATCAAATACAAATTATGCTCAGGGAGGAATCGCTGCAGCCATTGCTGAAGACGATTCCCCTAGACTCCACTACGAAGATACGATACGGGCAGGCGCAGGACTCGCCCATCCAGATATCGTTGAAATTGTAACATCTGCGGGGCCAAGACTTGTTAATGAATTATGGAAGTTGGGAATTGAATTTTCCACCCAAATTGATACTACTGGGCAAAAAAAATTTGATCTCGGGCGGGAGGGTGGGCATCGCCGACGAAGAATCGTGCATGCCCAAGATGCAACAGGGCAGGCAATTGAAAAAGGGCTTTTGGCAGCAGTCCGCTCTATGAGTACCATCCATACTCTGGAAGAACATTTCACAGTTGACCTTTTGCTAGATCAGGATGGTAATTGTGCGGGTGCGCTTATATTAGAAAAATCGACAGGCCGGTTGAAAAAAATCAAAGCAAATGCATGCTTATTGGCTACTGGCGGTCTGGGACAAGTGTATCGCCACACTACTAATCCTGCGATCGCTACGGGTGATGGAATTGCCATAGCTTATCGTGCGGGGGCTTTAATAGCCAACATGGAATTTATACAATTCCACCCCACAGCTCTTTATGGCCACAAACTTAACGACCGCGTTTTTTTAATATCTGAAGCAGTACGGGGAGAAGGAGCATTATTAAAGACCCGTGACGGGCGAGAATTCATGAGTGCCTATCATCCTGATGGTCCATTGGCGCCACGAGACATTGTTGCAAGAGCCATTGCTGCAGAAATGCTTCGACGAGGCGATGAATTCGTCTTACTTGATTGTACTATGATACCTCGTGACCGTCTGGTCGAGAGATTTCCTAATATCTATGAAACCTGTATGAAACTTGGTATTGATATCGCAAAAACACCAATACCAGTAGTTCCAGCAGCTCACTATGTATGCGGCGGAATAGCAGTTAATTCCTGGGGCGAAAGTTCAATTAACCGATTGTTTTGCGCAGGTGAATGCGCGTGTACTGGGTTGCATGGCGCGAACCGACTAGCATCAAATTCGCTACTGGAAGCTTTAGTATTCGCCGAACGAGCTGCGATAAGCGCAACTGAGAAATACCCCCCAGTAAATAAACCTAAAGCGCCGCAGTTAAGTTATAACCTGAGACCCCAGAGTATTGAGATATCAGATCAGACTTTGCTCACACTGGCTAACCGTTTGCGAAACATAATGTGGCAATATGCCGGTATAATACGATCAGATGCAGGATTGAATACCGCTCTTTGCGAATTAAATGGATTGAAAGACGCATTTCCCATCATCGCACGTTGTAATTCGGTGCCCGTGATGGAAATGCAAAATATGCTTATCGTCGCACAACTGATAGTCATTTGCTCTCAAATACGCAAAGAATCACGCGGACTGCATTACAATAAAGATCATCCGTTTCCAGATGAAAAGTTTGAAGTTGATACTGTTATTTCAGTAAATAAATTCAATGTTCTCGAAAAATTCTAAGCTCAGTTATTTAATTGAGCACTCCCGGCTACTGGAACAATTTTCACATTATTTACTTGCTGAACGTGGACTAACTCATCTGTCGGTAATAAGTTATCTTAACGACTGCAAGCAATTTCTATGTTTCTATCCTCAGCTAGATAAGCAACCTACACTCCTGAAGACCGAACTCATACGGCAGTTTCTTCAGAAACTTGCCGAGTTGGAACTCGCAAAAACAACCATCGCGCGCAAGCTAATATCAATCAGAATGTTATGTAATTTTATTGAACAAGAATACAATATAACTGTTCCGGGAATAGAAAGTTTAAAAACGCCAAGACAGACAAGACGTTTACCGACTGTGTTGACACAGATGGAAATTAACCACTTAATGAAATCAACTGAGAAAATACCTGACCGCTTTGCATCGACGCGTGCAAAAGCTCTGCTGGAAATTGCTTATGGAGCAGGCTTACGGGTATCGGAACTATCCAACCTTACATTAAGTGATATCAATTTCAACGAAAGATTCGTGCGCATTATCGGCAAAAGGTCTAAAGAACGTATCGTCCCCCTGGGGAAACACGCATTAAGAGCTGTGAAAGATTATTTGACATTCCGACGCCAATCTAATAATCGTAAATCGCTATCACCATATCTTTTTATTAACCATCGGGGAGGAAAGTTAAGTCGAATGGGTATTTGGAAGATTTTCCAGGTTTGTGTTCGACTCGCTGGATTTTCTAAACGTATTACACCCCATACCCTTCGTCATTCTTTTGCAACTCATCTCCTAGAAGGAGGTGCCGACCTGAGAGCGGTCCAAGAGATGCTCGGTCATGCTAATATCGCAACCACGCAAGTTTACACTCACATTGATACTTCTTATCTGCAAGATGTATATAAAACCTTTCATCCTCGCGGTTAGTATTGAATACAACTTGCACTCACCTCATCGTTAAATAAGTTAAATAAGTTCTACGCCAAAATTACCTCTTACAATCTTTCCAATGATGTAGACTTGCCCCATTGTAGACATTATTTTATCCAGTTTGGATGGTTCAACAAAAATTACCATCCCAATACCCATGTTAAAGGTACGGAACATCTCTGTATCCGGAATACTTCCGAGCATCTGTATATAACGAAAAAGCCGGGGTACTGGCCAAGCAGATTTCTTAATAACGCAGGACCGTTCTGGTGGTAGAAGTCTCTGGATATTCTCATAAAACCCGCCACCTGTTATATGAGCAATCGCCTTAATTTCTCCTAACAGGGGGTATACTTTCTTGTAATATGAACGATGCGGACGCAAAAGTTCCTCTCCAAGTGACTTTTTTAATCCTTTTAGCCGGGAATTCAGAGTAAATTTATGCTGTTGAAAAAAAATCTTTCGGACCAGTGAATAACCGTTTGTATGGAGACCAGAAGAAGGAAGCCCTATAACCAGATCACCAGGTTTTAACCGGTTAGCATCAATAACCGAATTCTTTTCAACGACGCCGACAATAAATCCTACCAAGTCAAAATCACCAGTTTTGTAAACATCAGGCATCATGGCAGTTTCTCCACCGACTAGAGCACAATCATGATATTTACATCCACGAACCACTCCTTTTACAATGAGAGCGATTTGCTCATTAGATAAATCAGCGTGAGCAATGTAATCAAGAAAGAAAAGTGGCTTAGCTCCCAAAGTTAGAATATCATTAACGCAGTGATTTACAAGATCCACACCTACTGTATCAAACTTACGCATCATTTTAGCAATTAATAACTTCGTCCCTACCCCATCGCAGCTTGCAACCACAAGCGGGTTTTTCATTTTAGGCAACATGAAAAGCGACCCGAAATGCCCGATCTCCGAAACTACATACGGGGAAAAGGTTGAAGTGACCATATGGGCAATACGCTGTTTAACCTGCTGCATCCTACTTACGTCCACGCCGGCGTCACGATAAAGCATAGAATAATATAATTTAGCATTAACTTATCTACGGTCAAGTACCAATTTGCCGCAGTTACAGATACTTGAAAATCCTGCTCGGGCGATAACATAACCTATTGAAAAAGTTCACGTTGCACTGTTATATTCTCCCGTATGCAGCGCAAAAACACATTCTAAGCTTGACTTTTGTTTGATTTGGGATTACTCTATGAAAGTGATTCTTAATTCGATCATACAGAACATTACCGAAAGGTTTGTAAATGACATCGCCATCGACTTGGGAACTTCATCAACCTTAATTTATGTTCGAGGTAAAGGAATAGCACTTCGTGAACCATCTATAGTTGCAGTTGATGAAGTGACTCATGAGGTAGTTGCCGTTGGAACCGAAGCCAAACGAATGCTTGGTCGGACACCAGAAGGTATAAGAGCAGTAAGACCGATGAAAGATGGAGTAATCGCAGACTTTAGCATGGTAGAAATCATGCTGAAGTCATTCATTAGTATGGTTCAAAGAAAGAAACTATTTGTCCGACCACGGGTAATTGTCTGCGTACCATCAGGGATAACCGAAGTTGAAAAACGGGCTGTACGCGATTCTATCGAAGCTTCGGGCGCGAGAGAGATCTATATGGTTTCAGAGCCGATTGCAGCAGCAATTGGTGCCGGTTTACCAGTAGACGCGCCAACTGGCAATATGATTGTCGATATTGGTGGAGGTACTACAGAAATCGCAGTTGTAGCATTAAGCGGAGTGGTAAATGCTGCATCAATACGCGTTGCCGGTGATGAAATGGATGAGGCAATTATAAACTACATTAAAAAGAATTATAATCTTATTATTGGTGAGCAAACAGCTGAAAGTATAAAAATAACCATTGGCTCTGCTTACGCAACCGGTACAGAGGAAAATATGGAAGTTAAAGGCCGAGATCTTGTTTCTGGTATTCCCAAAACGATTAGGATTACGTCTACCAAGGTCCGTGAATCCCTGGAGGAGCCAGTATCTCTTATTATAGATGCTGTGAGATTGGCGCTAGAAAAAACACCGCCTGAGCTCGCTGCTGATATTGTTGACCGTGGCATATACATGTGCGGAGGGGGATCCCTCTTGAGGGGACTGGACTTATTGATCAAAGAAGAAACTAATCTGCCAGTATATGTTGCTGAAAATCCTATTGAAAGTGTAGTACGGGGTGCCGGCAGGATTCTGGAAAACATCGGACTTCATGAAAAATTGATCCTGCGCTCTAAATAATTTAGACTGTGCTTTTGCAAACCGGCGATGCCCTATAAAGCAGCTGTTTCAAAGTATGACCGTATCTCATTAGGGGTAATTATTCTTGCACTGCTCGTCAATTTTATTCCCCCAACATCCAAACTAAAGCTTACCCATCCACTGGCTGAAACGCTTCTGCTTCCTAATCGCGCAATAGCGTTTCTTAAAACATTCATTGCTGCAAACCGAAATCTAACACAACGACTGACCCAAATTGCCTGTGAGCTTGCTGTGGAAAACGCCCGACTTAAATCTACTAGAAATGACACTACAACCATATCATTAGGCAACACTAATTTACTTTCCTCCCAGGTCATTGCCCGAGATATGAATACTCTCAAAAGGTTTCTATTGCTTAACCGGGGTACTGTACATAAAATTCAAATCGGAGCGACCGCCATCACACCGGAAGGGATAGTCGGGCGCATTATTGCAGCTTCTCCCCACCAATCACTCGTTCAGACAATCCTTGAACCCGGTTTTAGAATAGCAGTGCTTAATAGCCGTAATGGTGAATTAGCCATCTGCAGACCAAAATATAATAATGAGGATCTATTGGTACTTGATTATGTAAATCCCAATGCCGATTTTAAAATCGGAGACACTATTCTTTCTTCCGGATTGGGTGGCATATTCCCAAAAGGTCTTAAAATTGGGATTGTAATTGAAACCCCCGCCGTGCAAGATGTGTTTAAAAAAGTATTTGTCAAGCCGTTTGTTACGCTCTCCAGAGTCGAAAATATTTACATCATTGTCCATAATCCCTATTCACCAGATACTAATTCATCGTTGGAAGGCTTACCTTTTGAACTTAACTTGCCAGAATAGTCATCATGCGCCGATTATTCATGATTCTGCTATTATACTGCTCATTTATCGTTCAGACTGCCATATTATTTGGGGGACCGGACTTATCTCTATTAATACTCATAACGTTAGCTCTTTATGATGATAAAGTAACGTCGACATTTGCGGGTTTTCTGATCGGACTTTGTTTCGATCTCATTGTACCCTATAAACTCGGGGTCAATATGTTCAGCCTCAGTATCATCGGTTATTTCGTAAATATAATGCGAAACTTCTTTTATCGAAGTCTTTGGCAACCAATTTTTTTTGCTCTTGTGGGAATTATAATTAAAAACGCTTTTCTGCTTATTAACGGAATGCCATTATCACTTTCCTCGCTTCTTATTACTGCTCTCTTGACCTTATCCTTCAGTTTGCCTGTAGAGAGAATCATGAATAAACTTTTTTTTCAAAACAAATGAAAGATCGCCTGAAGCGACTCTGCTTTATTTTAACAACTCTCCTACTGATTCTCGGAGCAAGGCTCATCCAACTTCAAATTGTTCAAGGAAAACGCTATGCCCGTCTAAGCGACCGTAACCGTATAAGAAAAATTGTCTTACCCGCACCCCGGGGGCGAATTTTCGATCGTAATGGTATATTGCTTGCCGATACTCGTCCTACTTGGAGCATAGCAATCATCCCCACAGAAACCAATGACAGCGCCCTAACATTACTGAGCATATTGCTTAACAGGCCGCAAAATGAACTGCTACGTCGCCTTCAACCGGTCTCAGAAGTTCCAGCTCCGATCGATATCTTACGGAATGTATCTTTCGATGTAATTGCCAAAATCGAAGAAAACAATTTTCGTCTTCCGGGAATTCTTGTTAGAGTAGACCACATCCGTACTTATCCTTTTCGCAATTTGTATTCACATGTCATTGGTTATGTCGGCGAGATAACTGAAGAAGAACTTTCACGTGATTCCTCCTATCGTCTTCTCGATTATATAGGTAAGACCGGAATCGAAGCTTGTTACGAAAGATTCTTACGCGGACGCGATGGCTACAAGTATGTCGAAGTGGACGCCCGGGGACGGGAAATCGGACCGCTTCCAGAAAAAAGACCCGAACCCTATCTTCCTGGAAAAGACATCTACCTAACAATTGACCACAACCTTCAGCAGACTGCATATAACTTGATAAGCAAGTACGAGCGGGCAGCTGTAGTTGCAATCGCAATCAATACCGGAGAAATTCTTTGTCTTGTTTCCTACCCCGATTTCGATCCCAACATATTTCTTGCCCCACTTGATCCTTTACAATGGAATGCCTTGATATCCAATAAATCAAAACCATTCTATAATCGTGCCATTTCCTCGGCTTATCCCCCCGGCAGTACATTTAAACCCCTTGTTGCTCTGCTATCATTAGAGAAACAACTGATTACTCCACATACTCAACTTCTCCCCTGCAATGGCATCTTTCAATATGGCAATCGTAAATTCAAATGCTGGTCTGCTCATGGCAGACTGAATTTAATTGGTGCAATAGAGCAGTCATGTAATGTTTTTTTCTACCAGCTGGGAACAAAAATTAAAGTTGATACGCTGGCGGAATTTTGTCACAAGTTTGGTCTCGGCAAATATACTGGCATTGACATTCCTGGAGAAAACGCCGGGAATATTCCTGACCATGATTTTCTGGATCGGCGTTACGGAAAAAATAAATGGACACAAGGGTTTATGCTGAATTACTGTATCGGGCAAGGGGAAGTCCTTGTAACCGCATTACAACTAACTCAATTATACTCGTGTTTCGCCAATGGTGGATTCTACTTTCGACCATATCTGGTAGCAAAAATTGAATCAGCTGGCCAGACAATTCTAATTAACAAACCTCAGCGATACGAAGTTGATATAAATCAGACTAATCTTAACTGGATAAAGAATGCACTTACCCGTGTGGTTGAATATGGTACGGGTCAGGCAGCCCAGCTACAAGAAATTACGATCGCCGGGAAAACCGGCACTGCTCAGAATCCACCTAATCCTGACCACGCGTGGTTTGTCGGTTATGCTCCCGCTGATAATCCCGAAATTGCTATTGCGGTTATCATTGAAAATGCCGGACATGGCGGTGCCGTTGCAGCTCCGATCGTAGGCGAACTCGTTCGCTATTATTTCACAAAACGAACCTTGCCGTGAAAAAGATAGATATTACTCTCCTCGTAACAACTTGTCTCTTAGTTATCATCGGATTGCTTGCAATCTACTCTTCCGCCGGCAGCCGATATTTCTTT
>VSSL01000303.1_pt1 | contig 14279 bp, 9 predicted proteins | sample 4557531 | NCBI WGS metagenome assembly VSSL01 (sample SAMN10986726, study PRJNA523729) | hot springs metagenome | isolation source: hot springs | place: India:Timba, Gujarat | collected 2018-05-31 | reverse complement strand
TCTTGTAAAACAAGCCTCCATCCTGCTGAGCGCAGGCAGGTACGATGAGGTAATCAGGACGCTCGAGCCGTGGTCCCTAGGCGGACGGAAGGGCGAGACATTCACCCCACCCCGCCGTTGGCTGTTGGCACCGCAGTTGAACCTTTTGCTGGCTGAGGCTTATCAATCTCGAGGGCAGAGGTCTGATACCCTTCTGGCTGTTGCAAACTGTAAGCGGGCAGTGTCATTTTACAATAATGCGCATGTCGCGGACCCCCAATTTGCTTTCCGAGCAGGAATGCTCTTCCTGAAGTTAGGCTTGGCAGAGGACTCTATTGGGTTACTGCAAGAGGCGGCTGTCCTTTCCCCAAGCAATGCAGAAGTATGGTTTACGTTGGGAGACGCTTACTATCAGGACGGCAGGATTCATGCGGCGCGGGAAGCTTTTCGTAAAGCAGTGTTAATCGGCGCAGATCCATGGGCTACGCGTGCCAAGAAACGCTTACACGAATTGCCTCTCCGATAGGGTGTCCCTTACGTGTCTTGCTTTGACGATTAGCCTCAGGTGTTTTGCCATATCTGGTCGAGGCTCACACTCGTCGCGACCGACCTGCTCGTGGTGGCGAACCTCAGTGCGCATTTGGTGAAATGGTTAAGACTCGCAGGAGCCCCGCCATCCAGAAGGCTGAATAGCCAGCGCAGGTTGGCTTCGTTTGTTGGGGAACGGCTTTAGCCGGAAATGGTTTGCAGTAGGAGCGCACGGCGGTGCGCCCCTACAAGGCGGTAACCTCGGCTCAGCGGGAGCCTCGCCCTCCAGAGAGGTGTCATTGCGAGCCGCGAAGCGGCGAAGCAATCTCCAACGAGAGCGCGGGATTGCTTCGGGTGCTGCGGCACCCTCGCAATGACACGCGGACGGCTTAGCAGGGTCTTCGCCCTCCTGATATAGAACAACCCCCGCGCAGGAATCTCCCCCCCCTTTTCGCGAAAAAGCCTTTCGTGAATCTTGAGCCAATCACACTCTGGACCACAACACTCATCGGGGGTATCGCCATGGCCATGACGCATGAAGCGCCGCCGCAGCAGCCTGCACTTACCGTCGATACGGTGGTGTACAGACCTCATACATCCAGCGAACAGATACAGGAACCTTCCCCCTCGCGCGAAATGCTCGGCGGGCTATATCTGGTACTGGTGCATAACCGTTCTGACCAGACCCTGCACTTCTCACGCCTGGTCATCGACGATGAAGATGCGGACAAACTCGCTGGCGGAGAGTCTCTGCACTGGTGGGACATCGTCCCCAAAGAGCTTCCGCCTGATGGGGTCGCTGCGCTCACTATCAACGGCACACACCGCCTCTTTGAAGGGGAAAGAACCTGTCGTGCGTGGCTGCATACCGAGGAGGGGCATGCGCTGCGAATCGTGTTGCGCCCCTTCGTGCAGTCTCTGCGCATTACCTGCGCTATCATCGATGGTGCTAGCGGGGTCGTGTTCATCCAGAACCGCGACGAGAGCATGGTGTTTCGTCTGGAGAACGTGCTCCTCGGCTCGGAGAGGGTGTCGGTGCAATACCTCCAGCGCACTGTGGGACCGGGCGAAACCGTGATGGCAAAGGTCATCCTGGACCGAACGGTGCCTGTGGGTACCATCGTGCCTATCCGCGTTATCGCCACGGACCGCGCCGGAAAGCGCATCTCCACCGGCGGGCTGGTTCGCGTGACGCCCATGCACTTCCCCATTGGCACCTGGGACGGACGGATCTGGCAAGATGCCGATTACCGCGCCGAACTGCTTCGAAGAGGTTTCGATACCGCCGTGTTTGGCGCAGGCGGCAACCAGGAACCATCGGAAGAGGAAAAACGGGTCTTCGAGCAGATTTGCCCCCAAACGGGTTGGAAAGCGCTGGTGTACGCCGGCTTTGAACAGGTGCAGGAAGGCTTCTTGAAGCGCAACAAGAACAACCCGCACATCCTTGCCTACATGTTGAGGGATGAGCCGGACTGGATAGACCAGTCCGCGGTGCCTCTGCTGTGTCTGCAAAAGATTCAGCTCTGGCGCCAGCATGGAGTTCCCCAGCCCATTTACATCAACCTGGCGCGCAGTCGGCGGTTCGGCGAGTTTGCACCGCTGGCGGACATTCCCTCGTACGACGCCTACCGGGTGGGCGCACCCATGCCCGATGAGTCGCCGCAGCCCTGGGGCAACCGTCTGGAGCTGGCGGCGGAATACACTTCCGACCTGCGCCTGAACAGCCTGCCCAAACCGTTCTGGGTATGGGCTCAGGGCATTCACACTTGGGACGAGCGAGTGTGGGTGAATGAGGAGCTGGGCAGAGCGGTTCCTACCCCCGAAGAGACGCGAGTGCAGCTGTGGTTCCAGCTGAGCCGCGGCGCGAAAGGCGTCATGTGGTTCCGCACCCTGCCCGAAGACGAGGTGCGCAAATACTACACGGAACTGGCGCAAAAAGCGATGCCTTCACTGGAAAAGGCGAAAGTGGACGAGGTGGTGGAGCAAATCGTGCAGCAGTTCCGCGAAACGCTGGACGAAATGACCCGCCTGAACCGGGTCCTTCAGGCTATTCGCCCGTTCCTGTTACGTTGTGATGTGGGTTATGCAGGACAGGTACGTACCGCGACAGAGCCGGATAAACTGGACGTAATGTCGCTGCTGGGCGAGCGGGTAACACTGGTATTCGTCACCAATTTCGCCTACGATATGCATCCGAAAGGCTACCGTTTCCGCGAGCAGAAGAACGTGACGGTGGTGGCGCGCCTGCCCAACTGGCTGAAGGCGATCGACGTGTTCGCGGTGACGCCCGAGGGCGTGAAGCCCGTCACGTGGCATCTGGAGAAAGGACACGTACGCCTCACCTGGCGTACTCTGGAGGAACATGTCGCTCTCGCGGTAGTTGCCTCGGACGGACAGGCGCGGCAGCAAATCGTGCAGGCTTTCAGGCAGCTTGCCTCCTCGCCCGATTAACTAGCTCATGCGCCAGGCGTAAAGGCTCCGGAATGCGATGCTTACGCACGCATCGGCGGACGACCTCTATGGCTGAGGGCAGGTCTACCCGATGCCCGACAGAAACGTACACTGGTCGCGCGTTGGGCTGGGTAGTTAGCGCTGCGCCAATGACTTCTTCACCATCGCATATCGGAAGCCAGTCGCCCGCAGGAGACATGGTTTCCACCTCGCCACACAGCAGGCTCTTGGCGCAGCCGATCGTGGGCGTGTTCACCAGCAACCCGAAATGGCACGCCATGCCAAATCGGCGAGGGTGTGCCCTGCCGTGTGCATCGCACAGCACCACGTCCGGTTTCGTTTGCAGCTGCTCCCACGCCTCCAACAGCGGCGGCGACTCGCGGAAGGAGAGCAGACCGGGCACATACGGAAAGCGAACGAACGTACGCACAACCACCTCATCCACTACCTCCATATCCTCCAGGCGCAACACCACGATACCTGCCCACGCCTCCGAACCGAATCGCTCAAACGAGATATCGGCTCCCGCCACCAGATGGATGGTATCGACATCCAGCGGCTCTTCCCTCACCTGCTCGCGCAGGCGAATCTGCAGGTCTACCGCTTCGGCGACAGTCTGCGGGAAAGGAAACTTTACTCTCTCGCTCAACAGATATCACCTCTCTGGAACGTCGTCTTTCTGTGCCATCAGCGCACCTGCACACAACCACAAGCACCACGAGACCGGCGGCAGGAAGGTGGAGAAGTTCACCACATTGCCTATCGCACTCTGCAGAACCAGCGTCCATGCAATGACCGCACAGACACGCTGTGACCCGCCCGGCATCCCTCTTATCATACGCCAGCCAGTAGCCAGAATGCTCCCCAGCGCGGTGAGATACAGCAAAAGCCCTACCCACCCTGTTTCCACCAGTATGTAGAGGTAATTGTTGTCCGCGCCAGTGGTATACCCGAACAGACGTGGGTTGTCCTCGCTCCACCTACCGATGCCCAGCGTGCCTAATCCCATACCAAACGGATGCTGCCAGACCTCCCGAAGTGCCTTCTTCCAGAAAGTCATGCGCACGCTAACCGTGGAGGTGGGAGCAAAAGGAGCCAGCACATCCTGCGTCCTCTCCCGCCACAACCCCTCTATTGGCAGCTGAAGCGCTATCAGCGCTGCAACCGCCAGCGCAATCGCCAGACGACTGCGCGTCCACGCTCCTATGGAAACATACCCCACCCACAGCATCACCCACGCATACCGCGCAAGCGAGAAGACCGCTCCCGCCGAGGTGAGCAGCGCCACCATCCACCAGCTCAGCACGTTTCTCTCTCCTCGCCGAGAAGCCATGCCCAGCGCGATGACCGCTCCGAAGCTCATCAGCGCACCGAACAGGTAGGGGTCCATCGTGGAAAAAGAGCGCACATACCCCCCTACCATGGTGCCAGAAGGCGCGCTGGGGCGCGTGGCGCCCACCTCCATCAGCCAGCGGTACGGGATAAACTGCTGAGCAAGACCGTACACGGCGTGTACCCCTGCCAGCACGCCGATAAACACCAGCAGAGTGCGCAGTCGCTCGCCCGCAAAAAGCGTTTTACCGAAAAAGTAGAAGAGGAGAGGCATGGTGAGCCAGCGCAAATCTGCCAGCGCGGCGGAGAACGAGTAGATATTGGGGTTGAAAAGGTGCACCACGGTCAGCAAGGCAAAGGCAGTGAGCACCCCTTCCGGCGCCCCCCAGCGCAAAGGGCGTTCCCGGTTTGACCAGCGGTACAAAAGCCATACGAGCGCAAGCCACAGCACCGCCGCATCCTTCCACACTCTGGCGAGGGGGTGGTCTTCGTAAACCACTTTCACCAGCACGGGATGCAGGCTGGTGTAGGCAAGCAGCGCGAGCAAGCCCGGTATGGGATGCCACAGCGACAGGACCACCCATCCCCCCACACCGAGCACTGCCAACGCGACGGGAGGCGACCACGCAAACGCCGCGCCCACAGCAAGGCACACCAGCAGGCTGACCAGCACAAACAGGCGCAGGCTGGAGCCTGCGGCTACAAGTGCACGTGGTGCAAATCGCTGTTCCATGCCTCTACCGCAACCGCGCCCTTCCCCGCAACGCTTATCACGCGGGTTTCGCCCGGAATCAGGCAGAAATAGTCATCCTCGCAAAGCAGCCACTGCCCCTCTTGCGGCATCAGGCGCACGAAAAGCGCTATCGCCTCGCCAGTGTTCTTGACGCCTATCTGCTGGTGACGATGCCACACCCTTAACGTGGTGCGTGGCGCACGGAGCAACGGCTGCATGGGCGGTTGTGCCGTGCTGAACAGATACTCGTTGCAGGAGAGAATGCCCCCGCGTCTATCGTGCAGACACGCCAGAGCAAACCATACGCCCGTCTCTTGCGGCAGGGTACACTCTGCATGCCCCGCGCGTACTGCGCCCTCCGATAGCGCTTCCACGACGCCCCTGAATCGGGCGATCTCTCTGCCGTCCAGCGCAAGCAGGCACAACGACCACTCCGCATCGAGGGGTTGCGTTCCGGAGTGATGCGCCCACACCTCCGCCTGCCACTTCTCCCCCGGTTGCCACGTGAGCTTCTCGTACTTCAGGCTGACATGCACCGGCTCATAAGCGCGTCGCACCCACCAGTACACGGGTTTGGGCTGTCCACAGTAGTCCACTGCGTTCGTACAGGCGGTGTTTGGGAAGGGTTCATCAAACTGCCAGGGCGACACCCCACTGCAATGCCACTTGCGCCGGCGGTTTGCCTCTATCGCGTAGCGTAGCCCCTCTGCCTGCATCCACTGGCTGGCGCGAATGAAGGTCTCTAAATCCTCGATGCGCCCGAACAGTGCCTCCAGTTTCTCGCGGTGAATCCACCAGCTGCCGTGATGTAGCCATACCCTGTTCGTGGTATCGGGCGGGAAGCGATACTCTGGCGAGATGAACCGCTCGAAAATCTGCAGGTTTGCCGCCCCTTCCACGCCGAACTCCGAGTGGTACAGCGGGTCAATCGCGTTATAAAAGCGGTAATGCTCCTCCGCACCCAGATACACCCAGGGACCATGCACATCATGCATCTTGCCCGTGCCTGCCAGCTCCGCCGATGCGCCTTCCACCGGTCCCGAAGCGGAAGTCGGCAGCCAGATTCGCTCGGGGTCCAGCTCCTGCACCAGTGATTTCAGCCGCGCCAGCGCAGGACGAGCGTCGGTAAGAGGCACCCAGCCGTCGTCCATCAGCTCGTTACCGCCGCACCATATCACCAGCGAAGGATGGTTGCGCCGCAGGGGTATCATCTGACGCGCCTGCGCCTCGATGTATTGCAGATACTCTGCATCCTCCGGCGGCGCGTTCTGAACGCCCGACGACGAGTGCGGAAACTCCTGCCACACCATAATGCCCAGCCGGTCGCACAGGTTGTAGAACTCCTCACGCTCGAGCAGTCCCCCACCCCATACGCGCAACAGGTTGCAATGGGCATGCTTCGCCAGCGTCAACAGGCGTTCGTAGCGTTCAGAGCGCACGCGACCGTACATCTGCTCCTGCGGAGCCCAGTTCCACCCCTTCACAAACACCCGCCGTCCGTTTACCTCCAGCGTGTAAGGCAGCGCATCAGGAGGCGCGCCTTCGTTGGGGACCGCACGCACCGTACGGATACCAAAGCTCACCTCGCGTTCGTCGGAGGTCTGTTCTCCCCGCGCCAACTGCGCGTACAGGTGATACAAAGGCTGCTCGCCCATGCCGTTGGGGTACCACAGACGGGGCTCGGGTATCTCTATGGTCGTCATCTGTTCCGATAGCGTGGTATTGTCCAGCAACACGGCTTCACCGCCCTGAGCAACGAGGTTGCCGTCGGGGTCTTCCACACGCCAGTGCAGGCTCCACTCGCCGGACGCAGACGGCACGCTTCGCAGGCTCGTACGCACTTCGACATACGCCCTCTCTCCCGCCACGCGCGGGCGAACCCACACATCCTCTATCCAGGCTCCATCCGTCGCCAGCAGGCTCACGCTTTGCCAGATGCCCAACGGGACCAGTCGGGTGCACCAGTCCCAGTCGTAGGCAAAGCGTGACTTCCATACCCGTGCTTTGCTCGTCCAGCCGATTTGTCCCTGCACCACGTCCACGGGCGGTTTATGCTCCACCAGCACCGTCAGGCAGTTCGGCTCTCCGAAACGCAGTCTCTCCGACACATCGAACTCGAAGGGCGTAAACATACCTTCATGCCTGCCCAGCAACTGTTCATTGAGATACACCTCACAGGCATAATCCACTCCGTCAAAGCGCAAGCGCACGTGTTTGCCTCGCCATTCGCCGGGCACAGCAAAGGTTTTGCGGTACACCCAGTCGCGTTCAGAAAGCCACTCACAAGCGAGGCTGTTCAGGTCTGCATAGGGATGGGGTATCAGCCCGGCGTCCAGTGTATCGGCTATCACATCACCCGGCACGCAGGCGCGAATCCACTCGCCCCAGGGCGGACACCCCGCCGGAGACCATCCTTCCTTCCATGCCTGCCTCCACCAGAACTCGTGTGGCAACAGTGGCGCAAGCAGCCAATCCGTGCCATCCAGACAAAGTCGCATGGTTTCCCTCCTTCTCTCTGTGGCAACCGATAGACAGGGGCGTTGCACATACCGTTTCGCGAACCACTGGTTCCTTACCTGCGTCATCAAAATGGGTTAACCATGAAACTTTGACAGCACAGCGTTGCAGTGGTATACTGGTACTTGTCAGGAGGAAGGTGCTGCCGTATGCCTTTGTGTGAACCAGTTCCTGCCGTTTTAGAAGAGAAGGTTGGAAAAGAGCAGATACGTCTGAGCGTCTATACAGACATCGGCGCAGATGGAACATTTGGCATCCGCTGGCTTGTCGTCACGGATGATTGCGTACAGGTCTATTCTCCCCCGCCCGGCTGGTCACCGCCGGTCATGGGCAATGGCTTGAACTTCACCATAGAACCTCCAGATGTGCAATGCGACATCGACCTGCCCCTCAGTTGCATTTCGGACGCCACTACCGAAATGCTGGTGGGTTGCGGCGCACTCATGGTCACCCGTGACGGCAAGGTGCTGGAGCTGGTGCGTTTCTCCAACGCGCGAGCCCCCATCTTCGCTGAGGTTGCACGTTACCTGTCAGCGGTAGCGAAACAGGAGCCGCCGCCTGAACCGATTGAACAGAAGCCCACACACTGCCCTGTCTGTGGGTTCCGCCTGCCCGGAGACAGTCAGGTCTGCCCGCGCTGTTCCCGCAAAGGACGGGTGGTGTGGCGTCTGCTCGCATTCGCCAAGCCCTACAAGTGGCAAATCGCGCTATCGGGACTGCTCATGCTGGCGGGCACCGCGCTGGAGCTGGCTCCGCCATACTTGACCAAGATACTGGTGGACTCCGTGCTGGTTCCGCGCAAGAACCTGCACCTGCTCGTGGTTATCCTCGCGGTACTGGCGTTAACTCGTCTGGCGGGTGTGGGGCTTTCAATATGGCGCGGAAGGTTATCCGCATGGCTAGGGGCAAGGCTGGTCTTCGAGGTTCGCGCCAGGCTGTTCCAGCACCTGCAGTGGCTCTCTCTTTCCTTCTACGACAAGCGTCATACCGGCGCGATTATGTCGCGCATCACGCAGGACACGGGCGCGTTGCATGACTTCCTGGTAGACGGCGTCAGCTCTCTCATCGTCAATGCGCTCTTGTTGCTGGGCATTGCCGTGATGCTCTTCTGGATGAACTGGAAGCTCGCAGCGCTTATCTTGCTGCCTACACCGCTGGTCGTGCTGGTAACGATGTGGTTCTGGAAGACAGTACGGCGGGTGTTCCACCAGTTCTGGCACAGGTGGTCGCGCCTTTCCGCCACGCTCAACAGTACGCTCTCCGGCATCCGAGTGGTCAAAGCCTTTGCCAAGGAGAGCGATGAGATAGACCGCTTCCAGCGGCGCAACCGAGACCTGATGAGCTCCGGTTTGCAGGCGGAAATGATGTGGGCGACCTTCTTCCCCATGCTCAACCTGCTGACCAGCGTCGGCTTCTTCCTCGTGTGGGCGTTCGGCGGATACGGCGTGATCAAAGGCGAGGTGCAGCTGGGCACGCTGGTGGCGTTTCTGGGCTATCTGGGTATGTTCTATGGTCCCCTGCAGATTCTCACGCGCGTGAGCCAGTGGCTGACCCGCACCTTCACCGCCGCGGAGCGCGTGTTTGAGATTCTGGACACCGAACCCGACGTGAAGGACGCCGAAGATGCCGTGCCGATGCCGGACGTGCGCGGTGAGGTAGAGTTCCGTAACGTGACGTTCGGCTACGACAAGCACAAGCCCGTGTTGAAAAATATCAACCTCAAGATCGAGGCGGGCGAGATGGTGGGGTTGGTCGGGCACAGCGGCGCGGGCAAGTCCACCACCATTAACCTGTTGTTGCGCTTCTACGACCCCGACGAGGGACAGATTCTGATAGACGGCGTGGACGTGCGCAAGATTCGAATGGAAGACCTGCGCCGGCACGTGGGCGTTGTGCTTCAGGAGCCTTTCCTCTTCCCGGGCACCATCCGCGAGAACATCGCATACGCCAAGCCCGACGCCACTCAGGAGGAGATTATCGCTGCGGCGAAGGCAGCCAACGCACACGACTTCATCCTGCGTTTCCCTGACGGCTACGATACACAGGTGGGTGAGCGTGGACAGCGGCTATCGGGCGGTGAGAGACAGCGCATCTCTATCGCGCGCGCCATCCTGCATAACCCGCGCATCCTGATTCTGGACGAAGCCACCTCGCAGGTGGATACCGAAACCGAACGGCAGATTCAGGAAGCCATCGCGCGGCTGGTGCAAAACCGCACAACGGTGGCTATCGCGCACCGCCTCTCCACCCTGCGCAACGCCCATCGGCTGGTGGTGCTGGAGCAGGGGCAGATGGTGGAAATCGGCACTCACGATGAGCTGATGGCGAAAGAGGGCGTGTACCACCGCCTGGTCACCTTGCAAAGCGAGATTAACAAGATACGCGCCGTGTAAGGGGGGACTACCCCCCAGCGCCCTTCCCACCACTGAAATGACGGGCTATGAAACGGGCAAACCTGCCTTCGCAGGTTTCTCTCAATCCGCGCAGGCGGATTTATGTCATCATAGCCCATGATTTCAATCGTGGGATGAATACCGGTGTCACCGAAAACCACATTTGGAACTTGCTGGAGTATCTGGGTGCAAAGCCCCCTTCAGGTTTGGAAAAACCGCAGCAGTGCCTTCTGAGACGCCTTCTTTGCCGAAGACGCGCTGAGGTTAAACGGAGGAGGCAGCATGATAGACAGACAGCGAGCCAATCGTGAGACTTGGGCGAGGACCCTGGCAGTCGCGGGGATGGTGATCTGGGCTGCGTACACCATCTTCCTTACGGGACGGCTTCTCTTCGTGTCGCCACTCGTCAGCCTGGCGCTGCGCATCCACGCAGGTATGACGGCGGAGGAGGTAGTCGCTGCCGCAGGCACGCCCAAGGCGATTTACCCTCCCGACCAATTGCACGAAGCATACAACGGCTGGCATCCGAAACCGCTCATTGCTACGGACAAGCCCATTTGGGTGTATGAGGTGATGGCGTCGTATCGGGTGATGGTGTACTGGGATGAGACAGGCAGGGTAAGATGTATCGACATTGTATACACCTGATACCACGCAAGCCAGTAATCAGTGACAACGTGCCATGGGCAAGGCAGCGCGCAGGCGCAGGGGAGAGTCATATCACCTATAGCCAGCGCAGGCTGGCTTTGTTCGCGAAGGAACGGCTTTAGCCGTGAACCAAAGAACATCGGCTCGGCAGGAGCCTCGCCCTCCAGACTTGGGGGCAAGTCGCTAACGCGAACCTCACGCCACATTGAACTCTTCGCGCATATACTCTGGGCAATGCGGGGCAGGACGCCCCGCATTGCTCTTTACAGCGATACCGTGCCCGGCTTGATGTGCGTCTTGTTCGCCAGAATGGTAGCGACGGCGATGGACAGCATCTTGGACTCCGCCGAGTCAGCACGGCTGGTCAATACGACAGGAGCCGTCGCTCCTACCAGCACACCCGCTACGCGCCTGCCGGTGGAATGCGCGAATATCTTCACCAGCGCGTTGCCCGCTTCGATATCGGGACACAGCACGACATCCGCGTTGCCCGCCACCGGACTAGTCAGCTTCTTCAGGCGCGCCGCCTCTTCCGAAAGGATATTGTCCATCTGGAAGGGACCGTCCACGATGCAGTCCTTAATCTGGTTGCGGTCTGCCATCTTGGAAAGAATGGCAGCGTCTATGGTGGAAGGAACGTCGGGGTTGACGGTTTCCACCGCTGCCAGCACCGCCACCTTTGGCTTTTCAATGCCCAATCCTCGCGCCACGTAAACGGCGTTGCAGATGAGCTGTGCCTTCTGCATCAGGTCGGGCTTGATGTTCATCGCGCCATCGGTCACCAGCAGCAACCGGTCCTCCATCTCCAAGATGAATACGTGGCTCATGATGCGACCGGTACGCAAGCCGGTCTCTCGGTCCAGGATGGCACGCAGCAGGTCGGCAGTATGTATCTGACCCTTCATCAACACCTGGCACTCCCCATCGCGCACCATCTGAACCGCCCGGCGAGCCGCCGCCACATCGTCCGGTTCGTTGATGACCATTCCCGGCTCGAGGGCGTAATCGATTTCACAGGCAATCACGTTGATGAGCTCGGCATCGCCTATCAAAAAAGGCTGCGCCAAATCGGCATCTTGTGCCAGGCGCAGCGCTTCCATCACCGAACGCTCGTGGGCACAGGCTACCGCAACGCGGGTATTCTTCATCTGTGCCGCGTCTTTCAGAACCTGGTCGAAGTTTGTATAACCCATAGGCTCCTCCTTGCAGCTTGAGCTGCACTATCTACAGTATAGCATAGATGAAATGACTGTGCCACTCATTTTTCATCTGCTCTGTTTAATGTTTTCGCGCACTGGAAGAGCTCTTTGCCGAACGACGACGGGTAGGTGCACGGCGTCGAACGGAACGGCGCGATTTGGCAGGGTCGGGCAGAGGATACTTCACCCGAACCCAGATGATCAGCGCCGCACACACAGCGATAAACGCCAGCGCCCACCACGTCGCCGGGGTCATACCGCCGCCGCCTCCTTGGCCGCCTTGCGACACATCTCGATGCGACGGGTGACCTCCTCCTCACTCCAGTCGGGATGCAGGGAGAGGAACACCGTTCGGCTGAGTACGTCCAGTGTGCGCGGACACATGTCGGGCGTGTAATCGGTGCGCAGTCCCTGATTGCGCGGATGGCGGAAGGGGTTCATGTCGGGATGGTGCATGATGCGCTTTTGCAGGAGCGGTTCCCAGTTGGAGTAGACATGCTTCCCGCTGTCGATAGGCAGCCATCCGCCCGTCTCCTCCGCAAACGCACGCGCCTTGGCTTCGGAGTCGAACTGGAAAGCCACCACCACCCCGCAGTCTCCTTCGGGGTCGTTGTTGGGAGCGATGCGCAAGCCCGGCACGTCCGACAGCTCTTGCTCGAACCGTTTGCGAATACGCCGCAGGTCGCTCAGGATGCCGTCCAGTCGGCGCAACTGCACGCGCAGTATCGCGCCCATGACCTCGTCCGCCCGCAACTGGATACCCACGAAAATGGGAATGCCCAGGTCTTTGGCATAGGGGCGAAACGCCGCGCCGCCATCGTGGAACACCAGGGCGCGCTCGTACAGGGTGCGGTCGTCTGTGGTCAACGCTCCGCCTTCCCCACAGGAGATAATCTTGAAGTAGTTAAAGCTGAACGCGCCCGCGTTGCCCCAGCTGCCCAGTCGCTTACCCTTGTAGCTGCCGCCGTCTGCCTGGCAGCAATCTTCCAGCACCAGCAAGCCATGCTCGCGTGCAATCTCCAACAACGCCTGCATGTTGGCAGGACGCCCCACCATGTGTACGGGAATCACCGCCCGGGTGTTCGGCGTCACCTTACGGCGCACGTCTTCAGGGTCCAGCGCAAGCGTTTCGTCTACCTCAGCGATGATCGGTATCGCCCCCACCGCCAGCACGCTGGTGGCGGTCGCCATCCACGTGTAGCCGGGCACAATCACCTCATCGCCCGGTCCGATGCCCATGCCTACCAGTCCGCAAATCAGCGCGGCGGTGCCTCCTCCCGCCATGCAGAGGGCGTACTCCGTGCCGATGGTTTGCGCCCACTCGCGCTCAAACTGGTCCACCTCATGCAGGTGCCCCTCTACCCCTTCGCCGACGCGAAACAGGTGTCCGCTCAACAGCACCTTGCGAACCTCTTCCACTTCCTCTTCGCCTATGCGATACATGGGATCGCCTCCTCATATACTCAGAATGTCCGGTCCTGTTCCCCGAACCGCTCGTTCCAGTTCCCCGTTTGCCACCAGTTCGCCCAGCGTAGCGAAATCACCCAGTCGGTTCGCCCTCACATGCTCTATCACCGTATCCATCAGCCGAAAGGCGTAATCGAGGTTATCGCCTACGCCGTGCGTGTGGGTCAGCAACACCGCCACCTCGCTCTCCTGCGCGATGCGGCTTACGTCCTCTTTTGCCAGCGCGAGAAACTCCTGCTCCCTTTGCCACGCCCCGCGCCAGGTGTATTCGTTCAGGATAGGAACCTCCACCACATCGCTGTACCACCGGAAGGGCGTGTGGGGAATGTCGTTCACCCACTTCTGCACAATAACACCGCTGCGGTGGGGTAGATGCTCGTAGCCCACGCCGCTGATATACATGCAGGAGTGATAGCGAATACCCGCCATCTGCAACGCGTCGAACATGGGCTTGGAGATGGCTCCGCAGGGAGCGCGAAAGACTGCAGGCTCTACGCCCAGCCTTTCGCGGAAAATCGTCAGACCCTCGTCGATGCGCTGGCGCAGGTTCGGCAAGGTATAGCGAGGTAATAGCTCCTCGCGTCGGCGTTCAAACTCTTCTACGAAAGAGGGTGATATGTCCGTAGCGGGCCAGTTTGGGGGACCAAATTCAAAACAGTCCTCATGGGTAAGACCGTGTAGTTGCAGGTCATGTCCTGCCTCGTGCGCTTCGCACAGAGCGTTCACCCACTCTTCGCTCATGGACTGCCCGTTCGGTTTGGGTACCACAAAGAGCGTCATGCTCACTCCGCGTGATTCCAGAAAAGCACAGACCCGGCGCATCGCATCTATCATCTTACTGCCGCCTGCGCCCGTGTCGTCCATCGTCCAGACGTACCAGGTTGCCACCACAGCGCCTCCCGCAAGTTCTAACGAACAGTTCGCTTCCGGGCAGAGAAGCTCCTGCACCACAGGCGTGTCTTGCGAACCGCGAAGCGGCGAAGTAATGTAATCTCTGGAAGGTCAGGCTCCGTCGACACCTTTATGGACGCG
>VSSL01000302.1_pt1 | contig 14291 bp, 12 predicted proteins | sample 4557531 | NCBI WGS metagenome assembly VSSL01 (sample SAMN10986726, study PRJNA523729) | hot springs metagenome | isolation source: hot springs | place: India:Timba, Gujarat | collected 2018-05-31 | reverse complement strand
GTGGATACTGTGCTCTACTTGGAGGGCGACCGCTTTCAATCCTACCGTCTGCTGCGCTCGGTGAAGAATCGCTTTGGAGCCACCGATGAGGTGGGCGTTTTCGAGATGGGCGAGCGCGGCTTGCGGGAGGTGCCCAACCCTTCGGAGGCGTTCCTGGCCGAGCGCCTGGTGAACGCCCCCGGCTCGGCCATCGCCGTCACCATGGAGGGCACCCGCCCCTTGCTGGTGGAGATTCAGGGGCTCACCAGCCCCACCGCTTTCGGCAACCCGCGGCGCACCGCCAACGGGGTGGATTTCAACCGCCTGCTGCTCACCGTGGCGGTGCTTACCCGGCGGGTTGGCTTGCACTTGGGGGAGCAAGATGTCTTTGTTAATGTGGTGGGTGGGTTGACCATTAACGAGCCGGCGGCTGACCTGGCCATCGCCGCGGCGATCGCCTCCTCGCTGCGTGGCCAGCCGCTGCGCGCCGATACGGTGCTCATCGGCGAAGTGGGGCTTTCTGGCGAGTTGCGCATGGTGGGTCAGATGACCAGCCGCCTGCGCGAGGCGGTCAAATTGGGATTTCGCCAGGCGATCGTGCCCCGGCGTATCCGGCGCAGCGAGCCCTGGCCGGAGGGTATCCAGATTATGGAAGCGCGCTCCCTGCGCCAAGCGCTGAGGCATGCCCTGTTAGACGAAGCCAATTCACCCCCTGAAACTTAGGTCGGATTTTAATCTTTTTCTCTATAGAATCTCGGTGAATCTACATTGTCAGGGGGTACAATGTCTGATAAATTCTACGTCGCTTTGTCCAAATAGGCTCTCTTCCCTTGCTTAACTGCGCCCCAGGCTCGGTCGTTTTGGCTCAGTGGTCGGTTTTTTTTCCAGTCACGCCGGGCTATGGTGCGCCACCACCCAGGAGAGGCAATGACGCGCAAACGCATTCAACTCGGTCTTATCCATGTGGCTGTGGCGATGACTCTGGTGCCGATCAACAGCACCCTGAACCGGGTGATGATCAAGGAATTGGCTCTTTCCGCCACGCTGGTGGCTGTGTTGGCCTCCCTTCCCTATTTTTTCTCGCCCATCCAAGTGGCGATCGGCTCGTTCGCCGATGCCCACCCGCTGCGTGGTTACCGCCGCAGCCCCTATGTGCTGGCAGGGTTGCTGCTGTGCGCGGTCGGCGTAGCCTTCGCCCCTCAGGCGGCGTTCCTCATGGCCGAGAACCTTCCCTTGGGGATCGTGGCCGGCTTGCTCACTTTTGGGGCCTGGGGGATGGGCTTTAACTTGGCTTCCGTCTCCTATTTCTCCCTGATCGCCGAGTTGTTCGGGGAACGGCAGCGCGGGCGTACCATCGCCGTGATGTGGGTGATGATGATTATTAGCATCATCCTGACCGCCTTAGTCCTCAGCCAGATGGTTGAGCCCTACACCCCGGCTGGCTTGGAACGTGCCTTTGGGGTGGTGGCCGTTGCGGCTTTGGGTCTTGGGGTGCTTGGCCTGCTCGGTTTGGAGCCGCGCTTCACCCTGGCGAGCGCAGGTCGCCAAGAGTACCCTTGGGGGACTTTGGTGCGTTTTGCCTGGCAAAACCGCCAAGTGCGCTTATTCTTTGTCTACTTGGTGATCCTTCTGGCTGCCTTATTGGGTCAAGACATTCTATTGGAACCTTTCGGCGCCGAGGCCTTTGGGCTGAGTGTGCGCCAGACAACGCGCATCACTTCCTTGTGGGGGGCTTGCACCTTGGCGGCCATGGTGCTGGCTGGTGCTCTGGAGGCGCGCTTGCCCAAACGCCGGGTGGCTATAGTGGGGGGTTGGGGCGCCTTGTTCGGTTTCGCGACGATTGTCGTGAGCGGCTCACTCCACAACACGGCCATCTTTTACAGCGGCGTGGTGTTGCTCGGCTTGGGTACTGGGCTGTCCACAATCGCTAATCTCTCCCTGATGATGGACATGACTGCCGCGGGTAAAGTGGGGCTGTTTATGGGAATTTGGGGTATGGCCAATGCCTTCTCCAGACTGAGTGGTTCGGTGTTGGGGGGTGCCCTGCGCGATGCGGTGGCCCGCCTGAGTGGGCTGCCCCTGCTCAGTTACCAAGTGGTTTTCGCCATTATGGCGGCTATTATTTTTATCTCCCTGCTTCTGCTGCGAGCCGTGGACGTGAGCGCTTTCCGCCGCCAAGCGGAGGGCGAAATCCCTTTGGCAGAGCGTGCTGCTCTGGTGAGCGACCTGGGTTGACATGGCTAAAGGGTTTTCCGGCGAGTGGCTTACCTTAAGCGATGTGGCCGCGGTTTTGGGGGTTCACCCCAGCACGGTGCGCAGTTGGTCAGATCGTGGCCTGCTGCCGGTGCACCGCACCCGCGGTGGGCATCGTCGCTACCTGCGGGCGGAGGTGGATCTGTGGATCGCCGCACATCGCAATCAGGCGGCTAATGAGGCGGACCTGGTCATCCAACATGCGCTGCGCAGCGCTCGTTTGCAGATCAGCGAGGGTCGTCTGAGCCAGGAGCGTTGGTATCAGCGTTTGGATGAGGAGGCGCGCCAGCAATATCGCCTGAGCGGGCGTGCCTTGCTTCAGGGCCTGACTCAAGCGTTGAACGGCGGCGAGGAGGGTGCCTTGGCCGAAGCCGAGGCTATCGGCTACGAATACGCGGCGCGCGGTCGGCGCTATGGCTTGGATAGTGTGGATGCTACCCATGCCTTTCTCTTTTTCCGCAACGTGCTTATCGAGGCTATGCTGGCGGTTTACGAATCGGCAGCGGTTCAATCGCCTCACGCGTGGAGCGCCATGTTCCGTAAACTCAACGAGTTTACCGACGCGGTCTTGATCACCATTTTGGAGACGTATGAAGCCTATCATCGTGTCAGGCGATGAGAAAACCCAGCGATGAAACCTCAGCGCAGCAAGCGTTTTGTCCCTACCTCTTGGATGGAACGCCTGGTTCCGGTTCTGCTGTTTCTTCTCCTGATCGGGCTGGCGGTAACGCTCCTTCTGGTTTTACTGGCGGTTTTGGGCGTTCTCTCTCCTAATGCGGCCTTGATCCTACCCATCCTTGTTGGTACCTGAAAGGAGGTTGCTTTGACCCACCTACCTGTCTTTTCTACCCTCGTCACCTTCATCTTTGCCGCTGCGGTGCTCGCCCGTTGGCGCCATAAGAAGCCCCCTCACCTCCTGTTATGGGGCATCGGGCTGATCTTTTACGGCATAGGCACCTTCACCGAGGCAGTCATGGGGTTTGTCTTTCATCCCGTTTTGCTCAAGCTTTGGTATCTCAGTGGCGCTATGCTCACCGCGGCCTGGCTGGGTCAGGGGACGATATATTTGTTGGTGCGCCGCCGCTGGATTCCCCATGGCTTGATGGTGGCCCTATCGGTGGCTTCGCTGCTCTCCTTCGTGCTGGTCTTTTTCTCTCCCGTGCATGAGGCGGCAATGACCTATGATGTGCGATTGCCCGCCTCCCTGCAATATCAGGATATCCTGATCCGCTCCGGCTTGACGATTTTTCTCACCATTTTCCTCAATATTTACGGCACAGTAGCGCTGGTGGGAGGAGCGATCTATTCGGCGTTTCTCTTCTGGCGCAAGCGGGTACTGGTCAACCGTATGTTTGGCAACCTGCTTATCGCCGGCGGAGCGCTGTTGCCGGCCATGGCCGGCTCTATGCTCAAGGCCGGTATCCTCGATTGGCTCTACCTGAGCGAACTGTTCGGCGCTATTCTCATGTATGGAGGCTTTCTGCTGGCCACCGCAACACAGGCGGCAGCGGGTCGCCTTGAGGCGCCGGCTTCCTCGGCCTAGATAGCAGCTCGGTAACTTAAGACGTTGCTAACCGATAAGAGGAGGCGAGAGGTTTTCTCTCGCTTTCTCTTTATAGACCTTCTGTTTGGTAGAATTGTAGGTGGGAGACTCTATGACTAACCTATTTCGTGCCCTCCTTGATCTTCCTGTTGTCTCGCGCGTGCGGCGCAATCATGGCTTGGAACACGCCACGATGCACGTGCTCAGTCAGCGCCATTCCCAAAAAGCGCTGGGCGGTTACTCCGACTGGGGTGGCTTTTGGATCATCGGCGACCTGGAATTGGAGGAACTCGCTTCAGCCGTACACGAAGCGCTCACTCGGCTGCGCAGTGGGGAAAGCCGCTTGGCAGTGCATCCTACGTGTGGCACCAACTTCGCCACCGCCGGCATACTAGCCACCCTGGCCGCGCTGCTGGCGATGAGCGGCAGTGGGCAACGTTGGCGGGATAAGTTAGACCGCCTGCCCTTTGCGGTGACCATGGCCACTTTCGCCCTGGTCGTGGCGCAGCCGCTGGGCCTGCGCCTTCAGGAGCAGGTGACCACCAGCGGCGACCCTGGCAGCCTGCAGGTGGTGCGCATCGAGGTTCAGCCGGCCGGTGCCCTGAAAGCTTATCGTGTAATTACCACGGGCTAAGATTCCATCCCCTCCATGGTCTACCTCTTCGACGGCGATGATGAATACGCCCTCGCTCGTTCTTTGAGGGAAGTGATCGCTTCACTCGGCGATTCCGAGTGGTTAGAGATGAATACCGCCCGCCTGGAGGGGGCAACCCTGGATATGGAGCAGTTGGCTGCGGCGCTGATGGCTGCTCCTTGGGGGGCTTTGCAGCGCCTGGTGATTGTCACCAACCCCACGGCCCGTTTCGATGCCCCTGGGGCACGCGGTCGCTTCCTGGAATTGCTCGAACGCACGCCCTCCACAACCACAGTTGTGCTCATTGAAAAGCGCACCCTCACTCCCCCCAAGGAACGTCAGGCGCAGAAAATGCATTGGCTCGAGGAGTGGGCAGCCCAGCGCCGCGACCTTGTCAGGCATAAGCACCATGCGCTGCCTAAGGGGAATGCCCTCATTATCCGCATTCAGGAGATTGCCGCCGAAAACCAAGGCCACATCACCCCGCGCGCTGCCCAAACGCTTGCTTGGTTGGTGGATGGGGATCTGCACGCTGCCGAGCAGGAGATTCACAAATTGCTCGCCTATGTGGGCTATTCACGCCCGATTCAAGAAGAGGATGTGCACGCGCTAACCGCCGACGCCAACCCTGGGGATATCTTTGCGCTGGTGGATGCGCTCGCCCTGCGCAACCACCGCTTGGCTCTAAAACTGCTGCGCCGCCTGTTGGATTCGCAGGATTACTTCGCCGTCTTCGGGATGATTGTGCGCCAGTTTCGTCTTCTGATCTTGGCGAGGGAAGCGCTAGAAAGAGGTTTGCCCCCAAGGGATATTCCATCGCATATCGGGGTGCCTCCCTTTGTGGCCGAAAAATTGCTCCCCCAAGCGCGTCGCTGGCCGATGAACGACTTGGAAAACGCCATGCGCCGCTTGCTGGATACAGACCTAGCGGTAAAGTGTGGCCAACTGAGCGAGGCTGTGGCCTTGGAGCTGTTCATTGCCTCGTTTGCAGCGGCTCCTCAAGAGAAACGCGCACGCTAATTCACACCAATCCAGAAGTGGTTGGGCAAGATGGAGCGGTGGGGGCGCACCTCCACGCCGCCGATCATTTGCTTGGCCGAGGATTCTGCGCGTTCTCCATCCTTAGAGAAGGTAATTTTTCCTTCGCTGCCGGTAGAACCGTTGGGCAACATGCTGGGATGAAGGTAGCATAATGTGGGTTGGCGCCCGTACTTGGCGCGATAGTAACTTACTGCCCGTTGGATGCGCGCTTCTAGGCTAGATTTTGTGTCGTTATCGAACCAGAGCATTCCGAAGTCCACAGCGGCCTCCAAGGAAATGATTGGGGGGATTCGTTATTCGGCAGGTTAGGAGTTGTCAAAGCGTGAGCCGGTATTGGCTTCGTGTTCGCCGAATACCCACAAAGAGGACCAGTCTGCATGGATGGGCACGAGAAATTGCCCTTCATCGAGTGAGCGACACCGTGAGGATAGGCCAGGGGCTAACAGTTCTGCCGCTTCCTTTTGATCGCAGTGACCGACGATTGTAGTTCGAAAGGCATCCAAGAAGCGCAGGGTTGCTTCGGAGAGGGGTTGGCTATACAGCGCGGCCACGGTCCAGATACGGTAGCGCGGCCCATGGCGAATGAGGGTGTAGAGCGCGGTATATCCTTCGTGAGAAAGGCGCTCTAATATGGCCAACAGATTATGTAGGACGAGCAGAATACTAGGTTGCACCTCTCCCGTCCGACGACGCCCTTTTACCATCCCATTGAATTCGATAATCAACTCACTGAGAACCGTCTCTTGCTCAGAAAAGATCTCCTGGCAGTGTTCGAAGCGAGCAAAGTCTAGGAATTCTTCTACGTCAGAGGTGATTATGCTGAACTCTAGTGATTCGGCCGGGTTTATAAGAGCGGCAGAGGTGAGCATCCCTCGTAGAAATTTGGTCAAACCAGCGTGTTCATCACCGAGGACCAATAATGAACCCGAGGAGGCATTGGTCAAGTCCATCTGCCAGGGGAGGCCGTCCTCCCCCAATCCCAGCAGCAGGCTTGGGGCGGGTAAGGGAGGGACCTCTTTGAGCACCTCGTCCAAAGTGGGTGGCCAACTTTTCGCTTGTCTGCCCTCAACCCCCACTCTGCTTTGCCCTTTATCCTCCCCGGAAGGGTCACCTGGGCGACGTCCGGCAGCGGCCTCCAGAAAAAGCTGGGCGAGATTCGGCTTGTGTTCCATGGGAAACCATCCTTTTGGCTTGAAGGGCAGAAGAAAACCCGGCGAGTAAAATAGAACTTACGTTCTAATTATAACTCAGAGAGTAGCGATGTCAAGGGTTGGGTTACCAAATTTCTTCAAAATGGGAAACACTCCCTTATAATTGGGCAAATTCGCCGGGCATGGCTCATTCTCAAACCGCAAGCGAGGTGCTCCATGGATTTCGCCGATCGCGTCAAGAACCTAGCTCCTGAGGGGGCTTATCACATGCTGGCGCGTGCCCAAGCGCTCGAGGCCGAGGGGCGTTCGATCATTCATTTGGAAATCGGTCAGCCGGACGTGCCAACTTTTCCACACATTGCGCGCGCAGGTATGGAGGCGATCGCTGCCGGCCACACCCGCTATACACCTTCAGCGGGCATCCCCGCGCTGCGCAGAGCCATCGCCGAGGACGCCGGCCGGCGGAGGGGCATGGTCTTTGAAGCAGAGCAAGTGGTTGTTGGCCCTGGTGCCAAACCGGCGCTCTTCTTTCCCACCTTGGCCCTCGTGCGTCCTGGCGATGAGGTGCTCTATCCTGATCCCGGTTTCCCGACCTACCCGGCCATGATCGAAGTCGCCGGCGGTATCCCGGTGCCGGTCCCATTGCGAGAAGAAGAAGATTTCTCGTTTGATCTTGAGGCTTTCGATCGCTTGGTTAACGAGCGCACTCGTATGATCGTGCTCAATTCCCCAAGCAACCCCACCGGTGGGGTAATGCCCCTAGAGGCATTAGAGCATATCGCTGAGGTGGCCATTCAGAGGGATATTTGGGTGCTCTCCGATGAAATCTATGCTCGTTTGGTCTACGAAGCACCCGCTCTCAGCATTGCCTCTTTGCCCGGCATGGCTGAGCGCACCATCATCTGCGATGGCTTTTCGAAAACCTATGCTATGACCGGTTGGCGTTTGGGTTTTGGCATCATGCCCAAAGCGCTGGCCGAGCGCGTTGAACTGCTCATCACCCATTCGGTGGGCTGTACAGCCTCCTTCACTCAAATCGCAGGCATTGAAGCGCTGAACGGCCCCCAAGAGCCGGTCGAGGCAGTGCTTCGTGAGTACCGCCGGCGGCGTGACGCTTTGGTAGAGGGGTTAAACGCTATCCCGGGTGTGCACTGCCACACTCCTCAGGGGGCGTTCTATGTATTCCCCAACATCAGCGCCTTCGGCCGTTCTTCCGAGTGGTTGGCCGATTACCTTCTGGAAGAGGCCGGCGTGGCAGTATTGCCCGGCACTGCCTTTGGCCGTTACGGGGAGGGATATTTGCGCCTGTGTTTCGCCAACTCCTTGGAGAACATTCTGGAGGCGGTGGAACGAATCAGGGCAGCCTTAGGTAAATTGCGGTTGTAAACGAAGCAGCCGGCTGAATATCAGGGACGCACCGTATAATTCCCCTCAGCGACCCACTTGTAGGTGGTCAGTTCCTGCAAACCCAGGGGCCCGCGCGCGTGTAACCGCTGGGTTGAGACAGCTGCCTCGGCACCCAGGCCGAACTGTCCGCCATCGGTGAAGCGTGTGCTGGCATTGACGTACACCGCTGCTGAGTCCACCTCTTGCACGAAGCGCCTCGCATTTGCCTCGTTGGCCGTTAAGATGCCATCCGAGTGGGCTGTGCCATGGGTCTCGATGTGTTTGATGGCTTCATCAATGTCCTCCACTATCTTTAATCCAAGCACCAACGAAAGCCACTCGGTGTCGAAATCCTTAGGTCCAGCCGGTGCTACAGAAGGGGGCAGGTTCCCCAATCTCTGCTGCAATGTGACCAAGGCTTGAGATTCGGCGCGAAAAGTCACGCCGTCTTTAGAAAGCTCTTGCACCAGGCGAGGCAGGAACTCTGCAGCGACTTTGCGGTGGACAAGGACTGTATCCAAAGCATTACACACGCTTGGCCGCTGAACTTTGGCATTGCGGATAACCGCAACAGACTTCTCGACATCGGCGCTCTCATCCACAAAGAGGTGACAAATGCCAATTCCACCGCTTATCACCGGGATACGGCTGTTCTCGCGGCAAAAGCGGTGCAAGGCTTCGCCCCCGCGTGGGATGAGCAGGTCAATAAACTCGTGCATTTGCAGCAGTGCCACAACGAGGGAGCGATCGGGGTTATCAATAAGTTGCACGGCGTCTGAAGGCAAATCAACAGATTGTAAAGCCTCGCGAATCAAACGCACCAAGGCACGATTCGAATGCAAAGTTTCGCTCCCTCCGCGCAGGATGACCGCATTCCCGGTTTTGATAGCCAAACCAGCCACATCTACGGTTACATTCGGGCGCGCCTCGTAGATCACTGCTAATACCCCCAAGGGAACCCGCTGGCGATAAAGACGCAATCCATTCGGGAGGATGCGCTCGTCGAAGCGCTCGCCCACCGGGTCGGGCAAAGCCGACAATTGGCGCAAATCGGAGGCCATGGCCTGTATACGTTGCGGGGTTAGTGTCAGGCGGTCGAGTAACGCCGGGCTTATGCCTGCTTGGCGTGCCGCTTCAAGGTCGCGCTCGTTGTTAAACAATACCTCTTCTACGGCGGTTTCTAGCCGTGTCGCCAGCCATTGCAAAACGGCGTCCTTTCGACCCCGGTCCGCACGCGCTAGGCGACGTGCTGCCACACGAGCTCGTTGTCCTATCTCGATCATCATTGATTGTGTTTCCATGGTTACATTTTGAACCCTCACTTATCTCTAAAGCAACACGAGATTGTTGCGGTGAATTGCTTCTTCACCGTAGAAAAAACCCAAAATGCGTTCAATAGCTTCGGATCTCTGACCGCAAATGCGTTCGAGGTCGCTAGAGGCATAGTTGATCAACCCGCGAGCAACCTCGCCCCCTTCTGGTGCGATTACCTGAACGACATCGCCGCGTTCGAAGCTTCCCCGCACCCGAAGAATGCCCACCGGCAACAGGCTGCTCCCGCGTCTCATCGCCTGAACAGCACCTTCATCCACGATCACCGCCCCCGAAGGGCGGCGGCCGGCCAATATGAAACGTTTGCGCCCCTCCAGGGGTGTGCCACAGGGAAGAAAACGAGTGCCCAAGTGCTCCCCAAGCGCCAAACGAAGTAGTACTTCAGGCTCGTCCCCACCGGCAATGACGACCGTTGCCCCGGCACGCCGCCCTAAGTCGGCAGCCTGTAACTTTGTAAGCATTCCCCCTGTGCCTAACTCCCCTGCTGTACTGCTGGCTGCGCGCCATAGAGTCTTCGGTATGTGGGGAGTGTCAATCTCTTCAATGAGTTGTGCTGCAGGGTAATGTCGAGGATCGGCGTTGAACAGTCCGGGCTGATCGGTGAGCAAAACCAAGAGATCGGCCTCCACGAGGCTGCTGACGAGGGCGGAAAGGGTGTCATTATCCCCAACCCGAATCTCCTCGGTCGCCACAGTGTCATTTTCATTGATAATCGGGAGGACACGCTCGGCGAGGAGCGCCTCAAGCGTGTTGCGGGCGTTTAAGTAGCGGCGGCGGTCCGAAAGATCGGAGCGGGTAAGCAAGACCTGTGCCACCACTACCTCGTATAGGTCGAACAATTGCTCGTAAAGTGCCATAAGGCGTGGCTGACCTACCGCAGCGAGCATCTGTTTGAGAGGGATGGCTGGGGGTAATTGACGAAAGGCCAAACGTTCGCGTCCGGCAGCGATGGCTCCAGAGGTCACTAGAACTACTTCGCGGCCGGCTTGGTGCAATTGAGCCATTTGGCGCACTAGGTCTACAAGACGCGGCAGGTGGAGGCGCGATGTTCCAGCGGTGAGCGTAGAAGTGCCTAATTTCACCACCATTCGCCGAAATGGGGCGGAACCAGATTGGGTGTCCATTAAGGAGTAAGTTTATCATAAAATAAAAAATGTTCTTATGTGGACGATTGTAGGGACAGCGATGGCTCTGTGTACAAGAGCCAGGGCTCACCCGACTCGAGGCAATCCCGCGGGGGCCGGAATAGAAAGCGCTCAACCGGGCCAGCTGGACGAACGGTTGAGCGCCAAGAGGGAGGGTATTAACCTAGGGCGTCCACTCAATAAGAGGCAGGAAAAATTTATTCGGAGGCAGAGGCGGTACAGCCGGCGGAAGGTAGTTCAAGGCAGCTTTCAGGTCGGCGCGGGAGTTATCGTAGTAACTGATAGCGATCATATCCCCTGGCAACACGTCAATGGCGCAGAAGTAACCCACATCTCCTGCGCTATCCACTATTTGAGTCAACCAGGGATCGGCCCCTTCCCAGCGGGCGTATTTCAGATCACCGTTCGTGTAGTCGTAATAGCAAACATGACGGAATGTCCCTTGGAGCGCAAGGGAGGCAAAGCGCCCTACATCGCCCGTTGCATCCACCGTGGTGATCACCCAAGAGCCACCCACCGGCCAAGCGCCGCTCCAATAGGCGTACTTGAGGTCTTTGTTGACGGGGTCGTAGTAACTTACGTGAGGTCGGTTCGTGCCGTCGAGGGCGATGGAAGTATAAGCCCCTAAACCGCCGACCGGCCCGCCCACAGTGTCCACCTCTTTGGTCGCCCAGCCAAAGATGCGATAGGACACCTTGACCTTGCCGGTAGAGGCGTCGTAGTAACTGATGAAAGGTTGGTTCGTATTCGAAAGGGCGATGTCGCTATAGAGACCTACGTTTCCCGTGGAGGCCACCGTTTCGGTAATCCATTTAGAGTTGAGCGTATCCCAACGGGCGTAGATCAGATCGCCTTTGGTGGCATCGTAGTAACTGAGGTGGGGCAGATTGAGCGAATCGATCGCCAGGGAGATATACTGTCCTACGTCGTTGGTTTTATCCACTGCTGAGTGAACCCAACCAACGCTGCCTGCCGGCCAGGGGGTGAGGTAGGCATCGCCCCCTTCCTGACGGTAGTAGGCGATACGTGGGGTGACGCCTCCAGAAAGGTCAATCGAGCTGTACATGCCGGAGAACGGGCTGCTAATAACCGTTTCGCGCCGCACGGCGTCGCTATAGAGGCGGGCCATTTTTAGGGCGCCGCTGCTGGCATCTAGGTAACTGATGAACGGCAGCCTATCACTCTTGAGCACCAGAGAGGTGGCTAAACCTACGTCTCGTGAATAGTAGTGAGCGTAGGTTGGGCTTTGCCAACCTGCATCGGCCGGCTTATAGAGCAATTTCAGAGCGCCTACTGTGCTATCCATGTAGGAGATGCCTATTTCTCCATCCGGGCCGAATGCCAATGAGGTGAAGAGGCCGAGGTTACGGGTGCCTACAGTATCCAGGGCCACCTTCGTCCAAGAGCCATCGCGGCGGGCGTATTTGAGCAATTTGCGGGAGGCATCGTAATAGCTGATGTGCACCCGCGTGCCGCCGCTGACGCCAATAGAGGTGAACCAACCCACTTTGGTGGCCTTGCTCTCTCCGCCATCCAGGGTTTGGATATCCCACTTCAACGAGCCATCTTTAGCCTTGTAACGGTAGGCGTATTTTAGACTGCCTTGGGTGAAGTCGTAGTAACTGATGTGAGGTAAAGCGAACTTATCCAGAGCCAGTGAGGCGAAAACGCCTACTTCGCTTTCGGAATCTACAGTCATCTTCGTCCAAGTGCCCGTATCAAAACGGCGGCGAGCGTATTTTAGGTCATCGTACTTGTCATCGAAGTAGGCGATATGCACGTTAAAGTCTTCATCCACTTGGATGGAAGACCATAAGCCAACATCGCCCTGGTCAGCGTAATCGTCCACCACCTCCCCATAGAAAGAGAAACCATCCCAGTAAAGGTATTCCAAGGCGCCTTTGATATCGTCGTGGTAACTGATGTGGACGCCATCGGAGCCATCAATGAAAATGGACGAATAGCGGCCATAGCCGAGCACGCCGGGGGCAAAGGTCAGCCCGTTCTGGGGAGCTGCGCGCCAAGGCTGTAGGGTGGCCTGGATTTGGTTTTCCAAGCTGGGCGAGGGCTGGCCGGCCAGCCCCTCTAAACCGGCAGAAGAGGAAGCGTTCGGCTCGTCCGCTCGCGGCCAAGCGGGGGTAGCGGTTTCATCATCAGTGACACGTGGTGGGGGAACGAATTTGGTTTCTCCGGTTGGGGTGGGTTCAGGGGTGACGGTCTCGTTCGATTCAGGCATCTCAGGGGTAGCCGGTTCGGGCGAGGGCTCATCACTCTCTGGTGGGGCAGTGGCACTGCTATTTAGTGTCCCCACTAATAGGTTAGGTACATTAGGCGGATCGAGAATTGTCCAAACAATGCCGTTGAAATAAGCTAACTTCAGGCGTCCGTTGTAGGCATCGTAGTAGGTGATAAACGGCCAGCCTGAGGAATTGAACGCCAAAGCGGTGTATTGACCGACCTGTAAATTGTTATCCACAACCTCGGTAATCCAGGTTTTGGCGATAGGATCATAGCAAGAGAAATAGAGCGCATCTCCCCCGTGGGCAATGCATGGCTCACTTGTGATGGGGTTAAACGCCAGGCTGCGGTCGCCCATATTGAAAAAGTAGGGGGGAGCATCAACAGAATAGAGCGTCCACACAGGGAGCGCTAAGGGGCTGTTGACTTGGTTGGAGGCTTGGACTACCGAGGGCATGGCCAGCAGGGCAAGGATGAGCACCCCGCGCCATAGCCAGTTCCCCTTTCGTTTGGCGCGCTGTGTATCTTCTGAAAAGGACTGCCGTAAGTTATTCATCAGGTGTCTCCTTAATACAGCTACAAACTGCGATGGGGGAAGTATAGCACAGCAGAAGAGGTAGGTTTGTTCAGTGATTTTGGCGCACGAAATCCAAGGCGTATTGGGCGTCTACATAATTAGGGTTTTCGGTGAGCGCTTGTTGGAAGTCCTTCAGCGCCTGGGCGATGTTTCCTTTGCGATACATCGCCCAGCCGTGCCAAAGAAGGGCCTCTTCGGAGTTAGGGGTGATCTTCAGGGCATATTCCGTCAGGGCGATCAATTCTTCAATCTGGCCGGTGTGGAAATAGGCCATGAAGGGACCGAACTGATAGCGTAACATGCGCTGCGGCAAACCGATTTGACGGGCGCGGTCATAGGCATCGGTGGCTTCAATGTAGCGTTCGAAGTAGACAAGGTTAGTGCCGAGGTTGAACCAGGCAAAGGCGTTTTCGGGTTCGCGCTGCGTTTCGGCCAAAGCCACCGCCAGGGCGTGTTGGCGGTTGTAGTCCACATCCCAGTGGTCTCCGAGGATCTCCTTAACCGTCGTTTCCTGGTGGGGTAAGTAGATCAGGATATAAACACGGTTGAAGGCCTGCCAATAGGAATCTACCTGGCTGTAAGGCACGCTCTGGTTCGGCCCGTGGAAGGAATCCTGAGCGGTGAACACCTGTTGGCTCTCATCGTAACCGGTGAGCAGTTGGTAATGGGCCGCCCATAGGTCATCGTTGATCCAGAAGGGCTCCTCGAAATAGAAAGTCTCCTCGATCATCACTGGCAGGCCGGCAGCCAAGATGCGCTTCAATAGATTGAGATCGCCCCCAACGCGATATTGGATGTGCAGCCAGCCGGCATAGTTGCGCACGTAATAGGCCAATTCCTCTACGTTGACGTTGCGGTCTTCACGATAGGGCTTGATGATTTGGGCAATGGTCTCCTGATCGCCCTCCCAACCGAAGAAGCGCAGGTGCATCGCTAAAGCCGCCGGCCCACAGTTGTTGATATCCTGTTTCTCCCATTGGGGGGCCGGCAGGGAGACTGAGACGGGTAGGGG
>VSSL01000301.1_pt1 | contig 14318 bp, 9 predicted proteins | sample 4557531 | NCBI WGS metagenome assembly VSSL01 (sample SAMN10986726, study PRJNA523729) | hot springs metagenome | isolation source: hot springs | place: India:Timba, Gujarat | collected 2018-05-31 | reverse complement strand
AAAAAAGCCGGCCTGGGGGCCTGCCTGAACCTGATTGCACGAGCTCAAGGTTTGATATAATAGGTCCATTTTGAACCCAAGGCCCTCTTCTCCTCCTCGAAACCAATTCTAAGGAAAGGGAGATCACATGGCAGGACCTACCACTGATAAGCAGCAAAGAGAGACCCAGGCCGTGGCCCTTCCCAAACTGCCCACCTACATAGAGGGTCTTGACCAGATCCTCTGCGGCGGAATCCCCCAGGGCCGCACTACCTTGATCTGCGGAGAGCCGGGCTCTGGCAAGACGGTTATGGGTCTTGAGATCCTTTACAGGGCGGCTTTAAACGGGGATGCCGGAATAATGCTAAGCCTGGAGGAGACTCCCCAGGCGCTTCGCCAAAATGCCTTGACACTGGGTTTTGACTTGCCCGCTTTGGAAGCACAGGGGAAGCTCTTGCTCATGGAAGGCAAGACAAGCATCAGGGGGGATGTGGAAGGGGATTTCGGTTTGGAGCCCATGATGGCTATCATCTCGGGTAAGGCCCAGGAGATGGGGGCCAAAAGAGTGATGCTGGATGCTCTGGATGTGCTTTTGGGACTCATGAAAGGGCCCTCCAGGGTAAGAGCGGAGCTGCATCTTCTGGCTGATTGGCTCTCTGACTCTGGGCTTACAACCATCATGACCCTGAAGCCCCGCGAAACAGGACCGAGTAAGGATTTGCGGGACTTTTTCTATTCCATGAGCGACTGCGTGCTGGCCCTGGATGCCAGGGTAATGAATCAGGTAAGCACCAGAAGACTCAGGGTGGTCAAGTACAGGGGCTCAGACTTTGGCAGGAACGAGTATCCCTTCTCCATAACATCTTCGGGCATAAAGACTCTTCCCATCACCGCCTTCCAGCTCCTTCACAAAGCCTTTGGGGAGAGGCTTCCCTCGGGGGTGGAGAGATTGGACGGGCTTCTGGGAGGTGGTTTTTTCAGGGGCTCCTGCGTGCTTCTGGCAGGAGAGCCAGGCACCGGCAAGACACTTTTGGCCTGCAGCTTCGTGGAGAAGGCTTGCCACAGGGGTGAGCGCGCGCTGTACGTGAGCTTCGAGGAGTCCGAGGAGGCACTGGTGAGCAACGTCACCAGCGCTGGGATTCAATTGGCTCCCCTTAGGGAAAAAGGACTTCTGAGATTCCTTACTCCCATGCCAGAGAGCAGGGGGGCCGAGGAACATCTCATGGCAGTGGTGGATCAGGTGGAGGAGTTCCAACCCCACCATGTGGTGGTGGATGCCATCTCAGCCTGCCAGCGCATGGGAGGACAGCAGGCTGCCTTCGACTTTCTCTTCAGGCTACTCAACTTCCTCAAGCAGAGGGGAACAACCATCTTTCTTGTGAACCAGACCTCGGGCAGCAAGGCCCACCTGGAAATATCCGGTAATGGAATTTCCTCCATGATAGACACTGTGGTCTTCTTTTCTTATGTGCACGGCGACGGGGAGACCAACAGGGTCTTGCAGGTGCTCAAGAGCAGGGGTTCGGCCCACTCCAACCAGCTCAGGGAGTGCGTGATAACAGATGAGGGCATCAAGATCATGGATGCTTACAGCGGCCCAGGAGGGGTCCTCACAGGCACAGCCAGAAAGCTCCAGGAAGCCAGAGATGCTCAAGAGGTTCGCCGCATGGAGGCGGAGATCAGGCTCAGAAAGATGGATCTGGAGCGCCTGGAGGCTGCCTTGGAGGCGGAGCAGGCAAGACTCCAAGCCCAGATCCAGCAGGCCAGATGGGAGCTGGAGAGACTCATTGCAGAAAAAGAGAGGGCCAGCAAGGAAACTGCAGAGAGGTTGAGCCTGAGGGAAGAGGGAATCCCATCACAACTGTTTGCGTCCAAGGGCGAGTGAGGAGATGCCGGGCATGGAGCACCATGGTGATGAGAAAAAGGGGCCTCCACTGAGGATGAGGCTTTTTGTGGCAGGAGACCAACCCAACTCCCGTGTGGCCAAGGCTACCATTGAAAGAGTTTGCAGGGATTACCTGCAAGGGCGTTACAGTCTGGAGGTGGTGGATGTGCTTGAGGATTTCAGGATAGCCTTGGAGGAAAACGTGCTGGTGGCGCCTACCTTGGTGATCTATGAGCCCTCTGCCCAGATCCGTATCGTGGGTGGCTTGAGCGATCCTTCCAGGCTCCTCAAGCTCCTGGGGATCCAGCGGGAGGGGGATTGAACATGACCAAACAAAAACCAACATACCAGGAGTTGGAGGCTCGTCTGGCCCAGCTGGAAGAGACCATGGAGGCCCTCCGTAGGGGCGAGGTGGACCTCGTTTTCGGGGAGAAATGCCCCTTCATCATAAGATCCCTGGAAGTCCAAGAGGCCCTGGAGGAAAGCGAGGAACGCTTCAGGTCCATCTGTGCGGTGGTATCGGATTACCTTTACTCATTCAAGGTCAAGGAGGATGGTTCCCTGGAAGGCGAGTGGGTCTCGGACTCCTTCGTGAGGGTATTCGGTTTCACACTGGAAGAAGTGGATGCCAGGGGCGGCTGGCAAAGCATGGTTTATCCAGAGGATCTCCCTGGCATGCTCCAACATGCCCGGAAAGTGGCTTGCGGCCAGGTGGATGTCATAGAAACAAGGTTTGTGGCCCGCTCTGGGGATATACGCTGGATCAGGGATCACGCCATACCGGTTTGGGACAAGAACCATGAAAGGGTAGTGAGGATTTACGGGGCTGCCAAGGACATAACCCAAGAGAAAAGGTATGCCGAAAGACTGGAGAGATCCTTAAAGCAATTGGAAGCCCTTTTGGAGACCGCAGAGGTCCTCATCGTCATGGCAGACCCACAGGGAAAGATAGTTCTTTTCAACAGGGCCTGCGAGGAGCTGACGGGTTTCAAAAAGCAAGAGGTATTGGGACAAGACTTCCTGGAGCTGCTGGTGCCCCAAGAGTGGCACCCAACAGTTAAGGCCCGCTTCTCCAACCCACATGATCCAAGCCTAAGGCTCCCACACCTCAATCCCTGGCGCACCAAAGAGGGCCTGGAACGAATGATAGAGTGGAGATGCTCTCCCCTTCCCTCCCCTGAAGGAGAAGCTCCGTACATCCTTGGCACAGGTATGGACATCACAGAGAAGCTAAAGCTAGAACAGGAGTTGAGGGACACCTACAGCCTCCTGGCCCACGTGCTCTCCACGAGCCCCATAGTGACCTATATCCTGGCCCCTAGAGAGGGACAAACCAGAACCATATGGATAAGCGACAACATCACAGAAATAACCGGTTACAGCGTGAAGGAAGCCATGGAGCCTGGCTGGTGGGAGGACAACCTGCACCCCGAGGATATGGATCGGGCCCTGGAGCTCAAAAACACCATGTGGAGCCGGGTTGGGAAAACCTTGACCCAAAGATACAGGTTCCGCAGAAAAGACGGCAGTTACATGTGGGTGCGAGACGAGATCAGAATCCTGCGGGATGAAAGGGCAGAGCCTGTGGAGGCCATCGGGGCCTGGGTGGACATAACAGAATATGTGAAGTCCACAGAGGAGAGGGAAAAATTGGAAGCACAGCTTCGCCAGGCCCAGAAGATGGAAGCTGTGGGCAGACTTGCAGGAGGCGTGGCTCATGACTTCAACAACATGCTAACCATCATACAGGGCTATGCGGAAATCTGTCTTCAGAGGCTAAGCCCAGCAGATCCCCTGTACCAGGATATCCGTGAGATCTTGAATGCAGCAGGAAGATCCAGCGAGCTTACAAGGCAGTTACTGGCTTTTTCCAGAAAGCAGATCATCTCACCCAGGAGCCTGGACATAAATGAGCAGCTCTTGGGAATGGAGAAGATGCTTCGAAGAATCGTGGGCGAGGATATCCTGCTCCAGATAACTCCACAGGAGGGCCTGTGGCCTGTGTTCATGGACCCGGCCCAACTGGACCAGGCCTTGGCCAACCTGGTGGTCAATAGCAGAGATGCCATGCCCTCAGGCGGCAAATTATTGCTTGAGACCCAAAACGTCTTGCTGGATGAAAAATACTGCCAAAGCCATCCGGGCTCTTCTGCAGGGGAGTATGTGCTTCTGGCCGTGACGGACACAGGCTGTGGAATGGACCGGGAGACAATGGAAAAAGCCTTCGAGCCCTTTTTCACCACCAAGGAGGAGGGCAAGGGAACAGGCCTGGGGCTTTCAACTGTGTATGGCATAATGAAGCAGAACAAAGGTCTCATCCAGCTCTACAGCGAGCCAGGCCTAGGCACCACAGTGAAGCTTTACTTTCCCCGCCATGGGGGCCAGGAACAAGAGGTGCAAGCCGTGCCCAAGGCCCCTCTGCATGAGCCAAGAGGTTCTGAGACGGTTCTATTGGTGGAAGATGAAGAGAGCGTCAGGAAGTTGGCAAAGACCATGCTGGAGCATCTGGGTTACAAGGTGATTGAAGCTTCCAGCCCAGGAGAGGCCTTGACCATCTGTGAAAAACACCATGGGGAGATCCATCTGCTTCTCACGGACGTGGTCATGCCCCTGATGAACGGTAAGGAGCTCTCCCAGAGAATCCGGGCCATGAGGCCCTCGGTCAAGAGCCTCTTCATGTCCGGCTATACCACCAACACCATATCCCATCATGGAGTGCTGGAGCAGGGGGCGTGCTTCATACAGAAGCCCTTCAACCGCCAAGACCTGGCCAACAAGGTAAGGCAGGCACTGGATCAAGCCTGAGCGGGCTGCCACACCCAAGCCCAAATGCTCCTGGGCTTCCAGGCCCCGGGGTTTATCCCCGCCCCATAACATGCAAAAATAGACAAGACCCCGGGGAAAGGGGCCAGGCTCTTTGCTCCCCGAGAGACTAGGGCAAATTCTCTTTCAGGGGAATCGAGGATCCCCTCCCGATGGGCCAGATCCTCGTGAGAAAAAAAGGCCAAACAGAGTCATGAGCATGAGCTCCAAGAGGATCTGGAGACTGCTGGACACAGGCTTTAGAAATGCCGCCCAGAACATGGCCCTGGATCAGGTTCTTCTGGAGTCCAGGGCTCGTGGTCTTGGTCCGGACACGCTTCGTTTCCTGCAGTTCTCAAGACCCTCTGCCCTGGTTGGCTACCATCAGCAGTTGGACCAGGAACTCAGGCTTGATTTTTGCCAGAGGCAGGGCATAGAGGTCAACCGCCGCATCACTGGCGGAGGTGCCATCCTCTTCGAGCCCAGCCACATAGGCTGGGAGATCATAGCCCATAGAGAAGACCCTGTCCTGGGGGGTTCCCCCGAGCAGGTGGCCCGCAAGCTCTCAGAGATCTTCTGTGGCGCCCTGCAAGAGGCTTTCGGGCTTCCCCTGTGCTTCAGGCCCAGAAACGACATAGAGATAAGAGGCCGAAAGATATCGGGCACAGGAGGCACTGCCGAGGGTGAGGCGTTTCTTTTTCAAGGCACCCTTCTGGTGGATCTGGACATATGGCAGATGCTGAGGGCCCTTAGAGTTCCCATGGAAAAGCTCAAGGCCCACGAGGTGGACTCCCTCATGGAAAGGGTGACCACCATGAAAAGGGAGCTGGGTTACCTGCCCCAGGCAGCCCACATAAAGGAAGCTTTGATCAGGGGCTTTGCCAGGGGTCTTGATGTGGAGTTCACAAGATCCGGCCTGACTGCCTGGGAGCAGGAGAGGCTTGAGGCCCTTCTGCCCAGGTTCTCTTCACCCTCCTGGGTGGACAGGCGAAGCCATGTCTCCCAAGGTAGAAGCTTCATGAAGGCCCTTCACAAGGGAGAGGGAGGACTCATAAGGCTTCTTCTGGACCTGGATCCTGCCAGGAAGAGGATCCGCTCTGCTGTGATCTCAGGAGATTTCTTCGCCTTTCCGGCAAGGGCTGTTTATGACCTGGAAAGCAGGTTCAAGGACGTGCCGGCCAAAATGGAGGAGGTGGAAAAGATCCTAAGCAACTTTTTCTCCCAGGTCCCCAGCCCTTTCCCCTCCCTGGGTATGAGGGATTTTTTTGAGGCCTTTGCCAAGGCTTTGGGCAAACTTCCATATCTGGAGTTGGGATTCTCTTTTCACGAGACCCATGAGCTTTTCCCTGTGGGGGGGAGCCTTCCCCAGGTCTTGAGCCGCGGAATGGACTGGTTCTTGCTGCCCTACTGTTCCAAGGATCTGACCTGCGAGCTTCGCCACTCGGACGGCTGTTATGAATGCGGGCTTTGCTCCATAGGAGAAGGCTATGCCCTGGCCAGACAATATGGTCTCAAGCCCGTGACCGTGACCAGCTTCGAGAATCTCATGGAAAATCTGGAGAAGTTGAAGGCGCAAGGGGCCAGAGGCTTTCTGGGCTGCTGCTGCGAAGGCTTCTATGTGAAGCATGCCCAGGAGTTCGAGCAGGCCGGTGTGCCGGGAGTGCTCGTGGGCATGGACAGCACCACCTGTTATGACCTGGGCAAGGCTCGCGACGCCTACCACGGTGGCTTCGAGCACCAGACCCACATAAACCTGAGGCTCCTGAAAAAGGTCCTGTCTCTGGCCCGGAGGGCAGCATGAGCATGGAGGAGCCCATATGCGCCGGGAAGTGGGACCTGGTCGTCATAGGGGCCGGCCCGGCTGGTTGCTCAGCAGCAAGGCAAGCGGCCTTGGGCGGCCTAAGGACCCTTGTACTGGAGCGCCGCAAGGTGGTGGGCGAGCCTGTGCAGTGCGCCGAGTACGTACCTATGGCCGTGGCTCTCAGGTTTTCCCGAACCTGCTGGGCGCAAGAGGTGGAGGCCATGCACACATACCTGGAGGACAGGCTCCTGGCAGAAAACCGCTGGCCGGGTGTTGTAATGCACAGGAACAGGTTGGACCAAGAACTGGCCCAGGAGGCCCAGGAGGCAGGGGCTCACCTCATCCGAGGAGCCAGGGTGCAAAGGTTGGAAAACAGGAGGGTGAGCCTCTATATGCAGGGTCAATTGCTGGAGCTTGAGGCTCCTTTGTTCATAGGGGCGGACGGCCCCCTTTCCAAGGCCGCCCAGGCCCTAGGCCTGAGGCACAAGGCTTTTCTTTACGGTTTCCAGGTAAAGGCAGAATTGAAATCCCCGCTTTCCTGCACCCAAGTCCATTTCTGGCCTGCTTTCCAAGGGGGATACGCATGGATTTTCCCCAAGGGGGACTGGGCCAATGTGGGGTTGGGGGTGGACAGATCCCAGGCCGGGAAAATATCCCAGCTTCTTAGCTGGTTCCTGGAAAAGCTCAGGCAGAAAGGGTTGGTGGGTAGGCTTGATGGACCTGTCACAGGAGGCCTTGTTCCAGTTGGAGGTCCTCATTCCATCACGGCCTCAGGTACCATATTGTTGGCCGGAGACGCTGCAGGACACACTGATCCTGTCACAGGGGGAGGCATCCCCAATGCCCTTATCTGCGGGGACATGGCAGGCCTGGCAGCCCGGGAGGCCCTCTGCTCAGGAAATGCAGAAAGACTGGGGGAATATGAGCAGAGGTGGAGGGACTTGCTTCTGCCTGGCCTTGAGCGGGCATTGCGCCACCGAAAGAGCATGGAGCAGGAGTGGCTCAAAGGCTCCTTTGAAACCCTGGTGCGTTCCCATTGGGTGGCCTTCAGGGAGTATTTCTTGAAGGGGGGGAACTGAACCTGATGAAAGAGCCGCTCCGGGAACTCTTGAGAAAGGCCAGGGCAATGTCCAGGGAGCGCTTCGGAAACAAGGTGACCCTTTGCCTTCCGGGCATGTTCATGGTGGATGGGAAAACAGGACTTTACCCGGCCATCTCCATAACAGGAAGCAGCTGCACCCTGGGCTGTGACCATTGCCGGGGGAAAATCCTGGAGCCCATGCACAGCGTCAAGGACTCTAGGGAGCTTTTGGAGTTGTGCCTCAGGCTGGAAGCAGAGGGATCCCTGGGCTGCCTGGTCACGGGCGGGAGCGACACCCAGGGAAGGCTTCCATGGAGAGAATTCCTGGAGGGGCTGGAAAAGGTAAAGGCATCCACAGGTCTGCACGTTTCAGTGCACTCGGGCATGGTGGATGGGCCCACTGCCAAGGCCTTGAAGGAAGCGGGGGTGGACCAGGTGCTGGTGGAAGTGGTGGGGGCTCAAAAGACATGGGCCTCCATCATGCATCTGGAACAGGGCCTGGAGCTTCTGGAGGAGACTCTGGATGCGCTTTATGGCTGCGGGCTTAAGGTGGCTCCTCACATTGTGGCAGGTGTTCACGCAGGCCAGATAGTGGGGGAGAGAAAGGGGCTGGAAATCTTGAGGCGCTATCCTGTGGAGCTGCTGGTATGGGTGGCCTTCATGCCCCTGAGAGGCACACCTCTTGGCCAGGCCCCATCGGCCAGCCCGGTGGAGGTGGCCAGACTCGTAGCAGAAAGCCGTCTCATGTTCCCTGAGGCCTGCATAACCCTTGGTTGCGCCAGGCCCAGGGGCAAACAGAGACTTGAACTGGAAAGATTGGCCCTGGAGGCAGGGGTGCAGCGAATCGCACTTTACAGCCAAGAGACCGCCGAAGCGGCCCGAGAGCTGGGGTTAGAGGTGGAATTTCTGCCCACGTGCTGTTCGGTGCCTGTGGAGCTTCTGGGTGTTTCCATGGCCCAGGACACATCTGAAAGGGCCCAGTAAAGAATCCGAGGAGGCAATGGGAGAAGTGTCTGCGCAACTATCTGAAAGTCCTGAATTCCTGCGTATAAGTCTGGCTGCTGCCATGACCCTGGGCATGAAAACAGGTAGTTTTTACAGAAACGCCAGGCTGGAGTGTATAAATCTGCTCATGACCTATGGGGAGGGTTGTGCGGCCAACTGTGCGTACTGCGGCCTTCAGAGGGCAAGGCAGGGCGCCTACGACAAGAAGAGCTTCATCCGGGTGGATTGGCCAGTGGTCTGCCTGGAGGAGATCATCTCCAGGTGCAAGACCAATCCCCAAGTGAAGCGCATCTGCCTTTCCATGATAACCAATGGAAAGGCGGTCAAAGATGCCCAAACCATACTGCAGAGGCTTCATGAGGCACTTCCTGAGATTCCCCTTTCTCTTCTCTGTACACCCACGCTTCTCAGGCGTGAGCACCTGGAAAGATACAGGGCCGTTCCCGTGGACAGGCTTGGCATAGCAGTGGACGGGGCCACCCCAGAGATCTTCGAGAGGTTCAGGGGCAAGGGGGTCAAGGGTCCGCACAGATGGGAGAAGTACTGGGAGCTCTTCCAGGAGGCCTTAGAGATCTTCGGCCGGGACCATGTGGGAATCCATCTCATAGTTGGGCTGGGAGAGACAGAAGAACAGATGATAAAACTCATGGAGAGGATCCGCAAACAAGGAGGTTCCACCCATCTGTTCAGCTTTTTCCCCGAGCCAGGATCCCAACTAAAGGAGCATCCACAGCCCCCTGTGGGACAGTATCGCAGGTGTCAGCTGGCCAGGTATCTCATAGACCAGGACCTGGCAGAGGTTAGAGATTTCTCATTCAACGAGAAGGGGCAGGTAGTCTCCTTTGGATTGAGCCCGGTGGAACTGGAAAGAGTCATTAACTCTGGGCTGCCCTTCATGACAAGCGGCTGCCCCGGGCCTGATGGCAAAACGGTTTGCACCAGGCCTTATGGAGATTGCGCGCCGGGGGAGGACATAAGGAGTTTTCCTTTCCAACCAGAGCCTGAGGACCTGGCCATCATAAGAAGGCAGCTTTGGCAATATTGATCTTTCTGAAACCGGATGGGGCTTAGGGGGAAGATTACCAGGAGCTCATGTGACCCAAGAATGCTCTTTGCTTCGGGTGGGACGGGTCTTCCAGGTGTGGTTGCAAAATCAAAACAATAAAGGGAGGGGCCAAGCCCCTCCCCTAAAAGGCCAAAAGTGCTTTTTCATGTGGCGCTGGGTTGGGCCGTGAACACGGTCAAGATGTCATCAACCAGTGAATCAACGGCATTCTCTATTTCTTCCAACATGTCCGGAATTCCGTCAGGCGGATCATCCGTTTCGTTTGTGAAGTAACTTACATCAACCTCTTTTCCCTCGGCTTTCTGAACTCTTTTCTCATAGGTGTACCCGAACTTGTTCATGGCCCTTTCCCTGGCCCGGTTCCTTTTGGCGTCATTGGGCTTCTGCAGGTTTTGGGCCTCTGCCTTGAGCAGGCTGAAGGCCTTTTGCCCGGCAGCCCTCAAGAGCTCTGCCCCAAGGTTGACGGAATCGTTGTCCGTATCATCCACGCCGTCCAAGACCAAGTCCGCAATATCGCTGACGCGATCCTCGATCCATCCCATGAGATCGTCCACATTAGAGAAGTTGACCGTGTCATCGGATAACTGTATATCCTGGTTGAAGGGAAAATCGCAGTTGTGAGAATCCTCCGCTGCAGTCCACCTCTCTTCAAACTGGGTCTCAGCCCCTTCGACAAAAGCATCCAGATCAAAACCATCAGGATTTTTGAGCTCCGAAGCCTCTCCATAGAAAAGCTTTTTCACGAAGATGGTGGCAGCATTGACTTTCTTTGCCTGGCACTGGAGAGTTGGATCCGGTTTGGCAGCAAGGCCATCTCCTGCAAAGGCCAAAACCAGAACAAATGAGACTGCAACAAATAACCCCACACTCTTTCTCATGGCTTTCCCTCCTTGAATCAAATCTCTCCACCTGTAGTGGCGTTAGTTTCTCTTTGCAACAATAGTGCCAGGATCAATGAATTAAGTTCCTCCCCTTTTAGTCCGGGCCGGTTCATGCCTGAATGGAGCATTCAGCTAGACACAGAAAATCTCGGCCCACACATTTCAGAAGAGCTGCGTGGGAAATGTTAACTAATTGATATTATGCGATAAAATCTTCCGTGACTCAACGGTATTATTTACCATTTCAAACTGGGCTCGCATCCCAGCCCCAAAAGGACTCCAAGCAGAACTCTTTGAGAAAGAGATCTCTAACTGCAAGATCTAAAGGCTCCTTTATGACAAAAAACGGCACATCCGGGAAAAAAATTTCATGGCCTAATGGTTCTCCAAGGCCCAGATGGGCGGACTCAGGCTTTGCTCAAGAGGAACAAATGGGCCTGCCATGGGGCCAGATCCACGAAGAGCCCCTCCTGGAGCATCTTTAAGCCCTCTCTTCTGTATGTCTCACCTCCCACCAGGTCTTCCAGAATCCAGTGGCCCACACCCAGATCTTCCCAAGGCAGGCTTACGAGTCCTTGTGAAGAGCTCGGGCTGAAGTTCAGAACAAAGGCAAACCTCTCCCCCTGTTTCTCCCAGGCCCAGGCCAACAGGTTCTGGCAGCTAAAGTTGTCGGGCCAGCCGGCCACCCGGCAAAGTCTCCAGAACCCTGTGGGAGGGAACACCCGGCGACACAACCGGGAAACCAATTTGTAAATATTCTCTACCTGATCGTTACTTGGCTCCGGCGGGGCAAGCCCCATCTGAATTGGAAGCCTCTTTCGTTTTCCTTGCCACTGGCCCTGATAAAAAAGCTTGGCCCCTGGCACTGTGGCCAGAATCAAAGCAGCAGCCCTGTGTTTCTCTGGAGTCAGAATCCCTGCAGCCCTGGGTTCGTCATGGTTTTCCAGGAAACGAAGGACTCTTTCTTGAAAGGCCGAGATCCTCTCTAGGTGATCCAGCAGGCTTTGAGCTTTGTCATGGATGAGTCGGTCATAAAAAACCTTGTCATAACAAAGATCAAAGCCCAGCTTTAGAAGCTCTTCCTCCAGGCCCCAGTACACCTCTGCCAGGAGCAGCAAATGGGGATGACTTTGGCGAAGGCCCCGGATGATCTGGGTCCAGAACTCCTCAGAAAGGGGCTCCCCTGCCTTTTGCGCCCAGGTCATCTTGAAGACCTTGTCCAAAAGCAGCATGGCCATGTCGCAGCGGAGCCCGTCGCACTGATCAGCAATGGAACGTAGAACTTCCAAAGAGGCTTGCCTAAACCCGAGGTTGAATACATTCACCTGGAGGGTATCCTTCCATGGGGGGAAAAAGGGATCTCTCCCATGCGCAAATATGCGCCCCCCAAGATTCACGAAATGTTCGGGCTCTTTGTCCAGGTCCTCCTGGTTTCCCTCCAACAGGTACCCAGGATGTTGCTCCACCCACGGATGATCCAGGGCCACATGATTGGGCACATAATCCAGGATCAGGCGAAGGCCTCTTTTTGCCAGCATTTCCCTGGCAATGGCCAGCCCTTGGGGCCCTCCCAATCTCTTGTCCACCACGTACCTCTTGACCGAATAGGGTGACCCCACCACCCATTTCCTTTCAAGGCTCCCGAACTCCTTTTCCATCTGAGCCCGCAATCCCTGATCCTCCCATGCCATCTTGGCCGAAGCAGGGCTTCTTTCCCAGACTCCCATGAGCCAGACTCCATCCAGGCCCTGCTGTGCAAGTCTGTCCCACTCCTTCTCTGGCACACAGGCCAAATCCACATGCTTCCCCTCTTTGCTGCTCAACTCTTCCAGCCAGGCCCAGGTGTGGATCTCATACAAGAGGGGCTGTCTGGGCCAGGGACCCGAAACATGACCGCTCCTCCAAGCCCTCTCAACCTGCAAAGCCGAATCGAATTTGAGGGTTTCTTCCCCTTTTTTCTCCCATGGAGCATTGGGATTCCTCCCGTACACCCAGGTAAGTCGGGAAAGCCACTCAAGGCTGCCCGGTCCCAGAAGTTTCGGGTTTAGTCTCCAGCGCCAGTTTCCGTAAGTGGTGGAGGGTCGATTCATGCGGGCCTCCTCCCCAAGGCCCAGGATGTCCTGCATTGGCACAATCACGGTTTCTGCCACTGACATCATGGCCAGCCTGATCATTTCCCTGGGCAGCTCCTGCGGGGAGATTTCCTTTCCCAGGTAAAGAAAAAGGTTTCTTTTCTCCTCACTAGTGGCTTCCTTCTCAAACCAACCCCTTATGGTATTGTTGTCGTGGGTGCCAGTGTACACAATGCTGTTGGCCGTGTGATTGTGTGGGAGATAAGAGTTTTGGGGGAAATCCCCTGAAAAGGCGAATTGCAGGACTTTCATGCCAGGTATGCCCAAACGATCCATGACTTCTCTAACATCAGCAGTTATGATTCCCAGGTCCTCGGCTATGAGGGATTCCCTGGGAAACATGCAGAGGATCTTTTCAAGAAGGGCCTCCCCTGGCGCCTTCACCCATCTTCCCCTGACGGCCGTGGGCTCCGAGGCCGGAATCTCCCAGTAACCCAAGAGCCCCCGGAAATGGTCTATGCGGATCTGATCGAACCACTTCAGATTCTGCGCTATTCTCTTGAGCCACCAACCGAAACCCTTCTTCTCCAAGAGATCCCACCTGTAGATGGGGTTACCCCACCTCTGGCCCGTGGCGCTGAAGTAATCAGGAGGCACGCCCGCCACCACCTGTGGGTTTCCATCCTCATCCAGGTAAAAAAGCTCAGGGGCTGCCCACACATCCGCGCTGTCATGGTTGACGTAAATGGGCACATCTCCTACGAGTCTTATACCCTTTCGGCCACAGTGCTCTCTTAGATCTTCCCACTGGCGGAAAAAGAAAAACTGTAAGATCCTCTCCCTCTCCAGATCCGCAGCCAACTCCCCACGGGCCTTCTCCAGCGCCCCAGCGTCCCTCCATTTGAACTCCTGGGGCCAGCTGACCCAGGCCTTGCCTTCCTGTTCGGCCTTGAGGCAGATGAAAAGCACGTAGTCTTCCAACCAGTCCTTCTCCCTCTGGCAAAAGGCTCTGTATTGGGTCCACAGCCTGTGTGATGGACCGAAGCTCTCCGAAGCCTTCCAGAGAAGCCCCTTCTTATATGGGATCACCTCCTCGTAAGCGCAGGTTTCCACTGGGAACTCTGGGATCTGGGCCATGTCTTCCCGGCTCAGCAACCCCCAGGCTGCAAGCACCTCGGGGCTGACCAAACAAGGGTTGCCTGCCATGGAGGAAATGGTGCTGTAAGGGGAGTTTCCACTTAAGGGGTCCGTGGGATGCACAGGCAAGACCTGCCAGCAGCTCAGGCCTGCCTGGGCCAGCAGGTCAGCAAAACTGTAAGCCCATGGCCCCAAATCCCCGATGCCGAAATCCGAAGGTAAAGAAGTGATATGGAGCAAGACCCCGCCTGATCTCCTAGCCATGCAGAAACCTCCTATGTCCCAATGGATCACACTCTAAGGCAGCCTGAAAACAGGAGCAAGCCCCAAGAATCCGATCTTGTGGGAAACTAAGATTCGAGGGTAACCTGTTGTGGCATAAGAAAGGACTCTTGGGGGGAGGTCTCAGGTGGAAACACTCCAGCTGGATTTCAAGGTGGAGAGGCTGGGACATGGCAGGTTTGAGTCTTCCATGAGCGGGGTTCGATTCGTGGAGGATACCCACAGGATACTGTTCCATTCCCGGCCTGATCAGATAAGAGACTGCATGGAACAGGGTCAGATTCCTCCTTCCATGGAGGCAGCCGGCCCCAGAAGACTTCTTTTTTT
>VSSL01000300.1_pt1 | contig 14328 bp, 17 predicted proteins | sample 4557531 | NCBI WGS metagenome assembly VSSL01 (sample SAMN10986726, study PRJNA523729) | hot springs metagenome | isolation source: hot springs | place: India:Timba, Gujarat | collected 2018-05-31 | reverse complement strand
TCGCAATTCGAAAGAAAGAATTTGAAACCTTTGTTGCTCAATTTATTAATAACAATGCTTTCGATAAAGTCACTTAATAAATTGGGAATGATTTTCAGATAAATGTTTTTATGGTTTGAAGTATCTAAACGAACAGATAATGTATCTGAAAATTCTTTAATGAAGTTATGAACTATTTCCTTGTTTGTTGTGTTAACACTTTGAGAAGAAGATTGGTAATGAAATGTAATAAGAATGCAAAGTAGAATTGGAAGAAAACTTTTTAGTTTCATTTATTATTGTTCTTTTTGAATTGAATAAGAGCTTCGAGCAGTTCCTTGTCGTTCCAAAAAGAATTTGGTCGAATTCGGAAAGGCTTTTTGCGTGTTGGAATATATATTTTTACAATCCGCATTGGTCTTTTTAAGTTTGTTACAATCTCTCGTCCAATAACGATTTTCGAAATTTGACTGACTGGAAGATTGAGTTCTCTAATTCTTGTTTTGAGAGTAATATAATCTTTTCCAATGATGATTGTTGGCGATTTCCAAATACTTATCAAATAGCCAATTATAGAAAAGACAATGATGATTGCAAGTAGAATTACTAACGGGTCGGAAATTCGTAATGTTAGAGTTCCAGCCTCGATTGAACCACGCAAAACTGCATAAATAATAAGCACAATGCAATAGATTGCGATTGACTTCCAGTAGAAATCAAATCGTTTTTCAAATGTAAGTGGTAATTGTTTTCCCATATCCGACCTAAAATTTATTTATATCAAAAGTCAAAATTAATTCAAATATTTAAAAAATTCAAAATTTCTTTTGCAATCCTAAAGCCTGCGTCGGGACGGCTAAATTTGATTATGTTTTTCGAAAGTTGTTCTTGTTTCGAGGGCGATTCCAAAAGTTCTATGATTTTTGGAACGAGTTTGCTGTTTGCCTCCTCGTCGAGGACAACGATAGCAGCGTTATGCGATTCAAGTTCTCTTGCGTTCAACAATTGGTGGTTGTCTGTGGCATATGGATAGGGCAAGAGAATTGCTGGTTTCCCCAAAGCAGAAATTTCGGCTATTGTCGAAGCACCAGCCCTTGCGATTACTATATCTGCCGAGGCATACGCAGTTGCCATATCATCTATAAATTCATAAATTTTAACGAACGGATTCGAAACCTTTTCTATTTCGAAATTCTTTCCAATTTGCCAAACCAGTTGGTAGCCTCTTTCAATTAACATAGAATAATTTTGGTAAATCGCTTGGTTGATTGTTCTTGCACCAAGACTTCCCCCGAAAACAAGTATAGTTTGCCTGTGTGGGTGGATGTTTAACTTTTGTCGTGCTTCTTCTTTTGTAACTTTTGTAAGTAAATCCTTGCGAATTGGGGTTCCGTAGACTCTTATTTTGGATTCAACAGAAGGTGGTAAATATTGGTGTGTATTTTCGAAAGTAGCAAAGAAAAGCGAAGCCCTGCGAGCCAGAAGTCGATTGGCTTTTCCTGGAACAAGATTGCTTTCGAGGAGAAAAAATGGTTTGCCTTCGGAATGCAAGGCAATTCCCGCTGGATATGTCAAATAGGCACCAGTACCAATTCCAAAATCAATGTTCTCCTTTCGGATTAAATTTCGAATAATATTTATCGATTGAATAGTTTTGAAGAAAAATTTGAAGAATTTCAATCCGAAGCCAGCAAATCCTTCCATTGGGATAGGAACAAATTTCCAATTTCGTTCTTTTGCAACTCGAGCCTCAATTTTTTGCGGGTTGCCAACTGCATAAACTTCGATGTGTTCACTGTTACCAAGAATTTCTTGTATTTGTTCAATTACAGAGATTGCGGGGAAAAGATGACCGCCAGTCCCACCAGCAGAAAGTAGAATTTTCATCATCCAATCTATTTAACTTTTAATAACTTAATTTGCAAAATAGATAGACTAACCAAAAGGAAGAACACCACGAAGGCTATTGCCGAAGCATAACCCATTTGGTCGATTTTAACAAAAGCATTTTCGTAAATTAAATACACAAGAGTTGTCGTTGAATGCAATGGTCCGCCACGGGTCATTACGTAGATTTCAACGAAGATTTGAAAGGATTTAATAGAATTTAAAACAATTACAAAAAGGAACATAGGACGAATTGAAGGGAAGGTAATCTTCCAAAATTTTTGCCAACCGTTTGCAGAGTACAGTTCGGCAACTTCGTAATATTCTTTGGGTATTGATTGCATCGAGGCAAGAAACAAAATCATATAGTATCCGACGCTCATCCAAATATCCATAATCATTATGGCTGGGAGTGCGGTTCTTTCGTCTTGCAACCAGCCAAGTTTTGGGTACGGAAGATGTAGGAAGCGTAGTAGATTGTTGATATAACCTTCGCTTGAGTAGAGATTTACGAAAATGATAGAGATAACAACAAGCGAAGTAATGCTTGGAACAAAGAAAGCCGATTGGAAAAAGTTTTTAAACTTTACGAATTTGCTATTCAAAAGATTTGCAAGGAAAAGAGAAATTGCAGTTGTGATTGGAACAGTAACGAAGGTGAAAATTGCAGTGTTTTTCAAAGCCTTCCAAAACAAAGGGTCGGCGAAAACACGTTTATAATTTTCAAATCCTATAAATCTTGTCTTGGAAGTTAAAGTTTGGTAATCGCAAAGACTAAGGTAAAAAGCATAAATCAAAGGATAGAGCCAGAAAATTGTAAAAATAATCAACCAGGGCGAAAGGAGCAAAATGTTGTTAAAGTAGTCCTTCCGATTCCAGTTCATTGATAAATTTCCTAAGCGATGTATAAAAACATTCGAGAGGCAATCCCACAATGTTGTAATAGCAGCCGTTTACGCTTTTTACAAAGACAGCCCCGAAGTCGTCTTGAATTCCGTAAGCCCCAGCCTTGTCGAGCGGAGAACCAGAATTGACATAGGCTTCGATTTCGTCATCTTCGAGTTTGCGAAAAGATACTTCCGTTCGTCGGAAACAAGTTTTGAATTTAAACGATGGCTTGTGAAGAAGGACAATACCAGTGAAGACTATATGAGTGCGATTGCTTAGTTTTTTAAGCATAATTTTTGCCTCATACTCGTCAATCGGCTTTGTCAAGATATTCCCATCAAGCACAACTATTGTATCGGCTCCCAAAATAATTGCATCGTAATTAATTTTGTTAGCAACTGTGATTGCTTTGGCTTTTGCGATTTCTGTGACTTTCAAAGAGTAATCATAAACATCTGTCGCGATGTTGTCCTCGTCAACATCTGGGATTACAATTTCTGGGGAAAGACCGAGCATTTCGAGTAATTTCTTTCGGCGAGGCGAACTGCTTGCCAAAACAAAAGGTATTTTTAATTTCAACAAATCAGCGATTTTAACCATAAGTTATAATTCTTCGATATTGAATTCGTTATTCGTGTAAATACAGATACTTGAAGCAATTTTCAACGAAGCCTCGACAATACTTCGAGCGTCGAGTGTTGAATGTTCACACAAAGCACGAGCGGCAGCAAGTGCATAGGGTCCGCCAGAACCAATTGCAGAGATGTTGTCGTCTGGTTCAACCACATCGCCATTGCCAGTAAGAACAAACATTTTCTCTTTGTTCATCACAATCATCATTGCTTCGAGCCTACGCAAGTAGCGGTCGGTACGCCAATCTTTTGCAAAATCAATCACTGAACGATATAAATTTCCACGAGTTGATTCAAGTTTTTCCTCGAAACGTTGGAGGAGAGCGAAAGCGTCGGCGGTTCCCCCCGCAAAACCTGCCAGAATAGTTCCATTATACAATTTCCGTATCTTTTTCGCTGTATGTTTTAGAACTGTTGTTCCAAAGGTAACTTGACCATCGCTTCCGATAACTGCTTTTCCATCTTTAATTATAGCAACAACTGTGGTTCCGTGAAACTTGTTGTTTTCCTTATCTATCATATTATTTTTGTATGTTTAAAAAAGTCTAAATTAGTAAAATTTGACGAATGAATGGGATGGAGACTTTAAAGGAGAATTGGAAAAACTATTTAAGTTCACGCCAGAATGTACTACTGCTGATTATTTCATTTGCATTGATGGTGATTTCTTTGCATTTTGTTGCAAAATTTATTACTGGAATTGAAAATCGGCAAGGATTCGCTTTTGACGACCCATTTCTGGTTTTGTTTAAAGGAACAGACCTGTCTTGGTTGATTTTTTCAGTTTTGTATTTTTCTGTGTTTTTCACTTTTTTTCAGTTATTGCAAACGCCACAAGATTTGGTACTGGGCTTTTTTGCTTATTCAATGTTAATCAGTTTTCGGGTGCTATGTATGTATTTGTTGCCATTAGACCCGCCGAAGGACATTGTCTTGCTCAAAGACCCAATAATCGAGTCCTTTGGCACTGAAATAACATTGACACGTGATTTATTTTTCTCTGGGCATACTTCTCTGATGGTTTTACTTTTTCTTCTGGTTAAAAAAAAGTATGCTAAAATTTTTTTTGTTCTTTGCAACTATGATTGTAGCCTTGGGAGTGTTGCTTCAAAAAGCACACTATTCGGTCGACGTCGTTGTTGCGGTTTTCGCCTCTTATTGTGCATATTCCTGGACAAAAGGAATTTTAACCTATGTAAATTTCATTAAAAAATAGAATTTCAGCAACAAAATGGAATAACTTTTCATTTTAAAGTCAATCAGATACTTTTTGGTTCTTAATTTTGTATTTTGTTCCACATTAAAATGAAAATAGTTATGGCTGGTCAAAGCAAAAAGCACTATCGTATCGGTTGGCTTCCAGGCGATGGAATTGGTCAAGATGTAATGGAAGCCGCACGCATTGTGCTCGACAAGGTTCAATTGGACGCCGAGTATATTCACGGCGACATTGGCTGGGAATTCTGGTGCAAAGAAGGCGACGCACTTCCCAAACGCACTATTGAATTGTTGCAAAATGTCGACGCAGCACTCTTCGGAGCAATAACCTCTAAACCCACAAAAGCAGCAGAAGAAGAACTTGTCCCCGAATTGAAAGGAAAGGGCTTGGTCTATCGCTCGCCAATTGTAAGGATGCGACAATTGTTCGATTTGTACATTTGTCTTCGACCTTGCAAAGCCTACCCTGGCAATCCTTTGAATTATCGTGAAGATATCGACCTTGTGGTTTTCCGTGAAAATACGGAAGATTTATACGCTGGTGTGGAATTCCATCCAGTTCCCGAAGAAATCAAGGAAGTATTGAAAAAGCATTCAAAGAATTTCGAACCTTTTGTCAACTTAGAAGCAGACCAATTTGCCATTTCTTGCAAAATAAATACAAGAAAAGGTTCGGAACGAATTATTCGAGCAGCATTCGAATATGCCCGCAAAAATGGAAGGAAAAAGGTGACAATAGTTCACAAGGCAAATGTTGTTCGAGCAACCGACGGTTTGTTCCTCGAAACTGCAAAAGTTGTCGCCAAAGATTATCCCGAAATCCAATACGACGAGGCAAATGTAGACGCAATCACAATGTGGTTGTTGAAAAATCCTAACAACTACGATGTCCTTGTTGCTCCGAACTTGTACGGCGACATTGTGTCCGACCTTTGCGCCCAAATGGTTGGTGGGCTTGGATTTGGTTGTTCTGGGAATATCGGAGAAAAACTTGCTGTATTTGAACCGACGCACGGTTCGGCTCCCAAATATGCTGGTCAGTACAAAGTCAATCCAATTGCGACCATACTTGCAGCAAAGATGATGCTCGACTGGCTGGGAGAGACGGAAAAAGCCCAACTCATCGAAAACGCAGTGGCAGAAGTCATAAAAGAAGGAAAAGTTCGCACATACGATATGGGCGGAAGCAATACTACGCTCGAAATGGCTCGGGCTATTGCCGATAAAATTTAAGGTGTACAATGGAAGTAATAATCCACGAAGTTGGGTTGCGTGATGGCTTGCAAATGGAGAGCCAGCAAGTTCCAACTATTACAAAAGTCCAATGGGCAGAAAAACTCGTCGAGGCTGGTATCGATGTCATTCAACTCGGCTCGTTCGTCAATCCAAAAATTTTACCGCAAATGGCAGATACAGACGAACTTTTCGAGGAGATGAAGTCGAAAAAGACAAGCAATGTTCGCTTCTCCGCTTTGATTTTAAACGAAAAGGGCTTTGAACGAGCCTTGAAAGCCGATGCGGACTTGATTTGTATGGGAGTTTCGGCAAGCGAAACCCATTCAAAGAAGAATACTGGTATGACTATTGCCGAGGCTTTGGAACGTATTATAAACATCGCCAAAGAGGCAATGAAGTTGGGCAAGGATATACAAGTGTCGGTCCAATCTGCTTTTGGTTGTGGGTATGAAGGCGACATCCCAGAAGAGCGAGTTTACAAAATTGTCGAGAGATATTTCGCCGAAGGCATCAACAAGGTGAGTCTTGCCGATACCTCTGGATATGCCTTTCCTACGAAAGTTGAAAGAATGTTCCAAACTTTGCAGAAGATGAATCCAAATGCCGAGTTTGCTGCCCATTTTCACAATACATACGGACTTGGGATTGTGAATTCTTACATTGCAATGCAAAACGGAGTTAAATACATCGAGACTGCTTTTGGGGGGCTTGGGGGATGTCCGTTTACCAAGCAACCCGCTGGTAATGTTTGCACCGAGGACTTTGTAAATATGCTACAAAAAATGGGCTTACGAAATGATATTAATATTGGCAAAATTGTTTCTGTGACGAAATATGCTTGTGGTTTCTTTGTCAAAGATTTACCAGGTTATTTGTACAAAACTTGGAGAGAGCAATGAAAATCCTTGATGGTATAAGAGTTTTGGATTTAACTAATGTTCTATCGGGACCATTTGCAACATTGCATCTGGCATTGCTGGGTGCTGAAGTAATCAAAATAGAGAACCCAAAGGACGGCGACCTTGCAAGGAAACTTGGTTGCGTAACTGAATATAACAAAATGCTGATGGGAACAAGTTTCCTGGCGCAAAATTCCAACAAGAAATCTTGCACATTGAACTTAAAGGATGAGCGTGGTCGGGAGATATTCAAAAAACTTGTCGCAATTTCTGATGTCGTCGTAGAAAATTTCCGTCCTGGGGTAATGGACAGATTAGGTGTCGGTTATTCGGTTTTGAAAGAGATAAATCCTCGATTGATTTATTGTGCAATTTCTGGATTCGGTCAAACGGGTCCCGATGCATTCAAGCCCGCTTACGACCAGATTATTCAAGGGCTTAGTGGTGTTATGGCAATAAACGGCGATAAGCGATTGAATCCTTTGCGGTGCGGTTTTCCAGTATGCGATACTGTTGGGGGTTTAAACGCTGCTTTTGCAATTCTTGCAGCATTGTATTATCGAGAACGCACGGGCGAAGGTCAATTCATTGACGTTGCTCTTTTGGATTCAATAATGCCATTGATGGGCTGGGTGGTTGCGAATCTTATGCTTGGCGGACAGCAACCCGAGTTGCTCGGAAATGATAACTTTACTGCTGCTCCCTCTGGTACGTTCAAAACGCAAGATGGATACATTAACATTGCTGCGAACAAGCAAGAGCAATGGGAAACGCTTGCCGATTTGCTTGGGCTTTCCCATCTTAAAGAGGATCCAAGATTCAAGGAACGAGACATTCGAAAAAAGAACCGCTTCGAGTTGAATCCATTGATAGAAGAAAAACTTATGGAAAAGCCAACAAAGTATTGGGTCGAATTGCTGAATAACAACGATATTCCCGCTGGCGAAATACTTTCGCTCGAAGATGCATTGAACCAACCGCAGATACAAGTTCGAAATACATTTTCTACATTGAATGTGGAAGGTATCGGACCAATCAAAGTCTTTAACCTTACTGCAAAATTTGAAAAAACCCCAGGTTTTGCGGAAACACCTCCGCCCAAACTTTCGCAACACACTGAAGAAGTGCTCTCCCTTATTGGGATTACAAAAGAAGAAATCGAGACATTACGAAAAGAAGGTGTAGTTTAATTGAAGGAGAAAATATGGGACAAACATTAGTACAAAAAATATTAGCAAAGGCAACTGGACAGAAAGAAGTTCAAATTGGTGATATTTTGGAACCAAGAGTCGATTTGGCAATGTCGCACGAAAATGCTGCGCTTGTAATAAATCAATTCCAAGAAATTTTCAAAGGGACTGGGCTTGAACCAAAAGTGTGGGACCCCAACAAGATTGCAATTATTTTCGACCACCGCGTGCCAGCGGAAAGTTCAAAAACTGCTACAAACCAAAAGAAAGTTCGTGAATTTGTTGCCCAACAAGGTATAAGCAAATTCCACGACATTCGTTCGGACGAAATGGGTATTTGCCATCAAATTCTTCCGGAAAATGGGTATGTCCGCCCGGGTTACCTTGTAGTTGGAACAGATAGCCACACAACAAGTCACGGGTCGCTTGGGGCATTTTCATTTGGAATTGGTGCGACGGAGATGGCTTCTGTTTGGACTCTTGGAAGAATTCTCAATGTTCAAGTTCCAGAAACAATTAAAATTGTTGTAAATGGGAAATTCAAAGAGTTTGTCGAGCCAAAGGATTTAATTCTTTACATAGTCGGACTACTTGGAGCCGAGGGTGCAAATTTCAAAGTTATAGAGTTTCACGGCGAGGCGATAAAGAATATGAATACATCTGGGCGTTTGACTATTTGCAATATGACAGTCGAAGCAGGGGCAACTTCTGGTATTGTTCCACCAGATGATGAAACTGTAAGGTATTTGCGAGAGGTTGCCGGTGTTAAAGATGAAATCGAAATGATAAGCCCCGACCTTGATGCAACATATGAACGGGAGGTCGTAATTGATGTATCCAATCTTGAACCGCAAATTGCCTGTCCCCATACAGTTGACAATGTGAAGCCAATATCGGAAGTTGCTGGGGTTAAAGTAAATCAAATCGTTCTTGGGTCGTGTACAAACGGACGGTTGGAGGATTTGGAAACTGCAGCGAAAATACTAAAAGGGAAGAAAATTGCTCGCGGCGTACGTATGCTTGTGTTCCCTGCTTCTGGAAGGATTCTAAAAGAAGCGATTCGCCGAGGCTACGTCCTCGATTTGATGGAGGCTGGTGCTGTTGTTGTTAACCCTGGCTGTGGTCCTTGTCTTGGGGTACACCAAGGTGCGCTCGGGGACGGCGAAGTAGCACTTTCTACAACCAATCGCAACTTCAAAGGGCGAATGGGCAATCCGAATTCTGAGGTCTATCTTTGCTCGCCAAGCGTTGCAGCGGCGAGTGCTATCACTGGTGTTATTACGGATCCAAGAAATGGAGGTTAAAATGGGTAAAGTTATTTATGTCTTAGGTGACGACATTTCAACTGATATTATTTATCCGGGGCGATATATGGCAACAGTTCTGCCAACAGAAACTCCCCAATATGTTTTTGGAGATATTAAAGAACTTCACGAAATGCTTGTAAACCACAAGTTCGAACCGGGAGATTTCATCGTTGCTGGAAAGAACTTTGGATGCGGTTCCTCCCGCGAGCAAGCAGTATCGACTTTGCGTGGATATGATATAAAAATCGTTGCAAAGAATTTTGCCAGAATTTTTTTGCAGAACAGCATTAATCTTGGCTTGCCAACATATATATGCCCTGATATCGAGGCTGAAGTAGGCGATGAACTTGAAATCGTTGGGGATAAAATCATAAACAAGACAAAGAATAAGGAGTTTGCATTGATTCCCCATCATAAGTCGAGACAAGCAATTATAGATGCGGGGGGACTAATTCCCTATACTCGGAAACTTCTGCTGGAAAACCAGGCTATCGAAGGCAATTAAACTAATTTGTTAATAGTTGAAATTTATTTATTAAATTGTAATTTACTTTGTGATTTTATAGGGTTTTTTAATTAAAACCTTATTCAATCATTAAGAAATTGTATTATGAAGTAAAAACTTATTAATATTAATTGTTTTAAAATAATATGGAACCAGCAACAAAAAGTTTTTCAAATAAAGAAAATATAGTGTTGTTCAATGATAATAATGTTGACACGAAAGGTATTGATTCATTGAAGAAAATCATTGACATAGACCAAAAAGACACATACTCGAAAGATGAAATAATTAACAGCGTCATATTAGGGGATTCTTTAAAAGTTTTAAAGAAATTTCCAGCAGAGATATTTGATGTAGTATTTTTAGATCCACCTTATTTTCTTCAACTTCCTAAGAAGGAATTAAAGAGATGGACAGTAAATACAATTGTCGAGGGGGTGGATGACGAGTGGGATAAATTTCAATCTTTTGAGGAATATGATAAGTTTATTCAAAACTTACTAATAGATGTAAAAAGAGTAATGAAACCCGAAGGCACAATTTGGATTATTTCTACTTATCATAGTATTTTCAGAATAGGTAAAATTATGCAAGATTTAGGCTATTGGATATTAAATGATATTATTTGGGTAAAAACTAATCCTATGCCTAATTGGTTAGGTGTAAGATTTACAAACGCAACAGAAACATTGATTTGGGACTGTTAAAGACAAGAATTCAAAGAAATATACTTTTCATAAAGAATATGCAAAACAATTTGGGATTGGGAAAGTAGCGGCTAACGTTTGGATATTGCCATTGTGTAATGGTAAAGAAAGGTTGAAAGACGAAACAGGGAAAAAAGTCCATTCAACTCAAAAACCTGTGGAATTATTAAAAAGAGTAATTCTTACTTCATCAAATGAAGGCGATTTAATACTTGACCCAGTTGCTGGTGTTGGAACTACTGGCTATGTTGCCAGATCACTGAATAGAAATTTTGTTATGATTGAAAAAAATCCCAAATATGTAGAATGGATAGAAAAAAGATTTAAAAAAATTTAAATTTAATAGATAAAACAAATTTTAATGACACAAAATATGTTCTAAATTTTAATCTTTGGGATAAACCCTAATGGATTATCAGAAATTTTGTGCAATACTAAATAAACACATTTTTGACAGACAAAAGAAAGAACTTCTTATTAATTTGTCTAACAAACCAGAAAGATTCGTTGGTTTATTCAGGCCGTCAAAGCCCAAAACAAAAATATTGCAACATTTGTTACAGTCCCAAGAAATAAGGTTTGGGGACGCATTTGAAGAGCTGATTGAAGAGATATTAAAAGATTCGGGCTATGAAATTTTGCGGAAAAGTATTACTAGATCAGATGGAAAGCGTCTATCTTTGGATCATTTTTTCAAAGATAAGGAAAAATTCTATTTCATTGAGCAAAAAATAAGAGACGATCACGACTCGACAAAGAAAAGAGGACAAATTGCAAATTTTGAAGCCAAATTGGTGGAAATTTTGAAATCATATCACAACAATATAATTGGTATAATGTATTTTATAGATCCAAAATTGGAAAAAACAAAAACTACTATAAAGAAGAATTAAAACGCCTTGAAGATGGCTATAATGTTACTCTTCGTTTATGTTACGGAAAAGAATTATTTGAATTTCTTGAAGTTCAAGACTATTGGGACAGCCTGCTTGAGTGGCTTACTAAATGGAAAGAATCTCTCCCAGAAATTCCAGAAATTAATTTTGATATCAACCCTGATAATAGTTTCAATGAAATTAATAATTTAGAAATTAAGGTCTGGAAAAATCTTCTAACAAACCAAGAATTGTGGGATATTGGAATTATTAATGCAATATTTAAAAGTGGTCAAACATTAAAATTATTACTAAATTTTTTTAAAAGCCATAAGGCGCCTCGATATTTAGAACTTTCTGAAATTCTTGAAAAGAAGTTGCAGGATTACTATTAATATAACTCTCGGAAACTTCTGCTGGAGGAAAGGCAAAATAATTAGAACAAAGAGGGGGCTGGTTGCCCCCTTTTTATTTTAAAATTTTTTACATATGCTTGAGTTTTTCAATAAGATTGGTTGTGGATTTATCCTTTACATAAGGAATTACAATAACTTCCCCGCCAGTGCTTTTAACAAGGTCCGCACCAACAATTTGTTCCAGTGTGTAATCGCCACCTTTAACAAGTACATTGGGACGAACTTTTTTGATTAACTCAATTGGCGTGTCTTCTTCGAAAACAACCACAATATCCACTGGTTTGAGAGCATCCAAAATTTCGGCGCGTTCCTCTTGCGGGGTTATCGGTCTATTCGAGCCTTTAAGCCTTCGAACTGAATCGTCGCTATTTAGCCCAACGATTAGAACGTCCCCAAGTTTTTTTGCTTCGGTAAGATATCGAACGTGACCAATGTGTATTAAATCAAAGCAGCCGTTGGTGAATACAATCTTGTTTCCTTTAGAACGAATTTCGTTGCAAATATTTTCAATGTCATTAATTGAGACAATCATATGGTCTGTTTTCTATTGTTTTTACGGATGGTTTCGAGCAATTTTTCGATTGTGATTGGCACAACACCTGGCTCCTCGCAAACAGCCCCAGCAGCATAGTTTGCAATTGTTGCAGCTTCTTTGAAACTTGCTCCTGTTGAATAGATTGCGGCGAATGTGGCAATTGTTGTGTCCCCAGCGCCCGAAACGTCGGCAACTTTTCTTGCTCGGGTCGGAACAAAGGAAATGTCGTTTTCCGATTCGAAGAGTGCCATCCCGTCGGCTCCAAGAGTAAGCAGAACTGCTTTGGTATTCAGCCTCGAAAGCAATTCAGTTCCCGCTTCGATTACTTGCTCCCTGGTTTTTGATTTTCATATTCAAAGCCTGTTGGGCTTCTTTTCGATTTGGCTTGAATACTGTTGTGTTTTGATATTCAAAAAAGTTTTCAAACTTGGGGTCGACAAATGTTGGGATTTCTTTTTCGTTTGCAAGAGTTATTAATCTGTGTATCAATTTGGGTGTGATGGTGCCTTTGTTGTAATCTTGGAATATGATGCCGTCCAAGTTGCGTTCGTTTGCAATTTTTTCAATTATAAAAAGCATTGCATCGACTGAAATAGGCTCGCGGACTTCGCGGTCGACTCGGACGACGTGCTGGTTGCTTGCAATAATTCTGGTTTTGACGGTTGTAGGTCGTTGCTGGTCGATATAAATTCCAGAAATGTCGATACCGCTTTGCTGGGCAATATCGAGAAAGATTTTTCCCGAAGTGTCGTTGCCAATAACACCGCAAAGTATTGGGGTGACGCCAAGATTTCGCAAATTGTTTGCAACATTGGAGGCACCGCCCAGATGGGCTGTTTCTTCTTCCAATTCAACTACTGGAACTGGTGCTTCTGGAGAGATTCTGTTTACAGTGCCCCAAAGGAAGCGGTCGAGCATAACATCGCCAACAACTGCAATCTTTTTGCCTTCACAACGAGAGATTAAATATCTTGCCCTTTCTTCATCCAATTCCAACATAATGCTTTCCATTTTAAAAAATGTTCAGACGAAATGAATTTGTTTATGTTATGATTGTTTTGAACAATTGCCAATTTTCTTTGTGTTTATGATATTTTTTTAACAACCATTAGTGAGTTTTATACTTTTATTGAAACTACTTTTTTCTCATTTGTCTAAAAAGTTTTTTGATAAATTGTTCTGTAACGCCAAGTTCGTTAGCAATTATTTTGAAGTTCTTTGTCGAATTTTCTTTAATATAGCGTTCGATGAACTTATCCAAGCGAGCGATTTTAGGAATATAAATCGACATTCCAGCACAATAGCGAAGAAGGTTGCGAGCGGTTTCGATTCCGCAAGCATTTGCAACCAATTTTAAGTCGTCTGTCAAATCTTCAACTTCCACTTTTGAAAAGATATCTTTCATTTTTTTATTTTTTTTTGTTAAAAATTTCTTATTTTTGCTTTTGCAAGAAATACATAAATTTTATGTATTTCTTACAACAAAATTAAGTAGAAATTGCGAAATATCAAAATGGAAAATTTGAATAAAGAAATTGGTGAAAGAATTCGGTTCATAAGGTCGATATTCAACGAAGGAGGAAAACTTTCTGCAACCCAGTTTGCACATCTTCTTGGCGAGACAATGCACAAGATTTTAAATTATGAACTTGGTCGAGCACAAGTTCCTCCATCGTTTTTGGTAACTTTGTACAAGCGTGGGATAAATCCTATTTACATACTCACTGGCGAGGGAAGTATTTTTGCACCCAACATAGCGGGTCGGGAATTAAGTCAAAAACTTGCTCCAATCTTACGACAAATGAATATTGAGGACTTTGACAATCGAGACCAGCTATACAATGGTAATGCATTTTCTGGAATTGAAGGGATTACATACGCAAATGTAGATGACTTGATTGAACTTGCTCAAAGATATACAGCAGTTGCTGGCGATTTGATGGAGATAATAAGGAAAAGGAGTAAAAATGAATGAAGAAGAGCGAAAGCAAATAATTCGAAAGATTGAGCGAGAAATTTATCTTTCACATATTCGTGGACAATTGCCACCAAAT
>VSSL01000299.1_pt1 | contig 14341 bp, 15 predicted proteins | sample 4557531 | NCBI WGS metagenome assembly VSSL01 (sample SAMN10986726, study PRJNA523729) | hot springs metagenome | isolation source: hot springs | place: India:Timba, Gujarat | collected 2018-05-31 | reverse complement strand
TTTTTCTTCATAGAACCGGATGGTCCGGGGGCTGATGTCCAGTTGGGCGGCGAGTTCGGAGATGGTGAAGGTCTGTTTGGGTTTCTTGTGCTGCGCCGTCATGGCGGTCCCTCCATGTAACTCTAACGTTAACGGTAAGTTTGCAGTCGTGTCAAGCGCCGTCTTGGACGCCGTCCTTTCTTCTTGACGATTTCGCCGATTTCAGGCATTGAACTGAACGAGCGCCCAGTTGGGAAAGGGGTTTCACCGCCGGCCTGCCCTTCCGCATCATGCTGCCGATCGTTCCGTCGCGTCTCCGATGTCCTCTCGCTGGGGCTCTAGGGTTGGGAATCCGCGCACCCCGACGACGAATCCCAGCCCTGACCCTTTGGGCGCTGCAAAGCCCGCCGGGGCCTGCCCGCGCAGCTCGTGTTTCATGGGTCTTGTTCCGTGTCCAAAGGGAGTGTTCGGCGCCCCTTCCACATGGGGCCGTCTGCCTGGACGGTTTTCGACAACTCTTTGCCATGGAGGACAACATGTTGGACAACGTCGGCGACGCCTTAACGCTCACGGCAGGGAAATTTCCCCACAAGACGGCGGTCATCAACGACGGCGGATCCTCCCTCACCTTCGGCCAACTCAACGAACGCACCAATAAATTGGCCAACGCCCTGATGAAACTGGGGGTCAAAAAAGGGGATCGGATCGCCTACCTCTTTCCCAATACGAGCACCTTTTTTGAAGTCCACTTCGCCGTGGCCAAGATCGGGGCCGTAGGGGTCCCGCTCAATGTGCGCCTGGTCGGCCGGGAATTGCATTACCAAATCCATCACGCCGATGCCGTGGCCGTCATCTTTCACGGCGCTTTCGCCAAGACGGTTTCCTCCATTCAGAAAGAGCTGCCCACCGTGCGGCACTTCATCGGAGAGGGCTGCGAAGGGGAAGGGGTGCTCGACTACGAAACCGTACTCCAAGAGGGAGACGGCCGCGATCCGGATGTCGCCGTCGGGCTTTACGACCCGAATGTGGTCCTTTACACGGCCGGGACCACAGGCGTTCCCAAGGGAGCGGTGCTGAGCCACAAGAACAGCCTGTTCAACGCCATGGCCATGATCATGGACTACGGCATGCGCCATGAGGACGTCCTCCAGGTCGTGCCGCCTTTATACCACAGCGCGTCCTTGAACGGCTTCGCCGTCACCGGCGTGCTCTTGGGAGCGACCCAAGTCCTTCACGCCACCGTCGATCTCGGCGGGATTTTCCAAAGCATCCAAAACCACAGGATCACCTTCACGTGGGGGCCTGCAACCCTGTGGCGCATGCTCTTGGCTTACCCCGAGCGCGATCAGTACGACACCTCCAGTGTGCGGATGGTCATCAACGGCGCCATGTATATGCCCGCCGAGATGCGCCGGGCGGTGTTGGCCATGTTTCCCAACGCCGCCATGGGGGATACTTACGGCATGACGGAAGCCTCCCCCTGCACGACGATTCTGCGCCCCGAGGATGTGCTGCGAAAGCCCGCTTCCGTCGGGGTGCCTCTGACGATTTGCGATGTGAAGATTTTCGATGACGAAGGCCGGGAGGTGCCGCCGGGTACCGTCGGCGAAATCGTGAACCGCGGCAATTTCATGATGGGCTACGATAAGAACCCGGAGGCGACGGCCCAGGCGATCAGGAACGGATGGTATTACACGGGTGATCTGGGCCGGAAGGACGAGGAAGGGTTCATCTATCTCGTGGACCGCAAGAAGGACATGATTGTCACGGGTGGGGAAAACGTGTATTCGCGAGAAGTTGAAGAAGTCATCGCGGCGCATCCCGGCGTCTTTGAAGCGGCCGTCGTGGGGCTTCCCGACGAGCGCTGGGGCGAAAAGGTGACGGCCGTCATCGTGCCCAAACCCGGAGCACCCCTCACTGAGGAAGATGTTCTCAACCATTGCCGTCAAAACCTGGCGGGATACAAGTGCCCGAAGACGATCCTGTTCCGCCCGGAGCTCCCCAAGAGCGCCGCGGGAAAGATCTTGAAGAAAGATATTCGAGAAACTCTGCTTCAGTCGGAGAAACGAGGGAGGTGAAGACGGCACGGGCTGAAGAACGAGCGTGTCGGCAAAGATGGCGGTCGCGGTCGGAATCCAAAACGTCGGAGGTGCGCTTATGGCTCAGGAGATCATCAAAGGTTTTCCCGCAACGTCCAATGATGCCTACCCCTTGAACATGATCACCTTCTTGAAGCACGCCGCACGGAACTATCCGGAAACGGAGGTGGTCTCCCGGAATCTGGATGGGAGCCTCCACCGGACAAATTATGGGGAGACTTTCCGGCGCGTGTGCCGTTTGGCCAAAGCCCTGAGAAAGCTCGGGGTGGCCCCCGGTGATCGAGTGGGCGCCTTGGATTGGAATACGCATCGGTTCATGGAACTCTATTTTGCCGTCTCCGGCGTCGGGGCGGTGCTGCTGGAACTCAACCCGCGCATTTCTCCCGCCGAACGCGCCTATGTCATCAACCATAGTGAAGCCCGCTTTGTGGCCGTCGCCGCCTCGCTTCGCCCGCTCATGGAACCTCTTGCGGCGGAATGCCCCACGGTGCAGGGGCTGATCGTGCTGGACGATCTGGTGAAAGGGATCGGCGAAACCGCCTTTCCCGCCGTTTACGATTACGAAACGCTCCTCGCCGAAAGCGATGAGGATTTCACCTTCCCGTGGATCGATGAAAGCTCGGCGTGCACCGCCTGTTACACGTCCGGAACCACGGGAAAGCCCAAGGGCGTCTACAACTCCCATCGAGCCATGTATCTCCACACCTTGGCCATCGCCCAGGCCCTCCACATGACCCAAGACGACGTCATCATGCAGATCGTCCCCATGTTCCACGCCCAGGGGTGGGGCATGTTCTTCTGCGGTCCCATGCTGGGAGCCAAGCTGGTTTTCCCGGGGCGGTACACCATGGAAGATCCTTCGCCCCTCGTGAATCTTCTCGTGGACCAAAAGGTGACCGTCACCTGCGGCGCGCCCGCCATCTTCCTGCCCATGCTGCACTATATCAAGAACCTGCCCGTAAAGCCGGATCTGACGGGCCTGCGGATGATCAGCGGCGCCACCGAACCGCCGCTGGCCTTGATGAAGGGCTATTACGAACTGGGCGGGGCGCAGGTCATCCATGCCTACGGGGCGACGGAGACGGCTCCCCTGGTGACCGTGAACCATCTTAAGCCGTCTCTGCGAAGCCTTCCCGAAGCCGACCGATGGGAACTGCGAAAGAAACAAGGGCTTTCCGTGGTCGGTTTGGATGTGAGCGTCGTGGGTCCGGACGGCCGGGAACTTCCCCGGGACGGCAAGAGCGTCGGGGAAGTCCTCATCCGCGGGCCCTGGATCACCCGCACGTATTACAACGACCCGCGAAGCGCCGAATCCTTTAGCGAAGACGGTTCCTGGCGAAGCGGCGATGCGGGAACCATCGATCCCAACGGATACCTGAAGATCACCGACCGCTTCAAAGATCTCATCAAAAGCGGCGGCGAATGGATCTCTTCCATCGATTTGGAAAACGCCATCATGGCTCACCCGGATGTGATGGAAGCGGCCGTCATCGGTATTCCGCACCCCAAGTGGGAAGAGCGCCCGTTGGCCCTCGTGGTGCCCAAGGAAGCCGCCAAGGGCTCGCTCACCAAGGAAGCGATCCTGGACTTCATCCGGCCGCATTTTGCCAAATGGCAGCTCCCGGACGACGTCCTCTTCGTGGACGCCATCCCCAAGACGAGCGTCGGAAAATTCGCCAAACGCGTTGCCCGCGAACAGTACGCGGGCCATTACGGAGGGTGATCGCCGACACAGAGCCACCCCGGCGGCGATCGCCGGAAAAGAACTCAAGGAGGGAACATGCCGGAGTTTATCGAGATCGAAAACCATGGCCCCATTCGCGAAGTGGCCATGAACCGTCCCAAGAGTTTGAACGCCTTGAACCTGGGGCTCATGACCGACCTGGCCGACGCCATGACGGATGCCGCCGCGGACCCACGGTCCGGGGGTGCTTTTGACGGGGCGAGGTCGGGCTTTCTGCGCCGGGGGGGATTTGAAATGGGCCGTGGAGTACTGTGAGGAGGATCCGGGCACGTCCTTGCACGTTTTGGCGGCACGGCTCAACCGCTTGGCGGTAGAAATCCGGTGCATGCCGAAGCCCGTGGTCGCGGCGATCCAGGGAGCCGCGGCCGGCGCCGGGTTCATGCTCGCCCTGGCCTGTGATTTTCGGGTGATGGAAAAATCCGCTTTTTTCCAACAGGCCTATACCTCCAACGGGCTGTGCATCGACGGCGGCGGCACCTTCTCGCTGCCGCGCCTCGTAGGGCTGGCCCGAGCGCTGGAAATCGCCGCCTTCGACGAGAGAATCCCCGCGGCGAAGGCTCTGGAATGGGGTCTGGTGACCCGCCTTGCCGAAAACGGTTCGGCCCGGGAAGAGGCTCTGAGCATGTTGCAAGAACTCGCCCGCCGCTCGCTCCACTCCTTCCGCTCCGTGAAGGAACTGTTCAACCGCTCTTTTCAGACATCCTTCGAGGAACAGGCGGAGTGGGAGCGGCGCTTCTTGGTGCAGTGCGCACGCCATCCCGACGGACGGGAAGGGCTTCGGGCTTTTATGGAAAAACGGCCGCCGAGGTTTGCCTAGGCGGCGGGGCGGCGGGTCGAACTTTTTAGGGAGCGACGCGCCGAGAAGACATAGGAGAGGGCTATGGCTCAAAGGCATCCACTGACGGAAGAGTCCGCAAAACATTATCACCGCTTCGACCGTGAAAGTGTCTCTTTCTTGCGCTCGCGCTATAACCGAATCACCCGTTGGGTCATTGCGGATATCGTGCGGCGTAGCGCCTACCGCTATCCGGAAAAGCCCGCCTTGATCTTCGGGGACCAGGTGCTCACCTACGCCGAACTCGATGAAGCCACCAACCGCGTAGCCCAGGGACTTCTGGCCTTGGGGCTGAAGCGGTTCGACCGGGTGGCCATCCTGGCCCACAACACGATCCACCATGTGCTCACCTGGCTGGGGACCGCCAAGGCCGGCGGCATTACCTGGCCATCAACTATCTGCTTCGAGGAAAAGACATCGCCTACTGCATCAACCATTCGGAGGCACGGTTTTTCATCGTGGAAGACGCCTTGGCGGACCTGGTGGAGGGCGTCCTGGCGGACATGCCCACCGTGAGGCAGTGGATCTGGTCCACCCAAGGGGCGGGGCGCCCGGCGCCCGCCGGATGGCAGGACTTTGACGCGTGGATCGGCGCACAATCCGCCGAAGAGCCCGATGTGGAACTCTTTATCGAGGATCCGGTCCAAATGACCTACACGAGCGGGACGGAGTCCCTGCCCAAAGGCGTGGTCCTCACCAACCAGTCCCTCATGGCCCAATACATGGGCTGCATCGTGGACGGGGAATACAGCCCGGAAGACGTGAACCTCAACGCACTGCCCATTTTCCACTGCGCTCAGAGGGACGTGTTTCTCACGCCCTTCTTGTGGCTCGGCGCGACAAACATCTTGCTTCCCACGGCCGATGTGCCGACGATCCTCGAGAAGATCGAGCAACATCGGGCGACGGTTTTCTTCGCCCCGCCGACCGTGTGGATCGGCTTGCTCCGCCACCCCGACTTCGACAAACGGGATCTTTCGTCCGTGCAGAAAGGCTACTACGGCGCGTCCATCATGCCCGTGGAGATTCTCAAGGAAATCCAGAGACGGCTTCCGTCCTGCCGCCGCCTTTATAACTATTACGGGCAGACGGAGCTCTCGCCGTACCACACGATCCTCAAACCGGCGGATCAGCTCACCAAACCGGGATCTGCCGGGATGGGCGGCCTCAATATGGAAACGGCCCTGCTGGACGATCTGTGCCGGCCGGTGACCAGCCCCGGCATCCCCGGCGAAATCTGCGGCCGCGGTCCCCACGTCATGCTCATGTATTTCAAGGATCCGGAAAAGACCGAGGAAGCCATGGCGGGCGGATGGTTTCATTCCGGGGATGTGGGCGTCTACGACCCCGATCGCTACATCACCGTGGTGGACCGCAAGAAAGACATGGTGAAAACGGGCGGCGAAAACGTCTCCACGCGGGAAGTGGAAGAAGTGATCTACCAGGATCCGAGGGTCTCGGAAGTGGCGGTCATCGGCGTGCCCCATCCCAAATGGGTCGAAGCGGTCACGGCCGTTGTGGTTCCCAAGGCGGGTGAGACGATCACGGAGGAAGAAATCATAGCGCTGTGCAAGAAGGAACTGGCGGCCTTCAAGGTGCCCAAAGCCGTGGTCGTCGTGGAGGCTTTGCCCAAGACCCCGACGGGGAAAATCCTCAAACGGGATCTTCGGCGACACTACAGCAGCATCTTTTCGTAAGATCGTTGAGGTCGGCGAAACATGGGAGCCCGACGGCTTCGCCCGGTGGACCGGTGTCCAGGGCGGGCCTCGGGCCCCCGGCCGGCTCGTTTCAAAGCGTCCGCCCCCAGCGCAGGGCATTCAAAGGCAGGGCGACGCCGAACGGCTCCAGGACCCATTCGGAACTGAGGCGCCTCAGAGGAACATAGGCCAGTTGTTTTCCGCGAAACGCCAACCGCCCTTTTCGGATTTTGGCGAAAAGTTCTTCCCGAGCGGAGGTCGATGCGCCCAGCAGGACGGGACATGCCTGGAAGGCTTCCACCGCGGGAAGGGTTGCCGGATGGAACGACCCGGACGGAACCGGACCTTCGGCGAGATCCCGAAGTTGGCCGATGGTGGCCGTTCGGCCCAGGCGGAGGAAGAGATGCGGAGCGATCTTGAAGGCCGGAACCCAAAACCGAAAAGGTCGGGCCGCCTCTTGTGACGACACCCGCCGGGGAAGGCACGTGAGCGCCGCAAAATCCCCGTAGGTTTCCAGAGAAAAAGCTTCGCAGGCCACATCCAGCGCCCAAAAAGGTATCCATACCGATTCATCCCCCGAACCGGGCACAAAGCTGATTTCCAGGCGATGAAAGCCGGAGACGGTCGTCTCCCAGAAACCGGAACAGGTGCGGCAGCGCAGCACCACGGCGTCCCGTTCTCCCTCCATGTCGCCGCCGCACCGGGGGCACAAGGTGGGCAGAAACGTCAACCGATGGTCCGGTCTTGCCTCCGGGCTTTCCAAAGGCAGCGCTTCCGGCATGGGGCCCAGGGGCGTCCGGTGATCCCGTCGTGTAACACGGCGTCCTTCTGGAAAACGGGGCATAGACGAGGCTGAGGCTTTCGCCGATGAAGGCGTGATAGGTGATTTTTGACGGCAGGCCTTGAATCCGCCCTCTGAGACCCAATCCCAGGGATTTCAGGAAATCGTCGCGTGCAATCGACGCTGGGAGAAATGTCCCGGGCATCTGCGGTCCGTAAAACGTCGCGGCCATGGTCTGGGGACGAAGGCCCAGGGAAGGGGGGATCCCCGAAGCGGGGAGTGCGGGCGCGGTGCTCTCCAGGATGCGGTGCGTGACATCGGAAACGTCCAGGGCGAAGACCAGGCCGCGAAACCGCCAATAAGGAATGTGGATCAGCTCCCGATCCCGAAAAGCGTCGCTCGCGGGGAGCACAACCATCCCATGAGGACTCGAACGCACGACGAGGCGGACGCGACAGGAGAGGCATTGGAAGATGCGGTTCGTATCTTCCAGGGTCACTCGAGCGCCGCATTGAGGGCAGGGATGGTGGATGAGGATCTTAGAGGCGTTCACCGCATTGATCACAAAAGACGGCTTGAGGCAGATTGGACGCCCCGCAGCGTCGACATTTCTTTTCCAGAAGTTCCTTCGAGACGGCGTTGCCGCAGCGCGGGCAAAACCGTGCGCTGGGCTTCAGGTTTTTCCCGCAATAAGGGCATTGGTTGAAAACCACCAGATGGTGCCCACATGATGGGCAAAACTGCGCATCTTCCGGTACCGGTCGGCGGCAATCCGGACATTGGGGCCGCGGGGGAGAGGAGTCGGTGTCGGCTTTTCGCTCCCGAAGGGCTTCGGCCATGAGGCCCGGGATCATGAAGGCCAGGCCGATTCCTGCGGCTTCACCGCCCGTTCCCGGGTTTTCCGCGGCTTTTTCCATGGCCATGGCCGCCTTGAGCTTCAGGAGCTTATTGAGGTCGTCGAAAACGCCCAGTTTGCTCCGATCGTCGATGGCCCGCTGGACCTCTTCGGGGGGCGTGATGGCGTTGATGTAAAGGTGGGTCAGGGCCATGCCGAAGTGGGAGGCGTCTTCGGCGAGGCGGCCTCTGAGCTTTTCCGCCCAGGCGTCGTAGCGGCCGGGAAGATCCAGGATGCTGGTGAGCTCCTCGCCCATGAGGTCGTTCAGGCGGGAGACGATGACGCGGCTCAGGTATTCTTCCACATCTTCCGTGGTGAACCGGCCCAAAGTGCCCACCAAACGATTGATGAAGAGCACAGGCTGGACGATCCGCACATTGACGACCCCATGGGCTCGAAGGCGGATAAGCCCTAAGGAGGCGTCCTTAAAGGCGACGGGATCCCGCGTGCCCCACCGGAGATTGGCAAACACTTTGGTGTTGACAAAGTAAACTTCCGCTCGAAGTGGGCTGGTGAATCCCCAAGGAAAGCTGAGGAGCTTGGTCAAGATGGGGATGTTCGCCGTCTGCAGCGTGTGACGGCCCGGACCGAAGGCGGCGACGGCCTTTCCCTGATAAAAGAGCACCGCGGCCTGGCTTTCCCGCACCGTAAGCTGGGCGCCGAATTTGATCTCTCCAGACCCTTCTTCCGGGATGCGGTGGAGCATCTCCTTCCCGGTGGGATCCAACCATTCGATGACCTCCAAGAAAACCGCGTTGTTCGTTCCCATGGGCTGTCCTTTCGCACTGGTGAGGTCCCTACGGATTACTCAACGGCATCGAGCAGCCTAAACTTAAGAGAATTTCTCAGAACAACGGTTCAGCGCCCCCGCGGACCATTGAGCAGGGGCCCGATCTATGGCAATCTGACGACCTTTGTTCGTCCGCAATCTGCCGCCCTGAGCCGTCATGGAAGAAAAGCACGGAGGATGGATCATGACCTTTCGCGAAATGGTGATGAAAAACCGGAGCTACCGACGTTTTCACGAAAACCACGTGGTCAGCCGAGAGACTCTCCTGGAGCTCGTGGACTTGGCGCGCATGAGCGCTTCGGCGGCCAACCGCCAGCCGTTGAAGTACATCCTGTCCGCGGATCCCGAAACCAACGCGCGCATCTTTCCCACCCTTGCCTGGGCGGCCTATCTGAAGGACTGGCCGGGCCCTTCCGAAGGGGAACGCCCTACGGCCTATATCGTTATCTTGTTGGACACCACCATTACGGACAACCCTCTCTGTGACGACGGCATTGCGGCCCAGACCATCCTTCTCGGGGCTGTGGAAAAGGGCTTGGGAGGCTGCATCATTGCCTCGGTGCGAAGAGAAGAACTGCGCCAGGCCCTCCGTATTCCAGAGCATCTGGCGATCCGCTTCGTCATCGCCCTGGGAAAACCCGCCGAAACTGTCGTTTTGGAAGATCTTCCCCCGAGCGGCGACATCCGCTACTGGCGCGACGCGCACGGCCGCCATCATGTGCCCAAGCGCCCCTTGAATGACGTCATTGTTACACCGGTAGTGTAAAAGCTTCCGTGCAAAATCTGGGGAGTAGAAGAAAGACGCTTTCCCTCGCCCGGGGTCTTAACCACGCGGCGTGAGAAAACCAACATGATCAATGGCAATAACAAGTGGATTTGCCCCTTCATTCCCGGTGCCCGAAATATAACGGCACCGAGCTGAACCGCTGCGACCAAACCGAGCGAGGGAGCAGTCGGCTGGAGCGAGATGTTATTTCTGTCCGGAAGCAGCCGCAAGCCATCTTCTTCCGGCCGCAGTTATTTCCCATATTCCACGTGGAGAGTCTGATGCAAGCAAGCCTTCCTTTACCATTGCGTTCCTTGCCCACTGGGCGGTATTACGCCAACGGACCTGGGTAGGGTCTGACGGTAAGGACAACCGATCATAGGCATTTAGCCGGTCTTTCATCGCATCTCCTACCCTGTCTAGGATTTCGTTCATAGGAGCAGAGCCGCCCAGATCTACAAGACTTTGGAGTATGGGAATGCGGAACTCGTCTTCTGGCGTTCTGAGACCACGCTTTAGCCTCTCGGATACTTTTCTGCTTCGCTTCCGAACCCTTAAAGGGACCATAGCGCCAAAAATGTTGAGCCATTCCCTCTGAAGATCCAGCACTTTCGTGCGAAATGCGGTCATTGCCGAGCCCTTTTCCATCAATTCCCTGGCCACATCATATTTTCCACCTTGAAAGGCCTGAGCTCCCTCTTGGTTCAACGCCGCAATGGCATTCTCTATTTCTTCGAGAACTATGTCAAAGGCAACCGCTACTTCGTTCTGGTCCATTGGGCTTTCCCCCGTAAAATGGCTTGTTCTCGACTAGGTGCGCCTAACACAAATCAGGTTGATCCGTATCATATGCGCTATTTCTTGTTTTTGCCAGCATAAGCCTTGCAGTGGCCCCATTCAGTATGACAACCGGGGGTGAATAGGCTACGGGTCATGTCCTGAGGGTGGAGCATCAGGCGGCCTATCGGCCTTCTTATGGACCTCATCGGCGGTTTTGCCTTTCAGCGCTTAATGAGGCCTTTCTTCGTTGTCCAGTCGGAACCGGCCTTGGAGGGCGGTTCTGGGCTCCAGGGCGTTTTTGAACTCATGGCGATAAAGGCACTGGTGTCTCACGGTCCACCAAAACCGCTCGATAAAGATATCGCCTTCGAACAGCCGTCGGCCGTCCATGCTGATCCGAACTCCGTTGCGTTCCACGGCGCCGGCGAACTTCTTGCCGATAAACTGACTGCCCTAGAGGCCAAAAGCCATCGGATTCTCGACCGTTGCGCCGGTTTTAAAGGAACCGACGGGTCGGCGGAGCTATGGGGCTTTTGGCTGCGCTTTTGATCGACTTAGGACAATAGCGACAAAAAATCCGACCGGCCCAAACGCGATCTCTGAAATATCCGCCGTGCACCCGGTGAACATTCCCATGGCTGCAGGCTCGATACGCAGGCTGAGTCGCAAGGCCCTAAATTTATAAACTTTATGGAAACTTCACACCCTTTTGGATCGTCTAGGGTCGAGCGCTTCACGTCGTATGCGATAGGAAGTGGTCCGAAAAGGCCAAAACTGGTCGAGAGTAACCATGAACTTTCTCTCAGATTTCTTTCTCTCTTTTGGGATGACAAGGCACGGTTTTGGAGGTCCTTTCCCCTGAATGGCACTCGGTTTGCTGTGTACAAGGCTTCAAATCAGGCACGCGTAGAGGCTCAGCGTAGAACGGGACAGAAACCCCTCTCATCAGAAACCTCGCCTGCATGCTCTTGGATTAAGGACGCTGGTGAAGACCGCGTCGGTCGAAAGAATCATGGCGTTATCTTTGTCCACCATAGAGAAAAAGGAGGCAGAATCATGAAGACGAGAATACTGAACAGTGTGAGCAGGTCCCTATACTCTGGATGTATAGTCTTATTGTATTTCGCTTTCTGGGTATTTTTCAGTGTTTCGATTGTCAACGCCGCCGAGGAGTCATCCGTAGAAGAAGCTACTCCAGCGGATACCGTCATTTTAGACGGGAAAGTCTTTACATCCAATTCGAAGATGCCCTTCGCTCAGGCTCTGGCCATCCGAGACGGACGCTTTGTTTATGTCGGCACCAACTCGGAATGCCTTAAGTATATTGGGCCCAATACCAAAATCATTGACGCGGACAAGGCCTTTATCACTCCTGGATTTGTGGATGCCCATACACACCTTGTCTGGCTAGGGATTCTCAGCCCCGTGCTGCTTCTGACTTACGATGCGACCAATCTGGATGAGTTGAAAACGATGGTTCAGAACTACGCCGCTCAGAACCCCGATTTGCCCTTTATTTTGGCCATCGGGTGGAGCTACGACTACATTCCCGGAGGCATCCCGACTTTAAGCATGGCTGATGAGATTTTGTCCGACCGGGCTTTGTTTCTCTGGAGTCATGACGGTCATACAGGGTGGGTGAATACGAAAGCCCTGGAAAGGATGCAATCGGTGAATCCGACAGCCTTTCGTCATCTAACACCAGTCGTGGATCCGGAAACACAGAAACCGACCGGTATATTGCTCCACTTTTATGCCATAAATCCCTTCGATTTTTATCCCCTCGAAGAATTGGGAAACGATATGATTTCAAAAATGGCGGCGGGGCTGAAGGCTTCGCTTAACCAGGCCTTGTCCGTGGGCGTGACGACGCATCGTGATGTGATGATTCACCGTTCCGTAATTCCTATGCTCAAGACTATGAACGATGCCGGATGCTTTGAGGATGTACGGGTGCAAGGCCTGTATTTCATCAATCACTACGCTCTGGAAGATGAAGCAACGCTCATGGAGAATCTCTCGTATTGGAAGCAGTTCGGCCTTGATCATTCAACGGACCATCTGATTTTGGGCCGTTCCATCAAGCTCGGGATTGATGGAGTTCCCTCCAACCATACGGCGTTTTTATACGAACCCTACGCCGACGACCCGGACAATTGCGGTGTTGCCAGCTGGACCGCAGAGGATTTCAACTATCTGGTAGCCATGATCGATCGGATGCAGTTTCAGATCTCCACCCACGCCGTGGGCGACGCTGCCATTACTCGGGTCATCGACGCCTATGAAAACGCCTTGTTAACAAACGGACCTTGGGACTCCCGGCACACCATAGAGCACAATTCGTTGATCATTGATTCGGATGTTAACCGAATGAAAAACCTAGGGATATACGCTTCTGTGCAGCCAACCCATATCTATGGGACGGAAACCGGGGAAAAGGTTTTGGGAACCGAGCGTTTCGAACGACTCATTCCGCTCCGAAGCCTTCAAAAAGCAGGAGCACCACTGGCTTTCGGCACCGATTACTCGATCGTCCCTGTCAATCCTATTTACGGACTTTTTGTCGCGGCGACCCGTTTGGATTACAAGGGCTTCCCCCATACTCTTGAGGAGCTCAAAGAGATCATCTCGGTGGAGGATGCCATCCGGCACTATACCATCGGAAGTGCTAAGGCATTGAAAATGGAAAATGAGATCGGTTCCGTGGAAGTGGGCAAGAAGGCCGACCTCGTGATGTTCTCGATTGATCTGAGAGATATTGTGAGTTTTCGCTTCATCTGGACGTATGGTATCGGTCTCGGCGCCTGGGACCATTTTGTTCTGAAGACATTTGTGGACGGCCGAATCGTATACGAGAAAGAAAGTTAAGGGAGTCACCGAGGCAACCCCTTGGTTCAGACGAACAAATCCGATCGGTAGCGGTGGATGAGGAGGAGTTCCACTTCCCAGCCGGCCATGATTTCCCGGCCGACGACCTGGAGGAGGGCCTTCATGGTCGTCGGTCCCAGGGTGCGCTGGATGTCTTGGCAAAAATAATTGAGACAGAAATGGTTCTTGGCGGTCAGGAGACAGCCTTTGTCGCCCAGAAAGAGGCATTGGTCGGCGTAGTCGTGCCGTGTTGGGAGTTCACAGCCGAGAAGCCGATTGATGAGAAGATGAACCACCGTGTAGTGCCACTCCATATCGGGAAAGCAGCATCCTCCGAAAACGTGGGCGGCGCAGGCGCTGCACGCATCGAAAACCCCCGCGTCCGCAAAAGCGGCCCGCGTATCGCGGATGCTGCCGCGGTAGCGTTCCAAAGCCCGGACGATCTCTTCGTCCGACAGGATTTCCGCGCCGATGTCGTCGTAAAGGCGCAAGGCTTGAAACACATGCTGCGCCGGATCCGGGGGACCGGCGGCCTTGAGGGTTTTTACGCCCATTGATTCATCCTTCGCGGTCTGCGCCATGAGCCATTCATATCTTCTGTACCGGGACCTGCGCTCCATCGTCTCAGCTTAAAGGTGTGTGGAGCTTGTTCAAAGGCTGGGGTGAGCGCAGCGACCCCTACCATCCTTTCCGCCTCCCCCGGCCCGCGAGGGGTGGCTAACATCTTTCGAGCCTCTTTATACTGCAGCCGGGACGTGTTTCGGGTCCAGGGAGTGGTCCATCCTGGGGTCACTCTATTGTAGCCCGAGAACCGCTCCCTCCCAAGGATCATCTTTTCCTTGACATGGGCGCTCGGGTCTGTCAGGAACTGAACGAGCGCTCGGTTAGGTTGCAGTGTCTATCCGTCTCGTTCCCCTGAAAGCAAGGAGGTTTCCATGGTCGGCATTACTGCCTATGGCGCATACCTGCCGCGATATCGGCTGGAAAGAAAAACCGTGGCCAAAGCCATGGCCTGGATCAACCCCGCCGTGTGGGGCCTGGCGGGCGGGGAAAAGGCCGTGGCCGGTGCGGACGAAGACGCCATCACCCTGGCGGCGGCGGCGGTGC
>VSSL01000298.1_pt1 | contig 14355 bp, 14 predicted proteins | sample 4557531 | NCBI WGS metagenome assembly VSSL01 (sample SAMN10986726, study PRJNA523729) | hot springs metagenome | isolation source: hot springs | place: India:Timba, Gujarat | collected 2018-05-31 | reverse complement strand
TCGAGATTTTTCAAACATGCTTGCCGACGCCCGCGTCTCTTTGCGATTTCACACCCCCAACGCCGTTCACGTGCGGGCCTTGACCGATCCTCGGTGGAGCCGCCTCCTGTTTGAAAGCGGTTTTGTCACCCTGCGGCTCGGCCTGGAAACAACCCGCTCGGAGCGCCAAAAAAAATGGGGCGGTAAAGCCAGCGTGGACATGTTTCATCGGGCGGTGGACGCCCTGGGCCGGGCGGGGTTTGCTCCGAAACAGATCGGGGTCTATCTCATGGCCGGAGTTCCTGGACAAAGCCCGGAAGAGGTGGCGGAAGGCATTGCGCTCGTCCGAAAGGCGGGGGTGCTCCCTTACGTCGCGGAATTTTCCCCCATCCCCGGAACCGCGGTCTGGCCGGAAGCGGTGGCACAAAGCCCCTTTCCCTTGGCCGAAGAACCGCTTACGCACAACAATTCCTTTTTTGCCTGCCGGCGCCCCGATTTTTCTCTGAAAGACCTGGAAACGCTCAAGATATTGGCTCGGGACGCCCGACGCGCTGCCGAGAGGGATGGTATGAGGGCCGCATCCCGGGGATAAGAGAGCGGTTCACAGGGGTCGTCGGAGGGTGGGCGGCCGCCTCTTGACCTCGGAAAGGCCGTGCGGATTGCGGGTCTCTCGGGTCGGTGAAATGGGGGCCCGAAAGGTTCGTGAAATATTTCTTGACCCCTTGGCGCGAAAGGGCTATAGATGCCACCTCAGAAAGGGGATCCTGCCCGGGTCTTCGTCGTTTCCCCGAAGGCCGGCAGGCCCTGCGGACGGCGGTGTGTGACAACGATCACAATCCCCAGGGCGCTCACGCCTCAGGGGAAACGAGGACGTTAGGCAAGCGGGTCGGGCTCATGAATCCATACGTTCCGGTACTGTTGATGCTTTTCGTTGCGGCGGCGACGGCCGCCGGCATGTTGGCGGCCACCTCTTTGATCGGCCCCAAGAGGGTTTTTGCCGACAAGATGGAGCCGTTCGAGTGCGGGGAAAGCCCCATCGTCAATCCCAAGCAGAGGTTTTCGGTCAAGTTTTACCTGGTGGCTCTTTTCTTTGTGATCTTCGATATTGAAGCCGTCTTTATGTACCCTTGGGCGGTCTTGTTCTCTGAATTGGGGTGGTTCGGTTTTGTGGAAATGATGATTTTCGTCTTTATCCTGGCCGTCGGCCTTGCCTACGTGTGGCGAAGGGGAGCGTTGGAATGGGACTAAGGCTTTCGCGGTGGACGGTGACCCGCGATCTGTTGGCCGGCAGAACGGAGAGTGCCGGCCCGGAACGGCTTTTGGACGGGAGCGTGGTCCTGACTCGGTTGGAAGAGGCCGTCAATTGGGCCCGCAAGTATTCCTTCTTCCTCTACCCTTTTGTCACGGCATGCTGCGGCATGGAATTCATGTCGGTGGCCGGTCCGCGTTACGATCTGGATCGGTTCGGCGCCGCCCTGCCTCGGTTTTCTCCCCGCCAGGCCGACCTCCTTATGGTGGTGGGCACCATCAGCCATAAACAGGCTCCGATCTTGGTCAAAGTTTACAACCAGATGGCGGAGCCCAATGGGTGTTCGCCTTTGGGGTGTGCGCCGTCTCCGGGGGTTTTTACGACAACTATTCCGTGGTGCAAGGCATCGACACCTTGATTCCCGTGGACATTTATGTGCCGGGGTGTCCGCCCCGCCCGGAGATGGTATTGGACGGGCTGTTGCAGCTTCAGCAAAAGGTCAAACAGGAACGGTGGTCCGATTGGCCGCGGGGTGAAGCGCCGGTGAGCCGGTGCTAGGGCCCGCCGAGAAGGATACGGGGCGCATGGACGGGAGTGTCACTTTAAGGAAGCTGGCGCAGAAGTTCCCTCACGAGATTGTCGGCACGCACAATTACCGCGGCGACGACACGGCAATCGTTAAGAAGGACAAGATCCGCGACATCTGCCTTTTCCTTCGAGACGACCCGGATTGCCTTTACAATTTCATGATGGATCTGACCGTGGTGGACTATCTGGGGAGGGAACCGCGCTTCGAGGTCGTCTATCATCTTTACTCCTTGGCGCACAACCAGAGGGTGCGGGTGAAGGCCCTGGTGCCCGAATCCGACCTGACCATCGACTCCGTGGTGCCGGTCTGGGTCGCCGCGGATTGGTTCGAGCGGGAAGCCTACGACATGTATGGGGTGATCTTTCAAGGACATCCCAATTTGCGTCGCATCCTGCTTTACGAAGGGTTTCAAGGGCATCCGCTGCGCAAGGACTATCCGCTCAAGAAGCGGCAGCCTTTGATCGGCCCCGTCAACTAACACTGCAACGGGTACGCGTTGAGCCATGTCTGAAATTGTGAGAGATCTTCATACCGAACGCATGGTGATCAACATGGGTCCCTCCCACCCGGTGACCCATGGCACGGTGAAGTTCCTGGCCACGCTGGACGGGGAGACCATCGTGGACCTCGACGTGGAGATCGGCTACCTCCACCGGGGTTTCGAAAAGATGTGCGAAAATAGCACGTGGCAGCAGGTCATCCCCTACACGGACCGGCTCAATTACGTCTCCCCGCTGATCAACAATACAGGGTACGCCCTGGCCGTGGAAAAGCTTCTGGGGATCGACGTGCCCGAACGGTGCAAATATCTGCGGGTGATCGCCTGTGAATTGTCCCGTCTTTCCGACCACCTGACCAACGTGGCGGCCGCCGGTTTGGAACTGGGCGCCTTTACGGCGTTTCTCTATTTTGTGGAAGCTCGGGAGCTCGTCTGGGACCTGATCGAGGCGCTCTGCGGGGCTCGTGTGACCGTCAACTACGTGCGAATCGGCGGCCTGAAGAACGATTTGCCGGAACGGTTTGAGGAGAAGGTTCGGTATGTTTTCGGTGAGGTGCGCCGCCTGTGGAAGGACGTGGACAAGCTCCTGACCAAGAACCGCATCTTCATCGACCGAACGCGGGACGTGGCGGCTCTTTCGGCTGAAGAGGCCATCGCGTACGGCTTCACGGGACCGTGCCTCAGGGCCTGCGGTGTGCCTTACGATGTGCGCAAGGCCCAGCCGTATTTGGTTTACGATCGGATGGACTTCGAGGTGCCCATCGGAGGGACGGGCGACAACTACGACAAGTACTTGGTGCGCATGGAGGAAATCCAGCAAAGCATGCGCATCGTCGAACAGGCCTTGGCCCAGATGCCCGACGGCCCCATCAATGTGCGGCTGCCTCAGGTGCGGATGGAGCCCAAGGAAAAGATCTACACCCGCATCGATTCCCTCATTTACCACTTCAAGACGGTCATCGAAGGCATCAAGCCGCCTCCCGGCGAAGTGTACCTGGCCGTGGAGGGGGGAAACGGTGAGTTGGGATTCTATCTGGTGAGCGATGGCAGCGGCAAACCCGTCAAGTGTCGGGTGAGGCCGCCCTGTTTTGCCCTGACCGCCGCCATGCCGAGACTGGTCAAGGGCAGACTGCTCGCCGATATCGTCCCCACATTCGACATGATCAACATGATCGGCGGAGAATGCGATAGATAGCCATGGCTGGAGACCTGATCGAATCCGTAGCCAAAATCCTCTTCATCTTTGCGGTGAATGTGGGGGTTTTTGCGCCCATTCTCGGATGGGTGGAGAGAAAACAGAGCGCCGTCATGCAGGACCGGATCGGCGCCAACCGGGCGGACATCCTCGGCTTTACGGCCATCGGCTTGTTTCATTCCCTGGCCGACGCCGTCAAGCTGCTCACCAAGGAAGATTTCGTCCCCGCCAACGCCAATAAGTTTTTCCACACGCTAGCGCCCTTCATCTCGCTCGTTCCCGCCATCGCCGCCTTCGCGATCATTCCCTTCGGCGGACGTTACGAACTGTTCGGCCGGGAAATCAATCTGGTGATCGCGGATCTGGACGTAGGCATCCTTTACGTGTTCGCCCTGGCGGGGCTGGCCACGTACGGGACGGTCTTGGCGGGCTGGTCGTCGCGCAGCAACTGGTCGCTTTTGGGCGGTCTTCGGGCGTCGGCTCAGATGCTTTCCTACGAAGTGGCCATGGGGCTGAGCATCATCGGCGTCATCATGGTCTATGGGTCGCTCCGGCTCACCGACATCGGCGCCATGCAGGAAAACTTCTTCCGCTGGGGCATCTTCCTGCAGCCGGTGGGATTCATCATCTACCTGACCTGCGCCATTGCGGAAAACAAACGCATCCCCTTCGACCTCCCCGAGGCGGAATCGGAGCTGGTGGCCGGCTATTTTACCGAATACAGCGGCATGAAGTTCATCATGTTCTGGATGGCCGAGTTCCTCGAGATGGTCACCATCAGCGCCATCGTCACGACCCTGTTTTTCGGCGCCTGGCATATTCCCTTCGTCACGGACGCCATGCTGCTGAACTGGTTTCAGTTCGCAGGGCCCAACGGGGCAGCCGCCCTGGCCATGCTGGTGAACGTGGCGGTCTTTTTCGCCAAGGTATCGTTCTTCATTTGGCTTCAGATGACCATACGGTGGACGCTTCCGCGCTTTCGATACGATCAGATCATGAGAATGTGCTGGAAGATGTTGCTGCCGCTTTCCCTCATCAACCTCTCAATAACCGGGCTGGTGGTTTTGCTGCTATGAGCACACAGACAGGATCAGGACACCCTCCGTATTCCGTCCAGGTGGGCATTCCCGCTGCGGTGTTGAGGGCCAAGAGGGTCCGCCGCCGAATGGACCTCACGCTGTGGGAAAAGCTCTACCTGATGGAAATCGTCCGCGGACTGGTCGTAACCAGCAAGCATTTTTTCATCAACATGTGGGGGTTTATCTTCCCGCCCGCGGGCAAGAAGCGCAAGGTCTTCACCGTTTACTATCCGGAAGAAAAACTGCAGCTGCCGCCCGCCTATCGAGGCCGACCCGTGCTGGTGGCGCACACCGATGGGACGGAAAAATGCGTGGCCTGCGGGCTGTGCGAGAAGATGTGCCCGGCCCACGCCATTTCCATCGTGGCCGCCGAAAGGGCGCCTGGCGAAAGGTATCCCTTACGCTATACCCTGGATTTGGGGCGATGCGTGTACTGCGGCTACTGCGAGGAGGTGTGTCCCAAGGAAGCTATTGTGATGAGCGACGAGTACCAGGGCTTGGCCCAAAGGGATCGGAACGCGCTGCGGTTTGAAAAGGAGCAGCTGCTGAGGCCGGAAGGGAAAGTGAAGACGCGTCTGGACTATGTGAGAAGGATATACTCCAAATGGAATTATTAGTCTTCTATACCTTCTGCGTGGGGGCGGTGGTGTCGGCCCTGCTGATGGTGACGACCAAGCGGCCGGTGCGGGCGGCCATGAGCTTGGTGGCGACCATGTCCTTTTTGGCGGGCTTGTATGCCCTGCTCAATGCCCACCTCATCGCGGTGCTGCAGCTGATCGTCTACGCCGGCGCCATCATGGTGTTGTTCCTCTTCGTCATCATGCTCCTCAATATTGAAGAAAAAGAAGGGAAACTGGCCCGGAACGTCTTCTTTATCCAGCTGGCCGGGACCGTGGTTGTGGGCATCCTCCTGGTGGCCATGGTGGTGGTCATGAACAAGATCGGGGCACCGGTGGCAGGCGTGGAAGTGGAGGAGGCTTTCGGGACCACGCGGGCGGTCGGCTGGATGTTATTCACCAAGTATCTGTTGCCGTTTGAAATCGCGTCCGTGCTTTTGCTTGCGGCGATTGTGGGGGCGGTTATCCAAGCCAAAAGGAGGATAGACAATTCGAAGGCGTGAGGCGCCTTGGGGTTGTCGGGTGGAGCCTATGGTCTCATTGAACGCATACCTGATGTTGGGCGCGGTGTTGTTTGCCATCGGTACGGTGGGGGTGCTGGCGCATCGCAATGCCTTGATCATCTACATGTGCATTGAACTGATGCTCAACGCCGTCAATCTCACCATCGTGGCGTACGCACGGTTTTTGAACAGCTTGGACGGTCATGTTTACGTGTTCATGATCATGACCGTTGCAGCGGCTGAGGCTGCCGTAGGGTTGGCCATCCTCATTGCGCTTTTCCGCAACAAGCCGACCGTCGATGTGGACGAAATCAATCTAAGCAAAGGTTAGGAAGGACGTGGAAACCATTCACTCGATCAAACCCTTGCTGGCCGTGCTGGCGTCTCTTCTGGCGGTTCCCCTGATCCTGAAGACCGGAGACGAGAAGCCCAATCTGCGGGAATTCTGGTCGGTGCTTGCCGGGATCATCAAGTTTTCCGTCGTGATCTCCATGGCCCCGGTGATCCTTTCCGGCCATACCATCGAGTACACGCTCGTGGAAGGCTTCTACAAAGGGATCGACATCAAATTTCGAGTCGATGCCTTCGGTCTGCTTTTCGCTTCCGTTTCCTCCTTTTTATGGATCATCACGACCTTCTATTCCGTGGGCTACATGAGGGCGGGCAAAGAACACGCCCAGACGCGGTATTTCAGCTGCTTCGCCATCAGCTTGTCGGCCACGATGGGTGTGGCTTTCTCGGCCAACTTGGTCACGCTCTTCCTGTTCTACGAGATCCTGAGCCTGGCGACGGTTCCCTTGGTCGGCCATAAAGAAACGGGGGAGGCGATCGAAGGGGCCACGAAATACTTCCTATATTTGCTGGGCTTGTCCAAAACTTTGCTCCTTTCCGGCATCATCATCGTCTACATGACCACCGGAACGACGGATTTTCAGCCGGGAGGGCTGCTGCGCAGCCAGACGGGTTCGGCCCTGCTTTTTGCGGCTTTCTTCCTGTTTCTCTTCGGGTTCGCCAAAGGCGCCGTCATGCCGTTCCACAACTGGCTCCCGTCGGCGATGGTGGCGCCGACACCGGTCAGCGCGTTGCTACACGCCGTGGCCGTCGTGAAGGTAGGCGTGTTCTCGATCCTGCGGGTGGTGTTCCATATCTACGGCGTGGATTTCATGACGCGGATGAATTTGGGTCTCACTGCGGCGTACGTGGTTTCGTTTACGATCGTGATGGCTTCGGTGATCGCCCTAACCAAGGACAATCTAAAAGCGCGACTGGCCTACTCTACGGTGAGCCAGCTTTCCTACGTCATCTTGGGCGCGGTGCTCCTGACGCCCAGCGGGATGGTCGGCGGGATCATGCACATCGCCAACCATGCCTTCTCGAAGATCACGCTGTTCTTTTGCGCCGGGGCGCTCTACTGCTGCGCCCACAAGACGGAAGTGAGCCAGTTGTCCGGAATCGGCAGGAAGATGCCCTGGACGATGGCCGCGTTCTTCATCGCCTCCTTAAGCATGATCGGGGTGCCGCCGGCGGCGGGGTTCACCAGCAAATGGTTCCTGGCGTTGGGTTCCATTGAGGCCCATGCGGTTCCCATCCTGATGGTCTTGGTCATGAGCACCCTGTTGAATGCCGCATACTTCCTGCCCATCACCTATAAGGCGTTTTTTGAGAAGGAGGAAGAGGCGCACGGCCTTGAAGCGCACGGCCACGGTCATGGGGAGGGACACCGCGAGGAGGTACGGGAACTGAAGTTCGTTGTGGTTCCTCTGGTCATCACGGCCGCAATCTCGCTCCTCATCGGGATCTTTCCCGACTACTTCCTCGCATTGGCCAAGGAGGTGATCCGATGATTCGAAGGATCGTCCTGTTTATCGGAGACCCTAAGAACAAGAAGACGGTGAAGAAGATCGGGATCGCCATGCTCATTGTCACGTTCATTTCCGACTTCTTCGTGCACCGTGAGCATGTGCACTACATTTGGGATCGGATTCCCGGCTGGGGGGCTTTGTACGGGTTTGTGTCGTGCGTCGTCATCATCCTGGCGTCGAAGTTTTACGGACATCAGTGCCGCATCATGAGGGACGAGGATTACTACAATGACTGAGTGGATACACCCGTCCGTCTTCTACATTCCTGGAGCCTTTCTCCTGCCGTTCCTCAAAGGACGGCTGCAAAAGGCGGCCATGCTCGCCATCCCGGTCCTGGGGATCGCCTCCATGTACCTCATGATGCACGTGCCCCACGGCGCTTACTGGACGGCCCATTTTCTGGGGCGGGAGATGATCTTCGGATCCGTGGATAAGCTGAGCATCGTCTTCGGCTGGGTATTTACCATCATGTCCTTTATCGGGATGGTCTATGCCCTGCACGTGAACGATAGCGGGCAGCACGTAGCGGCGTCCCTGTACGTGGGCGGCTCCCTCGGGGTGACCTTTGCGGGCGACTACCTGACCTTGTTCATTTTCTGGGAACTGATGGCCTTTTCATCGGTCTATCTCGTGTTCGCCGCTCGGCATCGAGACGCCATCCGGGCCGCCTTCCGGTACATCCTGGTCCACGCCTTCGGCGGAGTGTGCCTCCTGGGCGGGGTGATCCTCCATTACCTGAACGAAGGGTCGCTGTTGGTGGGGCCTTTGGAACAAAACGGAAGTCTCGCGTTTTACATGATGCTCGTCGGGGTCATCATCAACGCGGCCGTCCCGCCGCTCCACGCCTGGCTGACCGACGCCTATCCGGAAGGGACCGTGACGGGGTCGGTGTTCATGTCCGCCTTTACCACGAAGACGGCCGTGTATGTACTGGTCAGGGTCTTCCCGGGGGCGGAGATCCTGGTCTACCTGGGAACCATCATGGCGCTCTACGGCGTTGTTTATGCCGTGCTGGAAAACGACTCCCGACGCCTGCTCGCCTACCATATCGTGAGCCAGGTCGGATACATGGTCACGGGGGTGGGGATCGGCACCGAGATGAGCCTCAACGGATCGGTATCCCACGCCTTCGCCCACATCCTCTACAAGGGGTTGCTGTTCATGGGGGCCGGTGCCGTGATTGAGATGACCGGCCGAAGGAAGCTCACGGAACTCGGTGGCCTCTACCGCACCATGCCGATTACCCTCGTGCTGTACATGATCGGAGGGTTCGCCATCTCGGCCTTTCCGCTGTTCAGCGGGTTTGTCACCAAGTCGATGGTGGTGGCCGCGGCCAGTGTGGATCATCGGCCTCTGGTGGCCCTGCTGCTCACCATGGCCTCCTCGGGAACCTTCCTCCATACGGGATTGAAGCTGCCCTACTATATGTTCTTCGGGAAGGATTCGGGCTTGGAAGCCAAGGAACCGCCGGCGAACATGGTTTGGGCCATGGTCATCGCCTCCTTTTTGTGCATCGGCATCGGGTGTTATCCGAAGCCGTTGTACGATCTCTTGCCTTTCCCGGTGCATTTCGACCCTTACACGGGGGACCATGTGACGAGCGCCTTGGGGATCCTCCTGTTCACGGGCCTGGGGTTCTTCATGCTTCTGAAGAAACTGGATCCGGAACCGACCATCAGCATCGACACGGACTGGTTCTACCGGAAGGGCGCCGGGGTCTTTATGTGGGTGGCGAGCCGACCGATAGCCGCGACGGACACGTACGTCGGGGACATCTGGAAGACCTGGTTTTCTCGATTCACGCTGTTTTTCTCGGACATCCTGGCGCGCATCATGGATGTTCGGGGGATTGACGGGGCGGTGAACGGCATTGCGAACTTCTTCCTTGCGGCCTCGCGCGTGGCGCGGACCACGGCGACGGGGCTGGTGCGGCATTATGCGGCGACGATGCTGATCGGCGGCATCGTCATCCTGGGCTATTACCTCTTCTCCACCTTGATGAGTCTATGATGAATGCGGCGACTTTTCCCATCCTGTCGGTGACCACGTTTCTGCCTTTGGCGGGCGTTGCGCTGATCTGCCTCATACCGAGCCGGCATCGGAAGGCGATCCAATGGACGGCCTTCCTGGTGACCGTGGCGACGTTCCTTGTGTCGCTTCAGCTCTATTTCCGGTTCGATACGACGACCTGGAAGATGCAGTTCGTCGAGGATGCCCAGTGGATCCCGCAGTTTGCCATTCGGTACCAGATGGGGATCGACGGCATCAGTCTGCTGCTGGTGCTTTTGACGACCTTCCTTTCGGCCGTCTCCGTGTTGTCGACCTGGACGGCGGTGACGGAGCGTGTCAAGGCCTATATGGTTTCCCTACTGCTCCTCGAGACGGGGATGATCGGCGTCTTTTGTGCGCTGGACTTCATCTTGTTCTACGTCTTCTGGGAAGTCATGTTGATCCCCATGTACTTCATCATCGGGATCTGGGGCGGGCCCCGGCGGATTTACGCCGCGGTGAAGTTCTTTATTTACACCATGAGCGGCAGCGTGCTCATGCTTGTGGCCATTCTCGTGCTGTACTTCATGCACTTCGAGGCCACGGGGACCTACAGCTTCCACATCCTCGACTATCATCAACTGGGACTGCCGACGAACATCCAGATTTGGCTGTTTTTGGCCTTCGCCGTTGCCTTCGCCATCAAGGTGCCCATGTTCCCGTTCCACACATGGCTTCCGGACGCGCACGTGGAAGCGCCGACGGCGGGCAGCGTCATTCTGGCGGGCGTCTTGCTGAAGATGGGAACATACGGGTTTCTGCGGTTCTGTCTGCCGATGTTTCCGCAGGCGAGCGTTATCTTCGTCCCGATGATTTTGATCTTGGCCTTGATCGGCATCATCTACGGGGCCATGGTGTCCTTGGCGCAAGATGACGTGAAAAAGCTTGTGGCCTATTCCAGTGTGAGCCACCTGGGATATTGCATGCTGGGAATGTTCGCCCTGAATCCTGACGGGGTGAAGGGAAGCCTGATTCAGATGGTCAACCACGGACTGAGCACGGGAGCGCTGTTCTTGATTGTGGGCATTCTGTACGAACGGCGTCATACCCGGCTAATTTCCGAATACGGCGGCCTAATGAAGGTGATGCCGATCTTCGCCTTCATCTTCCTGATGGTCGCTTTCTCCTCCATGGGGGTGCCGGGGACGAACGGGTTTGTCGGCGAATTGCTGATCCTGATCGGGGCCTTCCAAGCTTCTCTCAAGTTCGGTTTGGCCGCGACGGTGGGGCTCATTCTCGGGGCCGTCTACCTCTTATGGACCGTCAAGCGAGTGACCTACGGACCGATCACCAAACCGGAAAACCAGGTCCTGAAGGACATGACGCCGAGGGAGTATGCCTACATGATCCCGGTGCTGGTGTTCATTTTCTGGATCGGGCTCTACCCGAAGCCATTCTTGAGGACGATGGATGCCTCCGTCGATCATTTGCTGCAATCGGTGCGCATCCAGGAAACGGCGGGTGTCTCCGACCACGGACCCGGGTAGTTCCAGAATCTTTTTGCGAAAGCCGACGTTCAACAGCTGACAAAAGGCCAAGGGCGGTAATCTATGGAACAGGTCATAAGCAGCATCAGTCTGAGCGCGATTGCTCCGGAGTCGATTCTGGTCGCATGCGGATTGGTCGTGTTGATGGTCCAAGCTTTCGCCGGCAAGAGGCTGCGGGAATCCTATGCCTACCTGAGCCTTCTCGGGGTAGTGGTTGCCGGGTATCTTGTCTTGAGCCGCCCCGGCGCCTTTGAAGCCAAGGTGGTGGAATACGCCTTCAGCGATTTGTGGGTGGTGGACAACTTCGCGCGCTTTTTCAAGTTCATCTTCCTCCTGGGAACCGGCCTGACCCTTCTGATTTCGATCAAGTACTTAGACAACGAGGCCATGCAGCACGGTGAATACTATGCGCTGATGCTGTTCTGCACCGTGGGCATGATGGTCATGGCGAGTGCTGCGGAATTGATCACCATTTTTCTTGGCGTCGAACTGATGTCCATTTCGCTCTACGCCCTGGCAGGCTACACCCGGACGCGTATGCTGTCCAACGAAGCGGCCATCAAGTACTTCATCTTGGGGGCCTTCGCATCGGGCTTCCTCGTTTACGGTATCGCCCTCGTCTACGGCACTACGGGCACAACCCAGATCGTTCATGTGGCCAAGACCGTGGCCCAGGCAGGACCGGGCGCCGGCGTGCTGGTCATGGGGATGGCGCTGCTCATTATCGGCTTTGGGTTCAAAACGGCGTCCGTGCCGTTCCATATGTGGGCACCGGACGTCTATGAAGGCGCCCCGGCTCCGGTAACCGGCTTCATGTCCGCGGGACCGAAGGCGGCGGCGTTTGCGGCGTTCGTGCGCATCTTCATGGAAGCGCTCCCGGCCCTGCAGACCCACTGGATCATGATCCTTTGGGCCATGGCCGTCCTCACCATGACCTTGGGGAACGTCATCGCCTTGGTTCAGGAAAACGTCAAGCGGATGCTGGCCTATTCGAGCATCGCCCACGCGGGCTACGTGTTGGTGGCCTTTATTGCGGCCGGAGAATTGGGTCTGACAAGCATCCTCTACTATCTTCTGGTGTACACGTTTATGAATATCGGGGCCTTTGCGGTCATTACGATGCTGGCCGGAAAGGGGGAGTCCCGGGTGAACGTGATGGACTATCGGGGTGTGGGCTACAAGCACCCAGTGGCCGCTCTGGCGATGAGCCTTTTCCTGTTTTCTCTGGCCGGAATCCCCCCGACAGGGGGCTTCATGGGAAAATTCTATATCTTTTCCGCAGCCGTGAAGCAGGGCTTCATCTGGTTGGCGATCATCGGCGTTTTGAACAGTGTCGTGTCGGTGTATTACTACCTGCGGCTGACGGTGGCCATGTACATGCAGGCGCCCGAAAGGGCCGAAGACGTACCGGCCGCCACCGCCTTGTCGCCCGCCGTGGTCCTGGCCATTTTCGTCTCCGCGTACGGGGTCCTTTCCCTTGGCCTCTTCCCGTCGACTTACGTGGCCATGGTGAAAGCCTCCTTCCTGTCCTTTCTGTAAGGTTCCGGTTGAGGGGTTTTCCGCTCCGAGGGCCTCGGATATACTGCCGCGACACCGTGTGACGACGGGCCGAAACCATCTGCGAAGAGAGAGAAAGCCATGAGTGCATTGAGTCTCACCATTGACGGACGGGATGTGACCGTCGAGGCGGGGGCATCCCTTCTGGAGGCAGCGAAAGCCGCCGGTGTGGCGATTCCGACCCTTTGTTATCACGAGCGACTGAATCCCATCGGGTCATGCAATTTGTGCGTGGTGGAAGTCGCCGGCAAGAGCACGCCGGTCTTGGCATGCAAGACGCCTGCGGAAAACGGGATGGTGATCACCACGCAATCGGAGATGCTTCAGGGGATGCGGCGCAAAGCCCTGCAGCGCCTCCTCGCGCGCCATCCGTTGGACTGCCCCATCTGCGACAAGGCGGGGGATTGCCGTCTTCAGGATCTGGTCTTCGAGCTGGGTGTCACGGCGGAAGGTTACGAAGCACCGAAGGAGCGGGTCGAGGCCGTTTACGCTACGCCGCTCATCAAATACTGGCGCGACCGGTGTGTGCAGTGCCGACGGTGCGAATCCGCATGCCGGGAAATCAAGGGGCAAGGGGCCATTGAATTTGTGGAAGTGAACGGCTCCCTGGAAATGCGGGTCACGCCGGAGCGTTGCGTTTCCTGCGGCGAATGCCTGCAGGTTTGCCCCACGGGGGCTCTCACGGAAAACCTCAGCCCGGTCAAGGCTCGCGTTTTCACGACAAAGAAGGTACCCACCACATGCCCTTACTGCGGGTGTGGGTGCCAGATCGAACTCAACGTCCTGAATAATCGGGTTGTGGCCGTCAACGGGCGGTTCGACCCTACCATCAACGCGGCGAGCCTCTGCGTCAAGGGGCGATTCGGATACGAGTTCATCTCCAGTGAAGAGCGTCTGAAAAAGCCGCTCATTCGGCGGGGCGACGGTTTTGTGGAAGCCAGCTGGGACGAGGCGCTGGATTATGTGGCCAAGAACTTGACCCGGATCAAGGCCGAACATGGGCCGGACGCCATCGGCGGGTTCGCCTCGGCTCGGTGCACCAATGAAGACAACTACCTCTTCCAGAAATTTATGCGCGCGGTGATCGGCACGAACAATGTCGACCACTGCGCCCGTCTCTGACACAGCTCCACGGTGGCAGGTCTTGCCGCCACGTTCGGAAGCGGTGCCATGACGAACCCCTTGAAGGATGTCCTCAATTCCGGGGTCATTCTGCTCACGGGGACGAACACCACGGCGAACCACCCGATCATCGCCAATTACGTGCACGAGGCGGTGACGAAACACGGGGCGAAGCTCATTGTCGCCGACCCGAGGCGTATCCCCTTGGTGAACATCGCCACCCTGTGGTTGCAGTTTGCCGTCGGGACGAACATCGCGTGGATCAACGGCCTGATGCACGTCATCATCAAGGAGGGGCTCTACAACAAGGCTTACGTGGAAGAGCGCACGGAAGGTTTTGAGGAACTGCAGGCCTGCGTGGAGAAATACACGCCCAAGTATGTGGCGAAGATCACCGGCCTCAAGGAAAAAGACATTGTAGCGGCGGCGCAACTCTTCGCCACATCAGGGCCCGGATCGATTCTCTACGCCATGGGGATCACCCAGCACACCACGGGGACGAACAACGTCAAGTGCTTGGCCGCATTGTCCATGCTCTGCGGCTACGTAGGAATCCCCGGCGGGGGGG
>VSSL01000296.1_pt1 | contig 14414 bp, 9 predicted proteins | sample 4557531 | NCBI WGS metagenome assembly VSSL01 (sample SAMN10986726, study PRJNA523729) | hot springs metagenome | isolation source: hot springs | place: India:Timba, Gujarat | collected 2018-05-31 | reverse complement strand
CGATGAGAGGTAACATCGGGTTATTTTCGGTGCGGCTGGCGGTTTTACTGGGAGTAATTTTGTCGGTCAGCTGTGCGCCGGAGCGGGTTCAGGTGATGTTCTCGGGGTGTGATTCAACCGGAGTTCAGGGGAGCGGTCTGCATCTGGCTCGAAGCCATCGGGTGCGGGGTGACAGCCTGTTTATCAATTTTTATCAGGGAAAGGACAGCCTGCGAGCAACGATTGTGCTTGTTGATTCCGGATTAGTCCGAATGTTCCGGCAGAAGCAGGCTCAGGAGGATACATTCAGCATCAACTTTTCCGATGAAAAGATTCCCGGGAATCTGCTCATTACCGGCAACGGGTTCGCGTTCACACTGCTTGACCCCAAGAATCGGGGAAGGCTGGTGATCAAACTGGCTGAGCAGGGCGCGACATTTTCTGTTTATGACAGCCTGGGCAGACTGATTTACGGCGAATAGATTTCAGACACCGGTTCTTTATTGCATTATCCGGAATCAGGTTTATAATATTCTGTATGCCCAACCCGCCCAATAATCCATATCTGTCACGAAACCATCAGGAGGTATCAGCAGAAAGTCAGCTCTGGGAGGAGGCGCTAGACGCCTTTTACCGGGATGATGACGAAACCGCACTGGCATTACTGCTTGAGGTCTTTGAAAGCCAGCCCGACAACCTGCGGGCTGCATATCTGACAGTGCTGTGTGCTGCCAATCTGAGTGATGAGGAGACGGTGGAAGAGGTGTGCGGTGCGGTGCGCCGGCGCAGGGCACGGCATCCGTATGCCCTAGGCTGTGAAGCGGTGCGGGCAATGTTCTATGCCAATTATGAACGGGCAGAGCACCTTTTTGAGCTGGCACTGCAGGCGCTGCCCGATGATATTGACCTCGGTATCGGACTGGGCATTTTGTGTGAGCAGATGGGACAGGAGGAGAAGTGCGCAGAAACCTACCGCCGGGTCCTGGAGCATGCGCCCGACAACATCCGTGCCCGGATCTCGCTGGGCATCAGTTATGCGATGAGTGGCGAATACCTTTCCGCCTTTGCCGAGTATCAGTATGCGAAGCGGCTCGACCCGAGCGTGGAAAATCCCCACCAGCATCTCGGAAGAGATTTTTATGCGGACGGACTCCTTACCGAGGCGGCGCAGGAGTTTCTGCAGGCAATTGCCGAAGAACCGGAACAGCCGGCAGCCTATTTCTTTCTTCTGGACTGTTACCGGCGACTGGGCGAGGTAGATGAAGCCCTTGATGTCTATCAGCAGATCCGGATACGGTTCGCGCATGAGCCTGAAATCATGAGCCAGTTCTTTGAGCAGTTCCGGATGTTTAATGAGGCATTACCACTGCTTGAGCGGCTGAATAAAGAGCATCCGGAAGACCTGGAAATTTTACTCCGGCTCTGTCGCGCCTATGAGGAGACCGGTCAGTCTGCAAAGGCGCTCAACCGGCTTGAGAAGGCGGTTCCGGACGACCCCGAAGCCGGACCGCTCTGGTCTGAGCTTGCCAGACTGTATTATCAATCTGGTGATTATCAGTCGGCGGCAGCAGCAGCAAGAAGGGCGGTTGAATTCAACCGCTACGATCAGGAAGCCTACGGAGTGCTCGCCGATGCCCTGCTGATGCTCGGGAGAATTGAGGAGGCGGAGGCCACCGCGCAGGAGATGGAGCGGATTCAGGATGAAGCCTGGCAGCGGTATCAGCGGCGGTTTTCCGGCCTTGAGGAGGAAGGCGGAGATTAATTTCCGGTCGATCCACCGCCAGGCACTGGTTGTTGATCTGCACTGTGATTCGATTTTAGACTATCTTAATGGGCGGCGGGATATCACCCGGAGAACCAGGGGTCATGTTGACCTGCCGAAACTGGATGCTGGCGGTGTCAAGGTGCAGGTTTTTGCCATCTTTCCGGACCCGAAAAAGATTAAAGCCGGAGAGTATGAGTCTTTTGTCCTCCGCGCCGCAGTGGCAATCCGGAAATTATGTCAGCAGTACCCGGACCGACTGGGGTTGGCGCTCTCGCCCCGCGGTCTGAAACGGCTCGTCGGTCAGGGCAGGATTGCGGTGGTGATCGGAGTTGAAGGGGGGCATGCGCTTGAAGGAAACCTGGACCGGGTTTACCGCTTCTATCGTGCCGGGGTGCGGATACTGACCCTTACCTGGTGTAATTCCAACGCGCTGGCAGATGCAAGCTGGGATAAAAACCGGCCGCATAACGGACTTTCCCCGCTGGGCAGAGAAGCGGTCCGAATTATGAACCGGCTGGGGATGATAATTGACCTGTCCCATGCAGCAGAAACCAGCTTCTATCAGGTGCTGGAGCTGAGTTCGGCACCGGTTATCGCTTCCCATTCCGGGGTTTATGCACTTCGCCGTCACAACCGTAACCTGAAGAACGATCAGCTGAGCGCGCTGGCACAGCAGGGCGGGATGATGGGCCAGGTTTTTTTGCCGGCATTTCTCTGCCCGGACCCGGGCCGGGCATCAATTGATAATGTTATCCATTCGATCGATTATGTTGTCCAGAAGTTCGGACCCGCTGTAATCGGCTTGGGTTCGGACTTTGACGGGTTTTCCGGCAGGCTGAAAGGACTGGAAAATGCGGGTAAACTGCCGGAAATTACCCGCAGGCTGGTGCAATTGGGCTATACTGAACCGGATGTCAGAAAAATTTTAGGGCTGAACTTTTTCCGGGTGTGGCAGGAGGTATGGAACAACAGAGCAGTTACCAATTGACAAAGGAGGCGCGGTGAAAAATATATTCATGACAATAATACTGCTTGCCGCATCTGCCGGTGCAGCTGAACTCAGCGTCAGTCTGCATCTTGACCCGGCAGCAGTAATAATGAGTCAGCAGGACAGCTGGACGGTGGTCCGGCTGGCTGCTGCTCCTGAGGGAACGGTTGTGCTGGCAACGGATGAGCCCGGAGAACCGCTGTTGCCAGTGCTGTCGGGGAATGTACTGATTCCGCCTGATGCCCGGCTGAAGTCGGTCCACCTCAGGGTGGTGGAGTGGCAGGAGCTCGGGGCAGGTTTCAAGCTCTATCCGGTGCAGCCGATGAGACCGCTATCCCGGTTTAACTCGGTTCCGTTTGTAGCGCCCAGAGCTGAAATTTACCGTTCCGATCTGGCTTACCCGGCAGAGATGGTTCAGGCGGTTCCTCCCGGCTCCAAAGCCGGGTTCCGGCTTGCCGGATTTCTTTTCTGTCCGTTTGCATATCACCCGGCATCTGGCAGGTTGCGGCTGGCACAGCAGGCGGTGCTGACGGTTGAGTATGAAGCCGGTTCTGTCCCGGTTGCCCAGCTCAGTCCCGGCCAGCTGATGCTGGCGCGTGAAGATGTTGCCCGGCTTGCGGTTAATCACGAGGATATCGAAAGGTTTGTGCCGGCAACAGTGGAAGCTGACGGTCCGGAGCTGGATGTGGCGGTGATTACCTCCAGCTCCTTGCTGCCCGCAGTTGGCAGTTTTGCCAGCTATCTGCAGCGCAAGGGTTACTTTACCGAAGTGTTTGCTACGGAGTCGATTTATGTCCGGTATCCGGGACGGGACAATCCCGAGAAGATCCGGAACCTGCTCAAGGAGCTGTTTGTTACCCGCGGGCTCAAGTATGTCGTTTTAGCCGGGGATGTCCAGCATGTACCCTGCCGGACCGGTTATCTGCCCTATTCGCCTTACAACGTTCCAGCCGACCTTTACTATTCGGACTTGGACGGAACCTGGGATTTTAACAACAACGGGCAGTTTGGTGAATATTCTTATACCAGCTATAATCCGGATTCCGTGGACCTCTTTTCCGATGTCGTGGTGGGCCGGCTGCCACTGGACGATGCCACCAACCTTGCCAATTTTCTGCGCAAGGACACGCTCTATGAGCGCCATCCGGATACAACCTATCTCCATAAAGTACTTTTGCCATTTGAAGCCCTGTGGTCAAATATTGACTATTATGGCCGGATTGTGAACAGAAATATCGCCCTTGCCCTGTCGGGATCAGGAGCCTGGACCGTGGACTCGGTCTACAATATGAGCCCGTCCCAGTGCGTGGCGAGCATCAACTCCGGCCGGCATCTGTTTCATTTTGCAGGTCACGGCTCGGTGAGTGCATTCGGCTCAACATTTTCCACCAGCAACCTCAGCTCACTGACCAATACGACCATGCCGGTCATTGTCAACTCAATGGCATGTGACTGCGGAAATTTTGACCAGCAGGACGGTCTGGGCGAGCAGTTTATTAATGCCACTGCCGGCGGTGCGGTATCAACCTGTCTGAACGCCCGCTACGGCTGGGGCGCACCGCCGAATATGGGGCCTTCGGAGAATCTGTGCATGGAGTTTTACAATAACTACCTCCGGGGCTTCAACCAGGGGAGGGCTTATGCGTTAGCCAAGGATTTCTTCCGGAACGCCGCTTTCAGTCAGATGACCTACCGCTGGTCAGTCTATGAGTGGACTCTGCAGGGGGATCCGACAATGCTGTTGTGGCGCACCACACCCAAAGGTCTCCTCGTTTCCTGCCCGGATACAATTCGGGCAGAACCTCAGGTACTTGCGGTTGATGTGCGGTATGCCGATGGGCAGCCAGCAGCCGGTGCCCGGGTGGCAGTTCTTCATGGTGACGAGCTGGTAGGACGCGGTATCACCGGCGGGAATGGCCGGGCGCAAGTAGTGCTCAGTCAGGTTGGTGATACCTGGATCCTGATGCTGAGCGTAACCGCACAGGACGGTGCGCCGGTTGAGAAAAGGCTGGCAGTAAGGAGCGGTAACACCAAGCCCCTGCTTGTGTATCGCGACCTCCGGGTTGACGACGAAAACGGGCGATTAGACCCTGGTGACGAGGTGAATGTGTATATTACAATTGCGAACGAGGGCAATCAGGCAGCAGGGAGTGCGACCGCAATTCTGCAGGTCTGTTCGTCCTTCATAACTTTAATAGATTCAGTGAGCAGCTATCCGGCGACCGCTCCGGGCGATACCGCCACAGGCGAACCGTTCCGGCTGCGGGTAAGTCCGACCTGCCCTCACGGACAGCGGGTTGAGCTTGAACTGACGGTCAATGCCGATTCGGCAACCTTTACCTCACAGCTGGAGGTCGTCGTCGGTATGCCCCATGCCCGCGCCGGGATCTGGGCGGTCCACGATACTGCAGACTTTGTTGCCGCGGTGTGTGCGAACGGTGGTATCGGAACTACCAGCTGGCGGGGCGAAGGTCTGGGGTTTATTTATCCGAAAAATCACCCCTGGTCCTCATCAGCAATGATGCACGGTGCACTGCTGTTAGGCATCAGATACCCGGATACTTTCTGGGTGGCGGACAATTATTACGGCACACCCTGGCAGGTGACGGCGCAGGACTTTGCGATCGTGGATTCGATCCGGCCGGTGCTGCCGCCGGAATTCGGGGATCAGGAGTTCGTTGCGGTATTTTCCGATGCCCGGCATTCTCAGCCGAAGGGAATAACTGTTACTCAGCGTTCATTTGTGAGCGCGCGGACCCAGCACAAGGATTTCATGGTGCTTGAATACCGGATTCATAATAACGATACGATGCCGGTTACCAACCTCTGGGCTGGTGTTGCATGCGATTTCCGGACCGCATTCTGGAACCAGAACGATTCGGTGGATTACCCCGGAGTGGACACCATCCGTAACCTTGCCTATGTCCGGGCACAGCCGGAAACGCTGGCGCTTGGTGTCCGGCCGATTTATCCACCAGAGGCGTCCGGTTTTGCCAACTGTATCTTTCATCAGACTTGTATTCAGGACGGTTTCACCAAAAGGGAAAAGATGGACTTTCTTGATGGCACCCAGCGTGCTGTATCCGGAACAAACATGGGGAACTGGCATGCTCTGGTCTCCTGCGGGCCGTTTACGATTCTGCCCGGAGACAGCCAGATCGTTGCCTTCGTCATTGTCGGCGGCAGAACAGTAGCCCAGATGAGCGCTGCATCCGATACCGCATTCAACTGGTATGAGCCACAGGTCGGAATGCGAGAGGCAGGACCGGGCCGCCTGTCCCGGCTCCGGGTCCAGGTGCGGCCGAGGGTTTTCAGCCGCAGTGTTACCATCAGTTATATTCAGGATCAGCCCGGTTCACTGGAAATGCGGGTTTATAATTCAAGTGGGCGACTAATGGAGCAGGTGGACATCCCCGATGCCGGAGTTTCGGGAAACTGGCACTGGGTGCCCAGGGTGCCGGAGCGGGGTATATTCTTCCTGAAGGTTAACGGTCAGACGGAAAAAGTGGTCCGCATCGAATAAAGGGCAGAGACGAAAAACCGGGGCTTGACATGGTGTCAAGCCCCGGATCTTTTTAAGGAGGCAACCGGCGGTAGCCGCAAATTTCCATCCCCGAGGCGTAATTTGGGGGCGGGCTGATGCAGGCAGCAAGCAGTCAGAGACTTAAGGTGGATAGGCGCGAGCCTTTCTTTCAGACAGGCCCGATTTTTGGAGAGGACTGCTGGGGTGGTAAACTATGGGGCCTACATCAGCCCGCCTGCGTTACAAACCGAACTAACGCAACCCCCAAACTCCCTCCTTCTTATTACATCCGCTCTCGGATGTAACCCGTTAATATTATATAGCAAATAGCGTGCCAGCAAAGCTTTTTACAGCCAAGTTATTACTTGTCAATATGTTACAGGGTTAAATTCAATTCTGCACCACGTGCGACATTCAAAACCGGGTCAAGGGTACGATATTGTAACTGCTTGTTTTTCAATCTGTTAGCGATGCGACCGGTGTCAAGGGTTGACAGTGGAGGTGGTCAGCCTTATGCCCTTGCCGGTGGACAGGTTCTCATAAAGTATGATTTTCCGGGCGCCGGTTTTTTCAATCCAGTAAATTTCGTCAAGGTGTGGCTGATGGACCAGAATTTTCTCACATTCAAATGAGCCGGCGGGAATTTCTATAGTATCGGTGCCGGCAAGAGTCAGTTCAGCAATAGTTGACATCCCGCCCGGAGGTGCGGTCAACGGAGTGATCACGAGAATGTGGAGTGGTATTTCAGCGCTGATGATTTTTAAACTCCGGCAGAGGAACGGCAGCTGGCAGAAATCATAGGTCAGGGCACCGGTGGGCAGACGGTTTTCAATATCGCCGTTAGAAGTGCGAGTGATGATCCGGGCGTTTCGCTCCTGATAGAGCGTGGCAATAAACAGCAGGGTATCATTTTCTGCCGGATAGATGAGCGAGCTCACAGGCGTGAGGTCCTCGCGGTTGAAGGTAACTACAGTCGATTCGGTCCGGTAGCGGTCTGCCGCTCGGGAATTCAGAGCCGGGAACCGGTCGACGGTGGCGAGCCGGAAACATGGGGTTTCAAGATTTACCCGGCTGACTTTCATCAGCCGGGTACCTGAAGGCAGGGGGTTGCCGCTCAGATTGATCCATTCATAAACGACGGTTTCGCCATCAACTACCGGTGGTGGTGCGAATCGGGCGATGGGTTGAAGTACTGTTCTGCCTGCCTGGCGGCAAAGACAGGAGATGAGCAGAGCCAGAGGGGTTAATACCAGATTCAGTCGCCTGATGGGGCTATTATATCCGGCAGTGGGCGGCTGTCAAACAGCAAGACCTGCATTTATTTAGTTGACAGAGTAAGCAGGTTTTAGAAACTTTGAATTAATGAGCGGTCAGCAGATTGCCGAACGACTCCGCACCCGTCCCGGGCTGACTCTGATTCTGGCAGCGCTGGCGATGATTCAGGTGGTGCTGTATCTCCAGACCCTGAAGTATCAGTTTGTCTGGGACGACCGGCTGCTGATTGTCGAAAACCGTCTGTTGACTAAATCCGGACCCTGGGAAATATTTGCCCGGCCCTTCTGGAGTGGAACCGAGGTGGCGGAATGGAACCGTCATCTGGTTTATTACCGTCCACTGACTACACTGAGTTTCTGGCTGGATCTGAAGCTTGCCGGTCTGAACCCGGCATATTTTCATCTGGTAAATGTAGTCCTGGCAGCGATATCAACTGTGCTTGTTGCGCTGATCGTGTGGGAACTGCTGCATTCCGGTGTCTGGGCAGGGCTTGCCGGGCTGCTGTTTGCAACTCATCCGGCTCATGTGGAGTCGATTGCCTTTGTTTCGGGCCGGACCGACCTTTTGCTCACCGTATTCATTGCCGGAGCCGGTTTTGCGCTGCTGCGCTCATTCCGGAAGCGGGACCGGCGCTGGTGGTGGCTGGTGCCGCCGCTTTTTCTTTTCGGGGTGTTAAGCAAGGAGACCGGTATCATGTTTCCGGTGCTGGTGCTGTTGACACCGCTTCTGATTCAGGTGCGGCCGCTGCGGGGGTTTTATCTGATGGTGCTGGGTGTTTTCCTCGCGGCGGCGGCATATCTGCTCATACGGTGGATTGTATTTCGTCAAGCAATACCGATGCCAGCCGGCTTTTTCCCGGTGGATCTTACTAACGCGATCAATACCTTCGGCTACTACATTCGGATGTTTTTCTGGCCGTTTGATCACCATGCGAAGATTCCGGTGAACCCGGCATTTCTGAAACCCCAGTCTTATTTCCTTTATGCACTGATATTTCTTTTTTCGGTGTCACTGGCGGCGCTCAGGCCAAGATTCCGGCTGGTGCTCTGGACTTATGCCTGGACATTTTTTCTGTTGCTACCGGTGAGCAATATTATTCCCCTCGGACCGCAGGCAGCGGAAAGGCTTCTTTATCCTGCCTCCGCAGGTCTGGTCGGACTGGTGATTGTGATTCTCTCCCGGCTGCTCTGGTCACTCAACCGCACCCGGCAGGCTGCTGGAGTGCTGCTGATACTGACCGCCATGCTGTTCGGATATGACAGTTTCCGGCGAATGCCGGTCTGGGAGAATGAACTCAGTCTGTTTTCAGCGATGGTCCGGGAGGCACCAGCAGCCCCGAGCGCCTACATGGGACTGGCACGGGTACTGAGTCCGTCAAATCCCGATTCGGCAATCCGGCTTCTGAACCGGGCAATCATTCTGGATCAGGGGCTGGTTGAAGCGCATATAAACATCGCCGGGCTTTATGCCCGGAAGGGGGACCTGCGCCGGATGTTTCACCACCTGCGGCTTGCCGAAGAGCTGGAACCCGGTTCTGCCCGGGTACATAACAACTTCGGCTACGGATATCTCTTTGCCGGACAATTTGACAGCGCCCGGGTGCGGTTCGAGCAGGCGCTGGCAGTTGATTCCACCCTGGTGCCATCCCTGCTGGGTCGGGCGCTCACCGCCGGTATTGGCGGTAGAACAAAAGAGGCTGGTGAGATACTCAGCCGGCTTTTGACGGCTGAACCGGCATGGCGTGACAGCGCACGGCTGATAATCGGCGGGTTTTACGGTCTTCAGTCAGCAGACACGAGCGTGTTCACCGCCAAGAGCCGGGCACTGCTGATTAACCGCCTGGGCAGTCTGCTGGTGGCACTGGAAGATACGGCATCGGCTGAGCTTTACTACCGCCGGGCGCTGGAACTGGATCCGGAGTGTGTGCCTGCGCTTTACAACCTGGCGGTACTGATGATCAATCGCGGCAACAGAGCGGAGGCGCTGGTTTATGTCCGGCAGGCGTTGCGGGTGATGCCGAATCTCCGGGAGCTGCAGGCGCTGAAGGCCCGGCTGGAATGATAAGTCCGGGGGAAAAGGGAATTTCAGTCCTGATAGCGGGCTGCGATTGGAAAGCGCCGGCCAGTGCCGAAGGCCCGGCTGGTGACCCGCAGTACCAGCGGCGCCTGGCGGCGCTTGTATTCCATTCTGGCGACCTGTCGAACTACCCAGCGGACCGTTTCTGCGGGCAGCCCCTGGGCAATGATTTCATCGGCTGACTTCCCGGCTTCAATATGCAGTTCCAGAATCCGGTCAAGTAAGGGGTAGGGAGGCAGAGTGTCCTCATCCTTCTGATTGGGCCGGAGTTCTGCCGAAGGGATTTTGGTAATGATCGCCTGGGGAATGATTTCCCGGAATCGGTTGATGTGGCGGGCAAGTTTATAGACCATGGTCTTCGGCAGATCCCCGATTACTGCCAGGCTGCCGCTGAGGTCGCCGTAAAGAGTGCAATAACCGACCGCCAGTTCGCTCTTATTACCAGTGGCAAGGACCAGCGCATTAAACTTGTTGGCAAGTGCCATCAGGATGTTACCCCGCAGCCGCGCCTGAATGTTTTCTTCGGTTTCATCCCAGGGCCGGTCGCCAAATACCGGTTTCAAACATGTAAGGAACTGATGGAAGAGCGGAGTTATCGGAATGGTTAGGAGTTCAATCCCGAGGTTGGTGGCGAGGCGCCTGGAGTCATTCACGCTGCCCTCAGAGGAAAACTCGGAAGGCATGGTGACACCGAGTACATTTTCCGGGGTAAGGGCGGCGACGGCAAGACAGGCAGTAACTGCCGAGTCAATACCGCCGGACAGGCCGATTACCGCCTTTTGAAATCCGCACTTGCGGAAGTAGTCGCGAATCCCCAGAACAAGCGCCTGATATACCGATTCTAACTCCTCATTTCTGTCCACTGCTGGTGGTGCTGCCGGCAGGGCGCGGGTATCGAAGATGAAGATCTGTTCCTGAAACGGGTTGAGGTTTGCTCTGATGTTGCCGTCGGCATCCATAACAAGGCTGTTACCGTCAAAAATCAGCTCATCATTGGCGCCAACCTGATTGACAAAGATAAACGGCAGGCGATGGCGTATGCAGTGGTGCTTCAGCATTTCCAGACGCAGTGCCGGTTTACCCAGCCAGAAGGGCGAGGCGGCAATGTTGAGCAGCAGGGTTGCACCCAGTCGGGCCTGCTCAGCAACAGGGTCCAGCTGGTAGCGGTACTTGGGCTGAAGCTGGGGCAGATTCCAGGCATCCTCGCAGATGGAGACGCCCAGCCGTTCATCACCAAAATTCCAGAGCGTGACTTCTGAACCCGGATCAAAGTACCGCGTTTCGTCAAACACGTCATAGAACGGCAGCAGGAGTTTGGGCTGGCAGAAGACCTGCTCTCCCTGATGAAAGCCGAGGGCACAGTTGTAAATTCCTCTGCCGGTCGGGCGCTGATTTCTGATGAGTCCGCCGACCAGAATCGCACACCTGTACTCATGCGAAAGCCGGGCGACATCTTTGAGCGCCAGTTCCGCCTTCTGGACAAACCAGGGCAACTCCAGCAGATCCTTGGGCGGATACCCGGTAATGAAGAGTTCAGGCAGGACTAACAGATCCGCCTGCTGACCGCAGGCCTGCTTGAGTGCTGCTTCCAGTTGCCGGATATTTCCGGCGATGTCACCAACTACCGGGTTCAACTGGGCGATAGCAACCCGCATGATTTATAGTGTGCCAATTATCGGCAGACTGTCAAAAAATGCAATATCAGATTTAACCTTGGAGTAGCCCGAATGGGTTAACGGTTCGGTGGGTTATGGGAAGAGCCGGTAGTTTTAACCGACATGAAGGATTGGGGAAAGAGCCCTGAGGTGATGGATTCCGAACAGGGCTTGTCTGTGGATAGTGGGTGCGGTTACCGGAACTGCCCGGGGGGAAGAGAAAGGTCCTTTGATTTATTGGCACAATAGTCGGATAAATAATGACTTAATGTTAAAAGTCCATGCAAGCCTTTGTGGATCCGGGCTTACATTTTTGACAGGAAAGCAGGTTGGTGTATTATCAATGGGCAGGGTCACATTTATCTGGACCCCTGCGAACAGGTTACGATGTCTAAATTGTAAGATGCTCTTGCTGCTCTTTTCTCTATTGTTGAGCCTCTCAAGTGGAGAGCCGGATCTGAGCCGGCATATCGTCGTTTTTACCATTGATGATGGGTATCGTTCGGTTTATGATTATGTCTATCCTCTGCTCAGAAAACATAAAATGACCGCCACTCTCGGGCTGATCACAGAGTACCTTGCCGGTCCTGGAGGGCGGTATGGCAATCCGGCGACATTTCTGAGTTATCAGCAGGTCCGGGAGATGCTTGATTCAGCAGGAATTGAAATTGCCAGCCACACCCTTTCTCATCCTTGGTTGACCCGGCTGGACAGTGCCAGTGCCTGGAGGGAAATATTTCGATCAAAAGTGGTTCTTGAGTCGCTTTTTGGCGTGCCGGTGATAACATTTGTTTACCCTTATGGAGACATGGACTTCCGGACGGTGCGGATGGTGCGTCGCGCCGGCTACCGGCTGGCAAGAGCGGTTCGTCCCGGGGTGGTGAACTTCTGGGTAGACCCTTACCGGGTTCCTGAGTTTGGGCTGCGGCGCGGGACCACACTGGAGGCGGTAAAGAACCACATTCGAAACAATCCGGTCGCGGTTCTACTCCTGCACCGTGTTGTCCCCAAGCCCAGCTTGTTCACTGAATGGCCGGTGGATAGTTTTGCTGACCTGGTGGCGTGGATGGCGGAAAACAGGATTCAGACGAGAACGCTGGCTGAACTTTATTATGAATGGCGGCAGGGGGTGGTGGCGCTGATGCTGAGTGAGCGCCATACTGCCGGACTGACTCCGGACTCTGACTCAGTGTTACTCAAGAAGGTAGATGTCGACAAAACCGGAACTTTTAACCCCCGCTGAGCTTAAAAAATTCATATACTCCCTTTTCCCGATAAACACATCAATATGTTTACCTTTGACCGCACCCCCGATGTCATGGGCATAAAATACGCCGTTCAACTGCCGGCCATTAACACTAACCCCTTCAAATTGCGGAATATAGACTTTTGACCCTAGTGGTATGATTCCCGGGTCAACCGCAATAGATTTCAGTTCAGTCAGGGTAAATCCACCATGGCCAAGAAAGCGGTCAACAACCTTAACCCTGCCCGAGCCCTTGAGATAGCTGATACACCTTCCATCCCGGAGCCGGGCAGCAGACTCGGTTTTAAAATCTTTGACAAACGCCGAGGAAAATCTGCCCAGCAGTTTTCCATCAATGGTGTAAAGCGGTGTGGACCGGCTCTTGGGATAGTCCGACTCTTCAACTACCCAGTAATAAGTAACTTTAAACCTGCCCAGATAGCGGGCTGTGCCTGTTTTCCCTTCAATTCCGGAATACAGCCATGCTGGTGGCGGCCGCCAGGTTCCGGATACCGGGGCCGTGTTTACCTGAGGCCCCAGACACCCGGAGAATAAAAAAACAGCGAAAACAAACCACTTAGACATTTCCTTTTAATTATCCCGATAGTAGACACGGGTGTCAAGAAATTCACCCGTGATTATAAATTATTGATTTTAAATTATTTAATTACAGAGTCGGCTAAAGGAGGTGGGGTTGTTCCGGTTTTGGCGGCGTGCGATTCAGATGTTGATAAGCAAGTTTTGTCGCAATTCTGCCTCTTGGTGTGCGCTGAATAAACCCCTGCTGCACCAGGTAAGGTTCGTACACCTCCTCAATTGTGCCCGGGTCTTCACTTACCGCAACTGCGATTGAGCCGATGCCTACCGGTCCGCCGTTGAACTTTTCGATTATTGTTAAAAGAAGCCTTTTGTCCATTTCATCCAAGCCACGGTGGTCAACATCCAGCTGTTCCAATGCATAGCGGGCGATCTCCCGGTCTATCAGTTCCCTGCCTTTTACCTGAGCAAAGTCCCGGACCCGGCGCAGGAGCCTGTTGGCGATCCGGGGTGTGCCGCGGGCGCGGTTGGCAATTTCCCACGCACCGTCCTCGTCGATTACAATTTTTAAAATCCGGGCACTCCGCAGGATAATCTGGTAAAGCTCCTCTGGTGGATAATAGTCCAGTCGTAAGATGATGCCAAAGCGGGAACGGAGTGGTGCGGTCAGCAGTCCGGTGCGGGTGGTGGCACCCACCAGCGTAAATGGCGACAAATCAATGCGTTCAGACCGGGCACCCGGACCCTTATCCAGAAGGACATCAATGGCAAACTCCTCCAGTGCCGGGTAGAGGAACTCCTCAACCGCCTTATTAGTCCGATGGATTTCATCAATGAAGAAAACATCCCCCCGGTTCAGGCAGGTCAGAATGCCTGCAAGGTCAGCCGGACGTTCAAGAATCGGACCGGCAGAGCAGCGAATCTGACCGCCCATTTCATTTGCCAAGATGTGGGCAAGGGTCGTTTTCCCCAGACCTGGCGGACCGGACAGCAGAACATGCTCCAGCGGCTCGGAGCGCATTTTTGCCGCTTCAATAAAGATCCGGAGGTTATCCTTGATCTTTGTCTGGCCAATAAACTCATCAAGAAACCTGGGTCTGAGGGTTTCATCCAGGCATTCCTCACCGTTCAGCCGCCGGGGAGAGGAGATGCGTTCCGGACTTTGGTGACGCATATCAGTCTTGGAGGGCGAGCGCCTGTTTTAACAGTTCTGGCAGGGTGGTTTCAGGGGTAATATGGAGCCGTTTTAACCGCTGCAGCGCCTCCTTCCGTTTCAACCCCAGAGATTCAAGCGCATTGAGCGCCTGCTCGAAGACATCTGGTGTCAGCTGGTGCTGTTCTGCTGTCTCGGGTCGAGAGCTGGACAGTTT
>VSSL01000295.1_pt1 | contig 14454 bp, 12 predicted proteins | sample 4557531 | NCBI WGS metagenome assembly VSSL01 (sample SAMN10986726, study PRJNA523729) | hot springs metagenome | isolation source: hot springs | place: India:Timba, Gujarat | collected 2018-05-31 | reverse complement strand
TTTTCCATGAGTTCGGGAGGCGTATAGTGGACGATATGATCCACCATGAGGATCTGCTCTTCTTCCTGACGGGATTCGGGAGGAATCCACACCTCCACGTCTCCATCCCGCACCGTGGCCTGACATGCGAGCACGTATCCTGCATCCACTTCCTTTCGATCGAGGAACCCCACTCCCTTGCTGTTGAAGTCCACCGATCCCTTGACCACCTTCAGACGGCATTTACCGCACACCCCTTGGCCGCCGCACAGGCTGTTGATGTAAATCCCCGCAGCACCGGCCACATCGAGCAGAGTCTCGCCCGGCTCGGCGGGGATCGTCTTGTTTTCCGGCTGAAAAGTCACGCGGATCGATGGGCTCATGGGGCATTTCCTCCCTTTCCAAGCGGCACCGCATTATGGGACGACCAAGACAACCCGACTGTTGGAAAAAACTCCTAGGGCGAATTTCGAACCCAAGGCTATATAAGACGCTCCAGGGGAAGTGGCAACCCCCGTCTCCCTGCGCCGATAGGAGGCACACCGGAGGGACGACACCGCAGCCCCGGGTCAGCCGCGAAGGTTCCGGTGGTTTCGGGGCGGACACACAGGTCCGCCCCTAAGGAGCTGGGGCATGGGGCAGGGAAGCATCCAGACCTATGCCAGCCGGGTCCGCCGCTACCGGTGCGGCTGAAATACGCTGGGTTGTGGGCGAAGCCTATGGAGGGGCACACCTGCGTGTGCGCCCCAAGCCCCCAGGGTTTGTTGGCGCGCACCTGCGTGTGCGCCCCAAACCGGCATGGTTTGTAGGGGCGCACCTGCGTGTGCGCCCCAAACCCCCATGGTCCGTAGGGGCGCACCTGTGTGTGCGCCCCGGGTTCCCGGGGCAGGTGAGAAAGCCCCGGCCGTTCAAGGGCGGACACACAGGTCCGCCCCTACCGATCTGGGTTGCAGATGAGGTGGCATTCCGGCGCATGTCCGCCAGTTCCGCCCATAACGGTGCCAGGGGGAAACACGTTGGCTTGTGGGCGAACCCTGTGTAGGCGCGCACCTGCGTCTGCGCCCCAAACCCAAAGGCCTGTAGGGGCGCACCTGTGTGTGCGCCCCAAGCCCCCAGGGGTTGTTGGCGCGCACCTGTGTGTGCGCCCCAGGTTCCCGGGGCAGGTGAGAAAGCTCCGGCCGTTCAAGGGCGGACACACAGGTCCGCCCCTACGGAGCCGGGGCGTAGATCAGGTGGCATCTACACCTATGCGAGCCGGGTCCGCCCCGCGACGAGAGGGGCACGATCCAGTCCGGATTGGAAAAATGCAGCGATGAAGTCAAAGGATTTCAATGATGGCCCCCCAGAGGTCGTCACGGTCCCTGTGGAGCCGCTCTTGGATCTCCATACCTACGACCCGAGAGAATTGGAAGCCCTTCTGGACGACTACTTGAACGAAGCGCACGCTCGGGGATTCGAAAGCGTTCGCATCATCCACGGAAAGGGCAGGGGAGTCCTACGCCGACGGGTTCGCTCACTCCTATCGCGCCATCCCCTGGTTTCCGCATTTCATGATGCGACCCCGGCTTCGGGATCCTGGGGAGCCACGGTGGTCCACCTTTCGCCCGGGAAGGATGACCCTAGAGACATGGGCACGACAGGTCCCGAACCCCCCAAACCGGACCCTACGCCGCCGCTCCCCTGGACGCAACTGGGGGTCGGTTTCCTTTTGGGGATTGCGATCGGGGGCGTCTTCTTATGGATGATGCGCTAAGCCGATGCCTCAATCCGTGGGAGCGAAACCGCGTCGTAAGGTGTTTTCCGCAACGTTCCTCGGAATCATGAACTGCAGCAGATAGTCCGGCCCGCCCGCTTTGGAGCCGATTCCCGACATCTTGAAGCCCCCGAAAGGATGCCGCTCCACAATCGCTCCCGTACAGCCTCGGTTGATGTAGAGGTTTCCGACGCGGAAGGATTTCCGGGCCTTTTCAATGTTTTCAGGGCTTCGACTGAAGACCGCCCCCGTGAGCGCATAAGGCGTCCCATTGGCCACCTCCAGCGCCTCTTCGAAGGTTCGGACTTTGATCACGCTGAGCACAGGGCCGAAAATCTCCTCTTGCGCCACGCGGTGGTGCGGCTGGATGTCCGTAAAAATGGTCAAGGGAACAAAATGGCCGTTTTCATCGCCGAAGGTTCTTTCGACGAGCACCGTGCCTTCTCTTTTGCCGATTGCAATGTAGTCGAGAATCTTTTTCTTCGCCCCCGCATCGATGACGGCTCCGAGCGCATTCTTCGGATCTTCCACCGGACCCAGCTCCAGGCTTTCCGCCGCCGCCCGCAGACGGGCGATGAGCTTGTCGTAATTTTCCTCAAGGACGATAAGGCGGGAACAAGCGGAACACTTCTGCCCCTGATAGCCGAACGCGGACTGCAGCACCTGCACCACGGCTTCGTCCAGATCGGCGTCGGCGTCAATGATGATGGCGTTCTTGCCGCCCAGCTCCGCGATGACGTGCTTGATGCACTGAGCGCCCGGCGGGGTTTTCGCGGCTTGCTCGATGATGCGGAGCCCCACATCCTTGCTGCCTGTAAAGGCGATCATGGCCACGTCCGGGTGGGTGACCAGAACTTCTCCCACGAGGGATCCAGGCCCCGGCAGGAAATTCAACACTCCCGGAGGGTGCCCCGCTTCCTCAAAAAGCCGCACGAGGCAGGATCCGATCACCGGAGATTGGGACGCGGGCTTGTACACCACCGTGTTTCCCGTGACCAAAGCCGCCGACGTCATCCCCGCGGAAATGGCCAACGGGAAATTCCAGGGGGCGATGACCACGGCAACCCCTCGAGGCTCATAAAAAAGGTGGCTGATTTCCCCGGGAACCCGGCCCATGCGCCGCGGCGTGCCGAGCCGGATCATTTCGCGACCGTAGTATTCCAGGAAATCGATGGCTTCGCACACATCGGCGTCGGCTTCCTTCCAGCTCTTGCCCACTTCCAACACCTGAAGGGCCGCCAGCTCGTATCGTTGCGATCGGGCAGATGCCGCCGCCTTGAATAAGAATTCGGCACGTTCTCTGGGAGGCGTGTCCCGCCATGCCGCAAAGGCGTCCTTGGCCGCTCGGACGGCTCGTTCGGCTTCCTCACGGCCCGCGGCTGCCGCAATGCCCACGATTTCCCTCGTGTCGTTAGGATTGACGGAGGGGAAGCTCTCCGTGGCCGGGGTTTTGGAGCCGGCTATGACCAAAGGAACTTTGACGGGGAAACTCTTCCGAACGGTGCGCAGGGCTTTGGAAAAAGTGCTACGCACGTCCGCCCGCGTCCAATCCCACGGCGGCTCGTTTCGAAAGGGCCCCTGATCGCCGTATTCCGGAGCCGCGGCCTCCGCCGGTTCGCTCACCCGGTGTTCGGCCATCAGTTCCATAGGATTTCTCAGCAGGGCTTCACGAGACACGCCTTCCGAAAAACTCAGTCGGAGGAAAGATTCGTTGCTCGTGTTTTCCAGCAAACGCCGCACAAGATACGCCATGCCCGGAATGATCTCGCCGATGGGCGTATAAAGCCGAAGGGGCATCTCCGCCTTTTTCAGAGCCGTCCGTACCGGTTCGGCCATGCCGTAGAGGATCTGATACTCCAGGCGATCCGGTGGGACCTTGAGGTCTTTGGAAAGTTCCAGCACAAAGGCGAGGCTGCGGATGTTGTGGGACGCACAGGCGCAGGCCACCACGGCATGGTTTTCTAAGAGGATCCGCGCCAGCTTCTCAAAATTGGCGTCGGTTTCGTATTTGTTCGTGAAGACGGGAATCGGCCAATGGTTCTGACGTGCCCACACAACCTCCGCATCCCAATAGGCTCCCTTGACCAGCCGCACGGTGCATGACCGCCCCCGTTTCTTCGCCCATTCGATCACCTGCCTGAGGTCTTCTTCGCTATCCCGCAGGTAGGATTGGATGACGAGACCCGTGTGGGGGTAGTCCCGAAACTCGGGCTCCTCCATAAGGCTCTTGTAAAGCGCCAAGGTGATGTTCTTGAGGGCCGTGTGCTCCATGTCCAGGCACACGAAAGCCCCGGTCGCCATGGCTTTGCGGAAAATCGGGCGCAGCCGCTCCTTGGCCCGTTCCACCGAATAATCGAAAGCCACCGGATTCATCTGGGAATACAAGGCGGAAGGCTTGAGGGAAATGTTCACTTTGGGCGCGAAGCCCCAGTCTAGGTCCCCGGAGCCCCCTCCCAGGGGCGTCCATGCTTTGGACGCCTCCCCGAGAAAATCCAGGAGCTCCTCGTATCGATTCAGATATTCCTCCTCCTCGGCGCGGGACACCACGGCTTCGCCCAAGAGGTCCACCGTGAAGGCCAGCCCCTGACTCCTCAAGCCTTCCAAAGTGCTCAAAGCCTCGTGGGGCGTGGCGCCGGCAATGAATTGCCCTCCCATGGAGGCGATGTTTTTCGCCATGCTCTTGGCCACCATCTTGGCTGCAAAGGACGTGGGCGAAAGTTGCCGCAACCCCCACTGGAGCGCCACCGGGAAGCACTGCTCGGGTCGGCAGAAGTATTCCTGAAGATGTTTCGCCACCGATTCCGGGCGGGTGAGATAGGGGAAGACGTCGATGAAACGGAACATTTCCACCTTGAACGCCTCGTTGTGCATGCACCAGTCCATGACCTTGCCGGTCCAGTAATCCTTTCGGAAAATGGATGGAGTTTCGTCTTCGATGAGCTGGTAAAGCCAGAGACCGGTCTGCCGAATCCTTCGCTCCAAATCGTTGTTCATGAACGCCGCTCCTCATCCTGTTCGTGAACCGTCATGGCTTTGCCTGTGCGTAAACAAAAGAAGCCGCACCGGCCGACGCTGCTTCAGCAGATCCCTTTTTGCGCTCGGTTGTCAAGTTGACAGGGTTCGATTTTTTTTGATATCTTCCGCACACTTTTGCATGGCGATTCATGATAGGGGCGGATGGGGATTGGTATCGGCACGCATTGCAGCAGACAAGGAGGAACCCATGAAGAAAGTGCTCGTTGGATGGATGGCGCTGTGTCTTCTGGTCGGAGGAGCGGTTTCGGCCATGGCGGACACCGTCAAGATCGGCCTCATGGGCCCCATGACCGGGCCGTGGGCCAGCGAAGGGCAGGAAATGAAGCAGGTTTTGGACCTCCTTGCCGCCGATCTGAACGCCAAAGGCGGTGTCTTGGGCAAGAAAGTGGAAGTGATCGTCGATGACGACGGCGGCGATCCGAGAACGGCAGCCTTGGCCGCCCAGCGCCTGGCGACGCAAGGCATTGTTGCCGTCATCGGGACGTACGGCTCCTCGGTCACCGAAGCCACGCAAAACATCTATAACGAATCCAAGATTATCCAAATCGCCAACGGCTCTACGGCCATTCGGCTTTCCGAAAAGGGGCTGAAGTACTTTTTCCGCACTTGCCCTCGAGATGATGAACAGGGCCGCGTGGCCGTCCAGGCCATCGAAAAGTTGGGATTCAAGAATGTGGCTATTCTGCACGACAATACGACGTACGCCAAGGGTCTTGCGGACGAAGCCAAAGGGCTGTTGGAAGGGAAGGGGAAAAAGATCGTTTTCTTTGACGCGCTCACGCCCGCAGAGCGCGACTACACCGCCATTCTGACCAAACTCAAAGGGGCAAACCCGGATGTGGTGTTCTTCACGGGCTATTATCCCGAGGCCGGACTGCTCCTGCGCCAGAAGAAGGAAATGAACTGGAACGTGCCGTTCATCGGCGGGGACGCCACAAACAACCCGGACCTGGTGAAAATCGCCGGTAAGGACGCTGCGCAGGGTTTTTACTTCTTGAGCGCACCCCTGCCCAAAGATTTGCCTTCTCCGGAGGCCAAGGCCTTCTTGGATGAGTTTACGAAAAAATACGGCAATGCTCCCAACTCCATTTACGCCGTGTTGGCCGGTGACGGCTTTCGCGTGATCACCGCCGCCATCCAAGCCACCCAGTCCACGAATCCCGACAAGCTGGCCGATTACCTGCATAAGGATTTGAAAGAATTCGCCGGCCTGACCGGAAAGATCGCCTTCAATGAGAAAGGCGACCGCGTTGGGGAAGTCTACCGCGTGTACAAGGTGGATGCAGAGGGGAACTTCATTCTCCAGCCGTAAGACCGGCCCCCGCCCGTGCTTGGAAGAGCGGCTTCGGACCTGATCCGACAACGGCCGAGCCGCTCCTCCACCCATTCGGCAATGCGCTGAATCTCTAAATCGACTGTCAACCCCATGGAAGAATTCTTTCAGCAACTGACCAACGGGCTCGCCGTGGGCGGCATCTACGCCTTGATCGCCTTGGGCTACACCATGGTCTACGGTGTCCTGAAGCTCATCAATTTCGCCCATGGGGATTTGTTCACCATCGGATCCTACCTGGGGCTGACCTTGCTCACTTCCCTGGCCCTGACGGACCGATTGGGGCCGGGAGCCGGGATTCTGCTTCTGGCCTTGATGGTGATGGGGCTGGTGGCCCTGGTAGGCGCCCTCTTGGAGCGTGTGGCGTACCGGCCGCTTCGCCATTCCCCCAGGCTTTCCGCCGTCGTGTCCGCCCTGGGGGCCTCCATCTTTTTCTCCAACACGCTCATGCTCATCTACGGCGCGCGCTTTCAGGTTTATCCACAAAACATCCTGCCCAAGACGGCCATCGACCTTTTCGGGCTCTACATCCCACTGGTCCGGGTCCTCATCCTGTGCACGTCCGTCGTTATGATGATCGCGCTCTATACCTTCATCCAAAAGACGAAAATCGGCACGGCCATCCGGGCGGCCGCCATCGACCAGGATGCCGCACGCCTTATGGGTATCGACGTGAACCGGGTGATCCTCATGGTCTTCCTGATCGGGCCGGCCCTCGGCGGCGCCGCAGGCCTGATGGTGGGGCTCCACTACGGGCAGATTAATTTCACCATGGGCTGGGTCTATGGTTTGAAAGCCTTTACGGCGGCCATCTTAGGGGGCATCGGCAACATTCCCGGAGCGATGGTGGGAGGAATTCTCCTCGGCGTCATCGAGGCCCTGGGCGCTGCCTATCTTTCCATCGCGTGGAAAGACGCCATCGCCTTCGGTGTTTTGATCTTCATTCTCATCGTGCGCCCGACAGGGCTCTTGGGCGAACGGGTGGCTGAAAAGGTATGATGGAAAAACGCTTCCTGGTCTACGGGGGAATCGCCGCCCTTTTGGCCGTCTGCCCTCTCTTCCTCAACGCCTACTGGATCGATGTGCTCAACAGCATCGGCCTTTACGCCGCATTGGGGCTCAGCCTCAACCTCATCGTCGGCCATGCGGGTCTGTTCAACCTGGGCCACGCCGCCTTTTACGCCGTCGGGGCCTACACGGCGGCTATTCTCAACACCACGTTCCACATTCCCATCCTGGCGCTCATGCCCTTGTGCGGGCTGACGGCCGGCCTTTTCGCTCTGATCATCGCCCGGCCCATCATTCATTTGAGAGGAGACTATTTGTGTATCGTCACCATCGGCGTCGGCGAGATCGTCCGCATCGCGCTCATCAATAACGTCTTCGGCATCACCGGAGGCGCCAACGGCATCTTCGGCATTGCCCGTCCCAACCTGTTCGGCTGGATCATTCGCAGACCGCAGGATTTCTTCTATCTCATCTGGGTTTTTGTGGCTTTGACGGTCTTTTTGTTTCATCGGCTGGAAAACTCAAGGTTCGGCAGAGCCCTGAACTACCTTCGAGAAGACGAGACGGCCGCCGAGGGCAGCGGCATCGACACGGCCCACTACAAACTCATGGCCTTTGTCCTGGGCGCCGCGTGGGCGGGCATGGTCGGCAATATCTATGCGGCCAAGATGACCATCATCGCTCCCGAATCGTTCAGCTTCTGGGAATCGGTGGTCATGTTCACCCTGATCATCCTCGGCGGGTCCGGAAGCATCCCCGGCGTTCTGCTGGGAGCCTTTCTCATCGTGGGGCTCCCCGAAGCGTTTCGAGGGCTTACCAACGCGCGGATGTTGGTCTTCGGCGCCGCCATGATCGCCATGATGATCTTCCGAACGGGAGGGATCCTGCCGGCCCGACCGCGTCGATACACACTTCCCGGAAAAGGCGCCGCGGAGGAATCGGCATGAGCCTGCTGAGTCTGCGGCGGTTGACCAAGTCCTTCGGCGGTCTGACCGCCGTGCACAACGTGTCCTTCGACGTGGATCCGGGAAGCATCGTGGGCCTGATCGGGCCCAACGGCGCCGGGAAAACGACGGTCTTCAACCTCATCACCGGCATCTATCGGCCGGATCAAGGCGAAATCCTCTTCAACAACACTTCGCTCCTCGGGCTCCGCACCCACCGGATCATCGCCCTGGGGATCGGCCGAACGTTTCAAACCATCCGCCTTTTTCAAAACCTCACGGTCTTGGAAAACGTGCTGGCGGGCTGCCACTGTCGGATGCGTTCCGGGGCCGTTTCGGCCATGTTGGGACTGGCACGCCATCGGAGGGAAGAAAAAAAGGCCATCCAACAGGCCATGAACGCTTTGGCTTTCGTGGGACTCGACAAGAACGCCCTGCAGCAGGCGAAAAACCTTTCCTACGGCAACCAGAGGCTCCTGGAAGTGGCCCGGGCCTTGGCCACCGAACCCAAGCTCCTCATCTTGGATGAACCCGCCGGCGGCATGAACGAACAGGAAACGGCGGCCCTGATCGAGCTCATTCGAAAGATTCAGGATCAGGGGATGACGGTGCTCCTCATCGAGCACGACATGAGTCTGGTCATGCGCGTGTGTGAAAAGATCGTGGTCCTGGAATACGGATCCAAGATCGCCGAAGGAAGCCCGGCGGAGATCAAAGCCAATCCCCGAGTCATCGAGGCGTACTTGGGGACGGAAGAAGACTGATATGCTCCAGCTCGTGGATCTTCGCGTCAAATACGGCAATATCGAGGTCCTTCACGGCATCCGCCTCACGGTGAAGCCGGGCGAGATCGTTACCATTCTCGGGGCCAACGGCGCGGGAAAATCCACGACGCTGCTGACCATCAGCGGATTGGTCAAACCTTCTGCCGGGGCCGTCCTCCTGGACGAGACACCGCTGCACAAGCTGCCGCCCCATGAAGTGGTGCGCCGGGGTGTGGCCCATGTGCCGGAGGGGCGCCGCGTTTTCGGCACGCTCACCGTGCAGGAAAACCTCAACCTGGGGGCCTTCACGCGTTCCGATACGGCCCAGATCCCCAAAACGCTGGAATGGATCTACGAACTGTTTCCCATCCTCGCCGAACGGCGCCGTCAGCTCGCCGGCACGTTGAGCGGCGGCGAGCAGCAGATGCTCGCCATCGCTCGAGGCCTGATGAGCCAGCCCAGAATCCTCCTGTTGGACGAACCGAGCCTGGGCTTAGCACCGCTTCTCGTCAAAACCATCTTCGAAACCATCAAGGCCATCAACGCCTCGGGAGTCACCGTGGTCCTGGTGGAACAAAACGCCCGGGCGGCTCTCAAGCTCGCCCACAGAGGCTATGTCATGGAACTGGGACGCATCGCTCTGGAAGATGACGCCGCCCGGCTGCTGGCGAATCCTGATGTGCAAGAAGCCTATCTCGGCGGCGGACACACCGCATGATCATATTTCCCGTTTCCGCCTTTCCTTGCGGGCGGCGCGCTTCCAACTGCCTTCTTTTTTCCCTTTCCTAGCCGAAGGTTCTCTTTTCGGCTCTCCCTCGGGAGACCAGTCCGGAAAAAGGCTTTTCACATGCCTGAGCTCAATGGAGAAAGATCCCGGCATCGTCTCGGACGTGACACGCTCTTCCGCTTTCTTTGATCGACGGGGCCTTTCGATGGCTTTCTCCGTTTCCTCTTCAAGGGCCGCCTTTGGAAAGATCACATGGACAGGGTCTATGTCCTTCGCCAAAAAGAGATGTCGGCCTGCCTTGAAAAAAAGGACCCCGGCGCTGTGGGCTTCCTGGGCGCGGACTTCCAACACCACAGGATCCGACCCGCGCCGCCGCGCCATGCGTTCCGCCGTCTCCTTATCCGTCCATAGAGGCACGTAAGAGCGATGCAACGCCCGAAGGCCTCCGGTTCGAATTGCAGGAAGCTGGCGTCGACGGATTCCGGCGAAAAGGCGCGCCGGGGGGATCACGGCCTCGTCGGATCGGATGCCGGGAGGTCTTTCCAAGAGCCGAAGCCGCGGCCCTTCCACGACGAAGGGGAGGGGGAAGCCCAGAAGAGACAGTTCCTTCACGGTCGATTCCCGAACGAAACGCAGTCGGGGATCGTCCTGCAACGCCCAATAGAATTCCTTCCACGGCATGGTGCCGTCTTCATCCCAAAAAAGGCCGTACTCCCCGGGCTCAAAGCAGGCCATGGTCGTCAAGGTCTTGGCCAGGGTTTTCGGCGGCATGGGCCCACTCATGAATACCCTCCCAGAACGGCGATAATCGGGGGGATGCAGTCGCGGGCGATGTCGCTCCGCGATCCACCGCCCAGAACCACTTCCAGCCGACCGTCGCAGACTTTTTCCGCCAACTCTTTCATCATCTGGGCGATGAGAAGATACGCCTTACGGGTGAGGCCGATGTCGCCGTAATCGCCTCGATGCGTATCAAAGCCGAAGTACCAGAAAATAAGCTCCGGCGCAAAGCGCACACACCGGTCGTAGAAAGCCTGCCGGGCCACTTCATAATAGCGACGGTCCGCGTCCGATTCGGACTCCGCCCCGCCAGGGCGCACCGGCCCCAGAAACGCCCGCCAAAGGGGGGACGCCCCGACCGGAACAGGGACATCCACCTTGGTGCCGTCGGGAGATTCATAGGTGATGGAGCACAAGCACATATGAAGGACATCCGGATCGTCCCGCACGAGATCGCGCGTGCCGTCGCCGTGGTGGGCGTCCGTGTCCAGGATGGCGAAACGATGAACCCCGTGACGCTCCCGAAGAACCGTCATCGCCAGCACGACGTCGTTGAAACAACAATAGCCTCCGAAAAAATCGCGGCCGCTGTGATGGCCTCCGGCTCCAATGAAGGCGAACGCGTTCCGAATTTCCCCCGAAGCGATCTTTTCAGCACCCAGGACCACACCCCCGGCGGAATGCCATGCGGTGGAGCACAGCGTGTCGCGATAAACACCTTCCAAGAGCTCGGGAGAGTGCACCTTGAGGACCCAGGCTTCGTCGATCCGTGGAGACTCGAAAAGCACAAAGCGGGGATCTTTGAGCAAAGGCTCCAGGGCCTGGGGAAAGTCCTGGAGGCGCGAGCCTTGGGTGAGGTAGCTGCGCCGGCTGAAACTGGGGTGATAGACGATCCCGGTGGTCATACGTCGCCCCTTTTATTTAGTTTACATAATATGTATTATCGGACGTTAAGGCAAATTTTCCCTTGACGCCGTCAGCCGTTTTGGGTAAATAACGCTCCGTGCTGAGCGGGAATAACTCAGCGGTAGAGTGCGACCTTGCCAAGGTCGAAGTCGCGGGTTCGAATCCCGTTTCCCGCTCCATGAAAACTCCCAAGGGGTGGGTCGCCACCCCTTTTTTCGTCCACGCCATCACTCGGGTCGGCACGGCTTCCCATGACGCCAAACAAGCTGCCTCCCAGCGGTACGTGTCCCGTATCCCTTCGTCCCCGTTCGAGAAAGGAAGCCCTCAGCCGCCTCTACAGCCTGGTCCACAGCAAGGACCGGGTTTTGATCACCATTGATCCCGACCCCGACTCCATCGCCTCCGCCTTCGCCCTTAAGAGGCTCCTGTGGCGGCACGTGTATTCCACCACCGTGGGGATCATTCGCCCCATCCGTCGCCTGAACAACCTCACCATGGTGCGCCTGCTGAAACTGCCCATCGTCCTGCTGAAGGACAAGAAGCTGGACGAATTCAACCGCTTTTTCCTCGTGGACGGACAGCCCGCCCATAACGAATTCTTCCAGAAAATTCCCTATTCCCTTGTCATCGATCATCATCCCGTCACCACGCTGCCCGATATTCCGTTTTTGGACATCCGACCGGGCTACGGCGCCACGTCCACCATCCTGACCGAATACTTGATCGCCGCCAAGATCAAGCCGTCCAGGACCCTGGCGACGGCGCTCATCTACGGCATCAAGACGGACACCCAGAACTTCGAGCGCCAGAGCCGTGAAGAGGACGTGCGGGCGTTCCATTTTCTCTATGATAAAGTTTATCAAGGGATCCTTCGCAAGATCGAAATCTCCGACTTGTCCCTTAAGGATTTGACCTATTTTTGCGAAGCCATCAAGAACAAGACGGTGGTCAAGGACCGTATCTACACCCATCTGTCCAAAGCCCCTTCCGCCGACATCCTGGTCGTCCTGGCGGATTTTCTCCTCAAGGTGCACGATATTTCCTGGAGCATCGTGAGCGGCGTGGTGGACAAGGTCTTGGTGGTGATTGTCCGTAACGACGGGTATCGGAAAAACGCCGGCCGGAGCGTCCAGAAAGCGTTCGCCCAATGGGGAAGCGCCGGAGGGCATCGTGCCGCGGCTCGGGCCGAAATCCCTGTGGGAAACTTGGAGGGTGTCTTGAAGAAAAAGACCCCCGCGGCATATGCCCGCTTTGTCCGTCAACGCCTGCGGGCTTCCTGAACCATCGGCCATGGGTGAAAAGCTCGGGAAAAAAACGGTGGAAATTTTCACCGATGGGGCTTGTTCCGGTAATCCGGGCCCCGGGGGCTGGGCGGCGCTCCTGCGTTACCAAGGGCATGAGAAGACGATCAGCGGCTCATCGCCGTGGACCACAAACAACCAAATGGAGCTCACCGCCGTCGTCGAGGCGCTCAAGGCTTTGAAGGAACCCTGCCATGTCATTGTTCATACGGACTCCGAGTACCTGCAAAAAGGCATGACCCGATGGATTCATCAGTGGAAAAAAAACGGCTGGAAAACAAGCGCCAAGGAGCCCGTGAAGAATCGAGAACTCTGGGAGGCTTTGGATCGCTTGGCGCAAAGGCATCACGTGGAATGGCGCTGGATCGCGGGACATGCGGGCCACCGGGAAAACGAGCTCTGCGATGCGCTGGCCAGAGCGGCCATTCCTAAGCATTCCCCCGATCAGTCGAAGTGATCGAAATGCTTCAGGCCCCCGATGGCCGCCCAGAGGAGACGTCCTCCGGGGGGCACTTCCCCAGAGCTCTCGTGATTTCGGGAAGATACCTCCTCGATCCGCCTTTTTTTCCATGGACGAGAACCCCCATGCCGAAAGCCGCTGCCAGGGCCGAAAAGCCCACCACGGCGGCGGCCGCCGTTGAAGACCAGCCGACGTGGGGCCCAAGGGACCACCCCGCGGTCGCCCCGCCCACCATCGCCCCTACAGGCACCAGGATTCCCCACAGAAGGCCGCTCCACAGCGCCGCCTCGGAAAAACGAATCTCGACGCGATCGCCCTGCTGAACGCCGATGGGATCAAGGACTTCCACGAAAGGCTCCTTGGATTCCACAGGACCGGCACGGCAGCTTCCGTGAGCGGCGCACGCCGCGCAGATCTCCCCTCTTTCCAGTCTGACGAAAGCTCTCCCGGGAAGAACCGTTTCCACCCGTCCGCAGCGAACCATCACGGAATCCGTTCTCACTTCGCCAAGCCGCATACGGCGTACCGAAAAGCCGGTACGCCGTCTTCGTGGGGAAAAGGGGTCCGAGCGATCACCTCTTCGGGCAAAAGCGTTGTTTCATCAAAGATGTCGAAGGCGAAGTAGAGAAGGTTGAGTTTTCGGCCGTAGCGTTGTTCCAGGAGAAAAGCATAGAGGGTTCGAAGTGCACAGGGGTCGTCGGGGTCTTGAGCCGCTCGCGCCGCAAGAAAGTCCGAAACGAAAAAAGGCGCAGGCCGAACAAGGGCGGCTTCGAAGGCGTGGGGCGGAAACCGAAGCCAGTCTGCCTCGGGCTGAAAGCTCTGGAAGGCGGCCCGCAGGGACTCCCACGGGATCCTTTGGGCATCGGGAGTTTGAAGCATACAGCCCACCGCTTCTCAGTCGGAAATTTCACCGATGGATTTGGAAGCCTCTTGAAACACCGACAGCCGGTCGTAGGGGACCGGCTGTTGGGGGGTTGTTGGGGGATGGGCTGGCGGCGACCTACTCTTCCACGCGGCTGCCCGCGCAGTACCATCGGCGCTGAGGAGCTTAACGGCCGTGTTCGGGATGGGAACGGGTGTGGCCTCCTCGCCATAGCCACCAGCCCACACAAGGGATGAATAGGGTGAGTGCACGGGGCCCGAGGGGCCATGTCCCTCAAGAAAGGGATGGTCAAGCCTCACGGCCGATTAGTACCGGTCGGCTCCATCCGTTACCGGACTTCCACCTCCGGCCTATTGACCTCGTGGTCTACGAGGGGCCTTCAGCGGGACCGAAGTCCCGAGGGAACTCTCATCTTGGGGTGGGTTTCCCGCTTAGATGCTTTCAGCGGTTATCCCTTCCGAACATAGCTACCCAGCGGTGCTCCTGGCGGAACAACTGGGACACCAGAGGTTCGTCCATCCCGGTCCTCTCGTACTAGGGACAGATCCCCTCAAAGTTCCTGCGCCCGCGGTAGATAGGG
>VSSL01000294.1_pt1 | contig 14529 bp, 12 predicted proteins | sample 4557531 | NCBI WGS metagenome assembly VSSL01 (sample SAMN10986726, study PRJNA523729) | hot springs metagenome | isolation source: hot springs | place: India:Timba, Gujarat | collected 2018-05-31 | reverse complement strand
TTTGCACTTTCAGCTGTTTGGCCTTGTTGTGGCTCAGGATGCCGTGATTCATGATCGATGGTATTATCTCCATGAGCGTGATGAAATGGAGTTCGTCAAGATCGTCCAGGGTCATCTTAGCTCCTCACTCTTGTTGCGGAACTCGGAAGAGGATCGAAAGTCGCTGTTTTTCGAGTGTATGTGGGTTTCGACTTCCTCGCCCTGCGCGTTCCAGTCCCCTTCGTGGACAACGTACTGGATCTGCCTGTACAGCATCTCCGGGTTGAGCCTTGAGATGGGGTCCTGGATGATGCGAAGTCGGGGGGCAGGTATCTTGGGAGAGGCAGACATCTTGTCTGTCTCTGCAGGCTGGAAGCCTTCCTCCCAACCTTTGCAAAAAGTCACCACGTAGAGCCATGCCCGCTCCCCGAGCTGGCGAAGCTTGTCCACCTCCGGGCCGGTCAGGATGATGGCGCCGGAGCTGGCGCGGCCCTTGACCTCGATGAAACGCTTCTCGCCGTTCGGCCCCTCGGAGCGGATGTCGTAGTGTTCGCCATCCATGCTCACGTCAACGGGATTCCAGCCGCGGGCACGCTCGTAGCGCATCGCCACCTCCATGGCTATAGCCTCCACCTCATCGTCGCGGCGCATCGGGAGACCCTTGGCTGGCACGTGCTCTTCGGTTTCCACGTTCGCCACGCCTTTCTGGTGAAGCAAAGACTCAGGCAGGGGAGCAGGAACGACCGCCGCCTGGGTCAGTATCTCCGGGAGGTTGGCGGTAAGCTTCATCATGAGCTCCAGCTCATGCAACCGCTCCGCCTTCCGGGCCTTCAGGTCTTCGATCCGCCGGTGGAGATGCTCGATCTCCTCTGTGTTCTCCTCGCCGAAGAGTTGTGCTTCCTGGAGGTCATTCAGTTTGTCCTGCAGTTCGAGGATGAGGTCCGTGAAGGCCGTGTTCAGGTACTCACGGCGAAGGTTGCACTCTTCAGCACGAGCGGCCTTCACCTGGTCGAGCTGCCGTTCGGTGATCTGCTCGTAGACCCATGCCTGAATCTCGTCGGCGGAGCAGGAGGGCTGGCTTCCAGCCTGCTCACAGGCAGGATGCCTGTCCCCCGTCTCTGGGGCAATGCAGTTGAGCAGGTATGACGGCGAGGTGGCGCGAAGGCCCATGTGGTCTTGAACGACCACGGCGAGGCGCTCGTGGGCTATTCTCCTCTTAGCCTGTGCAGGCTGGAAACCCACTCCCCGACCATCCTCGATGGTTGAGCGAACGAGCCAAACCCACTGAGGCCTGGCAATGTTCGGGTCCATGAGGAGGGCTCCCTTGGCGAAGGCGTGTCGTGCCTCCCGAATCACCCACGCGATGAGGGTGTCGAACAGCGGGTGCCCAGGGCCCATGAGCTTGGTGCGCTCAGGGACACGCACCTTGCTCGCCACGCTGACGAGCTGTTTGTCGAAGACAAAGGGCGTGTCGTAGTTCTCAGAAAGAGGCTGCCGCCGCTCCCTCGCGAGTTCGACAAGGGAGTTCGGCGTCGATCCAATGTGCCATACCGGGAAGTGATCGTCCTTGCGGAGCGTTCCGCCGCAGGCCGTCCAGGCGCGCTCGAAGAACCGCTGGATGAAAAGCGGCTGAAGCCGGTGCTCGTCCGATGCATCCCGCAGTTCACGTGCGGACCTCAAATCGAGCCTTGAGGCCAGGGAGGTCTTCTTCTGGAGGGCGATGAGCCGTGCAGCCCTCTCATTCGATGCTGTTGCCAGGGCCACGTCGGTCTCCCGGGCGCTGGTGGACTCATCGTCGCTGTCGATAGCGCTTTCGATCAACCGCACCAGCGGGACATCCTCCAGCCATTCATCGATAACATCGTATACGCGGTCTGACCCCATTTGTTCGCGCATAACATCCAATTTTGAGAGGACCTTCAAGAGGACCAATCCTTCCCTCGTGTTCTGGGCAACGAGGTTGTACACCCACACGTCCCCTGTTTGACCGTACCGGTGGATACGCCCCATCCGCTGCTCCAGCCGGTTCGGGTTCCAAGGGATGTCCCAGTTGATGAGGTAGCGGCAGAACTGGAGGTTAATGCCTTCACCTGCCGCGTCAGTTGCGACCATGATCTTGGCGCGCATCCTGAACTGTCGCTGGGCCTGCTTGCGCGAGTCCACGTCCATGCCTCCATGGATCGTGGCGACCGTGTACCCCTTCTCCTCGAGCCGGTTGGCAAGACTCTCGAGCGTGTCGCGATGCTCGGTGAAGATAAGGAGCTTCTCATCCTCCGCGCGGATCACGTCGGAGGAATCGAGGACAGCGAGGAGTTCCACGAACTTGGCTTCCTTGTGGTGTTTGAGGCTATTGGCCAGACGGAAGAGCCGTTCCACCTCGTCGCGTTCTTCCTCGACTCTGTCCGGGTCATCCGTCAGCACCTGACGGAAGATCCGCTGGTCGATCCGTTCCCGTTCCTCCTCGGTCAGGTCCTCGTATTCCGTTATGTCGCCCGGATCGCCGGGGTCGGGAGTTACACGGAACAGGCGCTTCTTGTCCGCCTCGGACCGGCTTGGATCTCGCAGTATGGAGAGGACCTCGTTGAGAGCGCGCAGCCTGTTCTCCAAAGTACGCGTGATAGCGTAAATACTGCTGGCCAGGCGGCGCTGCATGACCATAAGGGTCAGCTCTACGTTCCTGTTCTTTTTCGCCTTGGCTTCTTTGCGTTTCGAGCGGATGTAGCTCGTCACCCTATCGTAGAGGATCTTCTCCTCCGGGGTAAGATCGTAGCCCACAGTCTTCGTGTGGCGAGCCTTGAAAAGGGGCTGGCTGTCCCAATCGACCATCTCCTCTTTCAGGCGACGGAGGAAGAACCGGTTCCGCGCCCTGCTTATGGGGCGCTCGTCTTCGAAGTTGTCTTCACCGGAGGTGGTGCCTGCCTGCGCCGAAACTTCGGCAGGCAAGTAGGGCGCTGCCTGCTCGCGAACGCGGTCGGCGACATGCTCATCCTTCTGGAAGAGGTCCTCGTCCAGAAGCAGGAGTAAGCGGCGGAAAGTGTCCTTTCGCCCTCGGTGCGGAGTCGCCGTCAAAAAAAGCAGGTGGTCGGTCTTACGGGCGAGGGCCTTCACCGCTTTGTACCGCTCACTCTCCTCGAGCTTGGTGCCGTACTCATAGGCCGAGAGCTTGTGGGCCTCGTCCACCACCACGAGGTCCCACTGGGTCTCGGAAGCAGCCTTGAGACAGCCTTCATTTCGGGCGAGGAAGTCAATGGATGTGACGAAGATGCCCTCCTCGTTGCGGGAGAACTGGCCTGGTTCGGCCTCGAATGAGGCGCGATTCACGAGACGGGTGTGGAGGCCAAACTTCTCCTGGAGTTCCTCCTCCGCCCATTGTTTGGTCAGCCCGCCTGGCGTGATGATGAGGACCTTCTGGAGCACTCCTCGAAAGAGCAACTCCTTGATCAGAAGCCCGGTCATGATCGTCTTGCCCGCTCCAGTGTCGTCTGCGAGCAGAAACCGGATTCTCGGCAAGGGAAGGAGGTAACGATAGACCGCCTCGACCTGGTGGGGGAGCGGGTCAACGATGCTGGAGTTGACCGCGAAGAGGGGGTCGAACCGGTACGCGATGCGAATACGCTCGGCCTCGGCACCCAGAAGGAATAGCTCGGCATCCCCATCGAAGGTATGCTGCTGGCCACGAACCTTGATCAAGGACGCGAGATCTTTGGCACTCAGAGGTCGCCTCACCATCCGGCGGGACTCCAGCCCGACGCCCTCGATCAGCGTCTTTGCGCCGAACGGGGTGATGCGATGGATCTCGACGAGCTCGGAGGGCTCCAAGCCCGAGACCACGTCACCTGGAGCTAGGTTGCTGTCGCTCTCCTTCACGTTGACTCCATTCCTTGCCCATTCCTTTGAGGGCCTTCTCTGCGGCCTGTTGGGCATGGAAACATAGATCCTCGTAAACGGCTCCGGGCGGAAGCGGTGCCTTGGCCAAGGCCAGGTCCGCACGCGCCAGCATGAGCCACTCGGCCGGGGAACCGGGGATTCGTTTATTCGTCAGCGACATAGAGGTCCCTTCCTTCTCGTAGGGCCGGATAAAGAACCAGTGAGGGGTCATCGCCGTACTGTCGAACGTCGCTTTCGGTCACCACGATGATGTCCTTGCCGACTCCCATGGCAGGCAAGTGGCGGTAAATCGCCTGGGCCGTGCGGCGACGGTGGATGCCATCTGGCATGACCACAAGGAGATCCAGGTCGCTCTCTGGCCTCATCTGGTCGCGTGCTGCTGAGCCGAACAAGACAATCCTCCCTGGCCTAACGGCCTCCACGATGTGGCGCACCAGTACCTCAATCGTGGCTTCCGAGACGCAACTTCTGGTTTCCGTTTGATTTCCTCCATGCGGCGGCTATACAGCTTTCCTGCGCCCCACACACCTTGTCATGGGTCCTCTTCCAGCCAATAGTATGCCACCCTGGCAACTTCGCCCCAAGAAAGGCCATGGGGGAAGCGGTTTGCAAAGCACATGTCGCTTGTTGGCACCTCAGTTCTGTTCATGTCTGTCCATTTTCTCTGGCCTCAGGGGCGCTAAGCGCTCGCGGTGATGTCTCTACAGGCGACAGGGTGGGTATCTCGCCTCCGGTAGCAGCCCCCAAATCCCTGAACCTTCTGGCTGCGGGCAGGACCCTGGCTTCCATGGAACCCACAGCGCTGTTATAGGCCCCGATGGCCTTTTCCAGGCCCTTGCCTATGTCTCCGATGCGCTCGGCCATGGTCCTCATGCGCTCGTAGAGCTGCTTTCCCAGCTCACTTATTTCCTGGGCGTTTTTGGCTATCTGTTCCTGCCGCCATCCGTAGGCCACGGCGCGAAGAAGCGCTATGAGGGTCGTGGGAGTGGCTAGGACCACGCGCTGCTTGAGCCCGTCCTCGATGAGGTCGTGGTCTGCATCCACTGCAGCTCCAAAGAAAGACTCTCCTGGTATGAACATCACCACAAACTCGGGTGCCTTGGAGAACTGGCTCCAGTAGGCCTTGGATGCCAGGGTGTTCATGTGAGCCCTTACCTGGGCTGCATGTCTTGTCATGGCCGAGCTTCTCGCATCTTCTGTCTCGGCGGCAACTGCATCAAGGTATGCCTCCAGGGAGACCTTGGCATCCACTACTATTTCCCTGTCTGCGGGGAGTCGCACGATGAGGTCAGGCCGCCTTCGGCCTTCCTCTGCTTCTGCTGTGACCTGCTCGGCAAAGTCACAGTGCTCTGACATTCCGGCCAGCTCCACCACGCGGCGCAATGTCATCTCGCCCCAGCGGCCTCGCACCTGCGGTTTGCGAAGGGCTGTGACCAGATTGGCGGTCTCTCTTTGCAACTGTTGCTGGCTCGTGGAGAGGAGTTTCAGGTGCTCGGTGAGGCCTGAATATGCCTCCTGACGGTGCTTTTCAATGGTGCGCACATGTTCTTCGAACCTTGTGAGGGACTCGGCGAGGGGTTTTACCATGCCCTGGATGGCCTCCTGGCGCTTGCCCAGGTCACCCTTGGCATCCATCAATACCTTCTCGAGTGTCTCCTTGGCCAGGTTCAAAAATGCGGTGGTGCTGGCATTGAGGGTGTCGCCGGCCAGGGCCTTGAAGGTGTCGGTGAGTTTTTCTTTGGCCTGCTCCAGTAGATTCTTTTCTTCCTGAAGCCGCTGTACGGTCTCCGCCAGTTGGGTCTCTGCCTTCACCCTGGCACTGTTTTCGCTGGCCAGTTGGTCCCTGAGTCTATCGAGCTCCTCCAGGGCCTTCTGGTTCTGGGAGCGAAGTTCCCCAATGGTCCCATCCAGTGCTGCGGCACGACCCTCGGCAGCACTTGCCCTTCGCTCTGCTTCCTCTATCCTCGAAGCAAGGGATCGGCTGACGCGAACCGTTGCAAGAAGCCAGGCCAAAAGGCCACCTATGAGCATGCCTCCCAAGACACAAAGCACGTATTCCATCACTATGTAGCCTCCTTGGGCCATGTTTCATGGACCCCTGAATCTGCTTGTACTTGCATGGGCCGGATGACATAATCCAGCTCCAGGCAAAGGTGTGCCTCCCGGTTGATCCCCTGCCTGGAAAACTGGGGCATTCTGGATAGGTTCCCGCACCTTGGGCTCTGTTGAGCTTGCCTTGGCTCGGCCCTGAGGCCAGGCGGGCACTTGGAGGCCAGGAAAAGCCTGGCCGTGTGGCAGCTGTCTTGGGCCAGGCTGGGCCGGGCCACCTGAGGTGTCAACGAGATTAGATGTGGGTACATCTGGAGGCGTATCTCGTGATGCCAGAGCCGCAGCTCTTTCCCATTGGGCCCTTTGACCAAGAGAGTTCCTTCCACACGATCATTCCTTGAAGCCCCTTCTGCCATAGCCGGCAGCCTCAACCCGTGCGTCTGCAATATCTGCCACAGAAGTGATGTTCGAGCCATAGAGGGATGCAGTCCTGCAGGCGTCCTCCAGGAGCATCTGACGAAGGGCCTGAGGCTCCAGGGCCTCGGCCTCGGGCCCCAGGCTGAGCACCCACCTCTTGATCTCTTCCAGGCCTGCCACCCGGAAGCTGAGGATGAGACTCCCGTCCGGCTGCTTTTCTGCACGCTGGCTCTCGTGCCATATCCTCTCCCCCACCCACCTTGACCACTCAGGGGAAATGCGCACCTTCACCCTGTAGAGATCATCATGCATGACCCCGAAGCTGTGTTTCATGAACTCGTGCAGGTCGAAATCCTGGGGAGGCTCGAAACGCTCATCGGTCAGCCTGAGCATCTTGATCCGGTCCAGGACGAACATGCGCACCTGGCCCCTTAAGTGGCAGTGGCCTATGAGATACATGGTGCCCTCGAAGAACCAGAGCTTGTAGGGATCCACCCTGCGATGGACAGGTTCCCTCCTCCTGAGGGAGTGGTAGGACATCTCCAGGCGCCGATGCTCCAGGGCCGCCCGGCTCACCTGGTTTAGGATCTCCCTTTTTTGGCCGTATTCCCTGTAGGGCCTGATCCCCACAGAAAACACAGATTGGACCATGTCCAGGTAGCCCAGGGCACTGGGGGGAATGGTGGATTGCACCTTCTTGAAGAGGGACTCCAGGTCGTCGTAAAAGGATGTGCCCTGGAAGACCTTGACCAGGTCCCTGTAAAGGTGAAGGGACATGAGCTCCGTGAGGGTGAATGGGGGAGGGACCTTGAATTTGTAAGTGTCCACAAAGGCCCAGCGTTGGGCCCGGTCCACCCGCTCGCTGTAAAGGGGAAAGCCTGCCTCCTGCAAGGCCACAAGGTCCCTATAAATGGTTCGAAGCCCTATATTCTCCCTCTTGGCCAGCTCGGCCACGGTGAGCCCGGTGCCACTGGCCTCTATGGATCTTATGATCCTCCACTGACGTGCAAGCTGGTCTCCCCGCATGAGCCCCCCCCGCGCGGAAAGAGGAAAGCAGGCAACCCATGGACGCCCGGATCTTAGCATCGGCGCCCGGTTTTGGTCAATCATTTCGCCTCACTGACCCATCCGAGTGCGCCTTTGGCTGAAGCGGCTGTAACCAAGCCTTGGGCCAGCCTCCTCCTCTTGGGAATCGCGACAAAAGGCAAAGAGGTGAATGAGGCGGCCCTCCAGGGTCAAGGCCGCACCCGAGGCCACCTCTCCCTCAAGCCCCTGGGTCTCGCCGAGACCCACCGTGGGAAGGCTCTGGAACTTCCCCCTGCCCAGGTCCTCCATGAAGGCCCACACCTCCTTGGGCCGCACATGGGGAAATTCCCCTTCCTGCAGCCAGTCCAGTGCATCCAGGGCGTAACTGGCCACCAGTTTCTCGAAAAACCGCTGGAAGGTTGCCTGGTACCCGAAACACTCAATCCCCAGGAGCTGGCCGTTGATGGCAAAGACTGCGCCGAGCTGGCACTCCACCGGCCTGAAGGCCCTGAGGTAATCCCCAAGCCTGTCCCGCTGCCCCTGGAAAAGGTCTGCCATGGCTTCAGTGGGGCTGCTTACCCCCATGCGGGCGCTCTTCAGGGCCAGGGCTTCCCAGATCATGCCCTGATCAGAGCATGCCACTGCAGTGTCCTCAAGATTCTTCGCAACTGCCCGATGGTGATCCCTCCTGAGGCTGGCATGCATCATCTTCCCTCCTGACTCGAACTGCCGGCTCCTATAAGCCCATCGGCCATGCTCCACACAGCTCACCGGGATGAGCATCTCGCACTTGCCGGCCACCATGATGCTCACATTGACGATGCGATTCTGCTTGGCTCCCACCAGCTCCTCTCCGGCTACTATGAGCACGGGCTTGGGGGAGCTGTTGGAGAGCTTGAGCTGCGGGACTTGGCCCTCTTCGCTCACCTCTGTTATGAGCACCAATCCGCTGCCCATGGCCTCTTCCAGGGTAAAATAGTCCGGCACGCCTTGCACAGAGGCCACGAGGGGAAAAATGGTGAGGTTCTTGTGACTTTGCTTACGTGCAAGTTTGAGACCTTCCAAGAAAGCCTTGACAGTCTCCATTTTCCACCTCCTGTGAGTTTGCCCCACAGCATACAATCGCAGATTGTCAGATCAGGACAAAATGAGAGCTAGCCCCGTACCCCTTCCATGAAACCAACTAGGAAAAAGGGCAAAGCCTGAAGGGAAAGATCAAGGAATTGCAATAAGCCAGATTCACAACATGCGATTTTTACCCAAAACAGCTCAAAGCACTTTTGGGTAAATTTTGGAGAAGGGGGCGCCATTTTTACCCAAAACAGCTCAAAGCGGTTTTGGGTAAAAGGGTTTGGCATCCCAGATCTGAGTGGCAATGGCGGAATCAAGCTGCGTTTGCATAGAAATCAGTCTATGAGGCATATCATGATATTGACTGCCTAGGTTCACCCGTGGTGAGTGATGCGGGATCAGCTATCCTTGGAGAAAGGTTGGGGAGAGGAGGTGGCTATCAACAATGAATATCCCGGAGCTGGATCAGGATCTCAACTCTGGGGGGGGAAGCCGGGAAGTCCGAAGGGGCTTGGGGCCTTTTCTCGGCCGACGCCGGAAGGAAAAGCTAACCGGTGCGCGCGGCTTTTTGGCGCCTCCTCTGGAGTGAAGGGTTCTTGCCTATTCGTAATGCGTCCACATTCGAATGACCTTTACGGTGTGGATGTCATCCAGGATCTGGTAGACCAGCCGATGTTGGATATTGATCCTCCGCGAGCAGGCGCCAGTGAGGTCTCCTACCAATTTCTCGTATGTCGGAGGGGATCGATAGGGGTCTTCTCTGAGAACCTTGAGCAGTCTTTCCGCCTGGGGCTTAAGGCCGGCTTGGGCGAGCTTCCTTGCATCTTTCTGGGCCTGCTTGGTAAACACCAGTCGCCAGCTCACCACTCAAGCTCCGCATCGCATTGCTCCACGGGCGTCTCAAGTCCCTTGCGAATGGACTCCCGCATACCAGGCAGGGATGCGAGATATAGGGTCTCTTGAATGGCACGCCAGTCCTCCTCGGAGACTAGAACGGCAGAGTTGCGCTTGCCCACTATCTGAATGGGTTCATGGGACTCAGCTACAGTGTCTACCAGAGTATACAGGCGTTTCCTTGCCTCGCTGGCCGTGATCGTTGCCATCGCAAAGCTCCTTATCGTACAATAAAGCGTACGATATGAATGGCTTTCAGTCAAGTCTTTGGGGAAGAACTCACCGGCGTCCTTTTACCATCGGGCCAGGGGGTAGCCCCGTACCCCTTCCATGAAACCAACTAGGAAAAAGGGCAAATCCTGGAGGGAAAGATGTAGGAATTGCCAAGGGGGCCAGATTCACAACATGCGATTTTTACCCAAAACAGCTCAAAGCACTTTTGGGTAAATTCTTCGGTTGGTGGACCCGTTTTTACCCATTTTCTGCACTATATTCCTCTTGTCGAGGCAGTTTTCGCGATGGGAGGCCCCTCTTTGCTGAATCGGGCTCCAGGCTCCCACTTTGAGGCCCAGGTTGTTGGCCCTTCTCCAGGGCGGCTTGTGCTTGCTAAAGCTATTATGGTTGCGGGGGCATCCCCAAGACCTCGCATATCTGAAAGCCCCAGGCCTCTTGGGACAGTAGCTCCAAAGTGGCACTGTTTGGCTTGCCCATGCTACTCACCCCAGGATCGGCGTGGCGGGCCCCAGCCCACAGTGCGGGCAGGGAGTACTTTTTCGGCCAGGATGAGGAATAGGAGATCCACCTTTCCGGGTACATGAACCAGGCCTGCAAGATGGCGGCGCTGCTTTCCGAAAAGTGGTCATGGTCAAGGGAATCCGCCAAAAAAAAGGGCGGGGCCTGGTTGGTTAGAGCCCCGCCCGTGTTACAAGATTTGTTTTGTACAGGATCAGTCCCCCGTCAGTGCGGGCACGTTGTTCACGAAGTTGCACTCGGACGGTGATGAGAGTTCGTACGCTGTGGAATTGAAGCTGGCCGTATTTCCCATGATGTTACTCGGACAAACCACTTGAAAGCCGGCCTGGGGGTGAGAGCTGGAGGTGTTGGAGAAGACATTGGAGCCGTTACTCACCTGGAAACCATGAGTTCCGTTCTCCTGGGCGATGTTCTCTGTGAGCGTGCAGTTGTACCCCGCTTGGATTCCGATCCCCGTGTTGAAGGTGGCCACGTTGCGGGTCAGCACCGTGCTGGCCCCCGAGGAGATCCCGGTACCGTTTCCCTGGGCCAGGCAGTCCCTCACCTGGGCCCAGGCTCCCACCGACAAGCCCGTGTTGCTGTTCTCTGACACGGTCAATCGCTCCGCCATGGCCAGGACCACATTGCTCAGGTCCACGCCAATGGCGAAGTTGCGCACCATCCCGTTTCGCACTGTGATGGCCTTACGATCCGGCTGGAGATCATCGATCAGGGCCACGATCCCGCGACCCGTGGAGTTGCCCCTGATGGTGAAACCGGCCAAATCCAATGTCACATAGTCCGTGGTGATCACCAGACAGTCCCCGACAGCATCCAGGTTGCGGCCTAGTTCATAGGAGCCGGACTTGCTGATGGTTGTGCACCGGCGAATCTGTTGAGGCGCTGCCCAGATCTGTGCGGCTGTCCCCAAAGCAATAACACCAAGTAAGCACAAAGCGACTGCTATTCTCGGCATCTTCATGGGTTCTTCCCTCCTTCCTTGGATATGAGCCTTTCTTCCCTTGGTTGACTCACGAGAAATTCTTTTTCATCCACTTCAGAAGATGGGTCAGGGTCCGCTTCACAGTGGTCTCCACGCCCAGGGTGGCTGGAGCGAAGAGGGCTCCGGCCTTTTGCAGACCGTGGTCTGGGTGACCGGAGACTTGAAGAACACGAGAACCAAATCGGATGGCCCCACATCCCTCGCGGCCATCGTGGGCTTGAGAGGCCTCGCGTCCGGTTCCCGTACATACCGATGAAAAGAACTCTCTTTTTCGGGCAACGTATATAGAAAGCAGGCCTGAGTGTCAAGGAAAAAGTGCTACCAGGATGTTGTGGTCGGGACCTAGCCATACAATTAGGGTGCCTAAGTCCTGGGCAGACTTTCATGAGTTGGGCGTCACATGTTCTTTTGTGATGCCGGGAAGGGGGGAAATCCTGTGGGTGCTTCAAAGTTGACAGAGTCCCCCTTTACATGGTATCCAGAAGACTCACCCTTTCCGGGCCTTAGACCTGGATATAAACATGATGGAGAGGATAGGACCAAGACTCAGGCCACGGGCACTGTTGAAGCTGGTTTGTTTATGGCTGGTTGCCTGTGCCTGGACCGGATGCGCGGCCAAAGGCGGTGCCAAGCCGTGGGAGGGGATTTTTTCATCCAGAGCTCTGAAGGGACATGATGCCGGGGGCCAAGGCGCTTCAGAGGAAACAACCCAACAAACTGAAGGACCTTGGGAGACCGACAGCCAGTGGGATGCGCTCCAGCAAGAGTTGTGGCAGGAGGAGCCCCTGGAAGGTTCATGGCCTGAGGCGGAGCTGGACCAGCCCTGGCGCAGAGCTCTCAGGAAAAGGCAAATACTGGAACTGGAGGGCCTGTATCATCCCTTGGTCCAGAGCATGGCCCGAGACTACAGGTTCACTGGTGGTTCCTCAGGCAGGCGACCCATAAGTCAATCCAGCCAATACATTCCCCGCATGAAGGAGATCTTCAGGGAAGAGGGGCTTCCAGAGGAACTTGTTTATCTGGCTTTCGTGGAAAGCGGCTTCAATCCATGGGCTTCTTCCTCGGGCAGATGTGTGGGCATGTGGCAGTTCACGGAAGCCACGGGCCGCAGATACGGACTTCGCATAGATAACTGGGTGGATGAGCGAAGGGACCCTGAAAAATCCACCAGGGCAGCAGCCAGACACCTCAGGGATCTTTATCAGACCTTCCGTTCCTGGGACCTGGCCATCGCGGCTTACAACGCAGGGGAAAAGGCCATTCTGGACTCCCTGGCCAAGAAGGAGGAGGCCAGCAGTTTCTGGGACCTCTATCCATCAGGCAGGCTCAGTAAGGCAACCAGAGAGTTCGTGCCCAAGGTCATGGCAGCCATCCTGGTGGCAAACGAGGAGCAGGCCAGTTCCCAGCAACCTGATCAGGAGGATCAGCTTTGGCGCTTCGACAAGTTGAGGATCCAGGAGCACCTGGATCTCTCAACAGTTGCCAGGCTGGCCGGTTGCAGCGAAAAGGAACTGAGGGCACTCAATCCTCAGCTCAAGGGTTCTGTGTTGCATCCCGGAGCATCTGGTTTGGACATCAGGGTACCGGAAGGAAAAGGTGAGGAACTAAGCAGCCTTCTATCAGAAAGAGGCCGCATGGTCAGAGCTCCCAAGGCTGATCAGGGAGACCCCACTGGGTTTCGGACTCATAAGGTTAGGCCCGGAGACACCCTCGGGCTGATTGCAAGACAGTATGGGACCTCGGAAGAGGAACTGAGAAGCTGGAACAGACTGAGATCAGGCAGCATGCTGAGGCCAGGAATAGATTTACTCGTGCCAGAAGGCAAATCCAATTCTGTCTCATGGAAAAGCACTCACAAAGGAGCAGTCCCAGGCAAATCAGCAGAGTCCGACTCCGTCCAGTACCATCAGGTCAGAAAAGGGGAAACCCTTTGGAGCATTGCACGCCATTACGGGGTCTCGGTGGAAGCCCTCATGAGATGGAATGATCTCAGTGGCCCCCTGCTGAAGCCCGGCATTACACTTCGCTTGAATCCGTAAGGCACCCTTACCAAAACTCCAGGAGTCTCTCCAGAGCTTTGCCCGCGATCCAGCTTCTGGTATTATCTCTAGTGGTATGCTAGTGGAAGGAGCTCTTTTGTCTTGCATCTTGAAAGTAGGCAAAGGAACCTTGCTCCAAGGCCCTGAGAGGCCCTGATCATGGATCTGGTGGATCCTCTGAAGGCCTGGGAGAAACTGGGCCAATTCATTCATCCCCTGGGAAGCCATAGGGTTTCTTCGGACAAGGCCCTCGGCAGGGTCCTGGCAGAAGAGATAGTTTGCCCTGGGGAGATTCCAGCCGAAGACCGTGCCCTCAGAGACGGATATGCCATTGCCACTCCTGGAGACAAAGAGCTGCTCTTCCAGGTCCTGGGAGAGAGTGCAGCAGGCCTGCCCTGGAACCGGGAGTTGACCCAAGGCGGGGCCGTAAGGATAAGGACAGGAGCCGTGGTGCCGAAGGGGACCTTCGGGATAGTTCCCATGGAGGAGGTGCAGGAGTCCTCGGACAAATCTTGGATAAGGCTAAAGAAGGGGCTGCCTGCCAAGGGCTCTCACATACTGCCTCAAGGACATCTTTTTCGGGCGGGCTCAAGGCTCCTGCGGCCTGGGCAAAGACTTGGCCCTGGAGAGCTATCTCTTCTGGCATCAGTGGGAGTGGAGAAAGTACGCGTCAAGAGAAGGCCCAGGGTGGTGATTCTTCCCACTGGAAGTGAACTTGAAGTCCCAGGGGCAGGTCTTGGATCTGGAAAATCATTTGTGTCCCATGGGCGCTATCTGGCCTGGAGAACAGCAGAAGAGGGGGGGCTGGGCAAGGTCTGGACTCCCATTGCGGATCTTGAAGAAGAGATATGGATGGCCATTGACAAGGTCCTGGGAAGGGCTCATCTGATTGTCACCACGGGTGGGACTGGTCCTTCGGACCGGGACCTGGTCTGCCGTTCACTTCTTTCCAATGGAGCTCAGGTAATATTCAGGCATCTTCCCGTCAGACCCGGAGGCACCATCTCGGCCTTTTTGGTGCGATCCACCCCGGTCCTGGCTCTACCAGGAGGTGCGGGTGGGGTAGGGCTTGGCTGTGAGCTACTGCTAATTCCTGCTATACGAGCCATGCAGGGAGAAGATGAACCAGGACCAAGATGGGTAAAGTGCAGACCAGCCGTGGAAATACAGAAGGATCCCCTCTGCCACAGATTCGTGGAAGCCAGGCTCCATGTGCAGGAGGGGCTGCTCATTGCTGAGCCGATTCCCAGAAATCTTCAAGGCGGCGGGCTCATACCTTTGCGGGGAGATGGATGGATCCACGTGCCGCCGGGTGAAGGCATTGTACCAAAAGGAGCGTTGGCCTTCATGCTCCTTGGCAAATGCTTAAGAAGGGCGCGGCATGGATCCGGGGAATCCCTGGAGTCTTTGGAGAGCTGACTGGAAAAGCAG
>VSSL01000293.1_pt1 | contig 14576 bp, 17 predicted proteins | sample 4557531 | NCBI WGS metagenome assembly VSSL01 (sample SAMN10986726, study PRJNA523729) | hot springs metagenome | isolation source: hot springs | place: India:Timba, Gujarat | collected 2018-05-31 | reverse complement strand
GGGGGCGGTACCATCTGGCAATGAGCACCGACATCGCGCGCAACGTGGCTGTCGTGCGCGAGCGAATTGCCCAGGCGTGTGAACGTGCGGGGCGCAAACCGGAGGAGATTACGCTGATTGCGGTGTCTAAAACGGTGGACATCGCCCGCATTGAACAGGCTATCGCTGCAGGAATTGAGCATTTTGGAGAGAATTACTATCAGGAAGCGCGCGAAAAAATCCCGCGCATACAGGCTCCGGTACACTGGCACTTCATCGGACACCTGCAAAAGAACAAAGCACGGGGGGTAGTGCCCCTTTTTGAGTGGATACACACCGTAGACGACGAGGATTTGGCGCACGAGATTAACCGCCGTGCGCAGATGGCGGGGAAAAGACAGCGCGTTCTGATTGAGGTGAACATCGCTCGCGAGCCTCAGAAATATGGGGTGTTACCCGAAGAGGCGTTATCGCTGGCAGAGCGCATCGCTGAGCTGCCCCATGTGCAGTTGGAAGGGTTCATGGGCATGGCTCCCCTTGTTGAAAACGCGGAGCAGGCACGTCCCTACTTCGCGGAATTGCGTCGCCTGTTCGAGCGGCTGCCAGAATCCTGCCGCGTGCACCTGTCGATGGGAATGACGCAGGACTACGGGGTGGCTATCGAAGAAGGCGCGACGATGGTGCGAATCGGTACGGCGATTTTCGGTCCGCGCGTATAAAGGAGGGTGAATCGGTGCAAGAGCCTTTCGAGGAAGAAGAAAGTCGTTCCTGGTGGGCACGCCTGAAAGAGCGTCTCTTCGGTACCAGCGAGGAAGAAGAGGAAGACGGCACGACGGTCATTCGTCTTCACACCCGCCCGGCGCAGAAGGTAAATGTCCTGTATGCTCGCACGATGGAAGATGCCCGCCGCGCCGCCGACGGCTTGAAAGCGGGGCATCAGCAGCTGGTCAACTTCCAGTATGCGGACGCTCGTGTCCGTGAACGTGTGGTGGACTTCCTGATGGGCGTGGTGTATGCACTGGAGGGTACGGTGGAGCGCGTACACGAGCAGGTGTTCCTGTTTGCGCCCGCCAACGTGCAGGTGGAGATGACCAGCGTAGACGACTTCCACAACGGGTCATGGGGTGAACGCGAGCGATGAGCCTGACGGGTAAGGTGATAGCGGTTATCGGCGCGGGCGCGATGGGTTCTGCCGCCTGTCGCGGGCTCTTAAAGGCGAAAGCGGTGGAGCCAGAGCAACTGGTTGCCACCGATATTCACCACGAGAAGGTGGAAGCGCTGGTCAAGGAGCTGGGCATCCGCACTGCCCCATCTAATGTGGAGGCGGCAAGGCAGGCAGACATCGTGATGCTGTGCGTAAAGCCCTACCTTATCCATGACGTCGTGGAGCAAATCGCAGAAGTTGTTACCCCGCAGAAACTCATCATCTCCATCGCAGCGGGTATCCCCATTTCCCGTATCGAAGACCTCTTGCCGCCCGGCACTCCGGTCATTCGCGCCATGCCGAATACCTGCGCTATCGTGGGAGCGGGAGCGGCGGCATACTCGCGCGGTCGCTACGCTACTGAAGCGCACGCCGCCGCCGCACACGAGATTTTCACCTCCTTCGGCGAGGCAGTGGAGGTGGAGGAACACCTGCTGAACGCAGTGACCGCCATCAGCGGGAGCGGTCCCGCCTACGCCTACCTGATGATAGAGGCGCTGTCTGACGGTGGGGTGCGCGCCGGCTTGCCACGCAATATCGCTACCTTCCTTGCAGCGCAAACTCTGCTTGGTGCAGCGAAGATGGTGTTAGAAACGGGAATGCATCCCGCGCAGCTCAAAGATATGGTGACCACACCGGCGGGAACCACCATCGCCGCGCTGGTAGTGATGGAGCGAGCAGGCGTGCGCTCTGCACTGATTGAGGCAGTTGCCGCAGCGATTGAAAGAGCAAACGAGTTGTCATAGCCTGCCGCATACCGGTACAATACGACCGGGGTGATGAAGGATGGCAAGCAGAACAGTTCAGGTAAATCTGCCTGAGAGCTTGGCAGAGGCTCTGGAACAGGTTGTTCGCGCGGGATGGTTCTCCAGCGAGGACGAGGCGATACGACATGCGTTGCGCGAGTTCCTGAGGCGCGAGCAGTGGGAGCTTTATGAGCAGTTCCTGCTAGAGGACATCGAATGGGCGATGACGCTGAAACAGTCGCACGGGTAATCGTTAGCAACACAGGCCCGCTGCTACACCTCAGTCAAGTCGATGCACCACATCTGCTTCATCTGCTTGGCAACGTCTATGTTCCCCGCGAAGTTCTGGAAGAACTTGTGCGCTTATCACCTCAACGTGGATGGGGAGACCTCACGGTGGTGGATATACAACCGCCTTTCGCGAGGCAAGCGCAGCAATGGATAGATGCTGGCTATCTGGACAAAGGTGAAGCGGCAGCCATTGCTCTGGCAAAGCAAATAGGGTGTCAGTGGTTCTTCACAGACGATGCCAGAGCCCGCGTGTTTGCGCGGGCTCTGGGTCTTGAAGTACGCGGTACGCTAGGTGTAGTCATAGCGTGCGCTTCTTTAAACCTGATTACGGTTGTCCATGCACAACAGCTGGTATCGCGGCTGTACCGCGAATCATCCATGTGGTTGTCAGCGCGCGTTTTCGAAGAGGCTATGCGCTCCCTCGAACGCTTAGCCGAAGATACCTCGCGGTAATCTTCTTCTGTTTTAGTTCAAGGGAGGCAACGCGCTCACGTCGTCCAGAATCGCCTTCTCTTCTGGCGATAGCGGTCCGCTCCAGCCGTCCAGAATCAGGTTCAATTGCTCCATATTGCGCGCGCCGATGATCGCGCAGGTCACCGCCGGGTTGCTGATTGTCCACGCGATGGCGGTCTGCACCAGCGGGCGGTCGAACCCTTTCAGCACCTCCACGATGCGCTGCGCCCGTTCGATGTTGTGCGGTGCGCCCTGCGCTCCAGAAACCACTTGTTCTCGGCGGCGCGGGTGCCGGGCGGCGGCGGTTCGCCCGGACGGTACTTGCCAGTGAGGATGCCTCCCGCCAGTGGGCTGTATACCATCACGCCCACGCCCTCCGCCTGGCACAGGGGCAACAGTTCCATCTCTATCACGCGGTCAATCAGGTTGTAGCGCGGCTGGATGCTGTCGAAGCGCGCCCAGTCGTGCTTATCGCTGAGCCACAACGCTTTGCACAGCTGCCATGCGGCGAAGTTGGAACAGCCGATGTAACGCGCCTTGCCCTGCCGCACCAGGTCGTTAAGCGCGGAGAGCGTCTCCTCCAAGGGCGTGTTTTCATCCCACGAGTGCACCTGATAGAGGTCAATCACGTCCGTTTGCAGGCGGCGCAGGCTGGCTTCCACCTGCTGCATGATGTGGTAGCGCGATAGCCCCTCGCCGTTCGGACCCTCCGCCACGCGGGCGCGCACTTTAGTAGCGATAACCACCTTATCGCGGTGTGGACGCAACGCTTTGCCCAGAATCTGCTCCGAGCGTCCGCCCGTGTACACGTTGGCGGTATCGAAGAAGTTGATACCCGCGTCCAGACACCGTTCCACCATGGCGATAGAGGTCTGCTCGTCCGCCTCCCCGCCGAAGGTCATACAGCCCATGCACAGCTCTGAAACCCACAGTCCGGTTCTGCCCAGGCGTTTATAGTTCATCGGGAAGCTGCCTCCTTTCTACGCGCAAATTGTACTGGATGAGCAAGAGAGGAGTCAATAAGCGGTTACGTCACGCAAAAGCGCGCAGGCGTAGCGGGGGGAACCTGGGTTACCGGTGCACTTGTCCGCAAGGACACTCTACCTCTTGAGCATCCTCCTCCGGTATTCCACAGAACATCTTGAGCTGTTCTTGTGGGCAAGGCTCATCACTCACGAAGTCCCACGGAGGGCGGATGACTAGATAAGTACCATCTTGCAGTTGGAAACAGCGGAACCCGACCTGCTTGGTGCGCACGGACCCGTCGGCTCTTACGCCGAGAACTTTGCCTTCGAAAGAGTTTTTGGCATAACCCAGTCCCGATGCTCCGCATGGCGTGCCGTGCAAGACACAGTAAAATACCACATGATTAACATCATATTGACGTAATACTTCAATGTTTTTGACCGAGTTTGTGTCATCGCTCAGCAGGTAGAAGTAGCTCACAGGAGCAGATAGACGACGGGTTGCATGTGGAGAAGCCCCAGCGAAACGGTCAAGAGGGCACATAAAGACCTGTTTATTCCGTACGTATGGGACCGTCTCGGTAATCATCAAGGGATACGAACCGTCGTGGTCTTCACGATACATGCTCCAGGCGAGATGAAGCTGGTGCAGATTGCTAGCACATGGAACGGAAAGCGAATGCTGTCTTGCCGTTGCCAGCACCGATAGCAGAAGGGCGGTCAGTGCGGCGATAATGGCGACCACAATCAGCAGCTCCAGAAGGGTAAACGCCGTACGTTTCATTCGCTCAGCCTCCGCACCAATAAGTCGCTGAAGCCAATAAGCCTCCACGTGACCCAGAGAGCTACGGCAATTGCAACGAGGTCGTCCAAAGCTGGCAGCAAGATACGCCAGTCTGCGACAAAGTCCATGCCTCGTCCGATAAGTATTCCTGCAGAGACGACGACGAGATTAAAACATCGTCTTCTTCGCTTTCGTGCTGACTCGTCCAGAGGCGAGGTATGTATCCAGTAAGCCGCTAAGCCGATTATCGCTCCTGCAACGGCAGCGACATTCCAGATATGCGGAGGGGGGACCAGAACGAAACTTACGGGCATTCCCTCAAAGGCACGCGGCTGATTGGAAGCCGCTGCAACCAGCCAATCTCTGAAGAGTTGAAACAGACGAAAGGCAACGTAACCAGCGTACTGCCCGGCGATGCCTGCAAGCACCGCGCATAATCCTCCCTCTACACCGCGCAAAGTTCCAGTATTTACCATACCCCCCTCCTCTGCTGAACTACGGGCACTGTTGAGGTGTGTTCGGCACGCAGTATATCTGGTATCGGTTGCGCGAACATGGCGGCTCCGGAGTCGCGTCCTGCTCGTAACAGCAATCCCACGGCTGCCACTGCCCGCACGTGACAAGATAATATCCTGTGTCCATGTCCCACCAGCACTTGTTACGCCGGCGCAAGTAATCAGCTTTGCTGCCCCAGAGCCCATCGCAATCGCTATTCACCACACGTTGGCACCAATCGTCCGGCGTCGTGAAGTCGCTGCCCCCTAGTGGACAAGTCACGATGACACCCGCAGGCATGAAAAGGTTTACTGCCCATACATACGGATTCGTTATCGCAGACACCCGGCTTGTAGCACCACATCCTTCTGGCCGAGCCTCATGGCGATAGATTGCCTTTCCCGCCAGCAGGGGCACTACCCCCCCCCAGCGACCATCAGGATTAGCACTGTCCTGAAGAGCATCCTCTGAAACATGGCGGTTTTCTACCTCCTTATCGTTAGTATCCATTTTATTTATCCCCCGGCGAGGCGAAAAAGTTGTATCCTCATGCAGGGTTTTGCGCAAAATGGCAATACCCTTGTAGTAACGCGCTTTGACCGTGCCCTCAGGACAAGAAGTCAAATCGCTTATTTCCGGGAACGTATAACCATGAAATACCTTCATTTCTATGACCTCCCGCAGTTTTGGTGGTAGATCGTACAGCCTGTTTACTGCTTCTTGCTCTATCGCAAGTCTGTCAGGTGTTCTTCTGTCGAGCGCGATATGGAATGTATAGCGAGCTATCAATTGCGAGTGTCTACGGAACTGCGCAAAGTAATCGGACAGTGCAGACTTTATCAGGTGTGCCAGCAGATGGGTTTGAGGCGAGGCGTCTTCCCATGGTGCCGCTCCTCTGGTGCGGAAGTACGCTATAGCAGCCTCCTGACAGAGGTCTTCGAGATCGTCGCGGTTTACCCCACCCCTGCGCAGGATTGCGCAAACATGCCGCCGCCACCGTCTCTCTTCTGTTCGCATCCCGGTCCGGTTCCTCGCAGACACAATGTCATAGAGTAATCATGTTGTTGTACTTACCTTCGGTGCTAATCTTATACGACGTACCTTCTGTTCTGACCTGCTGACCGACTTGTTTTGCGGAATCCTGCGAAAAGTGCATACAGCACTCGGTGTAATACGGCACATGTGTATAGGACCATGTGGAACACTCATATGTTGTTCATGCTCGGAGAGGGCGAGACTCTTGTTAAGCCGCCGGTCCCGCCCAGCGTGTGGAGACTATTTCGACTCACACGGAGGCTCGCTTTCTGACCAGTAGGCGAGTAACAAATACCTCCACGAGGCTTGCTAACCCGGTTCAGGGAACTTGCGTGCCTCCTCATCCAGAACCAGCACCCAGTCGCCGCCGTCGGGTGCAGGTGGTGGGACGAACTGCTGTTCGCCTTTTGTCGGAAAAACACCAATACGTTTCGCCTTGCCGGTGCGCGGGTCGTACCACCACGCCACCGCCTGAGAACCTGCGATTTTGTCCATTCTAACCGCCACCGGTCGGCGTAGAGGTAGGTAAATCATCGCGTAGCTGCCGTCGGTCGCGCGGGTGGCGTGGATATGGTGCGAACCGGAACCCTCCTCACAGGCGAGAATACTCTGGTCGGGAACACGGGTGAAAAACGGTCGCGAGAGCAGTAATTTCTTCGCATACTGCATCTGCGCGGAGCCCGGCAACTTGATGGCTTCCTTCCAGGGAAGATGGGCATGTAGCACCGGTTCGCGCCCGGGCAGATACATCTGCCAGACCTCGTTGCAACCGTAAGTGTGCCCATGTGCACCCGCGAACAGTGCCCAGTAGGCGAACTTGCGCACGTCATGTGCCGACAGGAAGCCGTTCTTCGGGTCGAAGTGCGAAGCGATATTCTCATAGCCCGGCTCGCCGTCCATGCAGGGCTTCACCGGCTTCAGATTGTAGTCCTTGGTGATGAACTTCCAGTTCTCGTTATTCTGGATGTGCCCGGACTGCACCATGTTGAAGTCCAGCCAGTCGTCGTGGTGGAAGTACTGGGAAGAGTGCTGCTGCCCAAAGGGGTGGAAGGAGATGAGCTGGCTCTTGCCCACTGCTGCACGGATGCCTGCCGCTATACCGCGCAGGATAGCATAGTGCCTTTCGTTTTCTACCGGACGGTCACCGCCCAGTATCCAGATGATGTTGCGTCCTTTGTAGCGGTTGCCAATCCATTCGCCGTACGCTCGCGCGTTCTGCGGACTGAACACCTCGGGACCTGCACCCAACTTTTTGTTCCATTTGTCGCCCCAAGTAGGCAACATGCCGATAAAGACGCCCATTCGGTTCGCCATCTCCACCACGTCATCCACATGCTTCCAGTACGGTTCATTCGGCTTCAGCGGGTCATCGTCGATCAGCGGTGTATGCCCGTAAGGGTTCGGCGTGTGCAGTCCGTCCAGCTCCGCCAGAGCCACCGCCTGAATCACGGTGAAGCCTTTGGAAGCGCGGTCTTTGAGGTACATCTCCGCCTCTCGCCGGTTGCAGCGATGGAATAGTTCCCAAGCGGTATCCCCGAGATAGAAAAAGGGCGTACCGTTCTCCCACATCAGAAAGCGACTGGACTCGTGGACGGTCAGGTTCATCGCTAATCCTCCTTGGTGTCCCTGTGTCTTTGTTTGAGGTTCAATCCCCCTCTGCCAGCCAATGCGCCTGCGCCGGCGTGAGCGTGACCTCTGCTGATGCCATGCACTCGCGCAAGTGTTCCAGATTGCCCGTCATGAAGATAGGGATGGTGAGCGGTTTCTGATGCAGCAACCACGCCAGCGCGATTTGGGTGGGCGTGACGCCCAGCTGTTGCGCCAGCTGGCGGGCGCGTTCACGTCGCGCGGCGTTTACCGGATTGTTGCCAAAGCTCGCCTCGCCCTTTTCTGTACCCGCGAAGTAGCCCTGCGCGGTGCTGGTGTATGCCGCGATGGGGACGCCATGCTGCGCATACCATTCGGCATCTTCAGGGGTAACGTAGCGCACTGTAGGGTCTTCACCCATCTGCCAGCCGGGAACGGCGAGGCTCCACTGCACCTGCGAGATAACGAACCCCTGCAAGCCGTGTTCGGCAGCATAATGGTTTGCCTGCTCAATGCGCTCGGTGCGCCAGTTGCTCGCGCCAAGATAGCGAATACGCCCTGTACGCACATGCTCGTTGAGCACGGTCATAATTTCGCCCACCGGCACGCGCGAGTCATCGCGATGCAGGTAATAAAGGTCTATCGCATCCACCTGCAGTCTCTCAAGGCTGTCGGCGATGTCCTGTGCAATCACTTCGGGCGACATGTAGCGCTCGGGGCGCGGATATTTGGGTCCGCCGTCGGGGTGTGCGCCTTTGGTTGCCAGCACCACCTGCTCGCGGACTCCCAGCTCGCGGAGGATTCTGCCCACTTCACGTTCGCTACACCCTGCCTCGCCGTCAGGCTCCCAGAAGGCGTAACAATGGGCAGTATCGATAAAGTTCCCACCGAGGTGCAGATACTCTTCCACCACGCGGGTGGCGTTGTCGCCCTTGATTCGCGCACCAAAGACGCCTGTGCCCAAGCAGAGTTGCGACACCTGTAAATCCGTGTTGGGGAGGGTAACTCGCTGCATAGAGTGCGTACCTCTGTAGTGTTTCAGTCGTTGTTGAGGCTTTTTCTATGGATGCAGAGGGGTTTCCTGCATGAGCGGACGGCTCGGCAGGAGCCTTGCCCTCCACGTGTCAGCCGCGCCGACCGGCGCGGTCAGACTACACTCCTCATTCGGGGCACTGTATTTCGGAGAATTCGATGGCATCCAGCAGCTCGCGCAGTGCGGATTCCAGCCCCGCTGGCTCACAAGTGGAACGGTAAACGACCGCGCCATAGCGGTCTAACCCGAACAGGCAAAGAGCGTTATTCTGGGCACACTCGTATCGGTGAAAGACGTTTCCGTCGCAGTCTACCAGCACAGCAGGCTCGGTGGGAACGTCGGGAATCGGCTCGCGTGTTATCAGCAGCAGAGCAAGGTTTGCTTCATGGAACTCGTCTACCATCTGACTCATGTTCGCCAGCGCAACGGGCACATCCATGGTCTGCGGGACAAACAGTAGGCCAACCGGTTTGCGTTGCCGGAAGGCGTACAGGGAAACGGGCGTGCCATCACGCGTAGACGGCAAGGTAAACGACGGCGCGATGAGCTCTTCGATGGCGCTGATGGTTTGCACGCGGTACATCATGGCGGCGTATTGGCTCTCTCACCAAGCGTTACGGTAACTCGCAGGCGTTGCGTGCCGCGCAGGATGTCTATCTGCAGCCTGTCGCCCGGTTTCATGCGACGCAGGACGCTGGTGACATCCGCGGCGCGGCGAACGGGTACATTGTTCAGGGACAATATCACATCGCCCAGCCGAATCCCCGCGCGCGCCGCCGGGCTGTTCGGTACGACACGCACCACCTCTGCGCCATCTGCCCCATCGTGGTCTGCAGGCATGATACCCAGAAACGGTCGGCGCAGTTTTCCCGATTGCATGTCGCCCAGCACTGCTTTCACGTCGTTAATCGGCACCGCCAGCGCACCACCATGGTGCCCAGTAGCGACATATCTACCGAAGTGCCCAGGGTCGGCACCGTGCTTCCCGGTCGCCTGCTGTCCCCTGCGTCTGGCGGGCGGAACAGCATCCCCGGCGCAATACTGGCGACAATCACGCCGACGACCTCACCGCGAGAATTGACCACCGGTGCTCCGCTACTTCCCGCCCCGACTGCGCCGGAAAGTCTGTAGCAGATTAGACAGAAACTGCTGTTGGCCGATAACACCTGTACGCTCCTTGCCCGCTACCACGCACAACGCCAGAGACCGTTCGTAGCCACCCAGCGTGCCCATGCAGAGCACCAGACTGCCCTGCTCCACCTTGTCCGAGTCACCCAGAGGCAAAGGCGGTACCGGCAGAGTGGGCACTTTCACCATTGCCAGGTTGGTTACGTCGTCGACACTCACAACCTTTCCTGTTAGCCTGTGCCCATCCGCCAGGCGTACGATGCATTGCTCCGCTCCTCGCACCACGTCCGCGCTGGTCAAAACCCATTCTCTATCCACAATAAAACCACTGCCCTTACGGGTGATGGGATTTGGCAGGTTAAACAGGCGAAAAGTTTCCAGCATCCGGCGCGTCGGCTCGTTTTCGGGTCTGGTCCAGAAAACGGAGGGAGAAGAGCCCGGCGGAGCCAGCGCGCCTCCTTCCACGGAGACCACCGCGTTTTGCACCTTACGCGCCAGCGCGGTTACCTCACGTTCCAGCGAGTCGAGCACACCCTGTGCCCATACCGCAGTCGCCATGAGGACAAGAAGCAAAACGGCTAACAACCACCGCATGATACTTCCCCCCTACTCTACCCCACCAGCCGCAGCGGCATAGGCTGGTTGTATCACGAAGGCTTCCGGTATATCTCTGGATGGAGATGGCGATGCCTCCACCAGCACCGGCTGCACAGGCACGTTCGGCTCAGACTGTGGCTCAACGGCAGGTTGAGTCTCCGCTTCGTGCACGGGCTGCGTTGCTGGCTGTGTCGCGACCAGAATGCGCTTCGGCGGGTGATGCACCGGAGCCGGGGGCGTCTGATGTGGTGACGGAGCCGGCTTGCTCTGTTGTGGTGAAGCAGGTTGCTTCGGCGGCTCTTGCTTCGGCTTGTTGCCCTTCGTGGATGGAGTAGCTGCCGGAGCTGCAGTTCTCTTCCCTGGTATGTCATCCTGCTGCATTGGGCTGACGCTCTGTGCCATTTGGGGGGGGATTGCCCGTGTCACCGATAGGCGGAGAAACCCTCTGCCACAGAACGAAACCCAGCACAGCCATCACAACCACAGCAACAGGAGCCAGCGCTATCTGCAACGGAAGGGTCCGTCGCCGTACTTCCCGAGTGACCTGCAGAGGACGCCAGCCCTCACGAGGCGCATCGGGCAGAAGCCGGGCGTATTGACGCACCGCTTCCCGGGTGCGACGATAGGTCTGCAGCTCCCCCTGGCAGTGCGCACACGCCTGCACATGGCGGCGCACCCAGCCGGGCAAACCGCGCTCTATGTCATCCTCGCACAGAGCAAGGTAGTATTCTGTCCATCGGCACAGAAGCCGTTTCATCGTGATCCCCCCAGAAGCACTTCCAGTCGTTGCTTGAGCAATCGGCGGGCGCGGAACAGCCGCAGTTTCACACTGCCCACACTGCACCCTAACGCCTGCGCCATCTCCGAGTAGTCCATTCCTTCCATATCTCGCAATACAATCACCGCACGATGATGGGGAGGCAGCGCATCTATCGCTTTGCGCACTGTCTCACGCAGCTCGTTACGTTCGGCGGCGGCGTGCGGGTCTATGTCTGCGTATCCTCCGCCCACATCCCAGTCCAGAGATACCTCCGGGTGCGCCTTTTTGCGTTTGACGTGGTCTATCGCCAGATGCACGCCGATGCGCACAAGCCAGGTGCGCAGTTGCGCCTCGCCGCGAAAGCTATCCAGAGCGCGATAGGCACGCAAGAAGGCGTCCTGCGTCAGGTCTTCCGCGTCCTGCGGATTGCCCACGATACCCAGGATACTGCGAAACACAGCGGTTCGGTGTTGCTGCCACAGGACACCGAACGCCTCCATATCGCCCGCACGGCAGCGTTCGATCAGCTGTTGTTCGCCCTCTTGCCGGGGATGCTCGCCGGTTGCCACTCGCCACTCCCATACTTGCGCGTCCATTGCGTCGCTCCTTATCTATTTCGGTGCGAGCACCGTAGGCTCCCCCTCGCGCCAACCCACACTGCGGAGAGACAGCGGGTGCCCGCACCGTCGTTTGCTACCAGTGGGCGGGCTCCGCCAGGCGGCGATGGGGTAACTGCCCCTCGGGAGCGTGCGCCTGCCCCGGCGTAGGACACGCCTCCGTTCGCTCGCACGTCCTCCCTCAATCCATTTAGATAGACGATAGCTGCGTCTTTTTGTTATCATGTAGGCGTGAGTACTATCATTACCCTTTTAACCGATTTCGGCACGGAAGACACCTACGCGGGTGTGATGAAAGGGGTCATTGCCTCGCTTTGCCCCGATGCGACGGTGATAGACCTCACGCACGAGGTGCCGCCTCAGGACATTGCTACCGGCGCGTTCTTACTGGACGTTTCGGTGGACTACTTTCCCGAAGGCACAATACATGTGGCGGTGGTGGACCCCGGCGTGGGCACGGCGCGTAAACCGATTGCTCTGCGCACCCCGAAAGCGTTCTTCGTCGGTCCCGATAACGGCATCTTTACGCTGGTGTTACAACGGCAGAAGTTGCTACAGGCGGTTTGCCTCGATAACCCGCGCTACCATCTACCCCATCCCAGCGCCACCTTTCATGGGCGAGACATCTTCGCGCCGGTGGCAGCGCACATCGCGCGTGGGGTTGCTCTCGAAGAGCTGGGCACACCGCTTACCCGTCTGCAGCGTCTACCGTTGCCGCGTATTCGGGTGGACTGGCTGGGCATCCGCGCAACGGTTGTGCATATTGACCGCTTCGGTAACGTCATTACCAACCTGACGCGGGCGGACTACGAGGCATGGCGCATCCGTTGGGACGTGAAAGAGCCTGCGGTGGAGGTGGCTGCGGGTAAGGCGTTGCTGCCGATACATCGTACCTACGCCGATGCACCTCGCGGGCAACCGCTGGCATTGTTTGGCAGTAGCGAACGGCTGGAGATAGCGGTCAACAGCGGCAACGCAGCGCAGGCGTTGAATCTTCGGCGCGGCGATACAGTAAGGGTTCTCAGGCGCGAGAGCACCCCGCCCCCGCGCGTGCAGAGGGCGTTGAACTTGGGGTGAGACCCGCAAAACAGCCGTCGCCTTGCCAGAGCAAATACGCTATGATGTAGCCACATCCGTTTGCTCCTTGACAACGCAGGCGAGGCTGCCCACTGCATAAGCGGTCTCGAAGCTGCAGCGCAGACGCAGGCGGTGCTCACCTTCGCGGGCGAGCTACACCCGCTCACGCAGGTAGGCGAAGTCACGTATGGGCGGGATTGCTCAGGAAGGCAGACGAGTCGTTTACGCTCCTCCGCCCATTGACAATCCGTCTTGCGAGTGATAGCATAGGGGCGACAGCATCCACACAAAGGGTGTTCTTCCCGATGGGCAGAACGGTAGATATTCCCGAAGAGATATACACACAGCTGGAACGGCAGGCACAGGCGCGGGGCATCAGCGTCGCGCAACTCATTGCGCAGCTACAAGCGGAAGCTCAACGCGCCCGATTGTCTGCCGCTATCAGCGCCCTGCAGGCAAAGGGCTTGCTCCTGACAACCGCCTCTCGCCCGTCTCCTGCGGAGTTTCCCCCCCGTGCAGGTGGAAGGGGTATCCATTTCGGAGGCGATTATTCGGGAGAGGCGATAGGATGGGGGCTTACTATCTGGATAGCAGCGCGCTGGTCAAGCGCTACGTGCAGGAGCAAGGCACAGGGTGGATTAGCGCACTTACTGCCGCGCGTTCTGGACACGAAATCTTCGTGGCACTGGTAACAGGTGCGGAGGTAGTGGCGGCGATAGCACGTCAGGCACGGGCGGGGCGGCTAAACGCAAAGGATGCCGACAGCATTATTCAGGCGTTCCAGAGCCACTTTGAAGCACAGTATCGCGTGGTATTGACGTTGCCATCGATAGTGCAACGGGCGATGGCGTTAGCGCAGAGCTATGGGCTACGCGGTTACGACGCGATTCAGCTGGCAAGTGCGCTGGCAGTGCAGGAGGAACTTGTTCTGCACGGTGCGGAGCCACTGCTATTTGTGAGCGCGGATGAGGAGTTGAACAGCGCAGCTCTGCGGGAGGGGTTGCAGGTAGAGAACCCGAACCTACATCTCTAATCTTCTTGACGGTTCGGTGATGAGTAGACGCGCGCCACAGGCTTGTGTCACGAAGGCGCGACAGAGTACGAGCCCCGCACCGTGTCCCGTTTGCTCCTTGACCTTCACAAGCAGGAACCCCTGTGCTCCCCGCGAAAAGGAAAATGTCTACTTCACAGGTTGCATCGGAGGATAATCATGCGTCGCTTTGTGTATATGCTGAGCCTGCTGGTGGTAGTTACTCTATTGTTTTCCGCTTGCGGAAAACGTCAGGCAACACAGGGTACGGCCACCACGCCATCAGGGCAACTGCGCATCGCGGTCGTGCCTAAAGGCACAGCGCATTCGTTCTGGCTGACGGTGAAGGCGGGCGCGGAACAGGCAGGACAAGAAGAAGGCGTACAGATTCTGTGGAAAGGTCCCGCCGAGGAAACGGATGTGGAAGGGCAACAGCGCATCCTCGAGGACTTCATTAATCAGAAGGTAGACGCCATAGTGATGGCGGCGTGCGATGCGGATGGCATGGTTCCCATCGTCAAGCAGGCGATGGAGGCAGGCATCCCCGTTATCACCATCGATTCGGGCGTGAACTCGGATGACCCGTTGAGCTTCGTTGCTACCGATAACGTCGCTGCGGCGGCGAAGGCGGCGGAGGTGCTGTGCCAATTGGTCGGCGGCAAGGGGAAGGTGGGGATGATACCCTTTATTAAAGGCGCAGCCTCTTCTGAACAGCGTGAGCAGGGCTTTCGTGAGGGTATCAAAAAATGCACGGGCGTGACACTGGGACCGGTGCTGTATTCGCAAAGCCAGGTG
>VSSL01000292.1_pt1 | contig 14577 bp, 14 predicted proteins | sample 4557531 | NCBI WGS metagenome assembly VSSL01 (sample SAMN10986726, study PRJNA523729) | hot springs metagenome | isolation source: hot springs | place: India:Timba, Gujarat | collected 2018-05-31 | reverse complement strand
GAGGCTGTTGACTGTGGTAGGAAGACGCTTCCTGTAGAACTCGGTGTGCAAACGAGCCGCTGTGATTGTCTCTCTTAGGCGTTCTAATTGTTCTGCTCGAATCTCGTTGGCAGAAAGTTGTTGGTAGCGCTCTAGACTGTGCTCCCGTAATACTTGCTGATAATCACCATACCGTCGGTAGCGATTGCGACGCCGTGCTTCGGCCCCAACTAGCAGTTCCTTTATCAGCCAGGGAGATCTGTCATATAGCGCTTGTTGCCAGCTAGTCATTCGTAAGATACTCCTCCTACAGATTGCACAGTTCACTAAAGCTGAGAAGCTCAACGCGAGAACTAAGCACTGCTGATCGAAATTCTTTGGAAGCAAGCCACTCGAATTCCAGAACCCTCGTCTCAACCATTGTGGTTCCCCACAACCCATCCACAGTAGTGGCAGGATGGCACACTATCTCCCATACCCCTTCAGGCAATGTTTTCTCAATGATCCAGAAGATTACATCGAGACTAGAAGCCCCTCGTCTGGCAACTATGGCATCTGGCATACAGAAATATCGTTGTGCTCGCCAAGAAAGCCACTGATAATATCTCTCTTTCAGTAAGCCGGACAATCGTTGATGCCAGGAGAGTCCGCCACCATTACCAAGAAAAAGGTGGCGGTGCGTTCTCATTCCCTGGATGGCAGCACTCCTGCATGCGCGCATCGCAGCGCTGGTTACTGGATTGTATCGATGAATACCTTCATGGGAATTCCAGTGGTCCACCCGGTCGCCAATCAACTCAGTCAAGCGAGCCACTTGTGCAGAGATCTCTCGCGCACATTCCTTGTGTGAGACACGTCCGAGCATCGCCCGCCTAGTCAATTCACGTCGGGGATGAAACACTCCATTCTCATCCACAAGAGAGGAAACCTGTTCTGGAGGCAGTACAGGTCGACCTTGAGTAAGGTTAATATGTATTCCTATGCTCAAACGCGGATACTCGGCTGCCACGAAAGAGATTTGATCTGCATATGGCATGTTCACCATTACATTCGTAGCCGTGATCGTGCCAACCGCGGCCAACTCTCGAACTGCCTGGTTTACGCCAGGGGTAAGTCCAAAATCGTCGGCGCTGATGATCAAGCGAGGAACCATCATGACCCTTTCCCCAGGAGATCAGTGTACACGCTCAGCAACCGCTGGACTTCTATGTCCCAGTTGTATAGCTCGCGAACGCGCTGTTGACCAGCATGCCCCATCTTGTAATACAGGTTAGGATCGTGGAGTAACCGGATTATTGCATCGGCATAAGCGTTATAGTCATCAGGAGCAACCATAATGGCACATTCTCCATCTCCAACAAAGGGGCGACTAGCAGGGAGATCACTCAACACGACTGGCATTCCGAGCGCCATATACTCGAACAATTTGGTTGGCACATTGCGCCGGAATTTGGGCAGATTGGGTAACGGAATGATACCAATTTTGGCTTGCAGTACGCGAGCCGCCACTTCCTCGTGGGGAATGCGACGATTCTCAATGGTAAACAATTCGGCTAGGCCCCGCCGCTTCAGTTCTTCGCGCGCCCACTCAATGTCTGGACACGAGCCAAAAAACAGCCAACGAGCATTTACCTTCCGTACGCGAAGCTGCTCAGCAATAGCAAACGCAACTTCGAGATGGTAGCGCGGTATTGTGCCGTGATATACAAGGTCAAAGCGTTTTTCAACCTGATGTTCAGGCTCAGAAGAAGGCGCTGTGAAAAGGTCAAGGCGAGGAAAATTCCGAACTACCTGCACGCGCCTCGCCTTGTAGCGAAAGCGATAGATGTCAGCCACGCCGTCATCAGCAGTTATGATACAATCGAATGTCCGCGCAGCTATCCACTCAAGTATAAAGATTAGTATTATTAACAGAAATTTTACCAAAAAAGGTAAATAATATTTCTGATATATATAAGATATGTTGTCTTCGTGACTATCATATATGACGATGGCGTTAGTGCGGACCTTTAGCCATAAGCCAACAGGAATAAGTTCTATGTCGTGCAGATGGTATACGTCGGCCTTGAGTCGGTGCGCGATGCGCTCAGAACGCCATAAGCGTTTCAATCGGCTCCTAAGCTGTATACCAAGTCGAAGAGAGGATAGTTCTTCTATAGAATGGATATGTACCCCCTCAATCACCGCCTCGTTTTCGCTCAACCGGGTAAGTAAGTGTGTATCAAAGCCTGCCGAAGCTAGACTGCAACAAATGCGATGAAAAACACGCTGATCGAACGGTATGTGTACGGAGAGATGGCATGCTCTAACAGGAGGATTCATGTTCGGTTTGCTGAAGAGCCGCGCTTGAGGACGGGACCCCACGGTAGCCAATAACACGCGCAGGCACCCCCCCAACAATGGTGTAAGGCATCACATCTCGAGTAACTACAGCTCCCGCTGCCACTACCGCTCCTGGCCCAATTGTCACTCCTGGCAGCAGTATGACACGAGCCCCAATCCACACGTCACGACCAATGTGGATGGGCTGATCATCGGTGTATCCCTGGAGAGCGATCGGAATGCTGGGGTCCTCATAGCAATGGTTTCGAGTGATGACGTAACATTCCGGCGCGATCAAAGCAAAATCATCGATAGAGCACCCCTGGACGCGGCAGCTGTCATTAATGGTAACGTGATTGCCTATTCTATTCGAGGAGGACAGGGTTACGTTTCGCCCTAAGAAAAGATTAGTTCCACATGACTCGACAAAGCGACGGACGCAAAAGGCCCGAATCCGTGAACACCAATAGGCTATGAGCGGTCCGAACTCATGACCTGGCAGATGACGCGCGATCAATTCGTAAACTAATCTCCAGAAGATTCGGCTAAATTCTCTTGGTCTCATTATGCTTGTCTACCAGTGAACAAAGTAGGGAATGCACTGACAAAGTCACCGAAGTCAGATCAAGGTGTTTTTCAAAGATCGTCCTTCGGGCGGTTGCCCCAAGATGGCGGTAAGCTGCAAGATTCTCAGCGCAGCAAGCTAGTGCCCTCTCTAACTCCAGAATATTGCGAGCTTCTATAAGAATACCATCACGATTATGCGTTACCACAAAGGGGATCCCCCCTACCCGTGTCGCAATAACCACTAGACCGCTAGCCATCGCTTCCAATAAAGAATTCGGAAGTCCTTCCCGATGAGTTGGCAATACAAATATATCACTAGCTCGCAACAGGTCTCCAATTCTGTGGGGTTCTTGGGGTCCCAAAAAGTGGACGCGATCGGAAAACCCCCTGAGCACATTCCGACTCTGAGTATCATGAATGGGACCAGCAACTAGAATATGAATGTTCGGGAAGCGCGGCAATACATTTCTAAGTGCAGCTGTAAGTTCACGGCACCCTTTTGGTCTTTCCCACCGACCTATGTACAGCCAGACCTGAGCATCGAGTGGCAAACCTAATGAATTCCGTATTTGGAGACGTTCCTCCGGAGTAGCTGGACAAAATAGCGCAGTGTCGATACCGTTGGTCATAACAATAGCCCTCGACTGATTGAAGAGATCTGTCTCTTGATTAATCCGTGTCAGTTCCTCATACAGACCTTGACCCTGACAGACTATTCTGTCGGCGGCACCTAATACTCGCTGGTAATGCTGTCTGTGACGAGTAGAGCGCTGCAAAGAACTGACGATAGCCAGCACATCATGCCCACGCGCACGTAATATCAGAGGAATCCCGAATCGTCTCGCAGTCTGGACTGCGCTATAACCCCCAGGAATCAACCAATCTCCGATAACGACGTCGGGCTCCCACTCCCTTGTTACCTCAGACATAACCCTTGCAACAGCCAAGGCATAGAATCGTTCAATAGTAGGTCCTATGTACTGCGCGAGGGTAGGCAACCATATGAAACGAGGACGCCAAACAAGAATTCCATCATGCAAAGAAACATGCGGATAATAGCGCCCAATTCCCTTGAGCTCACGATACAAGAATGCTTGAGGGCAAATGACCCGTATATCCCATCCAATTGCTTTGAGAGCTAAAAACTGGCGATGAACAAACACACCAGCCATATCACTCGGATAAGTGCTTAGATATGACTTTGCTATGCAGAGTAGTTTCATTTTAGTATAATAAAAGATTAATCCGATTAATCCACCGACACTGGCGATCGACTCTGGCTAGATGCAGGCGTATATGCATTCATCGCCAGGAAAAACCAGAATACTTTGAAGTGAAAATCACGTCCGGTAGCCGCTGCAATCAGGAAGTACAGTAACGGCCAGAAGAACTGATCTTCGCCCGAGTAGATTAGCCACCGCCAGCCGTTGCGTACGACCATGTATAGGCCTGCCGCAAACATGATTGTCCCCGGCAGTCCTGCTTCGGCTAAGATTCGAAGGTAATAATTGTGTGGATCATAGGCCGAACCCAACCGCTCTCTAAGATACGCCTGTGAGTTCTGCTGCCCTACTCCAAGAGGCTTCTCCCAAAAGACGTCAATAGTGGCCTGAGCGATCCTCTCGCGAGAACTATCATTTTCCGCATACAATAATTGGTTCACTCGCAATACATATGAGTTCCAAAATCGGCGGCCATCAGAGGTTTCAAAGAAAACATATTGAAGGCCAAATACTAATAAAACAATCAGAACGCCCAATGTCGCAAATCTGCGCGAGGACCTAGCATACAATGGTTGGGCCATAAAGAATAATCCAAGAGTCAACAGTAATGACGATATTCCCCCTCTGCTATTTGTGATTAATAACACAAAAGCTGCTACTACAAAGATAACTACGCCCACGAACCGAATTAGGATTCTCCGTTGGGTCAAAAGCAGGGTGAATGTCACCAACATTCCCGCAGCTATCTGTCGAGCGTGCTGATTGGCAGTGTAACCCGAGATCTGCGCTACACGAATTACAGAGCCGTGCTCCCAAAGTTGGTAATCCCCATGTGCGTAACTGCTTAAGGACCACAGAACGAGCAACATCCAGCCGAGCCAATAAGCCCACAGAAGACGATTTCGCAAATCTCTCCTATCGGACACATACAAAAAGATCCCACCAAGTATTATCAATTGTATTAGAAGTTTGTTAGTATTATTATCAATCAACGGAAAGAAATAATAAAGAATCAATGTCCAAGCATACACGCCCACCAGCAAAATATAACCGTGCGCATTCCCGACATTGTAGAGCACCTGAGGGATCCGCAGGAATGCGAGTCCTACGGCAACCACAGCTAAGTAGAATGCCAACGAACGTCCCGTGCTCCCCGTAAAGTCCTGCAGAATGCCTTCTAGAGGTAAAGAGAACGCGAGCAATAACAATACTCGGTTCAGTGCCACGTCAATAATCGAATAACCACGCGGGACATGCCACATATGACGATACTGGCAGTAGTAGCGGCTTTGCTGTACAGGGTAAGGCTGCATAGGGTCGAATCTACTCGGTATTCCCCAATACGGATCCGCAAACAGCAAGGAATTGCTCGGCGGCTTTCTGCGGTGCTCTTTCCGCACGAAGCCATTCCTGTCCTCTCTGCCCAAGCCTGTGAGCGAGATCTCGGTCTTTCAACACTCTGATAACAGTATTGGCAATTGCATCGGGATCATTCCCATCCACCAGGAATCCTGTGACCGTATCCACAATGGCATCAACAGTTCCCCCCGAGCAACCACCGATAACCGGTTTTCCATAGGCACTCGCCTCATTGAAAACAATACCGTATCCTTCAAGATCCCCATTTGGAAGAGTGCGATTGGGCATGACAAATAGTTCACAGATTGCATACAGCGCCGCGAGTTCATCAGCGTCTACTCGCCCAACGAAGCGTACACAATTATCAATCTCCAGATGACCAGCAAGTTGACGCAGTTCCGCCTCAAGAGGTCCTGTTCCAGCCACAACGAGGACGGCGTCTGGCACGTGCGCGAGCACCTGCGGCATCGCCTCTAGCAATTTGTCATGACCCTTGCGCCGGATCAGACGACCAACTGAAAGGATAACTCTCTTACCAACAAGATTGTGCTTCGCCCGGCATTCCATAATAGCAGCGTCATCGGGCAAGTGGTCGGGGATCGAAGTTGGGGGGCAAATCTCCGTTATCAGCTCTGGCGCAACACCAAACCGCAACGCCATTTCACTCGTAAGGCGAGAAATAGAGATAATCTTGGCGGCCTTCTTTAACACCAAGCCATAGACTAAATACCGCAAGCGATTGCGGATTCCATTTCCAGACAGGAGCGCCTGTGACAATTCTTCGCCAAAGACAAAGACTACATACGGCACTCCACGAAGCCCACATATGAGACGCACTAGAATCCCCAGAAGAAAGACATTTTCAAGCGTAACGACATCTGTGGTCTCCCTTCTAATGAGTAGCCACAGAGCACGGAGCCACGTGGCAAAGAATCGTATCTTCTCATGCCACCTAAGTCTAGTGCTATACGTGAAAACGAGCGGTAGGCGCACAGTTGCATGCCCCCTCTCGCAGTCGAACTTACGCTCTGCCTCCCTGTCTCCTTTGGATACCGTCACTACAGTTAGCTGTTCCGGAGGCACGGCAGACAGCAATTGGTTCAAATATACTATAGAGCCGCCAATTAATGGTGGAGGATAATTCAATGCGACATGTAAGATTTTAGGAGTCTTTTGCACTCTAACGTTTTGGCACATCTTTCTTTTCAAAGTACCAACCAACTACTCAATAGAACTTGGAGGCCATATGCCTCGAGCATAATCATAGAGAACGCGGGCCATACGTTCTGCCGAGCGGCCATCGAGCTTGTGGCAAAACGCCTGAGCTATTGCCTGTCTTCCCTCCCCATCACGGACCGGATCTTCCAAATATAAGTTAATGAATTCAAATAGCTGATTCCTGTTATAGGCTATTTTGGTACCATTAAATTCAAAAATGTAATTTAAATGTTCATATTTTTTATAGTCAATCTGCCCGGAAACACCCTCTTTCTGTTGTCCATTGCAGTTAGCCGCAAAAGAAGATCTCACATCAGCAAACACCACTGGTCGATCCATAACACAGGCTTCAATAGCCAGTGTTCCAAAAAAGTCTACCAGCACAGAAGAGTGAAAGAGGTGTTCGGCCAGCGTTTCGTGCTCACTAGGATCTGTATCTACCATGATTGGCACAGCGGATCTTATTGGGCGATTAGCCTTGATAAAGGGACTCATCGTCTCGAACAATCTCAGGTCTTCCTCTGTACCTTGTCCAGGAATGACGCCAAAATAGACTGCTGGATGAGGACGTACCAACACCTGTACAGGTTTGACGAAAGAGTGGTTAGATATTCCATCAGCTAAGGCCTCAACTACTTCGGTTAGGTTTTGATGTACATGACCGCCTTGGCCAGTAACCAGCAGGACTTCCCGCTGCTCTTGGAGATTATTCTTCATTAACCACTGCGCTCGGCTCAGACCATCTGTGTTTTTTCGGTGAACATAGATGTCGAAATGTGGAACTCCCACGACAGCGATATCTGCTTCCCTATAATGGAAGAGCCGGACAGCCTCTGAGCGATTCTTAGGATTCCAGACTGTCAACCTTTCTGGTCTTTCAAAACCATATTCCTTTGTCGTAAGAGTATCCCAACTCTGGATCGTGCCAATAGTACGGATCGAATTAAGGCGAGCATATCTTATGAGATAGTAATCTTCCAGATTCCTACCCAGAGTTCCGGCCAAGACCAAATCTGGCTGATTCTCCGAAAACACAGAAGCATAACGATTGACGTCCAATACGATTCGTCGAACGGAGATCAAGACAGCTCGAAACCTCTTCAAGAGGGCGGGGGGAGACTTAGTCATGAGGGCGTAACGCAGTGGTTGTTGGGCCTTGATGACTTCCAGACGGGCCTGACTGGAACTAGTGCATGTTGAGGTTTGATACAGATAGAAAAACAACCTGTTCCATCTGTTCGAGAATCGCAAGCCAGGCAATGGCAGAGTCTGAATGGTAACGCTTTCCGGCAAATGCACACGCAATGGACTGCTAGCTCCTCGAGGCGTCAAGACAATAACATGGGCCCCCATTTTGACCAAGAGATCAATGACCCCACTGTAAACCAATAGACGGGCCATATGACCACGGTTGATTGGAATCAGAATGCGAGGATGTTCTGTCATAGCAAGTTTTGCTTGCCCTGTTGAGCCAGCACCAGTTCAGTAAGAAGTAGATCCGTTTCGCTATCGATATTTATCGACCGGTTTTCAGGCATCATGTAGGCACAAGTATTTGCCCCAAGCAGCTGTTGATTCTTCATCAGGAGCTCCGTCCAAACGGCATATAGCGCACCATTCCGAACAAAAGTTGAAGAGAGAAGCTGTCTGGCTGGAGCCAGAGTATTTAGCGGTTTGCCGTTGTAAGTAGTTAGTCGACCATTGTCCGTCAGCACTAACTGCCACTCCGGATGATAATGTTTTGGTACTTCACAGACTGAAACCACCGAATCGGCCCCTGATTCGACCAACAATTCCAAACAGGCATCAATATCCGCCCCGGTGCGCAATGGGGCTACAGGCTGCAACAAGACAATAATGTCGTAGTGCTCATTTCTGGATTGAAGGGCTTCTAGAGCATGAAAGATTACAGGCAACATGGGAGTATCATCGGCTGCCAAGTTGGGCGGACGAACGAGAACCTCGCAACCAAGCGAAATTGCTATTTGCCTGATTTCGAGATCATCGGTCGTGACTATGAACTTCGTGAGCCAGAGGCTAGCCTGTGCCGCGTCAACAGTGTATGCAAGTAGTGGGCGCCCAGCTACTAATCGGATATTCTTGCGCGGTACCCCTTTCGAGCCCCCGCGTGCAGGGATGATTCCGAGTACTTTGTATCCAAGCTTCATGCTACCCCTCATTCAGTATGCTAACCGCTTTTCAATGCTGAGAGGTGCCGTGGCGAGCACGTTCGCAATACGCTCACCAGCCTGTCCGTCGCCGTACAGTGGATCTGAGGGGAACCTACCGTTTCGTAACTGCAATAGGATTGCCTGCACGATCTCACGCCGATCATAACCAACGTCGATAACATTCTGGCCCCGGTCACGTCCTGCCTGCCGACTGCCTATATTGACGGCTGGTATTCCCAGGAAAGAACACTCCCGTATGGCCACACTTGAGTTGCCCACAATCCCTCGACTATTGTAGAGCAAACGGAGGAAATCTGCAGGGGCCATGTTCTTGAAGAAGTGAATATTCGTAGGCCGTTCGATTTCGCGGAAAGCACGAATGCCAGCAGAAGTACCATCGGAGCCCGCATCCACATTCGGCCAGAACCACAGGGCTGGCATACCGACTTCGGCTACAGCATGAAGCGTTTCAGTGACATGCGCACGCGCTAAGGTATACTCAGTTGTGACTGGGTGTTGCATGACCACAAGATATCCTTGTGACAGATCGACCTTCTCCCCCACACCGCCATATCGCTCAAAAGGATCGAAGTCCAATTCTGGTGAGGCCAGGATCTCTGCTGCTATGTCAATAGAAGGACAACCTGTCACATAAACCGTCTCTGGAGCCTCGCCCATGCGAATAACGCGCTCTGCAGCCTTCCAGTTAGCCACAAAGTGCAAATCTGAGAGCTTGGTCACTGCATGTCGTACCTTCTCGTCAATCGAACCAGTGACCTCACCTCCTTGTACATGAGCAACCGGAATGTTCATGTACGCTGCCGCTATTGCTGTGGCCAGGGTCTCAAATCGATCGGCAACCGTAATTACAATGTCTGGTCGCAGATTGTCAAACGTTGTTGCCATTTCTAGCACACCTAATCCCGTAGTTTTTGCCATTGCGGTCAAATTCTCACCCTCTAGAACCATGTACACCTTCGCAGCGATATCAAATCCATCAGCCTCAATATAGTCAATAACTCTACCATATCGGGGCAACAGCGCTGATGCTGCGACAACGAGTTGCAGCTGCAAATCCGGGTGCTGGTGGATAGCTTTGAGTACAGATCGTATGCGGCTGTAACTGGGTCGTGCAGTCACAACAACACAGACACTACGTTTCATTCTGACCGTGGCTCCAGACTATCCTCATCCAATAGCTCATTAGCTTTGATATCTCGGTTGATTCGCCGCCCCAACACCTCTGCCAGCCGAAAAGCTGGAATACCCGTCCCCGGTTTCTTGAACGTCAAGTGCTCACGCCGAAGCACTGTACCCGCTGGCAAGTCCCTTCGAACGACTATGCTTTTGGTAAACACGGCGCGCAGGGGTCTCATTTCCTCAGCCAGTACATTTTTCTCTATTGGGTTAGCCAACATCGCCTCAATGAACCTGACACCTTCGACGAGCTGACGCAATTCGGATGTGGTGATCGATGCCGGAATATCAGGACCAAACATCTCCCGACTAAGAGTCACATGGACTTCAATCATGTCACTACCAAGCGTGGCTGCAGCTAAGCCTGGATAGATGGTTCCAGAATGATCCGAGAGCCCTACTGCGCATCCGTAGCGCTCTCGAAAGAAAGGAATCATGTTGAGACCGATTTTCTCGGGTGGACAAGGATAAGCACTAGTACATTGCAGCACTGTTAGAGGTAGTCCTCGCTCTCTTATCCATGCCACTGTATTATCAAGTTCCTCGATGGAGCTCATCCCGGACGACAGGATGATCGGCAAACCAGTCTCAGCCATGCGCTCCAGCATAGGAATGTTGCTCACCTCACCGGAGGCAACCTTCCAGGCCGATACCCCTACACGTGTGAGCAAATCAACAGCCTCAAGAGAAAACGGTGAACTGAGGAACTGCAGACCACACTCTTGCGCGTGCTGCCTAAGGCCATACCATTGCTCCTCAGTGAACTCCATACGTTTCCAATAGTCATAGCGCGTAGCATCCTGCTGGCTGAATTTTACGCGCCAGGGTTCATCAGGAGTGCTTTCAGCATCAGCAATATGGGTTTGGAATTTGACAGCATCCGCTCCCGTTTTCGCAATGGCATCAATAAACGCATGTGCCAGCCCTAAACTACCATCATGCGCCTGGGCAACCTCGGCTACAACCACACACATGTCCAGGGCCTTCCCCTCACGCTGTAGTTCTCACGGTTGGATCCGGACTCAACAGATAGTACACTGTGGGCTCTTCTAGAAATCCAGCTCTTACTCCTGCTCGATGATACTTACCCAGAATCTGCTTGTCAAGACTCCGGCCTGCTCGCCATGAGTGGTATTCATATCGGAACACACGTAAATAGGATCTCCAGAAATATGAAGAATGGGTCTTGTACTTCATACCAAGCGGAGGCTGTCTACCTTTGACCACAAATTCACCTGGTCGAATCTCCATCAAAGACTGACTGCTAACGAACTCATAGTCGTTCTGCTGTGCAAAGCGCAATAATGTCTCAAGATGGTGGGACATATACATATCGTCATCATCGAGCTTGGCAAGCCATAACCCTCTTGCCATATCCTGACCGACATTAAGCGCATGGTAGCCAACGATCATCCAACGTTTGGTCTTGTCTTCTGGATATGGTGGTCGTTCGGGCAAATTGTAAAAGCGAATGCGGGCATCATCGAAACACGCTAGGCGTTCACCTGTATCATCTGTGCAGCAGTCCCCAATTACCAAGATTTCGAAGTTCTCATAGGACTGAGCAAGCACTGAAGGAATAGCACGGGTAACCAACAACTCTGCACGGTTATAGGTTGGAATAATAACGGTAATTAGCGGATCATCATTTTTGCCATACAGATGTGCATATCTGGCGCGCGCTTTGACAAACTCTCTGCGCTCTCGCAGTTCTTGTCTCCATACGTAAGGGAAGATGCGTATCACACGAAGAGGATAGACAAAGGAACCCCGCACCTTGCGAAACCCACGTCGCAATGGACGGAGCCGTACTCGCATACGTCTGTACAGACTCTTGGCGCTGGAAGGAGCAAATGCACCCATAGTCATAGTCTTGAATCACCTCTTTCTGTGGATCATCTGGGTTCAGACAACGCGTTCTGGGTGCGCGTCAAACCATTCAGCAAAAAGACGGAGCCCTATTTTCAGATCAAATTTGGGATCAAAACCTGTGAACGCTCTAATTTTCTCAATTGATACTTCCCATCGCTGAGCGTCGCCCAACCAACTACTTCCGGTAAAGTAGAAATCTACGTTTCTCAAACCAATAATATTTAACAGAATATTAGCAACATCAATAACAGAATAACTCTTGCCAGACGCAATGTTGAAGGCTTCACACCCCGGAGAACTGCACATCCCCAATCTCATCAAGGCATCAATGGTATCAGCCACATAACAATAATCGCGGACTTGCTGACCGTCCCCAAGGATTTCCAACACGCTCGGATTTTGCCGCAACTTGCGATAGAAATCGTACATCACAAAGCGAGGTTGTCGGGGACCATATGTGTTAAATATTCGAGCTATCTTGATCGACAGTCCATAGCAAGCACTGAAAGCATGACAGATGGCCTCGGCAGCGGCCTTGCTTGCTCCATACGGCGAAATTGGCTGAATGGGATCGGTCTCTTGGATTGGAAATCGGTTTGGCTGCCCATAGACCGCTCCAGATGAGGCAAATACAACCGACTGAACACCTCTTTGCCGTGCACCATCGAGGATATTGAAGGTGCCATTAACATTTCTCGAGAAGTCATCACGCGGGTCCGCGACTGAATGGGGCACCGATGCGTTAGCTGCGAGGTGGAAGATTATTTCAGCCTCGTCCATGCATTCGAGGACAAAACTCATTTGCCGTATATCACCTTCCTGGAATTCAACCACGTCTATGAATTCTTGGATATTCTGAAGCTTACCCGCACTAAGGTCGTCTACTATTTTTACTTTTGCACCGGACCGTGTGAGAGTCTCAGCCAAATGGGAGCCAATGAACTCCGCCACCACCAGTTATCAGAACCTTCTTTTTCTCATACCACGCCCTCAGTCCTTCATTATTCTCTGTGTTCCCATTGGCAGTCATTGTATCCTGACCTTTGAGTGCTGTTCCACGACATGCTGATACAGCTGAATTACGCGAGGTCTGATCTTGCTGATGTCCAACCGATCCCGAGCGATCTGCGCGTTTATTTCCGCGGCGCGATTTACCAGAGCGTCGTCCTTGAGGGCCTGCCGCAATGCCTCAGCAATGATCTCAGGATCATCAAATGGAACCACGTGTCCATTCACTCCCGATTTGAGCCACTCTGCAGGTCCTCCAGTAGCTGACTCTATTGGATATGCGCCCATGATCATCCATTCTAGCATTGTGACAGGTGTTCCGTCTGATTTACTAATAGCTAACCCGATACGAGAATTGCCGAAGAGTTCCCAAATCTTCTCCTGAGGTACAAAAGGCAGAAACTCAATCCTAATATTCAAAGACCCGGCAATTTCGTCTGCAAACTCGCGCACTTGGCGATAATTCTTTGATGCATAGGTACCTATCGCCCCATGGATGACAACTTTGTATTCTCTAAGAAGATCAGCTACCCGACAGATGGCGTCGAGTGCGGTCAACACCTGGCCTCCATCAGCTGTCTGGTAACCCTTCACAGCAATGATCCGACGTTCAGACACTGGTCCTGGAGCGCGAAAAGAAAGCATAGTCTCCAAGTCAAAGCCCCCTGGACCAGGGAAGACACCCAACACCTCTCCCTTGAAGCCCAACTCCTCTGCAATTGCGACATCGCGATACGTATCGGCAATGTAGTAATCCACAGCGGCAAGCGTCGCCTTGATTCGAGGCAGATGCTCGACATCGTGTCGATACATGTACGTGTCACGCCCCCAGGAGCTATATATCCAGGGTGCTGGCAACTTGCCTCCTAGTATCTGTCTGGCTTCCAACATTTGATAACCATAAGGTTGCATCTTGATCGTATGAATGCAGTCAGGCTTGATGTCGCTTATCAGACGAGCAAGCCTTACAGCAGGATCAGGAAGAAGCCTCTTTCCCACACTCCCAAGGCGATGCCTCAACAGATATTCACCACGCCGTAGCGGCCACCAATACTTGACACGAGTACCCTGTGGCAACTCCAGTTGCCCTCGCCTGGGCAGCGGCTTGTAGACTGTCACACCCTGCAAATCGGGATGGATTCCACCGTTGTCGCCAAATACGTGAATATCCCAACCGAGCCCAGAAAGCTGATTGATCCACCGAGCAAAGTGGATGTTTTCAGTCATTCCCACGAACAAGATGCGCATGTTGACTCCACTCTCACACCCAGATGGAAGAATACAGTCTAGTAGAAATCAAGGTCTCACATGTTTGAGGTAGTACTGTTCAAGAACTCGACATGCATTGTCTGGCCCGAGTGGCTGAAGTCTCGCTTTCGCGGCTTCCCCGATACGCGCCTTTTCCGCCTCGCTCATTTGCCACAGCCGCGCCATAGCGTCTGCCAGGGAGATCGGGTCATCCCTTGGTACAAGAATGCCGGAAACACCGTCTTCCATCATCTCTTCAAAACTTGCCCCCTCAGTCCCTATCACTACTTTTCCGAATGCCATTGCCTCAAGACACGCATTGGGGAAATTATCAATGCGCGATGGGAGAACAATCCCCGAGGCTCCCTTAATGATCGGGTATAGTTGCTCGCGAGGTAGCCTGTCAAAATAAT
>VSSL01000291.1_pt1 | contig 14586 bp, 13 predicted proteins | sample 4557531 | NCBI WGS metagenome assembly VSSL01 (sample SAMN10986726, study PRJNA523729) | hot springs metagenome | isolation source: hot springs | place: India:Timba, Gujarat | collected 2018-05-31 | reverse complement strand
CCCGCACGCTGGGATGCCTGAGGGCAATGAGCACTGCCAGCACGGACATCACCAGCACACCAATCAGCACGTGCAGCGCGTGCAGTCCTGTCATGGCGAAGTACAGACTGAAGAACAGCTGAGCCACGCGCAGGTGCTCTGCTGGTTCAAACTGGAAGTTTGCGCCGGGCACCAGTCCTTCCACAAATTTGTGGTGATACTCAAATCCTTTGACCACCAGGAACGTGCATGCCAGCCCCATCGTCAGCAGGAGGAACAGCAGCTGCTTCCGGGCGTCCCCCCGCTGGGCGAAGTGCACCGTGAGAGCCATTGTCAAACTGCTGGTCAGCAGCACCAGCGTGTTGAAGAAGCCCAGAGGGATGTTCAGCTTCAGGTGCGCCAGATAAAAAGCATCGTGGTTTGCCACGCGGTATACCAGATAAACGGCGAACACCGCACCGAAAAACATGATTTCGGTGACCAGGAACGTCCACATCCCCACGATGTAGGACTCGGTTTGCTGTTCCGGGTCGTCGAACTGGATGCTAAGCGTTTGTTGGGTCTGCTCCTGAACCACCGGCTGCCTCCTCGTGCTGATGATTGTCATAAGCGTATGGTTCTTCGGTGACGATAGGCGTTTGCTCAAAGTTGTGCGTGGTCGGGGGCGAAGGGGTCTGCCACTCCAGACCGGTAGCGCCCCACGGGTTCGGTCCGGCGATCGCGCCGTTGCGCAGGGACCACAGCAGATAGAACAGCGGAATGATATATCCCAGCCCCAGCAACACCACGCCCGACGTGGACATCACGTGTAGGAACTGCCACTCCTCCGGATACCAGTGATACCGTCTGGGCATACCAAGATAGCCCAGCACGAACTGCGGGAAGAAGGTCAGATTGAACCCGGCGAAGATGATGAGCGCTGCCAGTTTGGCGATGCCTTCGGGATACATCCGTCCCGTTATCTTGGGCCACCAGAAGTGCAGACCGCCCAGATAGCCGAAAATCGCGCCGCCCACCATGATGTAGTGGAAGTGCGCCACCACGAAGTAAGTGTCTTGCAGGTGCACGTCGGTGGCAAGAGAGGCGAGGAATACTCCCGTCAGCCCGCCGATAACGAACAGACCGATGAACCCCATCGCGTACAGCATCGGCGCGCGCAGTTCGATGTGCCCCTTGTACATGGTGGCTGTCCAGTTGAACACCTTCACCGCGGAGGGAACTGCCACGAAAAAGCTGAGCAGGGAGAAGACCATGCCTGCATATACCGACTGGATGGTGGTAAACATGTGGTGTCCCCAAACGAGAAAGCCCACCACCGCAATCGCCACGCTGGAGAAAGCGACGAAGTGATAGCCGAATACCCGCTTGCGCGAGAAGCAGGCAATCAATTCGCTGATGACGCCCATCGCGGGCAGAATCATGATGTACACCGCCGGGTGCGAGTAGAACCAGAACAGGTGCTGGAACAGGACGGGGTCGCCGCCCAGCGCAGGGTCAAAGATGCCCAGCTTGAACACGCGCTCAATCGCCACCAGCAGGAGCGTAATCGCTACGACAGGCGTCCCCAGCACGATAATCACGCTGGTCGCATAGTGCGCCCAGATAAACAGAGGTAGCCGGAACCACGTTAGTCCGGGCGCGCGCATCTTGTGTACCGTGACGATGAAGTTGATTCCGGTAGCGATCGATGAGAAGCCTGTGACGAACAGCGCGACCAGCGTCAGGGTGACGTGCGACGTGCTGAAGGTGCTGCTGTACGGAGGGTAAAACGTCCATCCGGTATCCACTCCGCCCGTTACCATCGCCCAGAGGGCGATAAACCCGCCTATCATGTAGATATACCAGCTCGCCAGGTTGAGGCGTGGGAAGGCGAGGTCGCGCGCCCCTATCATCAACGGCACCAGAAAGTTGCCCAGCACCGCCGGAATCGAGGGGATCAGGAAGAAGAATATCATCACCACACCGTGCATGGTGAAGACACGGTTGTAGTTTTCAGAGGTCATCAGGTCGCCCTGAGGGGTGAGCAGCTCCAGACGTATCAGGGCGGCGAGCAACCCTCCGACAAAGAAGAAGAAACTGATGGACACCAGATACAGAACCGCGATACGCTTGTGGTCCGTAGTCAGCAACCACGAGAGTACGGTACTGCTCGCGTTGAGATAGTTTCTTCTACCGACCTCCAGCTCACCCGGTCGTGCGATGCTCATACTCATGGCTTCACCTCCGCCACCTGCTTCTCGGTCTTCTCCAGCGATTTGATATAAGCCACCAGCTGAAGCACCCGCTCCTCGTTGAGCAGACCTTCATAGCTGGGCATGATGGGCTCATAGCCGTCCACAACCTTGGTCATCGGACGGAGAATGGATTCACGGATGTACGCCTCATCGGCGACAACGGTGGTTCCGTCGCGCATCTTCACTTTCTTGCCGAACAACCCGTAATGCGTCGGACCGCGCGGGTCGTCTTTGAGACCGTGACAGGCGTTACAGCGCAGCTGGTTGTATAGCTTTTCACCAGCCTGTACCAGAGAAGCGGTTGCCACCCCCGCTGTGGTTCCCGCGCCGCTGGCAGCTTCGCCGACACGCATCTCTCCACCGCTCGCCAGCCAGCGCTCGTATTCGGCGGGTTCCAGCACATACACCGTTCCCACCATACGCGAATGCTGGGTGCCGCAGTATTCCGCGCAGAAAAGGTGGTAACTGCCCGGTTTCGTGGGGGTAAACCACACTGTGCTGTACTTGCCCGGCAACACGTCGCGCTTGATGCGGAAAGCGGGCACATAGAAGCTGTGAATCACGTCCTGAGAAATCATGGTCAGTTTCACCGGACGCCCGGCGGGAATGTGCAGCTGGTTGTTCTCACGAATGCCGTTCGGGTGCTGAACATGCCACATCCACTGTTTTCCGATAACGAATATCTCCAGCGCGTTGTCTGGTGGGGGACCGTAAACCTCTCCGTATAGCCGGGAAGCCCACACGAAGGTGAACAGCCCGATGCCGAGCGGTATCAACGACCAGCCAATCTCCAGGCGCAGGTCGGTATCCTTCGCTCCGGCGCGGCTGGCGGAGGAACCTCTGCGATATTTGATGGCGAAGAATACCACCAGCGCGGCAATCAGCAGGGCGAAGAACACCGTCACCGTTGCGAGAAAGAGGAACAGCAGGTCGACGCGCTGGGCGAACTCGCTGGCGCGCTCCGGCAGAAGACGAACTCCCGTCATGCCTGCGATACCTCCTTCCCGACGCGAGCCATCCGCTCCCGCCGCTCGCGGTAGAACATCGTGCCCATAAAGCCACCCAGGAGCAGCAGAGTCGCCAGACCACCCAGCTGAATGAGCCGAACGACCAGGAGACCGTACTTTCCTGTAGTGGGGTCGTACTGATAGCAGAACAGGATAACCTTCTCGACCAGCGAGCCGACCTTTCCCTGCGAGGCGTCCATGATGCCCAGACGCAGGTCGCGCGGCGAGTACTCGATGCCGTAGAAGTACCGGGAAACCTTGCCGGAGGGCGTCAGCAGCATGATGCCCGCTGCGTGCGCATATTGTTTGGTCTTCGGGTCATACACGTATCGAAACCCTACGGCGTCTGCTAACGCGCGGATGTTCGCTTCGTCTCCCGTCAACCAGTGCCAGCCCGCCGCTGCGTCAAGTCGTCCGTACTCCTTGAGAAAGGACTGCTTTTTCGCCGCCGCCAGCTCCGGCGTCTCGGTGGGGCTGATACTCACGGTGACAATCTCGAACTGCTCGCCGGGCGTGTAGTTGAGAACGCGCAGGCTCTTCAGCAAGCCCTGCAATACCAGTCCGCATAGAGAAGGGCACTCATAGTACACCAGAGTCAGCAGCACCGGCTTCTTCCCGAAATACTGCTTGAGGGTTACCGTCTTCCCGCTTTCATCGCGGAACGTGAGGTCAAGCGGAACCTGTTCGTTCAGCTTCTGCTCGATGCTGACATCGCGCGTCAGGCTCACGTTCGTGTCCTTTTCGGGTTCGCGTTGCTGCCAGAACTGCGCGCTGGCGACAGTGCCCAGTACCATCCATAACGCTAATGCACACGCCATCTTTCTCATTGTCGTTTCTCCTGACCTGTCGGAACGGGTTGCCACCGGGGCAAGCCACGTTGCGCCGCCATTTCCATCGCTCGCTCGACGGGAACGCGCACAATGCCTCTACGTTCATCCACCCAGCCGTACGTGGAGACCTTCCTCTGCTCCTGTTCGCGGAATCTCTGCATATCCACCGCAGGGTTTGCCTGTAACACGGGACCCGGAGGCAACCGTCTCTGCACCTCCTGTGCCGTCTCCCGACGCGCCCGCGCTCCTTCCGGCGTCAGAATCGGGTAGATGACGAAGAGCGCGACCATCGTCAACACGGTAAAGACGATGATGCCCGCGATGAACAGGATGGCAAACCGAAAACCCACGTCCTGCTTTTCATAGCCACCGCCGTGTCCGTTCTTCTTAGGCAACGGTTGATGCGCTGTGCTCATACAGCCAAGCCTCCTGCAGACGAGAATCATGGCGCGGCAACAACGGCGCGGCACAAACCTGATGGGCAAACCATGCCAGCCACAATCCGCCGATGCCTACCAGCAGCGTCACATCCAGCCAGTGCACGCTCAGAGTTTCCCTGCCGAAAGCGGGCACGATAATCCAGAACAGGTCTACCGTACGCATGACCAGAATAAACAACATCACGCGCAGGAGCAGGTTGGCGTAGCGCTTCACCCTGCTGGATAACAGGATGAGAAACGGCAGGAAGAACTGCAGCAACACCAGCGACGCGCTGAGATATTGCCAGCCGCCCTGATTGCGCTGGATGTAGTAAACGATCTCGTCGGGCAGGTTTGCCGACCAGATGATGAGGTATTGCGAGATGGAGGTGTACGCCCACAGAATCACGAACGCGAAGGTCAGGTTGCCCAGGTCGCGCGTGAGTTTGGGGTTAACCACATCCGCGAAGGGCTTATGACGCGCCGCCAGCAGTAGCACGGTGGTGCCGAACGCCAGCGCGCTGAGTCCCTGTCCCACGATAAACCATGCGCCGTAGATGCTGGAGTACCACTTCGGCTCCAGCGACATCACCCAGTCGATCATGGCGAAGCTCACCGTCAGCACGAAGAGCACCAGACCGGGCGCGCTCAGATTCGTCCGCCTCTGTGCCAGGGAGGGGTCTTCGGTCTCGTCTTGCTTCAAGGACAGGCGTCTCAGCGCCCGCGCTAGCAGAATCCATATCGCGAAGTAGATTGCCGTTCGCGCCAGGAAGAACGGCACGTTGAGGTAGCCCGATTTGTGCTGGATATACTTATCCGCCTGCACGACCTCAGGCTTCGCCCACGGGTAGAGGTCGGCGATTCCCGCTATCACCGGCACGAAAAGCAGCAGCATGAGGGGGAGGGTGGCTGCTCCTGCCTCGAAGAAGCGCAGAACAGGCAATCCCCACGCGCCTCGCACGGTGTGATGGAGCAGGGTGAACCCGAACAGCCCCAGCGTCAGGCACATCCACACCATGTAGGCGTAGAAGTAAGACTGGAAGAACTGTGTCCTGCCAGCTAGAGCGAAACCCACCGCGCTCGCCAGCAGAGCCGCGATACCCGCAACGAGCGACTTCTGGCGCAGAACAGCAAATCGTGCAACGGTTTCCTGTACAGGATTCATGGCGTCCTCTCCGTTTCGGTGGTGCTCTTCTCTTCTTCCTGAAGCCGGCGCAGGTCTTCCGGAGTCAAGTCGTTCAATCTGGTGTACTGGCTCTGCTGCAACACACGCACGTATGCCGCAATCGCCCAGCGGTCTTCAGGAGGGATGCGGGAGGCGTAACTGTACATCACCCCGAAGCCGTTGGTAATCACGTCGTAGAAATAACCCACCGGCATCCCGCGCAGGCGGTCGGTATGGTAGGAGGCGGGTTGTCGGCGAAGCGCAAGCCCTCGCTGGGCAATCATGCCCTGCCCGTCTCCCGACTTACCGTGACAGGGCGCACAGAAGACGTTGTACTGTTGCTGCCCTCGCTTTAAAAGCTCGAGGGTAACCGGCATCGGGATTTGGGAAACGGGCTGACCGTTCTGTTTGCCCGTGAAGAAAGTCTGGTCCGCCCGCAGATTACCTACTGCCACCGTGTTTGCCACCGGGGTGCGGTCGGTTTTTCCGTCCGGGAAGAACCGGTTCTCTGATTGCGCCTTCAGCTTGGGCTGTTGCCACATGTCGGTATGGCATCCCGCCAGAGCCATGAACAGAACAGAACCAACGGTTATGAGTGCCAGTCGCTGCAGTCTTGAGTAAGAATAGCTCATCGGTTACTCCTCCACCTCCGATACCATTCGCGCGCCGGTGGCTTCCAGAAAGTGGCGCGTTTTTGCCCGGTCAAACAGCGGGTCGCTCGCCTCGATGCACAGGAAGAACCTGTCCTGAGAGGCTCGCTCGAAGCGCGGCGCGTTGAAGATGGGATGATACGGCTGGGGCAACCCGTTAAAGACCAGCATTCCAATGAACGCGCCAAACGCTGCGAACAACACCGTGGTCTCAAAGGTCACCGGTATGAACGAGGGCCAGCTCAGGAAAGGTCGCCCTCCGACGTTCAATGGATAATTCACGACCGAAATGTAGTACTGCAGGGAAAAGCCCGCTATCGCGCCGATGACGCCTGCGAAGAACGTGGTCCAGGGTATCTTGTGGTCTTCGAAGCCGATAGATTCCGCCAGACCGTGTACCGGGAAGGGCGAGTAGGCGTCCATGCGCGTATAGCCTGCTTCCCTTGCCCGCTTCGCGGCTCGGAGCAGCTCTTCGGGCGTCTCGTATTCGGCGATGATTCCGTGCAGCGGTACGCTCATGAGGTCACCTCCGTACTGGCAACGCGCGCGGCGGGAGAGCCTGCGGGTGCGGGATGATGCTTATCCGTCTGGTGTAGCAGGTCCCGCATCTCAAAGATGGAAATCATGGGCACAAATCGCACGAACAGGAACATCATGAAGGTAAAGAAGCCGATGGTTCCCGCGAACAGCATCACGTCCCAGACGGTGGGATAGTACATGCCCCACGAGGACGGGAGAAAGTCGCGGTGCAGGCTGGTGACCACGATGACGAACCGCTCCAGCCACATGCCCACGTTGACGATGAGCGAGATGACGAACAACATCGCCACATTCTGGCGTATCCTGGGCGACCACAGTGCCTGCGGGACCAGCCCGTTGCACACCAGCAACGCCCAGAAGAGGGGAGCGTAGGGTCCAAAGAAGCGGTTGGACACCAGATAGACCTCTGAAGCATGACCGCTGTACAGGGCGGTGAATATCTCCATGATATAACCATAGAACACGATAAGCCCGGTGGCGAGCATAATCTTCGCCATCCAGTCGAGGTGCTTCATGGTCAGAACGTCCCGCATGTTGTACCACGCGCGAATAGGAATGACCAGCGTAAGCACCATCGCGAAGCCCGAGTAGATAGCCCCCGCCACGAAATAGGGAGGAAAGATGGTGGTATGCCACCCGGGAAGCAGCGACACGGCGAAGTCCAGGCTCACGATGCTATGTACGGAAACCACCAGCGGTGTGGATAACCCCGCAAGCAGCAGATAGGCGGATTCGTAGCGATGCCAGTGCTTGGCGGAATTGCGCCATCCCATCGCGAGCACGCCGTAGACCATCTGGGCGATACGCTTCTTAGCGCGGTCGCGCAAAGTGGCGAAATCGGGAATCAGACCGGTGAACCAGAACAGCAGGGAAACCGTGAAGTAGGTGGTTACCGCGAACACGTCCCAGATAAGCGGACTGCGAAACTGGGGCCATGCCCCCGTCCAGTTCGGGATAGGCAGTAGCCAGTAAGCCACCCACGGGCGACCGACGTGCAGGAGGGGAAACATACCCGCGCACATCACCGCGAAAATGGTCATTGCCTCGGCGAACCGGTTGATGGAGGTACGCCACTGCTGGCGCAACAGCAGTAAAATCGCCGAAATCAGCGTTCCGGCATGACCGATACCGATCCACCAGACGAAGTTGATGATGGCGAATCCCCAGCCAACGGGTTGGTTGATGCCCCAGATACCCACGCCGCGCAGTAACAGCCATGAAATGGCGGTAATCAGCATGAACACGCCCGCCGCCGCAATGGCGGTCACAACATACCATGCGCGAGGGTGCCTGTAACCCATCGCGACGGAAGCGATTTTGTGGGTGATGCTTTCGTAGGTATGCCTGCCCTCAATCAGTGCAGCGGTCTCCCGCTGTGCGACATCCTGCATGAGCTACTCTCCTTCCAACTCGGGATTGGGATTGCGCACCGTCGCCAGATAGGTGGTGCGTGGTCGTGTGTTCAGCTCCTTCAGTAGGGCGTAATGGTGCGGTTGCGCCTTTGCCAGCGCGACCAGACTGTGTTCATCGCTCATGTCACCGAAAACAATAGCGTGTGTGGGGCACGCCGCCTGGCAGGCGGTAACCACCTCGCCATCCTGCACCTCTCGCCCCAGCTTCTTCGCCTCGATGCGCGCGGCGTTGATGCGCTGTACGCAGTAGGTGCATTTCTCCATCACGCCGCGCCCACGCACCGTCACGTCCGGGTTGTTCAGCAGGTGCAAAACGGGCTCTTTCGGGTCGTTGTATTTCAGGAAGTTGAAACGCCGAACCTTATAGGGGCAGTTGTTGGAGCAGTAGCGTGTGCCGACGCAACGGTTATACACCATCTGGTTCAGCCCCTCATGGCTATGCACCGTTGCGCCGACGGGACACACCGGCTCGCAGGGCGCCTTTTCACAGTGCATACACGGCACGGGCTGATGGTAGGTCTGAGGGTTGTCCAGTCCGCCTTCGTAATAACGGTCCACACGTATCCAGTGCATCTCCCGTCCACGTGCCACCTGCTCCTTGCCCACGATGGGAATGTTGTTCTCCGCCTGACATGCCACCACACAGGCATTGCATCCGATGCACAGGCTCGTGTCAATGACCATTGCCCACTTGTGCCCTTCCCACTCGTGTTCGGGATACAGGGAGGGCTGTTCGTGTTCGCCGTGCTTTGTGACAAAGTGGTCTGGATCGCGCAGGAACTGCTGAAGCGTGCCTGCCTGCACCAGGTCTCGCCCCTGCATACTGTGGTGATGCTGGGTGCTTGCCAGCGGATAGCGTTCACCCGTCTTCGCCAGCGTCACTCCCGAGCCTGTCCACGCGGAGTCGGAATACCGCAGAGCGTACGCGTTATAGCCCAAATCGGTGCCTACCTTGCCCGCGCGCTGACGCCCGTAGCCCAGGAACACGGTGATACAGTCGTCGGCTTGACCGGGCATAATCCAGATAGGAGCACGCACCCTGGCGTCGCGGTAGCGTATCTCCACCACGTCCACCATATTGGCGAGCCCACCGGTATCCATGCTCAGCCCCAATCGCTGTGCCGTGTTCGGGCTGATGTAAACGGCGTTGTCCCAGGTGAGCAGGCTCAACGGTTTGGGCAACTCCTGCAGCCAGCCGTTATTGGCGAAACGTCCATCCCAGATGTTGGGGTCAGGAAGGATGACCATTTCCAGCCCCTCTGGAGCGGGAGGCGTCTTCTGCATCTCCGCCAGCACCGATTGCAACCGCACCTTCACAGCCTTTACGGGCAGGGCAGTGCCCGCCACGACGCCGTCATGGAGCGCTTTGCGCCAGACCCTGTCGAACCCCGTGCCTCCCAGACGCTTCTGCCAGTATGCGCGCACGATGTCGTAGCCCGAACGCTGCCGCCCCAGCATGGCATCCACGATTTCGTAGGCGGAACGAGACGGATAGAGCGGCTCAATGAGCGGTTGAATAATGGACACCGTGCCATCAAAGGCTCTGGCGTCTCCCCAGGTTTCCAGATAGTGCGACTCGGGCAGGTGCCACTGGCACACGGCGGATGTCTCGTCCTCATAGAGGCTGAGATGCACGGTAAACGCGCCTCGCTGGGTGGTCTCTTTCAGCAGGCGAGCGAACTCGAGGTCGGCTGGCGCGTTATAAGCGGGGTTTCCGCCAAGAATGACCAGCGCTTCCACTGCGCCGGACGCCATCTCCTGAGCCAGCTGGCGAATCTCGTCGTTTTGCAGGGCAGGTTTCGCTTCCGCAGGAGCGGTATATACCACTGTCTGCCCGATGTTGCCCAGCGCTTCATTGATGGCGTGTACCAGAGCCTGTACCGCCGGAGGGTGGGCTTCGCCGACGAGCACCACACAACGTCCGCGGTGAGCCTGCAGGTCACGTGCGACCACCTCTACCCACCGTTGCGCCTGAGCGGGCAGAGAGGGGGCGGAGATGGGCAGCCCCACAGCCTTTGCCAGAGCTTTCGCGAACAACGCAACCTGCGAAGGACGTAGCGGCAGGCGATGGTCGGCAACGGAACCCGTTACGCTGGGAGTGCTTTCCACCACATAGAGACGGTTCATCGCGCGCGTATCGCGACGCACTCTGCGCCGGGTGGAGTAGTCGTGCGCATAGCGTACGCTGGCGGGATTGTCGCGCAGGAAGTCCGCATCCAGCGACAGTATGACATCGGCGCGGTCAAAACGGTAGGTCGCCTGCAACGGCTCGCCGAAGGCAATGCGCGTTCCCTCCAGAGAGTGGTCGCGATTCACCGGCTCGTATTGATACCACATGGCATGTGGATACTTGCGCAGGAGTTCATCTATCAGAGCCGCCAGAGTAGGCGAGGTCACCGTTTCGGTGAGGATGCGTAAACCTGCACCGCGCACGGCTGCCTGTTTCGCCATGGCTGCGGCGAGAGCGGTGTTGAAGTCCGCCCAAGACGCCAGGCGGTTCTGCTGAACAGGGCTTTGTGAGCGGTCGGGGTCGTACAGGGGCAGGATGGATGCCTGCGTGAAGGCGTCTGTGGCTCCCAGGTGCGCTGGTGTTCCGTCCGGGTGGATTTTGGCGGGTTGCGTCAGCGGTACCACCCCATCCCTTCCCGGATTCGCAGGGTGTCTGGCGTTTCCCTCGATCTTGGTCGGTCGCCCCTCATGGCTCTCCACCAGCACGCCCCGTGCAAAGCCTCCCAGCGTAAATGCGGAAGCATAGTACAGAGGTTTGCCGGGGATAGCCTCTTCGGGCTGCTGAACCTGCGGAACGATTTTGCGCTGGGATAACGGACGGCAGGCTGTCAGCCCTGCCAGAGCCAGCGACGCCCCCATCAGCTTCAGAAACTGACGACGGTGCAGGAAAGCTCCCAAAGGCGAGGACTGGAGGGGGAACTCCTTTTCCAGTATCTGCCGGAACTCCTCGCTATCCGCCAGCTCCTCTAGGCTGCGCCAGTAGTGGCGTCCGCGCGCCTCTGCCAGACGCCTGCGTACCTCATCCAGATTCAGTGGTTGATGACCTTTCTTCTCCATCCTTGTCCTGACCCCACGTCTATCGGTGGCATATCCAGCAGTCGGTGAGTTGCTCCTTCCGAATACCGTACTCTTTCACCAGTTTTTCACCGAGCTCCATCTGGTTCGCGGGCTGTTTGTACTCGTAGTTGAAAACCTCTTCCTTCGGGCGGATGAACTTCTCGGGCTGACGGTGGCATTCCAGACACCAGCTCATGCTCAGCGGTTGAGCCTTGTACGTGATGTTCATCTCGTGAACCGGTCCGTGGCAGGTGTCACAGCCGATGCCTTTCTGGATGTGGATACTGTGGTTGAAGTAGACGAAATCGGGCAGGTCGTACACCTTGTTCCACTTTACCGGCGTGCCGTTGAGGTAGCTCTGGCGTATCGGTTCCAGTAAGGGACTGTTGGTCCATACCTGCGAGTGGCAGCTCATACAGGTATGCGTGGGGGGAACGCTGGCGACCGCCGATTTGTCCACCGTGTTATGGCAGTAGCGACAGTCAATGCCGAGCTCCTTCACATGGTGCTTGTGGCTGAAAGGTACGGGCTGGTCTACGGGGGCGCCCTCCTTCGTCACGTATGGTGACCTGCTGAGATTAGAGGCGATGAGCACGCTGGACACCAGCAGAGCTGCGCCGGTGACGATACTCAAACGCGCCAGTGTATTACTGCTACGATGAAAGACCTGTGGCATTTACCTCCTCCGCCTGCCTTTTGTGCTTTTTCTCACAGCGCCTCCTCGGGTAACCCGTCCGTTTGTGGTTTGCCTTTTTCATGCTATATACATAGGCAACTAATGTTTCCTAAATACTTCGTCTCACTAATTATACATGACGGCGTATTCCTCTTTCAAGAGAAAAAGCCCCCAATCGCACCGAATTTCACAAACAATGCCCTTAAGACCGTTGTGCGTACTGAGGAAAGAGCACGTATAGCATCAGGTAAATCAGCACTCCGGTTGCCGAGACATACATCCAGAGAGGCAGGGTCCATCGAGCAATCCGCTTGTGCTTCTCAAACTGCACCCGCACCGCGCGCCAGAGTGTTGCCAGCACCAGCGGTACAATCACCGCCGCCAGAACCGTATGAGTGGTCAACACCAGCAGGTAGACCGCTCGGAGGGCGGGGGGTGCGACGAAACGGGTGGTGCCCGCGTAGGCGTGGTAGACCAGATAGCTCACCAGGAAGAGCGTTGACGCCAACAGTGCGGCGATCATGCTCGCGCGGTGCTTCGCAACCTCTCCCCGTCCGATGTACACCCTGCCCGTGACCAGGCACACAAAACTGGTGAAATTGAGCGCCGCGTTCAGGGTGGGAAGCCATTCGATCACCGCAACACCTCTTCGTCCAGCAAACGACGGGCGTCTTTGATCAGCTGCCGCACCTGTTCCATATCCAGACCACTGTAATAGCCCCGGATGCGCCCTCGCGAGTCCACCAGCACAAACTTCTCGCTATGGATGAAATCGTGCCGGGTACCCTGAATCTCTTCGGGAATGTCCTCCGCCGCCAGCTTGAAACCCTGTCTCGCCAGGCGATAGATGGCTTTCTTCTCGCCCGTGACGAACGTCCACTGACCAGGGATGGCTCCTTTCCTCTCTGCATAGGCTCGGAGCACCTCGGGGGTATCATGTTCGGGGTCTACGGTAAACGACACGATTTGCAGGTTCGGGTTGCCGGCGTAGGCTTTCTGCACCTCTGCCATGTTCTCTTGCATGACCGGGCAGATGCTTCGGCAGGTAGTGAAGAAGAAGTTTGTCACCCACACTTTGCCCTGTAAGTCAGTCAGGCTCATGGGCCTGCCGGTGTGCGCAGTCAGCGAAAAGGCTGGTACCTCTCCGAACTCTGGCAGGGCGTCTCGCGGAGGGGTATACGACTTCTCGCGATGCGAGTGCACATAAGCGACAAGCAGCAACAGAACGGATGTTACCAGCACTCCCCAGCTGGCAACACGTAAAACCCAGCGAGTGGCGATCATCCTTGTTCCTCCTCAGTGCACCAGTATCAATAGTGTCAGCCACAGAGGCAGATACCCCAGAGAAGTGAACATCACTCTCAGAGCAACTTTGCCGTCCGGCTGGAGCATGAAGGACCGGGTAGCGAGAATGAGCCATGTCCCCAGAAGCAGCGCGCCAACCGCGTAAAAGCCCGATCGCCATCCCGTCAGGAAGGGGGTCAGGCTCACCACCAGTAGCGCTAACGAAAACAGCCACATCATCTTACCCACGATAAAGCCTTCGTCGTCATCAAAGGGAACCAAGTGGAAACCAGCCTCGCGATATTCGTTCCGGTATTTCCAGGCGATCGCCCAGAAGTGCGGGAACTGCCAGAGGAACTGCACCGCAAAGAGCAGAACCGCTTGCCAGCCCAGGCAACCCTGCACGGCGGTCCAACCCGCCGCAGGCGGTATCGCGCCCGCTACCGCGCCAACAACGGTGCACCACGGGCTAATCCGCTTCAACGGGGTATAGAGCAGTACGTATAGAAACAGAGCGAAGGCTCCCAGCAGGGCTGTGAGCGGGTTCACCCCATACCCGAGCACAGATATGCCTGAGAGACCCGCCAGAGTGCTGACTACTGCCGCTTCTTTCGGAGATAGTCTACCGCTGGGAATCGGACGGGTTGCGGTGCGCCGCATCCGGGCGTCGTGGCGCCACTCCAGCACCTGGTTCCATCCGTTCGCCGACGCCACTACCAGCCAGACCCCCGTAGCAAACGCCAGAAAGAGCGAAGGAGAGACCCCGATATTCGGAAGCCACATCGCCGCCAGCGCGGACAACCACACCAGTAGAGCCAATCGTGGTTTGCTCAACTGCCAGTAGGCAGCAAAGCGAGATAGGAGCATCGATAGCGCAGATGACGCCGTCAGCGAGTTCGGTGTCGCTACAAGTATAGACTTCACAAGACCGGCTCCTTGAAAGAAGAGTTCTAGTTTGAGAAATATTTATCAAACCTAATTATACCGGTGTGTGGACGGCGAGTCAAGCTTTGGCGCGACCACTTACGGGTTTAATAAGACCTTAATCTGCCTTTAACCGAATATTAACAACCCTGTGTTACCCTGCTAATCAGAACAACAACCGTTTGGAGGCAAGTGCATGAGACGAGGTTTCACACTCATCGAGCTGCTGGTGGTTATCGCCATCATCGCGATTCTGGCAGCTATCCTGTTCCCGGTGTTTGCTCAGGCGCGGGAGAAGGCACGACAGGCAAGTTGCCTTTCCAACATGAAACAGTTCGGACTGGCGATGCTGATGTACGTGCAGGATTACGACGAGATGTTCCCTTACGCCTCGTGGGGG
>VSSL01000290.1_pt1 | contig 14615 bp, 6 predicted proteins | sample 4557531 | NCBI WGS metagenome assembly VSSL01 (sample SAMN10986726, study PRJNA523729) | hot springs metagenome | isolation source: hot springs | place: India:Timba, Gujarat | collected 2018-05-31 | reverse complement strand
TTTTGGACTCGATGAGCTCATCTATCTTCTCTTCTATGGTGCCCCTGCATATGAACTTGTGCACTACCACATTTCTTTGTTGTCCGATGCGAAAAGCCCTGTCTGTGGCCTGATCCTCCACGGCAGGATTCCACCATCTGTCGAAGTGTATCACATGGGAGGCCCCTGTGAGATTAAGTCCTGAGCCTCCTGCCTTGAGGGAAAGCACGAAGAAATCCACTGTTTCATCTTCTTGAAAACGATCCACAAGTTTTTTGCGCTTACCCACCTCGGTCTGACCGTGCAAGACTAACCCGGGGCGGCCGAACACGGTGGTCAGAAAAGAGGCAAGGGGCCCTGTCATTTCCCTGAATTGAGTAAACACCAGAACCTTTTCTTGTTTAGCAGCTATAACCTCGCAAAGCTCCCTAAGTCTCTCCAGCTTGCCGCTGTCCTTTTCAGCCCATTTCCCATCTCCCAACCAGTGAGACGGGTGATTGCAGATCTGCTTGAATCTGGTGAGAAATGAAAGCACTATTCCCTTGCGCCTTATTCCGTCTGAGTTTTCCAGTTGTTTCGCCAACTCCTGAACGCCTTCCTCATAGAGCGCAGCCTGCCTGCGACTCAAATGGCAGAAAGCCTTCATTTCCACTTTTTCGGGCAGATCTGAAATCACAGACCTGTCGGTCTTGAGACGCCTCAAGATATACGGCCTCACCAGCTCCCTAAGAGGGCCGTAGGGATTTCCTCGGCTCTCTGCAAGCCTCTTGGCATATCTGCCGAACTCCTTCTCCGAGCCTAGGAGGCCCGGGTTTATGAAGTCAAATATTGACCACAGGTCTCCAAGGCGATTTTCCACCGGAGTTCCTGTAAGGGCAATGCGGGCCTTTCCTTTAAGCTTCTTGGCGGCACGGGTTTGTTTTGTGCCCGGGTTCTTAATGGCCTGAGCTTCATCCAGGATCACCAGATTCCAGGAGGTGCTTTTCAGCCAAGCAAGACGGGCCAGATATCCATAGCTGGTTATGACCAGATCAAAGCCCTTGAGTTGTTCCTGGGTCAACGCTCTGAGCTCATCAGGGCTCCGGCCTGAAGGATGCGCAATGAGCCATTTCAAGGTAGGAGCAAAACGCTTTATTTCCGCCTCCCAGTTGGCCAGGAGGGAGGCAGGGGCCACAAGCAGGCTCGGCTTGCCTTCAGCCTTGGAATGTGCTTTTAAGACTAAGATTAAAGAGATCACCTGGATGGTCTTCCCAAGCCCCATGTCGTCCGCCAGGCATGCACCCAGGCCCATTTGGGAAAGCAGGTGGAGCCATTGCAGTCCGGCTTTTTGGTAAGGCCTAAGAATCCCTTTCAGGGCAGGGCCTGGATCAGCCAGGGCCAGTCCTTGAGGTGAGCGAAGATTCTTTAGAACATCCGCCAGCCAAGCTCCTGCTGAGACGTGAAGCCACTGACGATCTGCTTGCTCTGTATCCTCTTCCCATGAAGGGATTCCCGCCAATAAGCGCATGGCCTGGGCAAAGGTAAGCTCTTGCTCCAGGGCAAGCTTCTCGGCTTGACGCAATCGTTCCATTGCTTGTGCCAGCTTTTGTCCATTGACCTCAACCCACTGGCCCCGGATGAGTACGAGCCCTTCTGTGGTATCGAGCAGGGCTCTGAGCTCCTCTTTGCTCAGTGGCTCTCCTTCCAGGCTTACCTCCATCCTGAAATCCAAAAGTGCTTCCAAGCCTATCCCGGACGGAGGGCGACTTCCCACCTGGGCTCTGACCAGCGGCCTTGGGGGCCTGCCCGCCCGCCAAGCCGCTGGCATTCTGACGATCACACCCGCCCTCTCCAGTTCGGGCACATCCCTGAGGAGACAATAGGCCTCCTGAGGAGTCCACCTTAGGGGATGGAAGATCTCCCCTTTTTCCACCATGCTCTTGAGCCAGCCACAGCTCTCAGCCGCCCTTTGTACAGGCAAGAGAAGTGAGAGGAGTCCTTCCCTGTTGGCTTCCCCGGCATAATCCTTTAAAGCCTGGGCAAGGGGCCGATGCTGCGCTCTGCCGGCCTGGGAAACACCCGCGGTATATGTGGCCAGAAAAGCAAAGGGAGCCTCCTCATCCTTCCGATTTTCGGCCAGATTGAAGTGAACCCTGCCTACCACGTTCCAAACCGGGCTCAGGCTCCTGAGGAATGCCTGAACATCTCCCCCGGCCTTCTGCAGCTCTTCTTTGAAGGTTGCGTGAAGCCTTGCCCAGAGTCCCTCAAGAACCTGGATATTCAGGTATTCCTCTCCTGGGATCAGAGGGGCGGATGCCACCAGGGCTTCCAGCTTCCGCTTCTCCCCCTCTGAGGGCTCCCCTTCCCATCTGTTGGGATCGCTCCTGGTGCAAACCGCCGTGACATAAAGACCGGCAAAATCTCTCCAATAGGCCAGGGCCGGGGGAAGAGCAGTGGACATCTCTGCCGCAAGGCTCAGAAGTCCGAATCCAACTCCTTTGGCAAAGGCGCTCTGAAGCCTTTGGATCAAAGGGGGTTCAACTTCCGCTGCCTCATCCCAGAAAATGGGTTTTAGATTACCTCTAGGCGTGATGGAAAGGGCGAGCCTTCTTTCATTCAAGGGAGAAAATCCACCCGTCAACAGGATGTAAACAAATGCAGATGATTTCCTGCTTAAGTTGCCTCGGGCAAGGTTATCAATTCTAAAATGCCATGGCAAGGGGTCTATGCCAAGGGTGATGGCACCCTCCTGCCTGAGTCTTTTGTCAATGTAATTCTTGTAGTTATCTGCCGGGATCCCACATCAGGGCCAAAGCTGCTAGACTCATACCGGGGTTTCTCATGGGCTGTTAAATATAGGAAGCCGCCACTTTGGTCACCCCCCGGAGGATCACAAGAGATTTGCCTCAAGGATTGAGGCTCTGGGAACCAAGGGGTCCTGGCATGGATCTGTGAGGGCAAAGGGGCTGTTTCTCGGGTAGGAGGCTTCAGAATGTTTCATGGACTCCTGGATCTTCTTAGAAGAAGCCGCTGGGGGTTTGAGTGGCGCTACCTTCGCGGTCAGACCCCTTGGGATACCAACATCACTCCCCCGGAGGTAATGGAATTCGTTGCCCAGCATCCACCTGGAAAGGCACTGGATCTTGGATGCGGCACCGGAACCAATGCCATCACTCTGGCAAAAAATGGCTGGAAGGTCACGGCAGTGGATATCTCCGCCAAGGCCATTGCACGGGCCAGGGACAAGGCGAGGGCTGCTGGCCTGGAGATTCAGTTCCTCCGGGCGGATGTGACCGACCTGTCCATGTTGAGGGATTCTTACGATTACGCCCTGGACATAGGCTGCCTCTTGGGGCTGGGCAAAAAGGCAAGGGCCAGGTACGCCCGAGAGCTGGCCAGGCTTGTGAGAACAGGCGGATGGTACATGCTCTATGCTTGGCTTCCCAGGAAGTGGCGGGGCAGCACTTGGGGTATGTCCCAGGAAGAAGTGGACTGCCTTTTTGATCCTCACTTCTCAAAAATGCGACAGGTGATGGGCCAGGAACGTGGTTTCCCCTCTGCCTGGTATTGGTTCCAGAGGAGATCCATTTAGTGAGAATTGAAATATCGTCCTTTCGGGGCAGAAGATATCAAGGCACTAAGGGGTAAGCAAGCATGGACAAGATCGAAGCCTTTGAGGAGATCTACCGGGACTATCTGGAGCAGCTGGGCCAAGTGGACCTAGAGCGAGTATGCAAGAGACTTGGGCTTGCCAGGGAGGGCCAGGAGGCTATTGTGCCCTTATTCGGCCATCTCCACAGGGTCTCAAGCAAAGGTATCTTGAATCCCCAGGGCAAGAGACCCATTCATTCCGTGTGCGTTATTCTTTCCAAGTATCTCATCTTGTGCCCCGAGATAGAACCCATGGGATCTGAGTGGGTGACATACAGGGAATTCAAAGACGCGGCTCCCTTTGTGGGAGGCTTCATGGCACATGCCGAAAAGCCTATAGCTCAGGCTTTCGCTGGAGGGCTTCCAAAGCTTGTACAAGCAGCAGAGCAATTGGCTGGCAAGCCTGTGGAGACGGAAGTCAGGGTAGATCTGGCCATCAGATTCCAGGCCCTCCCCAAGCTGCCCATGCTTCTGCTCATGAATGACCAGGACGAGGATTTTCCAGCCCAATGCTCTCTTCTTTTTCAGAGCAGAGCCCAGAACTACCTGGATATGGAGTGCCTGGCCATGATGGGCTGGGTGCTGGCAGAGTGGCTGGGTAGCTATAGCTCATGGAGCAAGACCACTGTGGGCAAATAGCCTGTCCTTCAGGCAGGTGAAGAACCACATAAAAATCAGGCTTCGTTTGAGCACAAGGAAGTTCATTATCAGGATATCTGCCCCAGGCTCCAGCTTGGAGCGCTTCTGTGGGCATTTCAATGGAAACAGATCCTCCAGGCCCGGCATCCGGACTTGAGCCTTGAGTTCTGTCATGGGAAGATGAGCTTGGACGTAAGGATCTCTAGAACAGCCTCCAGGGAAGGAGCCTTCCCATGCAAAATGAAGTTGCACCTCAAACCTCAGGCTCTTCCGCTCAGGAAGAACCGCAAAACAGAGCCTCCGCCGAGGGGCTGGATGTGCCAGTTAGCCCATGGCAGCTCCTGATTCTGCTAACAGCATCTGTTTTCTTTGCGGAGCTTACAATAATGGGGTTCATCTATGAGCTGTCCCCTTTCTCTGCTTTGGAAAACGCCCTTCTTGACAGTTTCACCTTGACCCTGTTCCTGTTCGTCATGATCCACTACTTCATGTATCGTCCCCTTGTCCGGGAGATTCACCGCCGAAGGCAGGCTGAGGAGGCTCTGGAGGAGGCCAACAAGACCCTTGAAAGCAAAATTCAGCAAAGGACAAAGGAACTTCAGGAGACCAACCAAAGGCTTGTCCAAGAGGTGGAGACCAGGAAATGGACAGAGAGTGAGCTTCGCAAGAGCGAAGAGCGCTATCGTCTTCTCATAGACACCATGAGTGAGGGCTTGGAAGTGGTGGATTCCCAGGGACACATAACATACGTGAATCAAAGGCTTTGCGAAATGTTAGGCTATTCAGCTGATGAGATGATAGGCCGCTCAATGAATGATTTCTTTGTGCCCCAGCAAGGGGATTTCTTTGAGACCAGATTGAAAGATCTCAGGCAATGTGCCTTGGGGCACCAAGAGGTGAGCTGGGTTACCAAGGAGGGTAAAGAGATCCACACCATCTTCTCCCCCAGGCTCTTTTTCGACCAGGAAAGCCGCCTCATGGGTTGTTTTGCAGTGGTCACAGACATAACGGATCGCAAGGTCATGGAAGAGGCTCTGAGGGAGTCGGAAAACAAACTCCGGGTTCTCTCCTCAAAGATGCTCTCAGCCCAGGAGCAAGAGAGGAAACGCCTTGCCAGAGAGATTCATGACCAACTGGGCCAAGATCTGGCAACCCTAAAGCTTCAAGTAAGGTCTTTACAGAATGCTGTTACAGGAAAGGACCCCAAGGCAATTTCCCAGTGCAAGGAGCTTTCGGATTACATCGACGAGGTCATAGAGAATGTGCGTAGGCTCTACCAAGATCTGGGTCCTACTCCCTTGGAGGATCTGGGCCTCACGCTGGCCTTGCGATGGTTGGTGGATGATTTTGCCAAACATCACTCCATAGAGGCCTGCCTGGAGGCTGAGGAAGTGGATAAGCTTCTTTCCCAGGATGCCCAATTAATGGTGTACAGGGTGGTGCAGGAGGCCCTAAATAACACAGGCAAGCACGCCCAGGCAAGCCGCGTCTTGGTCAGCCTCAGCAAGGCTCGGGATGAGATCCTGGTCACCATAGCCGACAACGGCCGAGGCTTTAAGACAGATGGGGCAAGCCGCAAGACCCATCGGGGAGAGGGAATGGGTCTGCTATTCATGGACGAAAGGGCTTGGATGTTGGGAGGCTCCCTTTCGATTAAAAGCGAGCCAGGAAAAGGCACCCAGGTGATTCTTGCTGTTCCGGTCTTGAGGGGGGTAGCTCTATGAGCACTCGGTACAGGATCCTTCTGGCCGATGACCATGCCATGTTCCGGGCTGGCGTGCGCAAGATGATCCTGGAGAGGCCAGACCTGGATGTGGTGGCAGAGGTGGGGGATGGGTTGGAACTGCTGGAGGCCCTCAGAAATACCAAGCCCGATCTGGTTGTGCTTGACATCTCCATGCCTCGCCTCAGGGGTATAGAGGCCACAAGGGAGATAAAGTCCTTGCATCCCGAGGTCAAGGTACTTGTGCTTACCATGCACAACAAGAAGGAATACTGCCACATGTGTTTATCGGCCGGAGCCGACGGGTATCTTTTAAAAGAAGACACTCCCTCGGAGCTCTTTGTGGCCATAGACGCCATTATCCGGGGCGCCACTTACATCTCCCCCACCCTCAGCAGGGATCTCATGGAGGACTTCGTGCTCATGGCCCGCGGCAAGCTCAAGAGCCCGGTGGATCCCCTCTCCCACAGAGAAAGGGAGGTCCTCAGATTGATAGGAGAGGGCAAATCCAGCAGGGAGATAGGTAAGCTTCTTTTCATAAGCACCCGCACGGTGGAGCACCATCGCTCCAGCATCATGAAAAAGCTCCGAATTAAGACAACTGCGGAGCTGGTCAGGTATGCCCTTGAAATGGACTGATTCACGTCCCAAGCCCCCGGGCTTTCCCATAAAGATGTTTTCAAGTTCCCCTGACCCTGAGAAGATTCTTCGAGACCCGCACCCATAGGCCCTGGATCCATACTCCTGGGTGTTTCACCTCCTCCCTTTGCCACGAGTGGGGCTTGGTTGGGTACTTGTACCCAGCCAAGAAAGAGTATTAACCCTCATTGCAGAGCTTTTGGGTAGGTTGCAATCCTTAAAGCAAGATAGCCTGCGAATGATAAGGAAGATTTTGCAATTCAGCAAAGGAGGTAGGTGATATGAAACCAATCTTATTAAGCTTTTGACCCTCACCGCGTTACTTCTTTTCGGTGCTGGCCGAAGCGCTTATGGTGCCCTGGCAGCCGTATCACCGGGTGTAGACCCGGTGAACGGATATGCGGTTTGGTACCAGGACACCAATGGGCGAGCCGTGCAGCTTTGCTTGGACCCGGCAAACTGCCTCTTCGACCCTGTGGTACCGGGAAACCTCTTTTCACAGCAAATAGGCTTCGGTGGGGAGGCCTTTTACTGGTCTGCTGAGGCCACCATAGACGGGGTGGGAGGGGATGCTGCCAGCTCAGCCTTGCTTGTACTGGCGCTGGAAGCAGCCTTCTTGAACGAGGACCCCGCAGCCGGTGAACAAATAGTATTCGGAAGGGTGAGGGTGAGGGTGGATGTGCCTGCAGGCACACCCGTAGGCACCTGGACCATAGACCATCCTTTTGGACAACTGATTTTCAACGATGTCTCTCCAGGGATTAGAGCCATCAATTTCACAGAGGACATAGGCTGTTTCTCGGCTCCATGCGACTTTTCTCTGGCCCTTACAAGCAGTGTGGGGCCTCTTCTGGCAGCCCTGAACCCTGCCCCGCCAGCAGGCTTCCTTGGTGATGGAGCAACTCCTTCCACCATAGAGCCAGGTCCCAATGGCTCTGTTTTTCGCATAAGAGGACCAGGGGGAATAGACCAGTCCACAGACCTGTTTGTGGTTCAGGGTCAACTCTTCGACGGAGTCGTTGCCACACCCCTCAGTATTCAAAGGGCCAACTATTCCCGCACAAACCCGGGCAGCGTGGATGTGTTCGCCACCTCTGTGCCCGGGGCTTCGGTGAAGGTGAGTTCGCTGCCCTTGATTCCCGAGACAGCCATGGTGGATGACGGCACAGGGCGGTTCTTCGCCCACATCCAGGTGACTGACTCCAGCAGCCTCCCAGGTAGCGTGGTGACCGTATCGGCAAATGACGGAGTAAACGATCCCTCTGCACTCCTCAAGGAGTTGGTGGACCTGGTCAAGGTCAGCAAGGCGGTATTTAACCTGAGCAGCTCCACCTTGATGGTGGAGGCATCCTCCAGCGACAAGGCAACACCTCCGCCCACTCTTTCGGCTGGAGCCTTGGGCACCTTGGTTGAAGGAAAACTGACTGCAGGGCCTCTTGCAGCTCCTCCGCCCTTTGTAACAGTCACCTCTTCTGCAGGAGGATCCGATACTGCCGCAGTGGAAATCGTGGAGGAGACCCTCACTGTCTTGACAGCAAGAAGAAGAATAGGTGGTAGACTGATCGTAACTGGAACCAGCACTTCCCCAGGTCCAGGCAACACCATCACCATTCATCTGGGTGATGCAAGCGGACCCGTCATTGGTACCACCCAAGTGGATGCCCTTGGCAATTTCCGTTTCGATCAAAGAGGAATTCCAAGGTCCTTGAGGCCTGCAGCAAGAGGCGGGCAAATAACGGCCGTCTCCAGCTTTGGCACGAGCAATTCAGTGATCTTGCCTTTCCCGTGAGAAATCGGAAGGCAGGGCTATAGACAGGCCCGCATCGTTCAGGCTGGGTGCGCGATGCGGGCTTTTTTTGCTGTAACTTTTCATGGTAGGAATTTTTCTTTGCCAGTGTCTTGTCTGCACTTTGGCCTTGGGGGCAAGCCTCTTCTTGCTTCTGCCCATCTCATGAGGGGAGTTCCAAAAATACCACCAGGGACTCCCAAAAGACCAAGGGGTACAAGTACCTACTACAGAAAACAAGATTTTTCCCATTGAAAAGAGCTGCTGAAAAACCAAGTTGAAGGCATGAAGGATGTACCCAAGCAGTCAGTGGATGCGAACATGGGCTTGGACAAGGAGGAATAGAAAATGAGGAAATCTCTTAAGCCATTCAGGAGGAGTCAGAAACTTCTTTTTGGGAGAGGCGTTTTCATCTTGGGGCTTTTGGTGCTCGGCTGCTGGGGAGCTGCAAGTGCCCAAGCCAGGACCCTTACTGCGGATGTTGTGGCCCTGGATCAGGTCTACTTCTACAACAGATTTGGATCTTACAACCCCGCGGGAATGATCTATGCCCTCAGGCGGGATGTGGTGGACTCCCTAAGTGGCGAACCCATAGGTCAGGCCGGAACACCGGGGCAGGTCATGCTCAGGCCCGACAGAAGGCCTCGTCCTTTGGTGCTTCGGGCCAATGTTGGGGACACCTTGGTGGTAAGGTTCACCAATCTCCTGGATCCGGTGCGTCCCAGCGAGGACTCTCCGGCCACACGTTTTGCCTCCATGGTTGCGGTGGGTGTTACAACTTCAGGAGACACGGGCATCTCTGGAGTGGGTCCTGGTGACAGCACTACTTACACCTGGAGCTGCGAAAGAGAGGGAACTCACCTCATTTTCAGCAACGCCGCACCCGCAGGCGGTGAAGGCGACGGTGGAAGCGCAGTGCAAGGGCTTTTCGGAGCCCTTCATTGCGAGCCCCGGGGCAGCAAATGGTACAGGAGCCAGGTGCAAGCTTCGGAGATGGCCCAGGCCACCGTAGGGTATTTGCCCACCGGCCATCCTCGCCTGGACTATGAGGCAATTGACCCCTCGGGCACTCCCATTCTCAACATGCTGAAGGGAACCGAGATAGTGCATTCGGACTTGAATGCACTTATCGTGGGATTCCAACAAAATGACGACGGCATTGAGGCCACTGCGGAGGGAAGCTTCAGGGAATTCACGGCCATATATCACGATGAAATAAAGGCCGTGCAGGCATTTGCCCTTTTGGAGCAGGAGCAGCTAAAAGGCGTCAGGGACGGCTTTGCCATAAACTATGGCTCCAGCGGCATGGGACCCATCCTGCTGGCCAACAGGCAGAGCTTGGGGCCTGCCAAAGATTGCGTGGGTTGTTCTTATGAGGAGTTCTTCCTTAGTTCATGGGTCAATGGGGATCCGGCTCTTCGGGTGGAATACGAGCATGACCCGGCCAATGTTCACCACAGCTACCTAAACGACAACGTGAAGTTCAGGGTGCTCCACGGTGGGGTCAAAGAGACCCATGTCCACCATCTCCACGGCCACCAATGGCTTGGGGCCACTGAAAACCGGGAAAACTCCACTTACCTGGACTCCCAGACCTTGGGACCCATGCAGAACTATACCACAGAGATACTCTACGGTGGCTCTGGGAACAGGAACAAGACCCCTGGCGATGCCATCTTTCACTGCCACCTTTACCCACATTTTGCCCAGGGCATGTGGGCCCTCTGGCGCATCCACGACACTTTCGAGGACGGCTCTAGGAGGCTCCCGGACGGTGAGCACGGCCCGGGCACAGACCCTCTAAGCGGGCTTACCTCCGGCGGAACGCCCATTCCGGCCGTTGTCCCCATGCCTCAAAGAGCCATGGTACCCATGCCCACTTACGGCCCAAATGCTTTCCCAGGATACCCCTTTTATATTGCAGGCAGGGCAGGGCACAGGCCTCCACAGCCCCCTTTGGAGCCTGTAGTGGACGCAGGTCTACCCAGGCACATCATGACAGGCGGGGCCAGGATCACCAAGGAGCTCTTGGGAAGGGAGGCTGATTTCTCTGTGGTTCACACGGCCCTGCAGATTCAACTCCTGGAAAAGGAAGGCACTACCCTGGAGAGGGCAGCCATGGATTTCCATGCAGCCGCAGGGGGCCATCCCAGCATGACCCCGGAGGGGAATCCTGCCACATTGGCAGTCAATGGGCTCCCCCCTGTACCTGGGGCCCCGTTCGCTGATCCGTGCCCCCCTGGGAAGACCACTGGTACCCGAAACTACCATGTCTCAGCCATACAACTGGATCTCCTGGTCAACTCCCATGGTTGGCACGATCCCCAGGCCAGGATAAACGTGCTGGACTCGGATGTGGAACTTTTCGAGGGCAAAAGCACCACAGCCTCTCCCTTTTTCTTCAGGGCCAACTCAGGAGAATGCATAAACTTCTTCCACACAAACCGCACTCCCAGGGAGCTGGAAAGAGACGACTACCAGGTCAGGTCCCCCACTGATACCATCGGCCAGCACATCCATCTGGTCAAGTTCGACCTGACCTCCTCGGACGGCTCGGCAAACGGCTGGAACTACGAGGACGGAACCCTGGCCAGACAGGAGGTGGAGGAGCGCATCAGGGCCTCCAGGGAGCCAGGCGGTTGGGCTTTGGATCCCCAAGGGAACCCGGTGCAACTTTTCGCCACAGGCCAATACCAGACAACGGTCCAGAGATGGTGGGCAGACCCGCTCTTGAACCAGCTGGGTAAAGACCGCACAATAAGAACGGCCTTCACCCATGATCACTTTTCCCCCTCTTCAATTCAGCAACACGGCTTCTACAGCGCTCTTTTGATAGAGCCCGAGGGCTCCCAGTGGTTGGCCGCAAACAGCCTGGAGGATCTCTCTCAGCCCATGGATCCAGCAAGGGGAGTGGGCACACAGATGCGCATAGTCAATGCCTCGCAAAAGGATACGCATCCTGATTACAGGGAATTCGCACTGGCTGTGGCGGATTTCGCCATAGTTTACGATCCCACCACCACACCCAGGCCCGGCACCATAAGGCCTGAGTTTGGAAATCCCGTTAATCCGCCCCTGTTGCCTGAGGCCATCTCCGCAGAGGATCCAGGCACCTTTCTGGTGAACTATCGCCATGAGCCCATACCTCTCAGGGTGGGGCTCTTTGACCCGCAAGACGGAAGTTTCCTGGGTACCAAGCCCGGAAAAGCCGGCGACATGGCTTACGTTTTCGACTCCTCCGTCCATGGGGATCCCTTCACCGAGATCTTCAAGGCTTATGAAGGAGACAGGGTGGTCTTGCGCCTGATCCAGGGAGCCCAGGAAGAGCAACATGTGGTCAGCATAAACGCCATGCGCTGGTCTAGGGAACAAAATGAGTCCAACTCCCTTGTGGTGGGAGCCCAGGAGCTCGGTCTCTCAGAGCACTTTGAGCTGGCCATGGGGCTCATGGACGAAAGCGCCCGCACATCGGAGACCGCGGATTACCTTTATCACTTCAATGCCACAGATGATTTCTGGAACGGGGCCTGGGGATTCATCCGTAGCTTCAGCAGTCCGGATGCCAGAGATCCTGCCACGGGCCAGCGCATTGGCGACACCCTTCAAGCTCTTCCCGAAAACCCTGACGGGAGACTCACGGTGTTGAAAAGGGATGAGAGGCGGTTTCTCAGGGGATGTCCTCCGGCCTTGGCAAGCAGGGTGAGACGATACCAGGTGGAGGCATGGGCAGCCAGGGATCTGCTCCCTGCTGGGGCAATAAGATATAACTCAGAGCACTCTGTGGAGGACCCAAGCGGCATGCTCTTCATCCACGCGGCAGACAGAGAGGCCTACATGCTGGGACTGAAAGAGCCCGAGCCCTTGGTCATAAGGGCCAATGCGGGAGAGTGCATTGAGGTGACTCTGACCAACAGACTCCCCGGGGAAATACCTGATCATGAGGGAGATGCCAGGTTGGTGCCCATTACAGCCATGGAAGCGGACATGTTCAGGCCTTCCAACAGGGTTTCCCTGCATCCCCAGCTGGTGGACTATGATCCCAGGAGGGGAGACGGCGTGAACGTGGGTTGGAACACATCCCAGCCTGGATTCCCGGCGGATCAGACTGTGGGACCGGGCCAGAGCATCACCTACCGGTGGTATGCAGGAGTGATGGAGCTGGGAAAAAGAGCCGGCGGTCAGGACCGAAAAAGAGCCAGGCCGCGTGAGTATGGGCCAATTCCTTTGATCTCGGGAGCTGACGTGATCAAGCATCCCGGTCAAGGTCTTGTGGGCGCTCTCATCATAGAGCCTAGAAACTCCAGGTACAGGGATCCGGTTACAGGGGCTGCCCTGTCCAGAAACCGCAACTACCTGAGCGCCAGGATACAGGCCCCAGTGCGCTTCGGGGGAAATTTCCTGGAGCATGTTCTGGTTTACCAGGCGGGTCTGAATCTCCTGAAGGAAGGTTTGGCCATGCCCGAGCATTTCATGGCCGACGATGCCGAGGATTCAGGAGAAATGGGTATCAATTACAAGACTGAACCCTTCACCCTAAGGCTGGGGCTGGAGGCAGATCAGGATACCAACGACACGGTCTACCCCCAGGATTTCTTCCTGGGGCCCATATCCACCCCGGTGCTTACTGCCAAGCCAGGGGAAAGGGTGCGTTTCAGGGTTCTTTTCCCTGCGGGACCGGCCCGTCAAACAAGCTTCTTTCTCTACGGGCACGACTATCCTGACGCCGGAAGGCCTGGTTTTCTCTCCAGCGGCTCCAGCCTGCTGGCCCCGGGCAAGGCAGTGACAGCAGAACCCTTTGGGGGTGCCAAGGCAGGAACCTGGATATTTAGAGCTGGGCCCAACTTCCATTTCTCCAGGGGAATGTGGGGCCGCTTTGAGGTGAGATAGAGATGGCCTCAGCATGGTCCGGGTCAATCAAAGACCCGGACCTGCAAACAAAAAGGGAGGCAGACATGATCTTTCGGCTGCTCACATTGATTGGGCTTCTTCTTTTCAGTGATGCCACTTCGGCCCCGGCTCAGCACGCCCACTCGGGCAGCTACGGCAGCTCTTCTCTGGGGGACTGGATACAATTGGGGCAGCCTGTGTCCTCGGGAGGTCTTCAGGTGCATTTCCGTATGTCCGCAACCGGTTCCCGCTTTCTTAAAGGAGTCTCCCCCGGCGAGCTGGAACTGGGTTTTAGATTGGACTGGGAGGATGGGAAGGGGCCAGCCATCGGTCTGGAGCCCTTTGCCTGGATCGCCAGAGCAACAGATTCTTCAGGAGCCTGGGATGCTCAGAGCTGCCAGGAGGCTGTATCTCGCATGGCCAGGGGCGGCATGGAGTCGGAAGAGGCCATTGCCCTCAACAAGATGCAAATCTTGACCCTCAATCAGGACCAGAGCCTTTCGGTGATTAACCCCAGGGTCAGTCTGGCCACAGCAAACATAGAGAGCATAATTCCTCTGGGTGGAAGGCCTGTGGAAGCTTTGGTGGATGAAAGAAGAGGGCTGCTATTTATGCTGCTGGAGAAAACAAGGACGCCCTTTGGCCCAGGCTCCAGTGAGGCCATTCCTGCAGCGGTGGGGGCAGGAGGGGAAAAGGGGGAGCTTGCTGTCTTTGATCTCCAAGGCAATCGCATTAGAGGCCGCTTGGAGTTAAAAGGCCTTCCCCATAAGTTTTTTGCAGACAAGGAGCTGGAGCTATTGTGGATAACATCTAGCAGTGGCGAGGTGACTTTGGTGGAGTCCCAGGGGCTTAGAATCATAAGAAGCTTCAGATGGGGACAGGGGCCTGTGGAAGCGCAATTTGATCCATCCGGTACAAGAGTATTTCTGGCCTCAAGCACAGAGACCCATCTGAAGGTCATGGATGCCAGGAGAGGGGGGCTCCTTGGAAATATAGATGTCCCAAGAGAAGGCCTTAAACTGGCCTCCTCGGCTCACACCGGAAGGACCTATGCAGTGGACTCCAAGGGGGGAGGGGTTCTTGTGCTAGATTCCTCCACATTGATGGTATTGGGCACCATTGCCCTGGCCCCGGGGGTAGCCTCTGTCAAGATAAGCCCCGATGGTCGTTTCCTTTTGGCCCTTTTTCCAGAAAAAAGGGCTCTGGCTGTGGTGGACTTGGAGCGGGGGGCAGTTGTGCAAAGAGGAAGGATCGGGCAAGGCCCTGAGCAGTTGGAATTCACTCAGCATTACGGATATGTGCACCATCCAAAAAGCGCCCAAATTACCATTT